>WBZO01000332.1_pt1 | contig 108093 bp, 87 predicted proteins | sample 5204261 | NCBI WGS metagenome assembly WBZO01 (sample SAMN12412400, study PRJNA552823) | activated sludge metagenome | isolation source: activated sludge from anammox sidestream of wastewater treatment plant... | place: USA: North Carolina | collected 2017-09 | reverse complement strand
CCTTGCGTGAGAGCGCGTAGATGATCCCGGTCTGCCCACGCCGCGCCAGCACGAGGCGGAGGATGGCGTCGCGGGTGCTCGGGCCGTCGCCCCCCTTACGGATCGCGTAGAGCTGGAGGTTGGGCCGAAAAAAGGATCCGCGGTAGAGCCGCGGCCGGTGCATGGAGAGCTGCTCGGCGATGTCACTGGCGACCTGCTCGGTGGCGGTGGCCGTGAGCGCCAAGACCGGCACCTCACCGAAGCGGCGCTTCAGATCCCCGAGCGCCCGGTAGGCCGGGCGAAAGTCATGGCCCCACTGGGAGATGCAGTGGGCCTCGTCCACCGCGATGAGCGAGATCCGCAGTCCCCTCAGATCATGAGCCACGGTGGCCTTGAGACCCTCCGGCGCGGCGTACACCAGCTCCAGCTCACCGCGCCGGAGCTGTGCCACGCGCGCGGCGCGCTCTCCGGGCTCCAGCGACGAATTGAGGAAGGTGGCGCGGAGCCCGACCTCGCGCAGCGCGTCCACTTGATCTTTCATCAGGGCGATGAGCGGCGAGACGACGAGCGTCAGGCCCCCCAAGAGGCGCGCCGGGATCTGGTACGTCAGCGACTTTCCGGCGCCCGTCGGCATGATCCCGACGCAGTCGGCGCCGGCCAGCACCGCGTCGATGAGCTCTCGCTGACCGGGCCGGAAGCGCTCATACCCGAAGACGGACGAGAGCACCTCTTGTGGCGACGGACGGGCGCCTGGGTCCGTGATCTCCGGGGCGCGGCGCGCCGGGACGTCCTCGAGCGTCGCCGCGATGGTCTTGAGCATGGCGAGCTGTTCGGGGCCGAACGCGCCCGAGTTTCTGCGCCACTCGAGCCTCAGCTCGCGCAGCTCCGCCACGCAGTCCGCGCGCACCGCGGACGGGAGGAGCGCCCCAGGCGACCCCAACTGACTGGCGAGCGCCCTGACTCGCGCCGCGATGGGGCCTACATCCGCCGAGGGGTGCCCGGCTTCGGTGAGCGGCATGCCTTCTTGAGTCCCTCGTCGCAGGCCTTCTTCAGGAAGGAGGCCGAGCGCGCGGTGTCGACGCTACCGCCGTACCCTCGCTCATGGCCGATGCCGGCGTTGAAACAAGCCAGCGCGTTCTGCGGTGCGCCGTCACAGCTCCGCCGGTGGTAGCCCTCGCTGCTCAGGAGGTCTCCGTAGCTCTCGCGCATCTCGCTCTCCTCCAAGCAGCCGCCGTTCGGCGGGACGGCGCAGCCCTGCTCGTAGAGCGTCAGCGCCTTCCGGAGGTGGTCCGGCGTCGGGCTCTGCTCTTCGATGACCAGCCCAGCCCCGACGCAGGCCGTCGCAGACCCCTTCTGGCACTCCTCCAAGTAGAGCTTGAGCGCCCTGCCGAGATCCTTGGCGCCGCCGAACCCGAGCTCGAGCATCCCGGCGAGGTTGGTGCACCCGACCTTGACCGTGTCCGTGCAGCCGCGCTCGAACAGCGTACGGCCAGCGGCGGGGTTGCGGTTGGCGCCGCCTTGCCCATGGACCACCATCACGCCCGCGTTGGCGCAGGCTTGGTAGTCGCGCATCTTACAGGCGCGGAGCCAGAGCTGCAGCGCCGCGCCTCGGTTCTGACGCGTCCCGCGCCCGAAGTAGGCCTGGACGCCGAGGTTGGTGCACGCGCCGGGCTCCCCTCCGAGGCAGCCCTTCGAGCCCCAGAGCAAAGCGCGCTGCCAGTCCTCCTTCTCCGTGTAGTAGACGTTGAGCATCGTGCAGGCCTTGGGCTCCTTCAGCTTGCACGTGCGCTCCCACAGGGCCAAAGCCCGCGCCTCGTCTTTGGCGAGCTGGCTGCCGGTCATCAGCATCAGGCCCAGCGTCGTGCAGGAGCCCAAGCTCCCCGCCTTGCACTGGGCGACGCACTCCTGAGCGTCCGTCGGGCTGCACTCGTAGCTCGCGACCGGCGCCGTGGTCCCGCGGCGCTCCGCGGCGCGCTGCTCGGCCTGGATACGCGCGACCTCCACGCAGGCGCTCCCGTCCCAGGCCATCCCGGCGGCGCACTCTGGCCGCTCCGAGGTCACGGGCGGGGAGGCGGGCGCCTGCGGCCCGCCCGCCGTCACTCGCTGCTCCGCCGACGCACCATCGAGCGGCACGAGCAGCACCTGGAGCACCGAGCGACACTTCGACGGAGCCTTGCTCGCGTCCGGATCCGCGCCGCTGCACGCCCCGAAATCTCCGTCGCGCATCCCCTCTGCGGACTCTCCGGCCCCGCTCGCCTCGGCGCTGGATCCGAAGCCTTCACCCGCGACCCTCCCCGAGCGCGCCGCGGCTCGCATCCGGCGGAACGCCCCGACCGTCGCCTTTCGGATGACGTGAGTCGCCCCTGCGCAGTTGCCCTCGAGCTGCTCACGCCGAACGTCTCCAGCCAGCGAGTGCTTGCCCACGACGAAGATCTCGACGCGCACCTGGCCGTCGGCCTTCAGCTCACCCTCGAGCGACGCCGCCCCCACGGGGAGGTTGGCGTGCAGCTCCGCGCGGGAGCGGAACACCTTGGTGTCCTCCTTCGGGGAGACGCCGTTGTACTCATATTTGCCTTGGGCCCGACACTCCGACAGCAGCTCGAAGCCGTTCTGATCGAAGCGCACGATGGCCGGGCCGTGGCTCAGCGCGATCTCGAGGTCTGCGCGCTGCCCGGACTGCCAGTCCATGACGAAGGGCTCCGTCATCTTCTTGGACACGTTGAGCCGGACGGCGTTCGGGTCCACTTGATCGTAGTCAGGAAGCTCCGGCGCACCCAAGGGACCCGGGCCAGGGCCACAAGCCGCGACACACCCCGCGAGCGCTACCACGCCGACCAACCATTGCCTCATCGCAGTCCTCATCTCTTGCCTTCGACCCGAGGCTACCCGCTTCGACGACGGAGGGGGCTCCGGGCTCGACCTTGCATTCTTACACAGCTTGTCCTCTCGCGCCGGAGCATCGCGCGGCCCCTGGCGCCCGCCTCGGCGCCGCGCCGGCGGGCGCCGGACCGCAGCGCCCGCGCCGGCCTGGCGCCTCCAGGGCCGACCGCGCCGCAATCAGCGGGTCCGTGGAGCGCTCTCGGGGCGTGGCGCTCCGCCGAGAAGCTGCCGCTAGGCCACCTTATCGATCACCTCCCAGGCCTGCCCCCGGCGGCCTCCTCACCGCGCACCTCGCGGAGGCTATCCCCTCATGTGCCGCTCGCGCCACGGTCCGGGGCCGAGCCTCGCTAGGGGTGATGGCCCGGCCCAGCTGGTTTGCCCGTTGCGCGGCTGTCGGCTCTGCCAGTATTGTCTGCTTTCCGTGGCTGCCACGTCTAACCCCCGCGCTGCCCAGCGCCACGTTCCATGAGGATGAAGAGAGTCATGAAGCTCCCGGTTACAGCTCGGTTCCTGTCGTTCGGTGCGCTGCTGTTTGGTCTTGGGCTCAGCGGATGCGGTGGCCCTGCGGGCTTGCCGGATCTCAGCGGCCTCAACCTGGGCAGCGGCAACAGCGGCAACAACAACAGCAGCAACAGCGGCAACAACAACAGCGGCGGCAGCGGGGATAGCAGCGGTGGAGGCACCACCGACAAGCTCATCGACGACCTGCTGGGCGGCATCGGCGGGGGCAACGCGCCCTCCGGCAACTCGCCGAGCATCCCGCCTTCCTCCACGCCCTCGGCGCCGACCGGGGGTGGTGGAGGCAGCAGCAGTGGCGGCAAGCTCGACACCTTCGACGAGGACATCGCGCGCATCCGCCAAATCGTCCCGGGCTGGGACAACGGCACGGGCCTCACGGTCAAGTTCTTGCGCGAGCGAGATCAGCAGCGCCTCAGCCTCATCTACGTGGACGCCACGCCGCCAGTCCTGAAGGAGGGCGTCAACCTGTGGATGATCCAGGCCAAGGCCAAGGGCGACAACAAGACGCTCGGCTGGTTCGTGATCTTGCTCAAGGACCTAGCACCCGGACGGTATTCCGGCTCACCGACCAACCGGGACGTCATCATGGCGGCGCTCATGGCGCCCGAGTGGGACGGTAAGAACCCCGAGACGACGTGGTCCATCAACGACGGTAGCTGGTGCGAGATCACCCTGCGCAACGCCGGCGCGCCGGGGGATCTCGAGGGGGAGTTCCGCGGCAAGCTGGTGGACAACAAAGGCAGTGGGTACCACACGGTGGAGAACGGCTACATCTACATCAACCGCTGAACCGCCTACCCCTACCCTCGGGCTCGAACGCCTGCCTCTCCAGCGAGGGACAGGCGTTGGCCGTTCAGGACGGCTCCCCGGGTTCGGTAGGCTCGAGCGCGGCCATCGGCACCCCCTCCGCCGGCGTGGTCGCCGATGACGCGGCGGCGCGCGCCGCGCGTGACCACAGCGCACCGCCGAAATAGACGGCGAAGAACGCAGCGACCAGCGCCTCCAGCACGAGCACCAGCACGGCCATGGCGTTCGGCAGGCCGTCGAGAAAGAGCGACACGAGGCGCGAGAGCGGCAAGAGCATCAACGTGGCGAGGAAGATGGCGTTCACGCGACGCTCCTCGAACACCTGACGGCGCACCACCACGAGCAGCGCCCCAAACCCCACTTGTAGCGCGGCCGCCGCGCGCTGCTCGCTCAGCAACACGGCGAGCCCATTGGAGTCTGCCAGGCGGAGCGGCTCGAGCGCCAGCTTGTAGAGCAGCTCCTTCTCGAACTCGGGCGCGAAGACGCCGAGCAGGCCGAAGACCATGCTCCCGACCGCGACCAACCAGTACCCAAGCTGCGCTAGAATTTTCATAGTTGCTCCGTCACGGCCGCGTCAGTGCGTGCGCGCGGCCGCTCCACGATGTAGCTCGACCTCACCGCGCTCCGGATCTCGCCGGAGCGCCAGCACCTCCGCCTCCGCGGCCGCGCCCGCGATCAGCGCGGAGGCGCTCGCCACGATCCACTGCACCCGGGGGAGCGCGCGCTGGAGCGCGCCGGGCAGCTCGCTCTGCGTGGCTGCGTCCTGGTGGAGCTCGAGGTCGTCGATGAGCACGACCCCCTCGGCGAGGCGTGGATCCGTCCCGGGGTAGGCCGCCCAGAGGGTGCGCACCGGCAGCGCCGCGAAGCCGACGAGGTGCCGCGCCCCGACGGGGAGCCCCTCGAGGCTGCACGTCCTGCCGTGCGGAGTGCGAAAGACGGGCTCCAGGCTCCCCGGCTCGCAGCCCAGGTACTTCACGCCCACGAGCTCGAGCAGCTCATCGACGGCCCACCGCATCGCCGCTGCGAGCAGCTCGTACCTCAGCGCGGCCTCGACGCCGCGCCCCGTGAGGGCGGCGGAGAGCTCGGCGTAGGCGAGCGCCTGCTTCACCTCGCGGGTGAGCTCCTGGCGCCCACCCTCTTCGACCGGGACGCTGGCGCGCGGGTCATGGCGAGCAATGGTGCGTAGCGGCGACGTGAGGCTGAGCGGCTGACGCGCAAAGCTTCTGGACGCCGTCAGGAGCGTGAAGGCGTAGCCCCCTGCCTGCGCCAGCTTCTCGTGGAGCAACTGCTCGCGCCGCTGCAGCGTCCCTGGCTCCCCCTCGAGCCGCACGTTGGGGCTCGTCACGAGCAGCCCGTGCGGCCGGTCCGGCTCGTCCAGCCCCAGCCACCATCGGCTGATGGCGAGGCTCTCACGCTCGGCCTCCGCCTCCCCGGCGGCGATCAGGAGCGGCGGTCCCGCGCGCAGCGGCACCGCGTGCCCCGGCCGCGTGGCGGCCACGGCGCCCAGGATGGACGTCTTGCCGACCCCGGCCGCGCCGTGCAGCACGCTGAAGGGGCGGGGCGTCCCTGCGTCGTCTGCGAAGACGAGGCGCTGGCTGGCGAAGGGCCCGACCCCGATGAGCTGCACGTCGAGGAGCAACACGAGCGCAACGATAGAACATCCTGGGCATCGGCGGCGAGGGCCGCGGTGCGTCCGAGCCTACTCACCCCTCCCGCGCGGGCGCGTAGCGGTTTTCGCAGGCAAATGATGGGCTTGAAAGGCGGCCGCGCGCACCAAGTGTGGCTACAGTCAGGGCACCGAGATGGAACGCATCGCCGTCATCTACAACCCCAACTCCAAGAAGAACCGCGACCGCAGCGGGCGCGCGGAAGATCTCGCGCGGATCATCGGACCCTGGGGAGAGGTGATCGAGACGCGCGACCTCAGCGAGCTCCGCCCTCGGCTGCGCCAGGTGCTCGACCGCGGCGCGGACTACCTCGTCGCCGACGGCGGTGACGGCTCACTGCACTGGGTCCTCAACGAGACCAGCCTCGTGACGGGGGACGCCAGGCTCCCGCATTTCGTCCCGACCAACGGGGGCACCATCGACTTCGTGGCGCGTAAGACGGGCCTCGCCAACAAGGGGAGCGCGGAGGGGATCCTCGAGTGGCTCAAGCGACATCTCGAGCGGCGCCAAGCGCCGCCGCTCCAAGCCATCGACTCCTTGGAGCTGACGGGCGTCCGCGTCGGCGCCGACGGGAAGGAGGAGGCCTTTCGCCGCATCGGCTTCGCCCTCGCGGCGGGCGGGATTGGGCAGCGCTTCTTCGACAAGTACTACGCCGAGCCGCAGCTCGGCACGCGCGCCATCGCCAAGGTCGTGTCGCGAGCGATCGCCTCGCACCTCCTGGCCTCTACCCCGATCAAGGCCTCGGAGGAGCTCCTCGCCTACGGTCGCGAGGTGTTTCGCCCCACCGCGGCGCGCGTCACCATCGACGGACGGCGCCTGGACTGCGAAGAGCACGGGGCGCTGCACGCCGGCGCCTTCGACGTCTCGCTGGGCGGCATCTTCCGGGTGTTCCCGCTGGCCAAGACCCCCGGCGTGCTCCACTTCCAGGCCGGCGCCATCAGCCCCATGGAGATCATCCAGGCCTTGCCCCGGGTCGTCCTCGGGCGCAGCGTCCACGGGGCCCACTTCACCGAGTGCGCCGCCGAAGAAATGCAGATCGAAGCGCTCGGCGACGAGCTGCTCGCGCCCATCATCGACGGCGAGAGCCTGCCTGGCGTCCAGCGGCTCATGGTGCGGCGGGGGCCCATCATCCGGATCCCTGCACCCCTCGCCGAGGCCTGAGCGCCGCGTGGCGCGCGGCCCCAGCGGCAGCTTTTCGGAGCATTCCTCGGCGTTCTCGCTAAGCTCCTGGCCGCGATGGCGACCGAGAAGACCTATGAGATGCTCTGGGACTGCAAGTACTGCGGTCAAAAGAAGAACCTCGGCAAGACGCACCGGCATTGCCCCAACTGCGGCGGAGAGCAGGACGCGACCTTGCGTTACTTCCCGTCGGACGAGGAGAAGGTAGCGGTCGAGGACCACGCCTACGTGGGCGCGGACGTCCACTGCCCGGCGTGTCGCCAGGTCAGCTCGCGGGCGGCCCGCTGCTGCGGGGCCTGCGGCAGCCCGCTCGAGGGCGCCAAGGACGCCGCTCGACGCGCCGATCAGCTCGTGGAGCAGGGGCAAGTGTACGCCGGGGAGACCGCGCTCGCGGCCAAGCAGGAGCTCCAGGGCTACGTCCCCGCGACGGCCCCGGCCACCAGCGCGACGACGGCCGCGCCCGACAAGAAGAAGAAGCTCGCCTTCGGCTGCGGCTGCCTCACGCTCTTGGCCTTGATCGCCGCGGTGGTGATGGTCCTCACGCTGTGGCGCAAGGACTCGACCGCCCACGTGAAGGCGCTGACTTGGGAGCGAACGATCGACGTGGAGGTCTACGCCCAGCAGCGCCGCAGCGCCTGGTGCAGCGAGCTGCCCACGGGCGCCAAGGAGCTCCGTCGCACCCGTGAGGCGCGCGGCACCGAGCGCGTGGAGGACGGGGAGGACTGTCGGACGCGGAAGGTGGACAACGGCGACGGCACCTTCAAAGAGACCGAGGAGTGTACGCCCCGCTACAAGCAGGTCGACAAACTCGAGGACAAGTGCGACTACGAGATCCTCGACTGGGGCACCGCGCGGACCGAGCGTGCCCTCGGCGCTGCGAGGGAGCCCGCCCCCAGCTGGCCTCAGGTCGTGCTCACCAAGCCCGGCACTTGCCAGGGCTGCGAGCGCGAGGGCAAGCGCAAGGAGAGCTACGAGGCCGTGCTGCAGGACGCCGGCGGGAAGGAGCACCGCTGCAGCCTGCCCGAGGCGCCCTGGAGCGCGCTCCGCGTCGGGCAAGCGCTCGCGGTCCGAGCCTCGGTCGTGACGGGCGCCATCGACTGTGACTCCATCGGCCGCTCGAGCCAGCCATGAGGTCGTTCGAGCTCGGCCCCCACTGCGTCAACCGCCACCAGCTCCGAGTCCGCTTCGGGGAGACGGACTTGATGGGCATCGTGCACCACGCGGCGTACCTCTCCTACGCCGAGGTGGGGCGCGTGCAGTACCTCCGCCGCCGCGGCATCTGCTACGGGGACTGGGTCGCCCGCGGGCTTCACCTGCCGGTCATCGAGGTCGCGCTGAAGTACCGTCGCCCGGCGCGCTTCGACGATCTGCTGTGCGTGGAGACGCAGCTCGAAGAGCTGGGCCGCGTCAAGCTGCGCTTCTGCTATCGCATCCTGCGCCATGAGCCGGAGAGCGGGGCCGAGGCGCTGCTGTGCTGGGCCAGCACCACGCTGGCCTGCGTGGGTATAGAGCACGCCCCGCGGCGCCTCCCGCTCGACCTCATCGAGGCCTTGCGCAGCCCAGAGCCGCCGGCTGCCCAGGGCGCCGCGCCGTGAGCGCCGAGCGTCACCGACCGACACGCCGCCGCGGGGCAAGCTCGGCGAGCGCCCTGGATCTTGTCGGAGCCGCTCCACCGCGCTAGCCCACGAGATCGATGGGCTCCTCTCGGCGTGCGCGCGTGGTCCTCGTCGCTCGGGCAGCCCTGCTCCTCGGCCTGAGCGCACCCGGCATCGCTGGGGCGCAGAGCACCGGCGCGGTCCCTGGCGGCAGCTCCGGAGCTGCTACCACGCCCGCCGAGCCGGCGCCGACGGCGCCGGTCATCGTCGCGCCGAAGCTCGTCACCTTCGTCGAGGCGAAGTACCCGGAGGCGGCGCTGCGTGCAGGGCGCCAGGCGAGCGTGCTGCTCAAGCTCACCGTGGACGCGCAGGGCAAGGTGACGGCGGTGGAGCTCCTGGAGCCTGCGGGCGAGGGCTTCGACGAGGCCGCAGTGGCGGCGGCCCAGGCCTTCGTGTTCGAGCCAGCGACGCGCGACGGCAAGCCCTTCGCCGTCAAGATCCCCTACCGCTACGACTTCAAGCTCCTCGAGCCACCGCCGGCGGAGGAGCCACCCCCGTCGACGGGCGAGCTGCACGGCGTGCTCTACGTCGCCGGCACGCAGCAGCCCCTCGCCGGCGCCACCGTCACGCTCACCGCGCCGGACGGCTCGAGGTCCTCCTGGGTCACCAACGACGAGGGCCGCTGGAGCGCGGCGACGCTGGCGCCCGGGACCTACCGCGTCTCGCTCGAGGCCGAAGGTTACCAGCCCACCACCAGCGAGGAGCTGGTCGTCGCGGGGGAGGCGGCGGACATCACCTATCGCCTGGTGCCCGTCTCCGAAGAATTCGAGGTGGTCGTCCAAGGAGAGCGCCCACCGCGTGAGGTCACGCGGCGCACCCTCGAGCGCCGTGAGATCGCGCGCGTCCCAGGGACGGGCGGGGACGCGCTGCGCTCGCTCGAGAGCCTCCCTGGCGTCGCGCGGCCCCCGGGCCTCGCGGGCCTGCTCATCGTCCGCGGCTCGGCGCCCCAGGACACCCAGACCTTCGTGGACGGCACGGGCGTGCCGCTCATCTACCACTTCGGGGGGCTCTCCAGCGTCATCCCCACAGAGCTGCTCGAGCAGATCGACTTTTATCCCGGTAATTTCAGCAGCCAGTACGGCCGCGTGAACGGCGGCATCGTGGACGTGAGGCTGCGGCGCCCGAACACCAAGTGCACCGGACCTTACGGCAAGCCCCTGGCCACGGCCGAGGAGGGCTGCTTTCACGGCCTGGCGCAGGTGGATCTCATCGACGCGCGGCTCATGCTCGAGGGTCCGCTCGGCGGGGGCTGGACCTTCATGGCGGCGGGACGCCGAAGCTGGGTCGACGCTTGGCTGAAGCCCGTGCTGGAAGAGGCGGGCGCCGGCGTCACCACCGCGCCCGTCTACTATGACTTCCAGCTGGTCGCGGAGACGGCGCCGAGCCGCCACAGCCGCCTGAGCCTGCGCACCTTCGGCTCGAGGGATCGCTTGGAGGTGCTGATCAACACCCCGAGCGAGCGCGAGCCGGGCATCAGCGGCAACATCACCTTCGAAACGGGCTTCCTCACGGCGCAAGCGCTCTACGAAGCGGAGCTGGCGCGCAGCGTCGCGCTGCGGAGCATGCTGTCGGCCGGGCACACTCAGCTCACCTTCAGCGTCTCCACCCTCAATTTTCAGCTCGACTTCTACCCCGTGGAGGCCCGCAACGAGTTCGCGTTCAGGGTGGCGCGCAGCGCTACGCTCAACCTGGGGATGGACATGCAGGTGGCCCCCTACGACGTCTACGTCCGCGCGCCGCCCCCCCCTCGCCCCGGCGAGCCCTCACCCGGGCCCTTCATCACGCGGCCCTCCATCGAGCGGAGCACCAGCGGCACCGGCTTCCGCCCTGCCTGGTACGCAGAGGCCGAGCTGACGCCGACCCGCAAGCTTCGCATCGTCCCCGGGCTACGCCTCGACTACGCCCGTGACTCTGGGCAGACGGATCTGAGCCCACGGCTCAACGCCCGGTACGATCTCGTCTCCAGCTCGGAGCAGGGGCTGAGCGAGGCGGAGGCCTACGCGGCGGGCGTGCGCCAGCTCCGGACCACGCTCAAGGGCGGGGTGGGTCTCTACCACCAGCCGCCCCAGTTCCAGGAGACGGATCGGGTCTTCGGGACGCCGCGCCTCGCCTCGAATCGAGCGCTGCACTACGCGCTCGGCGTCGAGCAAGAGCTGAGCCGACACCTCGAGGTGGGCGTCGAGGGCTACTACAAAGACTACACGCAGCTCGTCTCCGCGGCTCCCGGCGCCGCGGGCCTGCTCGCCTACGACAACGCCGGCGTCGGCGCGGCCTACGGGCTCGAGACGCTCCTGAAGTACAAGCCCGACGCCAGGTTCTTCGGCTGGCTCGCCTACACGCTCGCGCGCAGCGTCCGCACCGACCGCCCCGGCGGCAGTGAGCACCTCTTTCGGTTCGACCAGACCCACAACCTGACCCTCCTCGGGAGCTACCGGCTGGGCCAGGGCTGGGAGGTCGGCGCGCGCTTCCGCGTCATCTCCGGCAACCTCTACACCCCCGTGCTCGGCGCGCCGGCGCTGTCGGCGCTCTACGCCGCGGACGCCGGCGCCTACATCCCGCTCCAGGCCGCGCCCTACAGCGAGCGGCTCCCGCTCTTTCATCAGCTCGATCTGCGCGTGGACAAACGCTGGCAGTTTCCCAGCTGGCGCCTGAACGCCTACCTCGACGTGCAGAACGCCTACAACACCTCCACCGTGCAAGGCTTCGACTACACCTTCGACTACAGTAAGAAGGTGCCCCGCAGTGGTCTCCCCATCATCCCGAGCATCGGGGTCCGAGGTGAGTTCTGATGACGGTACACGCCGCTCCCCGCTGGCTCTTCACGGCGCTCGCCGCCGCTCTGCCGCTCGGCTGTGGGGCAGACCTCCCGTCGAGCAGCTCCGTCGAGCAGCTGCGTGTCCTGGCCGTCCAGAAGGACGCCCCCTACGCGCGGCCCGGCCAAGAGGTCACGCTCCGCATGCTGTGGACGGACGGGCGCCCGGAGCACGCCCGCGGCCCCGTGCAGGTGGCGTGGTTCTCCGGCTGCTTCAACCCACCCGGTGACTCCTACTTCGGGTGCTACCCTCAGCTCGCTCAGCTCGATCCGAGGGACTGCGTGACGGGCAGCGGCGGCGCCCGCTGCGGGCTCGGAGACACCTTCACCTTCAGCATGACCCCGCCGGGCGGCGCGCCGCTCATCCTGCCTCAGCGCTCGGCGGGGCTGACGCCTTACGGACTGGCGGTCGTCTTCTTCGCAGCCTGCGGTGGTCAGCTCGGGCCGCCGCCTCCTGGGGGCGCCTTCCCGCTCGGGTGCTACGCTCCGAGCGGCGAGGTGGTCGGCTCGGAGGGCTTCGTCGCCGGCTACTCCAGCGTCTACGCCTACGAGGACTTACAGAACGCCAACCCCAGCCCGAGCGGCCTGCTCTTCGGCGGAGTGCCCGCCACCACGAGCTGCGTCGACGCTGGCTGTCTCTCCCCGCGCCCCGAGGCGGCTCGCTGCGGTGAGCCAGGGGTGCCCTGCATCTCGGCCTGCGCCGACGACGGCGACACGGAGTCGTGCCCCGGCGTCGACGTCGCGCCGCTCCTCGACCGCTCCATCGTGGAGAGGGACAGCGCGGTGGGGGAGGCCTCGGAGGAGCAGATCTGGGTCAGCTACTTTGCGACGCGAGGCAAGCTCAGCCAGCCCCTCAAGCTGGTCAACGACGCTACCCGAGGCTGGGTGGGAGACTACGGCACCCAGCTCCATGCCCCGCGGGAGCCTGGGCCCTTGGAGCTCTGGGCCGTGGTGCGTGACAATCGCGGCGGAGTGGGCTGGACCCACACGCGCGTCATCGTCCAGCCTTGAGGCGCGAGGGCGCGGCGCCAGGCGCGCCGACGAGCGGTTTCATGATTGTCGCGACGCGATAAATCAGCGATCATTTCCCCGCCGGAGCGCGCGCCCCGGACCAGGCTGCCATGACCATCGCTCAACGACCGCTCACGCCACTCGCTCAGGGCACGGTCGTCAATGAGCGGTACGAGATCCGCCAGAGCCTCGGCAAGGGGGGCATGGGGGAGGTCTTCCTCGCGTACGACCGCAGCACCCAACAGCCCGTGGCGCTCAAGGTGGTGCGCGAGGAGTCCCGCATGCCCGGCGACGACGAGGCGCTCCGGCAGGAGCTGCTCCTCGCCCGGCAGGTCAGCCATCCCAACGTCTGCCGCGTGCACGATCTGACGCCTAGCCCTTGGGGCCCCATCTTGGTGATGGAGCACATCGCGGGTCAGACCCTCCACACGCACATCCGCCGGAAGAAGGCGCAAAACGGCTACACTCCGGACGAGTTTCGCAAGATCGCGAGCGAGGCCGCCGCGGGGCTCGCGGCCATTCACGCCCAAGGCTTGGTGCATGGGGACCTCAAGCCCGGCAACGTGATGGTCACGTCGGAGCGCGCCATCATCTTGGATTTTGGGTTCGCTCAAGAGCGCGCCCGGGTCAACGCACGCCGCCCTGGGGCTCCCCCGGATGGCGGCACGCCCAACTACATGGCGCCCGAGCGCCTGCGCTCCGGTGGCGCCAGCATGGAAGACGACATCTTCGCGCTGGGGCTCACGCTCTGGGAGATGTGGACCTGCCGCGTCCCCGAGCCCGGCTACAAGCCGCGCGCCAGGCCCATGCGCGAGCAGATCATGTTCGACGTCGCCTCTGGGCTGACGAGCGACGAGGTCAAGCAGGTCTTCCGTTGCCTCAACGACGACCCCGCGCTGCGCCCCGCCGCGCGCCACCTCAAGTTCTTCAACCCCGCCGCCCTGACCACCAATCAGGTCCAGATCGCCCACGAGCGCCTCTCCCCAGGACCACCTCCGGGGCGCATGGTCACGGAGTCCTTCAACCCCCACGCGCAGGCCCTGCTGGTCACCTTCGCGAGCAACGCGCCGAGCGCCGCCGGGCGGCTCCTGCCGCTCCACCGCCCCCAGCTGAGCTTTGGCCGCAGCGTTCAGCAAGATCTCACGGTCAACGAAGCGACCGTCTCGGGTCACCACGCCACGCTGCGGTGGCAGGCGGGCGCCTGGGCCATCGAAGACGCGGACAGCACCAACGGCACCTACGCCGATCATAGCTACGACCGAAAGCCCACCGTCACCCTGATGCACGGCGGCGAGGCGCAGCTCGGGGAGTGCCGCGTCAAGCTCGTCAGCTTCTCCGAGGGCAGCCCCCAGCACGAGCGTGCGCAGCAGTACCTCGCCCGGCGCGATGGGCTGACCGGGCTGCTGCACGCCGAGACCCTCCTGCGCACCCTCAAGGATGAGTGGGAATTCGCTCAGTGGAACAGGGTGCCGCTGACCATCGCGCGCTACAAGCTGCGCAGCCCGAAGCACATCGTGAGCGAGCGCCCCACCATCTTCGAAATGCTGGCGCTGCGGCGCGCCGCGCAGCGCGCCGTGGAGCTGACGGAGCTCCTCCTCATGAGCATCGTCCCCGCCACCGCCGGCCGCGTGGGGCCGCTGAAATTTGCGGTGGCCATGCACGTGAGCCATGACGAGGGCAAGCTCGTGGTCGAGCAGATCGTCTCTCAGCTCAAGGGGCTCATGCCACCCCACTTAGATTTCTTGGCCTCCCTCACCGAGGTGAAGCCGGAGCACTCCCTCCACGCGCTGCTCGAGGACTGAGGAGCGAGGCAGCGCAAGCGATGGAGGGTCCCCTACGGTCGTCGCGCCACTCTTACGATGAGCCCGGCCTACGCCGGCTGGGCCTCGGAGACTCCAGGCGCCGCCCCATCAAGGCGCAGCTCGTGGTCGCCATCGTCGCGCTCATCGTGATGGTGGCGGTGCCCATCTACCTGCTACGCGGGCCCAGCCCGGCGCCAGCCCCCAGCGCCAGCGGCTCCGCGGCGGCCCCCATCGCCTCCTTGGCGGCCGTCATCGCCAGCGCGCTCCCGGTCGTGCAGGAGGCCAACGTCCAGGCGCTCGACGACCGGATCACCACCGCCGCCCCCGTCCGCGTCCGCTGTGGCGCCTCGCTCAAGCGAGGACTGGAAGGCCAAGCCTGCGATCAGCTCCCCACCCTCGAGCAGGCCTTCGTGGCGGCCATCCGTAGTGGTGAGGCGTGCGCGCCGAAGGCGTCCCTCAAGGCCGAAGGCACCATCAACTATGTCCTGAGCGTGGACTTCAACGGGCGCTCCGCGCGCGTCTTCGCGGGAGTGAGCGGCGGCTGGCGTGGAGCCCAGGCGCGGCAGGCCGCGCAGTGCGTCCAGAAGCGCCTCAGCTTACCGGACTGGGGCGCCCTGACGCACCAGCACCGCTACTACCAGATCGCCGTGTTGACCACCTACAAGCCACCCCGCCAGGCCCTCGGCGTCCCCGGGCAGCCCGTCTTCGAGTGAGCCGCCTCAGCGCCGTCCCTTCGGCGGGGGCTTGGGCTTGGGCTTGGTCTTCGGAGCCGACGGCTTGGTGCTGAACTCGAGCTCGTGCTCCGCCGCGCCGATCCGCTGCAGAAATAGCCCAGTGAAGGTGCTGAAGAGCGCGTCCCCGGCGGTGGCGGTGCTGGTCCCGCTCGGCCGGCTCACCCAGCGCTTGAGCCGCTGCAGCACCTCCTCGCTCACCGGGTTCACCTGAACCTTGGCCTTGAGCACCAACGGCGCCCGCAGCGGCACCTGCTCTCTCGTCCCCACGAGCAGCTCACGCGCCTCCGCGCAGCGGCGGAGTACGCCGTTGACCGTCAGGGTCTTGAGCGTCTCCCCGCCATCGGGGCGAGTGATCTCCACCTTGTAGACCTCGTCCCAGACCAGCCAGGTGATCTTGCAGCTCTGCACGGTGGTGGAGAGGGGGCGCGGCGCCCCGGAGCGGTAGAGCGCAGCAGTGAGCACGATGGTCGTCGGCAGCCCACGGCCGAGCTGCGCGCGCAGCTTGTCGGTCACGGCGTCGCGAAAGCCGAACGTCGCGTAGAGCATGCGCTCGTTCGGCTCCCACACGAAGGCGGCCGGGCGCGGCGACGCCTCGGCGGCAGCCCCCCAGCGCGGCGCCAGCAGGAGCGCCAGCGCGCCCACCCACTGCGTGAGGCGCAGCCACCGCGTCACGGACGCCCGCTTCGCATCGGGACGAAGCCGATGACGTTGGAGAGCGCGAAGACGAAGCCTCCGGCGCTGGTGTCCATACGGACGCCCAGGTTCGCGGTCAAATCGACGGGGACCAGGGAGAAGCCGGAGTACCCACCGGGCGCCACCTCGAGATCACCCGCACGCGCCAGGACGTACGCCCCCGCCGAGCCGAACAGATCGATCCCGAACACGGAGCGGTGGCCTCGGTAGAGGGGGATCCGATACTCCGCGGCCAGCTTTCCGACGTAGTGCCCCATCCGCGTCTCGGCGATGGCGGTGCCCAGGAAATTGGGAGAGGCCCGGCGGTCGAAGTTGAGCCCCAAGACACGCGTGGGCAGAAAATCCGAGAAATCCGCCGCGTAGTACTGCTCGAAGAACGGGGCGTCCCCAGCGATGGCGCCCCCCAACAGCTCCAGCCGTAGGACGTGCGCGCGCCACGGCAAGGTCCACCAGCGAGACACCCCGAGATCGACCCGCTGGTACGAGTAGTCGCTCCCGAGCCACTCCGGCGCAAGCTCGACCGCCGACGACACGTACCAGCCGCGCGTCGGCAACCAAGGATGGTCCCGAGTGTCGTGGATGAGGTGGAGCCGCAGCGTGGCCAAGGTGCTCGGGCCGCGCAGGACGTCGAACTCCACGGGCTCTCGCCGATCACCCCGGAGGTGGGAGGCGAAGGCCGGGAGCTGGGCATCCACGCGCTCGAGCCGGAACTGCCCCCACGCCTGCGTCGCGACGCTCAGATCACGCCCGAGGCCCAGGGCCCCACCGAAGCGGCGATACGCGACGACCGCGTAGTCCGTGAGGCGCTCGTCGTTCCCCGCCCCCCCCGAGTAGTCCACGTCGCCGTTGCCGAAGAACTCCCGGGCGGAGTTGTGGAGGAGCGAGAAGCTCGTCATCCAGGGCGTCCCGAGCAGCGCTGGGTCCAAGTAGCGCAGACGCAGCGCTAGCTGATCTTGAGCGATGCCGGCCGCACCCCCGAGCGTGACGCCCGTGCCCGCGAGGTTCGTCTCCGCGGCCTCGACGCCCCCGTAGGCCGTGAGGGGCCTCGCGTGACCTCGCGCATCGACGTCTGCGGACAGCCCCATCCAGACGCCGTTGACGACCACGGTGTTGCGCTCTTGGACGTCGACCACGAACACGACGCTCCCGCGCGAGCTGCCCTTACGCAGAGAGTACTGGACGTCCCGGAAGAAGCCCGTCCCGAGCAAGCGAAACCGCGACAGCTCGATGGTGGGCTCGTCGACGTTGATGACGTCACCCTTGGCGAACGGCAGGTAGCGCAAGATGACCCGCGCTTTGGTGCGAGTGTTCCCGCGCAGCTCGATCCGCTCGATGACGTAGCGGACCGCGGCCGTCGCCGGCTCCGCGCGGGGCTCCCCGGAGGGCCGCACCGACGTCGAGGTGGGCTCGAATCCTCCCTCTTCACCCGCCCCGCTCGGCGCCGTCGGCGCCGTCGGGGGGACCTCGGTCGAGGCGCCCGTCCCCCACGTGGGCGGGGCCACCGGCTGCGCCAGCGCTGGGACCGCGCCACTGGCGAGGGCCAGGCCGGCCGCAAGCGCCAGGCCCCATCGCTCCTGCAGCGCGTCCATCGCCGACCCCCTCTAGTCCCGCCGCCGATCGACGCGCTCCGTCACTGGATGGTCGAGCCTGGCGGGATCACGAGGTAGATGACCTTGACCCCCTCGGGGCCCCCCAGGGAGAGCCCCGAGGGCGTCTGGACCTCGAGGAGCACCCGCACCACGACCGTCCGGGTGGGCTTGACGACGGTGTTCTCCGCGGTGACCTCGAACTCGACCGTGGCGTCTCCGCGCACGCCGTAGAACGTGCTCGCGTCGACGCTGAGGTAGGGCTTCGCCGCCGGGGGCGGCACCTCCACCGGGCGCACGGAGCTGATGAGCTGAACGGCGTTGAAGGGGCCTGGCTCCGCGCCCACCTGCGGATTCTCGTACGCGTGATCAGGGATGTTGTCCCCCGTACAATCCATATTTCCGGGACAGGCGTAATTGGACCGTACGGTGGTCACGTTGTTGAGGCCCTGCCCCGCCAAGAGCCCAATGAGGCGCACCAGCTCGTCGGAGAGCTCCCCGCTGGTGGAGTCCCGCTCGGCCACGAGTGGCTTCGCGACGCCGCCCGGCGTCTGGTAGACGCTGCCCGTGTCACGGGCCAGCTTGCCGAGGTCGAAGGCGGCCGCCCCCGGGAGCCCCGTGTTCAGCGGCACCCCGACGACCTTCGCGCTGGCGCTCTGGAGCGCTGCGACCACCTCTTGATACGTCTTCGCCCCCCCCACGCCGGAGGGGACCCCAGCCGGGAGATAGTCGTTGGCGGGGGTGGCGCCGTTATGAAAGGCCGCGTCCGTGATGACGGCGAAGATGGGGAGCTTGCCGGCGCGGAAGCACGCGCGCCCTACCCTGCCGACGGCGCCGCACTGCGGCCCCCAGGTCGACTCACTGTAGGCGCCCCAGAGCGGGTGCTGCGCCGGCGGCCAGAGCCCCCCATTGCCAAGGCGCACGGGACGATCCGTGGCCGCCATGAACAGCGCCAACCCCGCCGCCTCCGGGGCGTCCCCGCCGCCAGCGGCCTGGAGGCTCCCCAAGATCTTCTCCACGCTCTCTGGAGCTTGGAGGACGCCGCCGTTGTCGCGCGGGGGCGCGACGTTGCCGTAGACGGTCGCCCCGGCGATGCGGAAGCGCCAGCTGTACGGCTCGTCCGTGGTGAGGCCCCACGGCAGCCACGGGACGTCGCGAAACGTCCCCAGGCCGAGGTGCGCCCCGGGGATGGCCGGGATGCCCTTGGCCGAGTCCCCGTTGAGGATGGTGGGGATGATCTTGGTGTTGAGGGAGGTCTTCAGGTTGTCGATGGCCGGCTGCATCGACTCCGTGGTGTCGATCATGAAGTAGATGTCGGCCTCCTTGACCCCCGTGGAGAAGCTGAACCTCTTGCGCTGCGGCCCGCCTTGGTACGGCACGACGAAATACAGATCTGCGTCGGACGAGGCGAGTCCATCGCACACCGCCGCCGCCCCCCCGGCGGCGAACTCGATGAGATCGATGATCCCCTCGGGGTCCTCGTCGCAGTCCACCAGGACGCGGCAGTCGTTGGCGCAGCCCTTCGGCTCTTCGAAGTCGAGCAGCCCGTCGTTGTCGCTGTCCTCGTCCAGGAAATCAGGGAGATCCGTGGCGTCCGTGTTGGCGACGGGCGAGCACGGCGTGCTGCGACCGCTCCCGGCCTCCTCGCGGTCTGGGTAGCCGTCCCCGTCGCTGTCCAAATCCAGTCGGTTGGGGACGCCGTCACCGTCGACGTCTCCGTCACCCTCGATCTGATCGGCGATGCCGTCACCGTCACTGTCGGTGTGATCGGTGGGGTCTTGACAGTAGTCGTCCGTCCCGCCATCGACGACGATGACGGCGCCGCCCGTCCCTCCCCCGGCGTCAGCGCCGGCGCTGCCCGCCGCCCCCGCGCTGCCACCGAAGCCCTTGTCCGGAGGCGCGCTCGCCTCCGAGCTGCAGCCGAAGGCCACGGCGGCGAGGAGCCCGGCCGCGGCAGAGGATAGTCCTAACCAGTATAAGGGTCGCATCGGTCGCTCGCTGTGGACGGCCACCGTCGCCGCCGCAGGCCGTATCCTAGCGCAGTTTCAACGCTCTGACACGCGAGGGCCTCCTCCGTGGGCGCTTGCGACTATCCTCTCCCGCATGTCCCCTCCGAGCGCTCCCGCCGCACGCCCCCTCACGCACCGTATGGCCCTCGTCACCGGCGCGTCCAGCGGGATCGGCCGCGCCACCGCGCTGCGCCTGGCCGAGGGCGGCGCCGCGCTCCAGCTCGTCGCGCGCCGCGCCGACCGACTCGAGCAGACCGTCGCCGCGGCGAGACGTCACGGTGTGTCCTGTGAGGGCCACGTCCTCGACGTGCGCGACGCGCGCGCGACCACCGAGCTCGTCCAGCAGCTCACGGAGCGCCAGTGTCCCATCGACATCTTGATCAACAACGCCGGCCTCGCGCGTGGCTGGGACGACGTGGTGGACGCCGACGAGCGCGACTGGCAAGAGATGCTCGACACGAACGTGCTGGCGCTGATGCGGATGACCCGCCTGGTGCTGCCGCTCCTGCGCGCGCGTCCCTACGCCGACCTCGTGCAGGTGGGCTCGGTGGCCGGAGTGCAGCCCTACCCGCGCGGCGCGGCGTACTGCGCCAGCAAGGCGGCGGTGGAGGCCTTCGCGCAAGCGCTACGTCAAGAGCTCCTCGGCAGCGCCGTCCGACAGCTCGTCATCGAACCCGGGATGGTCGCCACGGAGTTCAGCGAGGTGCGCTTCCATGGTGACGCTCCACGCGCGCGCGCCGTGTACGAGGGGCTCGAGCCCCTGAGCGCAGAGGACGTCGCGGACGCCATCTGCTGGAGCCTGACCCGGCCACCTCACGTCTGCGTGCAGAGCATGCTGCTCATGCCCACCGCGCAGGCGACAGCCACGCAAGTGGCTCGGCGCCCGCGCTGATCCCCCCTCCCCGAAGCGCGCCGACCGCGGCCGGAGGTGCTCCCCCCCGCCGCGGTCGCTCACTCCACGGTTGGCGCTCAGCCGCGGGCGCGGCGCCCGCCCTTCTTCGCCTTGCCAGAGGCCCTCGCGGCGGGGGCGGTAGCCTTCGCGGCCGGGGCGGCGCCCCCGCGCGCCGGGAAGTACTTGGTGGCCCGCTTCTGACCCTCGGTGCGGATGACGTTGGCCGCCAGGAGCTTCCTGATGGACAAGTTGAGCTCTCGGGTCACGGTCCCGAGCGCTCGGGCGATGTCCTCTACGCCACGCCCTGGGTTTGCCGTGATGAACTCTTGGAGCTGCCGGGTGGCCCTGGCGATCTCGTCCGGCGAGCGCTTCTCCCCTTTCGCGCGAGCAGCGCGCGGGGCACTCTCACGGCGCCGCGGCTCTGCGCTGCGCGCCGGCTGGCTCAGCAAGCCCTCGCCCAAGGCGGAGCGCACCGCGTCCACCGCAGAACGGCGCACCAGCTCACTCAGCTCACGCACGAAGGCATCGACTCGCTCTCGGATTTGACGATCAATCTCATTCATGGCGCGCAGCTTGAGGGGATTGGCTGCTCGTGTCAAACTCAAACTTATCAATCGCCCATGCGAGCTACCGAAAATGCTCGGATATGGAGATCTCGACTGTGAGTCATCGCGTGCCGACGGTCCGCCGGAGGGCAGGGGACGTGTCGGGCCGCTCCGCCGCAGGCGAGGGCGGTCGACGCGGGGGCACCCGACGCAGCGCTCCATCGCCGCCCAGCAGCGCTGACGGTGCTCTCCCTGGGGCAGGGCGCCGGGCCCCCCGAAGGAGCCGGGGGCGGCCTCACGCTCGCCCCTCCTCATGCCGCCGCCCTGGGCCGCTCTAGAACAGCGAAAATAATGCGCTCCACCGGCAAGCCCTGCGCTGCCGCCGCGGCGGAGCGGGCTCCGGCAGCCGCCGGAGACGCTCGGGACGGAGCGCTCCCCCCGCACCGACGACCCTCGTCCGGGCTACGGGCGCGCCCTCGAGCAGCCTCACGTGGACCCGGCGCATCGCTCTAGCGAGGCGGCACATTTCCCTCGACACGAGCCGGCACATGCCTTGCACTGGGCGCGACCGAGCGCACCGTAACCCCAAGTAGGAAGGACCCAGCATGCGCGCCTATACCCTCATCGGTTCCACACTCTTCGCCACGGGGCTCATCACGCTCCTCGCCGTCGGCTGCGAAAACCGCCACGAAGCCAACAAGCAAGCGGCCACCGGCAACCTTGGCGCTTCGGCGTCCGTCAAAGACCTGATGGCGGCGCGTGACCTCTCGGAGGCGGACGTCGAAGCCGCGCTGAAGACCTACGTCCCCACCGGCAAGATGGACGAGTACTACCTGTTCGCCTCCGGTGGGCAGTCCGGGAACGTCAACGTCATCGGCGTCCCCTCCATGCGGATGCTGAAGGTCATCGGCGTGTTCACGCCAGAGTCCTGGCAGGGCTGGGGCTTCGGGGACGACACGGAGAGCATCCTCGACCAAGGCAACCAAGGCGGCCGCAAGATCCGCTGGGCCGACGTCCATCACCCGAACCTCTCGGAGACCAAGGGCGACTACGACGGCAAGTACCTGTTCGTCAACGACAAGGCCAACGCCCGCGTCGCCGTGGTGGACTTGGAGGACTTCACCACCAAGCAGATCGTCGCCAACCCGCTCGCCGCGTCCGATCACGGCGGCGCCTTCGTGACCCCCAACACCGAGTACATCATCGAGACCAGCCAGTACCCAGCGCCGCTGGGGCGTGAGTACGCTCCCATCGAGGAGTACGCGGCCAAGTACCGCGGGGTCGCCGTGTTCTGGAAGTTCGACCGCGAGAAGGGCCGGATCGACAAGGACAAGAGCTGGGCCATGGAGCTGCCGCCCTACACGCAGGATCTGGCGGACGCCGGCAAGCTGGACTCCGACGGCTGGATGTACATCAACTCCTTCAACACCGAGCTGGCGGTCGGCGGCACGCTCGACGGCAAGCCGCCCATCGAGTCCGGCGCCTCCCAGAACGACATGGATTACCTCCACGTCATCAACTGGAAGAAGGCCGAAGAGCTGGTGGCAGCCGGTAAGACGAAGACCATCGCCGGCATGCGCGTGCTGATGATGGACGTCAGCGGCTCCGAGGGCGTGCTCACGCTCGTGGGCGAGCCCAAGAGCCCGCACGGCTGCGACGTCACCCCTGACGGCAAGCACGTGGTGGTCGGCGGCAAGCTCGACACGCACACCACCATCTACGACGTCGCCAAGATGAAGCAGCTCATCGCCGACAAGAAGTTCGAGGGCAAGGACGCCTACGGGCTGCCCATCATGGCCTTCAAGGAAGCCATCGCCGGCCAGGTGGAGATCGGCCTCGGGCCGCTCCACACCGTGTTCGACGACCAGGGCAACGCGTACACCTCGGTGTTCATCGAGAGCGTGGTCGCCAAGTGGTCCTACCGGGACTACACGAAGCCGGTCGAGAAGCTGAAGGTCCACTACAACATCGGCCACCTCGTGTCGGCCGAGGGGGACACCGTGAGCCCGGACGGCAAGTACGTCGTGGCCATGAACAAGATGTCGATGGATCGCTTCTTGCCGGTAGGGCCGCTCTACCCGCAGAACTTCCAGCTCGTCGGCATCGAGGGGCCGGCCATGCGGCTGCTGGCCGACATGCCCATGCCCAACTCCGAGCCCCACTACGCCCAGATGATCAAGGCCGACAAGATCAAGCCCGTCAAGGTGTACAAGCCCGGCACCAACCCTGTCACCGGCGCGGAGCCGGATCCCAACGCGGTCGTCGGCGGCAAGGAGCGCATCGTGCGCAACGGCAACCGAGTGGAGGTCTTCATGACGGCGGTCCGCAGCCACTTCACCCCGGATCGCATCGAGGTGGAGCAGGGCGACGTGGTGACCATCCACGTCAGCAACGTGGAGACGGCCGAAGACCAGACGCACGGCATCACCTTCAACATGTACAACGTCCACTCGAGCCTCGAGCCCGGGAAGACCGCGAACATCACCTTCACGGCGGATGTCCCGGGCGCCTACCCCTTCTACTGCACGGAGTTCTGCTCGGCCCTCCACCTGGAGATGCTGGGCTACCTCCTGGTGAAGCCGAAGCAGAACTGACAAGAAAGAGAGCAGCCGTACGATGGAAAGCTTGACGACGCCTCAGGGGGAACACTCTGCAGCCCAACGGCTCCACCTGCGGGTCGTCAACTCCGGCACCGAGCCCACGGCGGTCACCCGACCGCCGTGGGACTGGGCCCGGTGGCTCGTCTTGGCGCTGGCGGCGGCGGCCGCAGGCCTCTTCGCCTACTCCTTCTTCCTCCCTTGGTGGAAGTTCTGGCTCTACGCGCCACAGTATCCGAAGGGACTGCAGCTCGTCATCTCGCTCACGGAGATGGGCGGTGACGTGCACGAGATCGATCTCCTCAACCACTACATCGGGATGGCCTCCCTCGCGAAGGCCGCGCCCATGGAGCGCGCGCTCGCCGGCTACGGCGTCGCCGCCATCGGCGTCATCACCTTGGTGCTCATGGCCTTCTCTGGAAAGAAGCTCAATCGCCTGATCGCCATCCCTGCCCTCTTGTTCCCGCTAGGCTTCCTGGCGGACAGCTTCTACTGGCTCTACTCCTTCGGTCACAACCTGGATCCGAAGGCGCCGCTGCGGATCAGCGCGTTCACACCTCAGATGTTCGGCAACGGCCAGATCGGCCAGTTCGAGACCTTCGCACGGCCGGAGCTCGGCTTCTGGCTGGCGCTCGCCGGCGTGGGCTGCGCCATCCTCGCCAACGCCCTACGATCTCAGGTGTGCGCACACTGCCAAGAGGGCAAGACCTGCAACAAGGTCTGCCCGCGCGCCATGGTGCTCCCGAGCGAGAGCAGCGGCTCGTGAGGCGCGGCCTCGCCGCCCTGGGGGTGGGGGCCGCGCTGCTCGGCGGCTCGGCGGCGCCGTCACGGGGGGAGGCGACCGCGAGCGCGGCGCCAGGGGCGCCGCCCCCCTCCCCTCCCCAGGGGCTGGTGGTGCGCTCGTTCCAAGAGCTCCAGCAGCTCGTCGCAGATCCCGCCGGCCCCAAAGACCTCGTCATCGAGGGGCAGCTCGAAGGCGACCTCGTCATCAAGCGCCCCGTGGCGCTGCGCGGAGCACCGGGGGCGCTCCTGCGCGGGACGGGCCGCGACACGGTGGTGACCATCGACGCGCACGACGTCGTCATCGAGGACCTCGCCATCCGCCGCTCCGGTCACCGTCACACGCACGAAGACTCCGGCCTGAAGGCCTCCGGTGAGCGCGTGAGGATCTCACGGGTGGACATCGCCGAGACCCTGTTTGGCATCTCCCTCCAGGCCTGCCGCCACTGCGTGCTCGAGCGCGTGAACGTCACCGGCTACGACAGCGACGAGGAGCTGCGGGGGGACGGCATCAAGCTGTGGGAGGCGCACGACTCCATCGTCCGTGACTGCCGCATGATCCACTCTAGAGATCTCGTGGTGTGGTACACGAGCCGCGCCACGCTGGAGCGCAACACCGTGGAGCGGAGCCGCTACGGCTCGCACTTCATGTACGCCAAGGACTCCGTCGTGAGAGACAGCCGCTTTCGCGGCAACGTGGTCGGCGTCTTCGTCATGTACAGCATGCGCTTGAAGGTGGAGCGCAACGTGCTGGCGGGGGCGCGCGGCGCGGCCGGTATCGGGCTGGGCTTCAAGGACAGCGACGCCATCGAGCTGAAGGGCAACTGGATGGTGGCCAACACCACCGGCACCTACCTCGACAACACGCCCCGGACCCCGGCGGACGCGGTCAAGTTCGAAGGCAACGTGCTCGCGCTCAACGACGTGGGCATGCGCCTGCACGCCTCGGAGCGGGGGCTGCACCTCTACGGCAACGCCTTCCGCGACAACGCCGTCGTCATCGAGGTGGACGGCGGCGGCAACGCGCTCGGTGTCGACTTGAAGGGCAACTACTTCAGCGACTACGAGGGCTACGATCTCGACGGGGACGGGACGGGCGACGTCGCCTACGAGGTCAAGGCGCTCTCCAGCCAGCTGACGGAGGCGCACCCCACCCTGAAGTTCTTCTACGGGACAGCCGCCATGAGCGTCATGGATGCCATCGCCTACGCGGTGCCCGTCCTCTCGGCCAAGCGACTGCTCGTCGATCCTTCTCCCAAGATGTACCCTCCCCAGCTCGCTACCCCATGATCACCATCGCAGACGTCACCAAGCGCTTCGGGCCGGTGCTGGCGCTCGACCGCGTCTCCCTCACCATCGACAAGGGAGAGCGCGTCGCCTTCGTCGGCTCCAACGGCTCCGGCAAGACCACCCTGCTCCGTGCCTTGCTGGGCCTGATCCGGGTGGACGGCAAGGTCACCATCATGGGCAGCGACGTCGCCCTGGAGCCGGAGACGGCGCTGCGGACGGTGGCCTACATCCCGCAGATCGCGCCGCCCATCGAGGCCCCGGTCGCGGAGGTGGTGCGCGCCTGCGCCGCGCTCAGAGACAAGCCCGAGCAGGCCATCTGGGAGCGCGCCGAGCGCCTCGGGCTGACCCAAGACCGCTGCCGCGACAAGCGCTTCCGTGATCTGTCGGGCGGCATGAAGCAGAAGCTGCTGGCGGCGTTCGCGCTCGCGGCGGAGACGCCCATCCTCGTCTGTGACGAGCCCACCGCCAACCTCGACACCGCCGCGCGCGCCGCCTTCTTCGAGGAGCTCGCGACGCGGCCGCCGTCCAGCATCGTGGTGCTCTGCTCCCACCGCGTCGAGGAGGTGCGCGCCATCGTGGAGCGGGTGGTGGAGCTCGGAGAGGGCCGCCTGGTGCGCGACGCGCCCACGCAGGAGCTGCTGCGCGAGCTGGCGACCTTCCGCGTGGAGGTCACGCTCCGCGACGGCGCGGACGACACCGCCCTGCTCGCGCGCGGCTTCGAGCGAACGGGCCTCGGTCGCGTCGTCATCCAGGTGAGCCAGGAGCGCAAGCTCGAGCTCGTCACCCTGCTCCTGCGGGAGCACGAGCGGAGCATCGTGGACCTCTCCGTGCTCCCCGTGGAGGATCTTGCCATGTCCCACCCCAGCCAGCGCCCCGTCCCGCACCTCAAGGTGGTGGGCTCATGAACCGCCGACGCTGCCTGGTGGGCCTGCTCGGCCTGCTCGCCCTGGACGCGTGCGCCAAGATCGAGGGCCCCACGGATCCGGTCTGGGGCAAGGAGCCCTGCGCCCACTGTAAGATGCTGGTGAGCGACCAGCGCTATGCAGCCCAGGCCGCGGAGAGCCAGGACCGCTTCTACTTCGATGACATCGGCTGCCTCGTGAGCTGGATGAAGACGCGTCAGGCCTCACACCTGTGGGTCCGCGACGCCAGCAGCGCTCGATGGCTGGACGCCAAGACGGCGCGCTACCACGACGGCGCCAGCACCCCGATGGATTTCGGCTTCGAGGCCCGAGCGGAGGGCGGGGTGAGCTGGGAGGAGATGCTCGGCCAGCTCGCCGCGAAGAAGAAGGGGGCTCCGTGACGCCGGGCGCCCGGCGAGTCCTCGTCGCGGCGCCTCCAGCTCCCTGGGCCCCCGCCGGCGCCCGGTGTAGACACGCGCCGAGCTTGGGGCTAGGGCTGCGCCGCAGTCTTATCCCCCTTGCCCTTGGCCAGCGCCCTGCACGCCCAGGGGCTCGCTCACTCTACCGCCTGCCGCGCGTCCCCTGAACTGGGGGCGCCCGTCACGCGGCAGGTGACGGCGCGCCCTGGATCGACAGAGTACAGCATGACGAGTTCTGCCCGTGTGATGTTCAGGCTAGAGATGGCCGAGGCGCTCCGTTCGCGGTGGCTGGCCTTCACGGCGGTCATTTACCTCGCGGTCTTCGGGCTCTTCATCTGGCTCGGCTTGCGCGAGAGCAGCGTGCTCGGCTTCACCGGGGTCTCTCGGGTCATCCTCAACGTCTCCAACGCCGTGGTGCTCACCATCCCTTTGGTGGCGCTCATCGCGACCAGCCAGACCGTGGTGCGCGCCCGTCAGAGCGGTTTTTTCGAGCTGATGCTCACGCAGCCCGTCAAGCGGGCGGACTGGTTCGGGGGGGTCGTCGTCTCGCGCTTCGCGGTCGTGGTCGGCCCCCTGCTCGCGCTGCTGCTCGTGGCGCTCGTCACGGGGCTCGCCTTGGGGGGTGAAGACGCGCAGCTCGTCTCCATCGTACTGCGGACCCTCGCGGTCACCGTCGCGCTCGGCTGGGCGTTCATTGGGCTCGGGTTCCTCATCTCGGCCTACGCGCGGAGCCCGGAGCGGGCCACCGTGCTGGCCATGGTGGCGTGGGCAGGCGCCACGGCCCTCCATGATTTCGCGCTCATCGGCGTGCTGCTCCGCGTGAAGTTGGCGCCGCTGGCGGTGTTCACGCTCGCCGCCAGCAACCCGGTGGAGAGCGCCCGGCTCGCCATCCTGAGCGCGGTGGACCCGGAGCTCTCCGTGCTGGGTCCGGTAGGTTTTTGGCTCGCCAACACGCTCGGTGCGAAGCTCACCTTCGTGGTTGGCGTCGCCTGGCCACTGCTGCTCGGGAGCCTCACGCTCGCGCTCGCGCAGCGGCGCCTCTCTCACTCGGATCTCGTGGGCTGACTGGGCCCACCCATCGACAACAGGAAATAGGAAGGCTGATATGAAGATCAAGTATTTGCTCGCCATCGTGGCGCTCACCTCGGTGGCCGCCTGCTCGAAGAGCACGGAACAAGCTAGCGGAGGCGGGGAAGACACCGCGGCCGCCGGCGGTGACAAGGTCGACATGAAGGCCGCCAAGGCCTTCTTCAGCGAGCAGTGCACCGTGTGTCACGGTGAGAGCGGCAAGGGCGATGGCCCCGGCGCCACCGCTGATCCGAAGCCGCGGGACTTCACCGACAAGGCCTGGCAAGGCTCGGTGGACGACGACCACATCTCCAAGACCATCCTGGGTGGTGGCGCCGCGGTGGGCAAGAGCCCCATCATGACGGCCTTCCCGCAGCTCAACGACAAGCCCAAGGTGGTGGCCGGTTTGGTCAAGGTGGTCCGCGGCTTCGGCAAGTGACCCGCGCTCTCAGCTAGTGGCGCGGCGGTCGTCCCGCCCTGCTGCTCGACGGTGCCCCGTGGGGTGCTCCCGGTCTCTCTCGACTGGAGCATCCGCGGGGCTTCGTCGTTTGAGGCGGGTGGAGCCCACCGTGGGCTCAACCAGGGGCGACAGCCCCAGACAGGCTCGCGTTACGTAAGGAAAGACTCTTACTCACGAGACGTAGTGTCATAGTTCCAACTGCTCCCATCTGGAACATGTCCCACGGTTTCATCCCTTGTTGAGCGCAAGAAATACCTCATTTCACGACTCTCGACGTCCCCCCGGAGATAGCCGACCAGGCTTACGTTCCGCTTACATTCGCCCGCGCCTTCGTCTAGGCTGCCGCCGGCTTTGGCTCCCTGAGCACCTCACCGACGACGTGAAAGGATCGCTGCTGTGATTGTCCAAATCGCGGGTCTGATAACCCTCATCCTGAGTCTGACCATCTTCGCGGTCGCCTTCTTCGTGATGCGAGGCGCACGCGAGAGGGTGCCGGACGGCAACAAAGTCGTCTACAAGGTCCGAAAGTACTACGCGATGGTGCTCGCGCTCGTGCTGCTCGGGACGTTCAGCACCACGCTGCTCTATACGCCCTACAAGGCCCTGGCCGATACCACCCCGGCCGCGGTCGTCAAGGTGACAGGGCACATGTGGCGTTGGGAGATGGAGCGCGAGGGCGCGCCAGGCCCCGTGGTGGTCCCGCAGGGCGCCACCATCGAGTTCGCGGTCACGACCTCGGACGTCACGCACGGCTTCGGCGTGTACGACGACGACGGTCATATCCTGGCGCAGACCCAGGCGATGCCGGGCTACACCAACCGCCTGCGCATGGTGTTCGACAAGCCGGGGACCTACCACGTCCTCTGCATGGAGTTCTGCGGCATCATGCACCAGAACATGGTGGCTTCCCTGACCGTGGAGTGAGGCGAGGGCAAGATGGAAAAGAGTATTCGAAAAGCGACGATTGCTTGGCTGCTCACGGCCTTCCTCGTGTTCCTGGTGATGGTGACGCTCGGCATCACCATGCGCTTGGCGCAGGGCGCTCAGGTCAGCCTCTCGCCGACCACCTTCTACGCCATCATGACCATGCACGGGCTGGGCATGGCCGGCGCGCTGTTCTCCGGGGGTCTGGCCGTCATCTGGTACATCACCTCCCATAGCTGCAAGGTGAGCTTGGGCGTCTCCTGGGCCGCCTGGGGCCTGTTCGTGGTGGGGGCGGTGGTCTTGCTCGCTGCCACGCTGCTCGGCGGCTTCGGCCCCGGCTGGTACGCGCTCTACCCGCTGCCCTTCGTGCGACCGGCCTGGCCGAGCTGGGCCACCGGCGCGTCCATCATCGCGCTCATCCTCATGGGCGTGGCGTGGCTCATCTTCCAGCTGGACATCCTCCGCGCGCTCGCGGCCAAGTGGGGGGCCAAGCGGCTGCTGGCGTGGGAGTACATCGCAGGCAAGACGCCGGAGGAGCCCCTGCCCGCGCAGGTGCTCATCGCCGCCATGTGCGCCATCGCCGGCACGCTGGGGACGCTGTCCGGCGCCGCCACGCTCATCCTCTATCTGCTCAAGTGGCTGTCCCCCAGCGTGGAGCTGGACCCGCTCCTGCTGAAAAACACGATGTTCATGTTCGGTCACACGATCGTCAACGTGTGCATCTACTGCGGGCTCTGCGCCATCTACTACGTGCTGCCGCGCTTCACCGGCCGCCCGTGGGGTGTCAACCGCGTGACGGCCATCGCGTGGAACGCCACCCTGATGTTCGTGCTCTTCGCCTACTTCCACCACCTCTACATGGACTTTGCCCAGGTGAAGGCGCTGCACATCATCGGGCAGCTCGCCTCCTACGGCTCGGCCCTCCCTGCCACCGCGGTGTCCATCTTCGGGATCGGCAGCCAGGTCTACAAGTCTGGCGTCAAGTGGAGCTTCACCCCGCTGGCCTTCGCGCTCGGCGCCATCGGCTGGGCCGTGGGCGGGGTGGGCGCGGTCGTCGACTCCACCATCATGGTCAACACTTACTTCCACAACACGCTGTGGGTGCCTGGCCACTTCCACACTTACTTCTTGGTGGGCTACGTGCTGATGTTCATGGGCTTCCTGCACGACTTCTTCAAGTCGTCCGCGGAGCGCTTCGCGGTGGGGAGCCTGGTGACCATGCTGCTCGGCGGCTATGGCTTCCTGCTGATGTTCTACCTCGGCGGGATGAGCGGCCTGCCGCGCCGCGTCTCCAGCTACGCAGCGGCCTCCTTCGGTGGCCTGGCTGAGAAAGGTGCTACGCTCGCCACGTTGGGCGCAGCCTTTGCCATCGTGTTCTTGCTCGGGGCCATCGGCTTCGGCTTCTCCGTCGTGAAGGGGCGCGGGGCAGCCCCCGAAGCGGGTGCCTCCCCCGATCCAGCGTCATGAAGCCGCGGGCGTGGGCGGCTGGCGTAGCACCTCTGCTCGTCATTGCCTGCGCCGTCGCGCTGATTGGAGGGTGGACGCACGGCTTCCGTGCGTTCACCAACTTCTCCATCGCGCTGCTGGAGGCGGGGCCCATCCCGCGCCCAGCACCTGCGCTCCCCGTGATCGACGAGCGGGGGTCCCAGTGGGACGTCGCGGCGCCCTCGGACCGGTACCGCTTGGTCCAAGCCATGTACCTGCGCTGCCCCGACGGCTGCCCCATCGCGATGTCCAACCTCGCGCGGGTGTCGGTCCTCTTGAAGGATCTCATCCCGTCGAAGCTGCAGGTCATCAGTCTGTCGGTCGATCATGATCCTCCAGAGCAGCTCGCCGCCATGTGGCGAGCCCATGGAGCGCACGAGGGGTGGTCCATGGCCTCCCTGGTCGGGCCGGACTCGGACGCCACGATGGCGCGCCTGGGTGTCTGGATCTTCCGGCGCAAGGACGGGCTCATCAACCACGGGCTCGACGCCTTCTTGCTCGACCCCTCGGGGAAGATCGTCCGCATCTACTCGCCGGACATGAGGCCCGTGGACATGGCGGCGGAGCTGCGGGAGCTCACCGCCGCGCTCCCCTCGGAGGCTCGCGCCGAGCTCGAGCCAGGAGCTCGACCATGAAGGGGACGGCGCTCACCTGGCTCCTGCGCGGCGCCTGGCTCGCCGTCACCGCAGCGCTGTGGCTCAGCCCCGTGGACGACTGGCTGGATGAGCGCATGCCGCGGGTGATGCTGCTGCAGATGCCCGCCTGGTTCATGCTGGGATGGCTGGCGGGCAGATCACGTCCGAGACTCCTGGCGCTCGTCGATCCGCGCGGGCTCGGAGGCTTCGCGCTCGGCATCATCACGGTCAACTTCTGGATGATCCCTCGCTCGGTCGACGCCATCGGCTCGTCCGACGTCGCGGACGGACTGCTGCACCTCTCGCTGCTGAGCGCCGGCTTCGCAATGTCGGCGGGCTTCCCGCGCCTGCCCTTCGTGGCCAAGGCCGCCCTCGCCATTCAGGGCACCTCCATGGTGTTCGCGCTCGGGACCTTCTATTCGAACTACAAGGCCTTGTTGTGCGGCTCGTTTTCCATGGCTCAGCAGCGGGAGCTCGGCGGCTGGCTGCTGCGGCTGAGCCCCCTCGTGCTCGTCTGGGCCCTGGGAGCGGGCTTCCGGGCACTGCTCCGCGAGAGCCCCGCAGCGGACGCGGCGCCAACGGTCGAGCCCTCCTAGCGCGCCAGCGCCCCGAGCCAGCGGGAGGCGGGAGCGTCACCGTGACGTCACGCCGGGCGCCCCGAGGCGAGGCCCCGCAGGGACGTGACCCTGCCTTTTCTTCTTTGGGAGCGCTAGGCAGCGGCCCGCGCACTGTCGCTCTTGGGCCACACCCAGGCTGACCCTGGCGTCGTACCCAGTGGTCAGCGTCACGGGAAATTGGCTAAGCTGAGCGGCTGGCCCGCTGTTTGCTTGAGGCTCAACACACTAGGAGGCTCTCATGAAATTTGGCTTTTTCGCACTCTCGGCCCTCGCCCTCGCCGCCACCGGCTGCTCGAAGGAGACCGTCTCCTCCGCCAACATCCGCACCAAGGGCATCGCCGCGACCATCGTGGTCACCGGCTCCGCCAGCGGCTCCTCGGAGGTGGAGGCCACGCTGCGCGTCGGCGGCGACGAGAGCAACACCTACGTCATGCTCGAGGGCGGCGACAAGCTCGTCGCCAAGGCTGCGGAAGAGACGAAGGACATGCACGCGGAGTCCGAGGGCGTCTACCTGGCGCAGTTCGCCACCAACGCGCAAGACACGCCCTTCACGGTCAGCCTGCTGCGTGGTGAGGACGAGGACGCCCCGGACAACACCGTCTCTCTACCGGCCCCCTTCACCATCGGAGCGCTGCCCACCACCAGCCCCTCTCGCGCGAGCGACGACCTCACCGTGACCTGGGACCCCGCGACGGGAGGAGACTCCATGCGGATGGAGGTCAAGGGCGATTGCATCTTCAGCAAGAAGTTCAGCATCCCCGGCGACAGCGGGAGCTTCGTCATTGCCAAGGGACAGCTCGACTCCACGGGCGGCTCGGAGCCCAAGGCCTGTGACCTGACCATCACCCTGTGGCGCACCCGCAAGGGCACCACCGACATTGGGCTGGATCGTGAGAGCTCCATCGAGGCCTCACAGCGCCGGACCGCGACGTTCACCTCGGCGCCCTGAGCCGCCACGTCTCGAGCGCCCCGCGGCGACAGGATCGCCGCGGGCCGCTCAACGGCAGTCCACGACCTCGACGTCGTACTCGATGGGCTGGCTCAGCCCCGTGACGCGGACCGCGTAGGTGTGCCCCGCCTCGGCGCTCCAGCCCTGTGGGTTGAAGCGCAGCGCGTAGCGACTCCCGAAGCCACCCGCGAGCTGCGTCACGCTCACCGGCAGGGGCGCTCCCCCCTCCGAGACCTGGACCTCCGCGGCGTCCAGCGGGATGCTGTCGCTCTGCAGCGTCCAGCCCGTAGAGTCGAGCGACGCGTAGGAGATCGAGAAGAGCTGGAGCGGCACCTCCCCCGGCGGCGGGAACGCCGTCCACGGCGCGCCGGCGGCGCCGCTGCCGCCGATCACGAGCATACAGGAGTAGCGCCGCGTGCTCCCGAGCCCGATGGGGCCGAGTGAGTTGGAGAGGATCCAGCGTCGATGTCCGATGGTGGTGGGGTTGCCTGGATCTGCCATGTAGAGATCGACGGCGGCGACCCCGGGCGTCGAGGCGATGTTGCTCTGACCCGCGGCCTGCGCGCCCAGGGCGGAGTAACAGGTCCAGCTCTGGGGTGGGCTGTGCGACAGCTGCCCGTTCGCGTCCATCAGCAGCGCGCAGGCTTGAGCCTGTCCGTCGTACTCAGGGCTCGTCGTGACGGGCGGCAGCGCAGCCAAGAACCGGTAGAGGTTGACGAGCTTGAGCGCCCGAGCGCGCCCCGCGGCGTCCGTATCTCCCGCCGTGCAGCGGCTCACGTCACCGCTCCAGCTCCCCTCGGAGAGCTCTTCACGATCCGCCCGCCACCGCGCACAGACGTCTCGCCCGGTGCCGCCGCCGCTCCCGCTCACGCCGCCGCCGCCGCTCAGGCCCCCGCTCCCGCCTCCAGCGCCCCCTTCCCCGGCCGCGGCGCCCCTCCCAGCGCCACCCTCCGGCGCGCCGCCACCCGACGAGAGGCTGCAGGCTGCACACCAGGCGCTCAAGGCGACGACCAGGGCTCGGGACATGACGGTAGGATGCCGCGAGAGCGGCCCCCTCGACAACCCGGAGCTGGCGCTCTGCTCGCTAAATCATCTTCTGGGGCTGATCGGACGCGAGGACGCGCCCCCGCACGCGCAGCAGCCGATGCCCGCGGTCGGAGCGAATGAAGAACACCATGGTGGCGAGCACCACGACGAGCCCCAGCGCCGCGAGCCAGCGTCGATACTCGAGCTTGGCGTAGATGCCCCCTTGTCCGACGACGGGCGCCTTCCCGGGAGGCGGGGCCGCGAGCTCATAGTGCTTGGCCAGCTCGTCGATGCTCGTCACGTGAATGACGGGGACGTCCCGCAGCGCAAAGCGGTACATCACGGAGTCCATCAGCGCGGCGCCGCGGGGCGGTGAGGTGTTGAGCCCCGGCTTGAACTGCTTCTTGCCGACGTGGGTACCGACGGAGGCCGCGCCACCCCCGACGTTGATGTACGCCTTGTACGCGCGCCCGCCAGCGTGCTCTTGGTAGATGGCCATGCGTTGCTCTACGCTGTCGGTGAGGCCCGTCACGCTGATGAGGGGGATGTGCGCCCGCTCCACGGCGCGCTCGAGGTACTGTCGTCCCTCCTTGGACATTCCATAGCCACGGTCGTCGATCCCGCCGAGCGAGGCCGCGATGGAGCGAAACCCGATGAGGTGCGCCGCTTCGAGCGTCCGCTCCATGTCGAGCCAGAGGTACTCCACGTGGTTGGCCCCCCACTCCGACGCCGACGTGGAGGCGATGACCACGGGCTCCACCTGGAGCACCGTCAGCGCCGCGAAGGTGGCGACGTTGAGCGCGGGGAAGGAGCCCGAGACGCCCACCGCTACCTTGTCGCCACGCTCGACGCCCGCGCGCTCCAGCAGCTCGACCATGATGGCCGCGAAATTGGGGTCTACGCTGCGCCGCTTGGCGAGCAAGTAGCCCGTGTTGGCCGTCACCGGGGTGATGGCCTCGCCGATCATCCCAGTGTCCGCGGGATCGATCTCCAAGTCCGGATGAATGCCGAGCCGGCGCTTCTCCGCCTTGATGGCCTGCATGCCGCGCTCGGCCAGCCGCGCCGCCTGCAGCTTCACTTCGTAGTACGGCTGCTCGCGGCGCACCTTCAGGTGCTCGGCCGCAGAGAGCGCCACCACCGACACGCTGGCGATGAGCAAGAGCGCGGCGCGCGAGACCCCCGGCGGGCGCCAGTAGAGGCTCTTCATCGGACCAGCTCTCCGCCGATGAGCACGATGAGGAAGAGCCGGACCACCACCGAGGCGCTGATGACGCCCGCGAGCGTCTCGACGATCCCTTGGCGATCGAACCAGATGGCGATGAGGCCGGGGATGATGAAGCCTATCACCGAGAGCTGATCGTCCGCCGCGTGAGGCAAGCCGACCGCGACCTGGCGCAGCCCCCACCCGACGAGGAATCCGACCAAGATCATGGCGAGCGTGCGCCGCCGGCCGTACACCAAGGTGAAGGACGACAGCGCGCGCACCAAGAGGAAGCTGAAGAGCCCCGCCACCAGCGTCAGGCCCACGTCCAGCGGGCGATTCAGGCTGAGCGCCAGGTACCCCGGCACGATCATCCCGCCCGCGGTGAGCCCGAACAGCTCCGTGAAGAGCAGCCCCACGACGAGCCCTAGCCCCACCGCGAGCGTCAGCAACTCACTCATGCTCTCCTCCCTTCGGGCAAGGCGCGGTTGGCGAAGTACCGAGCCAGCTCGAGGCCCTCGTCGGCGATGTTGCCCAGGCCCATCACCAAGGCGCCCGTGCCCGCCAAGGAGATCACCCGCTCGAACACCTCCTCCACCCGCAGCCCCTCCACGCTCTCGAGCCGCGTGGCGTCGAAGCCCGAGCGCTCGGCCGCCTGGGCGAAGACGTGCGTCCCGCTTCCCATGAGCAGCACGTAGTCCGCGGCGGGCCAGGAGCCGACGGCGGCCCCGAGCTGGAGCGAGCGCTCCACCCGATCCGCTCGACAATTGAAGATGGCGATGCGTGGCCGCAGCTCGGGGTATCGCGCCAGGGTGGCGCTCCAGAGCTGCTCGGTGGAGACCGGGTCGTTCGCCGCGAAGGCGTTGGCGAACACCAGCTCCCGACCGAAGTAGTCCAAGCGGTGCTCCGTGAGCGCCCCCGGATCCGGCTGGGCGCGCTGCATCCCGCGCAGCGCTACCTCCCGAGAGGCGCCGAGATCGCTCAGCACCGCCAGCGCGAGGGCGACGTTGTCTGGGTGCTCCCGGTAGCGAAACCTCGCGAGCTGCTCGGCCGTCACCTCGGCGACGTCCTGCTCGCCCACCTCGACGAGGCGCGCCCCGCGGTCTTTGGCGGCGGCGCGCAGCACGTCGATCTGCTCGCGCTCCGCCGTGTAGACCACGCCGCCGCGCGGGGTGATGCCCGCGAGGGCCGCCGCGACGTCCCGAGGTCCCGGGCCCATCACCTCCAGGTGATCCGGGCGGGCGTTGGTGATGACGGCGTGCGTCGCGGAGATCAAGCTCCGCTCGCACAGCGCCTGCAGCTCCGGCCGGAGCGCCATGCACTCCACGACCAGGGCCTGCGCTCCGCACTCGACGGCCGCCTGAACGATCCGCTTCTGCTCGATGATGTTGGCGCCGGCGGGGCGATAGATGGGGAGCTCTCGCTCGTCTGGGAGGATGAAGCGCGCCAAGGTCCCCGTGGTCTTTGCGCAGCAGCGCACCCCAGCCTCGCGGAGGCCGGCGGCGATGAGCCGCGTCACGCTGGACTTGCCGCGCGTACCGTTGACGTGGACGCGGACGCCCAGACGGCGGAGCCGGCGCCGGTGCAGCGCCACTTCCACCCCTGAAGCTCCGGCGAGGCCAAGGGACATGAGGGCGAGCACCTCGACCGGCAGCATGGTCGAGCGCTTCATACCATGCCTGCCGGGGTCGCCTAGTACCCCGCCGCCGCCACGGGGAGGTGGCGGCGTGCGCGCCCTCACCACCCGCGGAGGGGGACGAGCTCCGGGACCAGCTTGACGCTCACGAGGGCGACCTGCGTGCGCTCCCCCGTCAGGACGAAGGGGATGGTCCGCCGCACCCCCGCGACCTCGAGGCTGACGCTGCCGCTGACCGGACCGCCTCCGGGCGCCGCGCGGAGGATCTCCACCGTGTAGTCGCCGGGCTCCGCGCCGCGGAGCGCGAGCCCCTCCGCGCCACGTCGGAGCACGTCGCGCGCGGTGATGACCTCACGCGTCGGCGCGCCCAGCCAAGAGACCCGGTGACCGCGCGGGTGCATGAGGGACAGATCGAGATCGACGTCCGCCGACCAGCTCGCCTCGATCCGCAGGTCGCCGCTGAGCACCTCGGCGTCGTCGCTCGGCGCCTCGAGCCGGCGCTCGGCCGCGCGCCGCACGGGCTCCTCCGCGGCGCTCAGCGCGCCGTCGGCGCTGGCCTCGTCGCCGGTGCGGCGCAGGCAGCGCACGGCGTCGACCAGCAGCGCGACGTTCGATGGGTGCAGCTCGCTCACCGCTTGGGAGTGCCGGCACCCGAGCTCCGGGCGCCCCGCCCAGCGCCAGAGCCGCGCGAGCCGCTGCTGTGCCTTGATGTCGCCCGGGCGTACGTCCACCACGCTGCCGAGCCCCAGCAGGGCCTCGTCACGCTGGCCCCGGCGCGCCGCCAGATCGGCCCGCGCCGTCAAGGCCTCCGGATCCAGCGGCTCCTTCTCGGCCCAGCGCTCGGCCAGCGGAGCGGCGCGCTCGACGTCCCCGGCGATGGCGTAGAGCTGGTAGAGCTGCTTCAGCGCGTCGCGGCTCTCGGGGCGCTCGCGCGCCGCGCGCTCCGCGGCGGCGATCTGCGTCGGTCCGGCCGCGCGTGGCCGCGCCGCCCCCACCTCGATGCTGCCGCGCCGCTTCCAGATCCGCCGCATGGGCACCTGACGCTCACGCGGGACGTCGTCCCAGCCGAGGGGGCGCGACGCGCTGTCGACGGCGCCACGCGCCACCGTTGACGCGGGCGCGGGCGCGGCCGACCCGAAGCCCATGGGGCGCTCCGAGGCGCTCTTCTTGGCCGCGACGGCTGGCACGCCATCACCGTCGCTCGCCGCCGCGGACTCCTCCTCGGCCGAGGCCAGCTCCTCCACGGGCTCACCCGACGCGCTCACCGTCTCGAGGGCGGCCTCCCCCGTGAACTCCGGCAAGCTTCGGCGGTTGTCGAGGCCGAAGGCACGGAACATGGCCGGGCTCTCCAGCACGAGCAACGAGGTGTACTTGCTGGCCACGTCGAAGCTGCTGGAGAGCAGCACGGCCTCTCGGCGCGCCTCTGCGCTGCCATCACGCTCGAGATCCACCAGCCGGGTCCCCGCCCAGAGGCGCGGGACGAAGGCGTGACCGGCCGCGGACGTGGCGGTCAGCGCGAGCGGGATGCGACGCTCGAAGGGCTGCTGCCCCACCCGCCCCCGCACCACCACGTCCCCCTGGAGGGTGGGTCGCTCCAGCCGCGCCGCGACGATCAGCTCGCCTCCTGCGATCATGGAGTCCAGCCGCGCGGGCGTGATCTCGGTGGCGCCGGGCGGCAAGTCCACGGTGACGTCTCGCAAGACGCTCCCGCGCAGCGTCGAGAGCACCCGGTAGCTCGCCTCCGCGAGCGTCTCACCCGAGATCCAGGGCAGCGCCGCGCCCCCGCCGCCTCGCGCCAGGGCTGCGAGCGACTCACTATCGGACGCGACCCCGACGCCCACGGCGATGACGGCGGCGCCACGCTCGCCCCGCCTCAAGCTGCGCTCGATCGAGGCCGGACGGATGGGCCCCGCCGTCGGCGTCCCGTCGCCGATCAACAGCACGCGCTCATCGTAGTCGCCGGCACCCCGCACCGCCGCGCGAGCCTCCAGCACCGCCGCTACGGGATCGGAGGCGCCCTCCGGGGTGACGCCGAGGGCGGCCTGCTCCACGAGCGTCGCGGCGCCGGGGCCACCGGGGACGAAGCCCTGATCCCACCGCCGGCAGCGCGTGGCACACCACATGAGCCCCACCTCGTCCTGCTCCGAGAGCTCCGCGACCGTCCGCGCCGCGAGGCGGGCGGCCCGCTGGAAGCTCTCTCCGAACATGCTGCGGCTGGAGTCGAGGGTCACCATCAGGCGCAGCGGTGTGGCGCGCTCCGCTCGGGGGAGCCTCGGTCGCAGCGCGAGCGCCACGAACGCGCCGCTGGGCGGGGTCTCCACGGCGCCGGTCGGCGCACCGGGTGAGGGCTGCGGCGCCGCGCCGGTGCTGAAGCTCCACGCGCTCAGCTCGGCGTCGCGCTCCGCGAGCGCGTACTCCACCAAGAGATCACCGCTCGGCTGAAAGCTGGTACGGGAGTAGCTGAGCTGCGCCACGTCGGGCGCCAGGTCCTGCCTCAGGGGGTAGCCCTTGGCGAGCACGGGGTAGTCGCGGTCGTACCCACGGAGCTGCACGTCCACCGAGAAATCTGCGACGGTCAGCTTCCCGCTCCTGTCGTGCGCCAGCGGGTAGACGTAGCGACGGCTGCCGGCGCTGGGCGCCACCACCTGCGTGTAGGCCAGGGCGATCTTGCGGGCGCCACGCCGAGGGATGGGGAAGATCCGCAGCTCGAAGCGGCCGCCGCGCTGCCACTCGAGGAGCGCTGGATCACGCCACGGGCCAGGGACCCAGACGATCTCCTCTTGCGGCGGCGGGCGCCTCTGGGGCGCGCCCGCGGTGATGGCGCCACGCCAAATGGCGGCGGCGCGGTCACGGTCGACGAAGGCGCCCTCCTCCCACTTGCCGTCCACCTCCAGCGCCAGCCGCTCGATCTTGGCGTCTGGCGGGAGCGGGAAGCGGAAGATGCCCTCCAGCACGTCGTCGGTCTGGTTACGGAACACCTCGGTGACCTCGGTGCGAGCCACGGCGCCGGTGATGCGCACCTTGACGTGGTGCTGCTCCAAGGTGACGGCGTCCGCGCGCTCCTCCGTCGTCCCAGGGCGCTTGGCGCGCAGCTCCCCGAGCCCGCGCGGGTCTTTCACCTCGTCGTCTCGGTCACGCAGCGCCTCGCTCCACGCGAGCGCGCTGGCGAGGTTGGGGGAGGACTCGACCCGTGGAGGCGCCCCCGCTTGGAGCCGCCCGAGCTCACCGGCGCGCACGACCACGCTGCGCTCCTGGGCGTCCACCAGGCGAACGCTCCCACGGCTCACCTCCACCTCACTGAGCTCCGGGCCGGCGCTCAGCCCCAGCTTGGTGCCCAGGACCTCCACCCGGCCACGCGGGAGCTGCAAGGTGGCAGGGGCCTCGGCCTTCGCGATGTCCACCACGAGCTCACCGTGGCTCAGCCGCAGGCTCCGCCCCACGCCGAAGCTCAGCTCCGTCCCCCGCTCGAGCTGCACCACGCTCCCATCGGTGAGCTTCACCTCCGCCAAGGTGTCGCCCTCGGTACGGAGCGTGACGCCCGCGGGCACGCTCGAGCCTGGAGCCAGCGCCGTGCACGGCGCCGCCGGCTCGGGACAGAGCTTCACGCCGCCTTCGCCGGCGCCGAGCGGCGCACGCACGGCCGTGAGCGTCCCCTGCCAGTCCGCCGCGCTGGCCACGGGCGGCTGCGGCGGCACCTCACGAGCGCGCCACCAGAGCGCCGCCCCCGCCGCCGCCACCAGCGCGAGGACGCCGAAGCGCCGCCAAGGGCCCGGGAGGCCGGGGCCACGCTGCTCCTGAGGAGCGCGGGGAGAGGCCGGCCGCGGAGCCAGGGGTGGCGCGGGCGGCGCGGGCGGCGCAGGCGGCTCATCCGTGGCGCGGGCGGCCCTCGGCGCGGGCTCGGCGTGCTCCTCCTCCGCGGCCGGCCCCGAAGGCGGGGGCACCGCGGCCGGCGCCGGCGCGTCGCCGCCTCCGCTCGGTGCCTGCTCCCGCGCCGCCAGCGCGGCCGCCAAGCGCTCCTCCAGCGCCGCGGAGGGCTGGAAATCTGCGCCTGCGTCCCGCACCTGCTCGACGAGTCGCTCGACGTCATAGCGAAGGTCTCGACAGCGTGAGCAGTCCGCCAGGTGCTCGAGCCACCGCTCGTCGAGCTCAGGCTCCAGCAGCGTGGCGAGCGAGCGCTCGATCTCTTCGCATCGGATGTCGTCCACATCGCCCATCATGGCTCACTCCTCTGCTTGGGATGCCTCACGGAGGCGGGCCAAGGCCCGCGAGACCCGCTTGCGCGCCGCCGCCTCGTCGATGCCGCACACCTCGGCGATCTCACGGAAGCTCAGCTCCGCCTCGAAGCGCAGCAGCACCGCCTCACGCTCACTCGGGCGTAGCTGCTCGAGGAGGCGGCGCCCGCGCGCCGCCCGCTGCTTACGCGCCAGGGCCTCCTCCCCGCCGGGCTCGGCCTCCTGGGACGTGACGAGGTGAAGCCGCGCCTCATGCTTGCCCCGGCGCTCGAGCTGGCGAGCGCACTTTCTGCGCGCGATGGCGAAGAGCCACGCGCGGAGGCTGCCCTCCCCCCGGAACGACGCGAAGCCGCCGTAGGCGTCCAAGAGCGTCTCCTGGGTCACGTCCTCCGCTTCTCCGCGCACGCCGAGCAGCGCCATGCAGAGCCGCCCGAGCGCCGCGCCGTGCTGGCGAGCGCACAGCATCAGCGCCCCCCGTCCATCCCCCCGCGCGATGGCCTCGACGACGGCCCGGTCGGCGGGCTCCACCCCCGCCGAGCCCTCCTCGGCCACCATCACCATGCTCTCAGCGCCCATCGCTTCTCCGTCTGCCATGTGGCTGCCTCCCGCTCGTTTGTGACCGACGACGATGATTCTCTCGGTCGGCGGCTGAAAGTCACCACCCATGTCGCCCTCGACCCCCTCTGGGGTACACCCGCTCCCCGCCCTCGGAAATCCTGGCACCTGAGGTATGCTGGGCCGGTGATCGAGGTCGACGGCCATCAGTGGCCCTTGCTGCTCGTGCGCTTCGAGGGCCAGGTGACGGACGCGGAGTTCCAGCACTACCTAGACTCCGTCAGTAGGCACCTCGACCGTGGCGAGCCGCACGTCACGCTCCTCATCGCTGCACCCAACGTCCCCATGACGCGCAGCTTACACGTTCGGCTCCAGACCCAGTGGATCCGACAAGAGCACGCGCGCATGCAGCGCTACAGCCGAGGCATCGGATTCGTGATGCCCACCGTGGTCACGCATGGGGTGGTGCGGGCCATCTTGACGGTGGCGCCGCTCCCCTCTACGACCGCCGTGTTCCGAAGCGAGCCCGCCGCGCTCGCCTGGGCGCGCCAGCTGCTCGCGCCCTGAGCCCCGCCCACCATGTCCCTCGAGCGCATCCAAGCCCTCGTCAGCCACCTGCGCGCTCGAGTCGCCGGCGCCAAGGGCTCCGCCCCCGCCTCCTCGGTCCCGCGCGCCACCGCGCTGGAGCTGCTGGAGTCCATGCTCCTCGCCCGTCACCTGGACGTCGCCGCCCATCAGCTACGCCAGGCGGGCTTGGGGCACTACACCATCTGCAGCTCCGGCCATGAGGCCAACGCGGTGCTCGGGCGCCTCACGCGCGTCACCGATCCTGCGCTGCTGCACTACCGGAGCGCCGGCTTTCAGCTCGAGCGGGCGCGGCAAGCGGGCACCGGCGACCCGGTGCGAGACATCTTGGCCTCGCTCGTGGCCTCCACGGAAGATCCCATCAGCGGCGGCCGGCACAAGGTCTTCGGCGGCAAGCACCTCGGGATCCAGCCCGCCACGAGCACCATCGCCTCGCACTTGCCGCGCGCCGTGGGCCTCGCGCTGGCGCTCGAGCGCCGCCGCAAGCTCCGGCTGTCGGCGCAGGAGCCCCCCGACGCCTTGGTCGTGGCGAGCTTCGGAGACGCCAGCCTCAACCACAGCACCGCTCAGGGCGCGCTCAACGCGGCGAGCTGGGTGCTCCACCAGAACCTGACCTTGCCCACCCTGTTCGTCTGCGAGGACAACGGGCTCGGCATCAGCGTGCGGACGCCGGAGGGCTGGGTCCAGACGCGGCTCGCCGCGCTGCCGCACCTGGAGGTCTTCAGCGCGCGAGCCTGGGAGCTCGAGCAGGTGCTCCTCGGCGCGGAGGCGGCCGTCCGCTACGTCCGACAGACCCGGCGCGCCGCGGTCCTGCACCTGAGCTGCGCGCGCCTGCTCGGCCACGCCGGCAGCGACGTCGACACCACGTACCGCAGCCCCGCGGAGCTGGAGGCCGTCCTCGAGCGAGATCCGGTCACCCGCGCGGCGTGCTGGCTCGTCGAGCGGGGCCTCGCCTCCGCCGCGGAGGTGCTGGAGCTCGACGCGCGGCTCGAGCGCGAGGTCACCCTGAAGGCGGAGCAGGCGGGGGCGTGGCCGCGCCTGACGTCACGCGCGGCGGTGATGGCGCCGCTCGTGAGCCCGGTCCCGCTCGACCACGCCGCGCGCGGCGCCCCGCCGCTGGGCAGCGCGCCCGAGGCACCCCAGACGCTCGCGCAAGCCATCAACGGCGCGCTCGCCGGAGCGCTGGACACGTTCCCGGAGGCGCTGCTCTTCGGAGAAGACGTCGCGAAGAAGGGCGGGGTCTACGGCTTGACGCGCGGCTTGCTCCAGCGCGGCGGGCCGGCGCGGGTGTTCAACACCTTGCTGGACGAGCAGACCATCTTGGGCATGGCCCTGGGCGCCGCCAGCGCGGGGCTGCTGCCCATCCCGGAGATCCAATACCTGGCCTACCTCCACAACGCCGAAGATCAGCTGCGCGGTGAAGCCGCCACGCTCCCGTTTTTCTCACAGGGCGCCTACGACAACCCCATGCTCGTGAGGATCGCGGGGCTGGGCTACCAGCGCGGCTTCGGCGGGCACTTCCACAACGACAACTCCCTGGCCGTGCTGCGCGACGTCCCAGGGCTGGTCGTCGGCGTGCCGGCGCGCGCGGACGACGCCTGGGCCATGTACCGCGCCGCCTTCGGGATGATGCGCGAGGCGCGCCGCGTGGTGGTGATGGTCGAGCCCATCGCGCTCTACCACCAGCGGGATCTCTACGAGCCGAACGACGGCGAGTGGCTCGCGCAGGGGGCGCCGTCGGTCCCCGCCGCAGATCCGCTCCGCGCGCGCGTCTATCACGCGCAGGGACGCGATCTCACGCTCGTGAGCTACGGCAACGGCGTCGCCATGAGCCTCCGCGTCGCGCGGCGCCTCCAGCAAGAGCACGGCAAGAGCTGCCGCGTGCTGGATCTGCGCTGGCTCGTCCCGCTCCCCATCGCGGACGTGCTGGAGCACGCCGGCGCGACGGGGCGGCTGCTCATCGTGGACGAAGCGCGCCGCAGCGGGAGCCCCTCCGAGGCGCTGGCCGCCGCGCTGCTGGACGCCGGCAGCACGGTCCGCGCCGCGCGCGTGTGCTCGGCCGACTGCTTCATCCCCTTGGGGGAGGCAGCGCACCTCGTCCTACTCGACGAAGACGAGGTCTACGCCGCCGCGCTGCAGCTCTTGGAGCTGCCCCCCTCGCCCCCAACGCCCACACCGGAGACGCACGGATGACTCAGACCGTAGAGTTTTGGTTCGACTACGTCAGCCCCAACGCCTACTTCGCAGCCATGCAGCTCCCGGAGCTGGTGGCCCGACACCAGGCCCGGCTCGTCTATCGGCCGTTCCTCTTGGGGGGCCTGTTCAAGCAGCTCGGCGTGCCCGAGATGCCCGGGATGACGAGCCCCGCGAAGGCGACCGCGGGACAGCTGGACTTGTTGCGCTGGAGCAAGAAGTACGGCGTCCCCTTCGCCTTCCCGTCACGCTTCCCGCTGAACACCATCACCGCGCTGCGCGTGACCTTGGCGCTGCAGCGCGGGGGCGTGGACCCCGCGCCGTTCATCCAGCGGTGCTTTCGTGCCTACTGGGTCGAGGACGCCGACCTGGCGAGCGAGCCAGCGCTGCTCGACCTCCTCGCGGCCGAGGGCCTCGACGGGCCCCAGCTCCTGGCTCAGGCGGCGCGACCGGAGGGGAAGCAGGCGCTGCGCGACGCGACGGACGCCGCGACGAGCGCCGGGCTGTTCGGTGCCCCTAGCTTCGTCGTGGCGGGGGAGCTGTACTTCGGTAAAGACCGGCTCGACTTCGTGGAAGACGCGCTGCGCCGAGCCTAGATCCCATCGGGGATGTCGCTGAGCGGCCGAGGCTTCGGGCTCTTGGCGGGGCTCGCGGCGACGCTCGGGCGCGGCTTGGTGCTGGGGCGCGGCGCTTGCACGGCCGGCGTGGGATCTTCCTCCGTCCCGCGCGGGAGATCCTCCGGGGAGGCCACCCGCTCTTCGGAGGGCGCAGGGGGGGCCACGGCGGGCTCTGCTGGCGGCAGAGAGGCCACGGGCGCCGGCGCAGGAGGACTCGCGGCGAGCCCCGGGGGCAGCGTGGGCTCGGCGGTGCTCGGGGCCTCCGGGGTCTTGCTCCGCGACAGCAGAGAGAAGGCGCCGCCGAGGGCGAAGGCCCCGAGCCCTGCGCTCCCCCAAATGAGCCAACCCCTCCAGCTGGAGGAGCGCCCCCGGGCTGACGCTTGGAGCCGTCGGGAGCGCGCGCGAGAGACGACGACGGTCTTGGCGGCTCGATCCGTGGTGTACGCGGCTAGCTCCCGAGGTGGGCGTGCCTCCGCCTCGCCGTCCACGACGACGCTGCGGCGTTCTTCACGCACGACGGCGCGGGGGGTAGGCTCGTGAGACACGGCTCGGGCCGAAACGAGAGCATCTGCCTCGAGCTCCTCGAGTGCTTCGGAGGCGCCGGGTGTGGGCGGGGGCTTGAGGGTCACGCTTGACGTCAATGTACCACAAGGCCCGCCAAATGCTCCGCGCCCCGGCGCCGAGCCTTGGGGTTCTCGCCGGGTCCGTGCTATTTTTCCGCGGATGTTGGCTCGTCACCGGAGGCGTCTCCCGCTCGTCCAGTCCTGGAGGCACCTCGGGAGCGTCGGCGCCCTCACGCTGTCGCTCCTCACGGCTCCCACCCACGCGCGAGGGCTCTCCCCGCTCAGCGCCACCCCAGAGCAAGCCGCGGAGGCTCAAGCCCTCTATGAGCAAGGCGTCCAGGCCTACAAGGCGCGCGACTATTCGGCCGCCGCCAAGGCCTTCGCCGCCGCCTATGAGGTCGTCGCCAGCCCCAACGCGCGCATGATGTACGCGCGGGCGCTGCGAGACTCCGGGGACACCCCTCGCGCCTTCGAGGAGTTCCTCCGCACCCAGCAGGAGGCCGCCGTGCTCGCCGTGGACAGCCCGAGGTACGCGGCGGCCAGCGAGGCCGCGGAGCGTGAAGCGGCGGCGCTCCAGCCCCAGGTCGCCGCCGTCGCCATCGATGTCGACGGCGCCACGCAGGGCTTGAGCGTGACCGTCGGCGCGCGCCCCGTGCCTCAGGAGTTCTGGTCGGGCGTGGTCGTCAAGGTCGGCACGGTCGACGTCCTGGTGCGCCTGCCGGACGGGCGGCGCGTCCTCAAGACCGTGGACGTGGCGCTCGGGCAGCGCGTCCGGATCAAGGTCGAGGTCCACACCGGGACCGCCGTCACTTCCTTCCCACCCCAGCGCCGCCCCACGGGCGTGGCCGTGAGCGGCGCGTCAGCGGAGCTGCCCACCGGCGGCGCGGCGGACGCTGGTGCACCACCCAAGGCCTCCCGCCCCAGCCTGCTCCCCTACGCCTACGCGGCGGGGGGCCTCGGCGCCGCAGGGCTGCTCACCTTCGCCATCGCCGGGAGCCTCGCGAGCTCCACCTACTCCGACCTCGAGGCGGCCTGCCCGGCTCACCAGTGCCCGCCAGAGCGCCGCGCGGACGTCGACGCCGGCCGCTCTCAGCAGCTCATCGCCAACGTGGGGCTCACCCTTGGACTACTCGGGGCAGCGGCGGGCGTGACCCTCTGGCTCTGGGACAGCCAAGAGCCCGGTGAACACGCGGCTACCGCGAGCTCACGCTGGAGGGTCCGAGCGACCGGCGCCGCGCTCGACGTCGAGGGGGCGTTCTGATGCGGCCCCGTCGGTTTGCCCTCGCGCTCTCGCTCGGCGCCGCCGTGGTAGCGCTCGCGGGCGGCTGCACCCAAGACTTCGACGCCTTCGAGTTCGACTCCCAGACCGACGCCGCTGGCGCTGGGGGCAGCGCTGGGGCCACGAGCACCGACGGCGGCGGGGGCACCGCCGGGGCGAGCCCCACGGACGCCGGGCGAGACGCACCACCGGATGCCCCCCCCGACGCGCCATCCGACGCGCCGTTCGACGCCCCAGCCCCCGACTCCGGGGACGCCGACGCCTGCGGTGAGGGGCTGAAGCGCTGCGGAGATCTGTGCGTTGGGCTGGATCTGACCGCCTACGGCTGCGGCGGCGCCAGCTGCACCCCTTGCGCTCCGCGCCCGCACGCCGCCCTGGCCTGCGCCGGAGACGGGCAGTGCGGGCTCGGCGGCTGTGACTCCGGCTACGCCGACTGCGATGGTGCCCCCAGCAACGGCTGTGAGGTCGACACCCGCAGCTCGCTCACGTCCTGCGGGAGCTGCGGGCACACCTGCACGCTCCCGAACGCCACGCCCCGCTGCAGCGCCGGGCGCTGCGAGGTGGGCCAGTGCAGCGCGGGCTTCGCGGACTGTGACGGCGACCCCTCCACCGGCTGTGAGGCCAACCTCCGAAGCCCCACCTCCTGTGGCGCCTGCGGGCGGGACTGCACGGCCCTCAGCGCCGGCCACGTCTGTCAAGACGGCCAGTGTCAGCCCACCGGGTGCCCGGCGGGGACCGCCGAGTGTGACGGCGACGCCAGCACGAGCTGCGAGACGGACGTCTTGCAAGACGCGCAGCACTGCGGCTTCTGCAACAACCGCTGCCAGCTCCCGCACGCCAGCGCGCGCTGCGAGGCCGGGCGCTGCGCCATCGACACCTGTGACAGCGGGTGGGCGGACTGCGATGGAGTCGCGAGCAACGGCTGCGAGGTCGAGCTCGCCACGACCGCCGATCACTGTGGCGCCTGCGGCAGGAGCTGCGCCAGCGCGGGCACGGTCAGCCGCGTGTGCGCCGGCGGGGTGTGCGCCAGCACGTGCCAGAGTGGCCGCGGCAACTGTAGCCAACCCGCGGCCCCCGCGACGGACGACGGCTGCGAGACCAACCTCCTCACCTCCGCCGGTAGCTGCGGTGCCTGCGGGCGCGCTTGCTCGGCCGAGGGCGTCGCCAGCCTGGCCTGCGCCGGAGGTCGCTGCACCTCCACCTGCGCCACAGGGCGCGGCAACTGCAGCCAGCCAGCCGCCCCCACCGCGGACGATGGCTGCGAACAGGACCTCACCGCGGACCCTAGCCACTGCGGCGCCTGTCACCGCGGCTGCTCGAGCTTCCGCGCCGGCAGCCTCAGCTGTGTCGCTGGGCTCTGCGCGCCCACCTGCCTCAGCGGCTACGCCAGCTGCAACCAGCCCGCCGCTCCGGCCGCGGACGACGGCTGCGAACAAGACGTCCGCTTCGACGTCGCCAACTGCGGCGCTTGCGGCCGAGCCTGCAGCGCAGCCAACACGACCTCCATCAGCTGCAGCAACGGCCGCTGTGACTCCCTCTGCGCGTCGGGCTTCGGCAACTGCGGCCAGCCGCTCGCCCCCGCCGCAGACGACGGCTGCGAGGCCAGCCTCGCGACGAGCACCGACCACTGTGGCAGCTGCGGTCGCGCCTGCTCCTCCGACGGGGTGGCGGAGCGTCGCTGCGCGGGCGGCGTCTGCACCTCGAGCTGCAGCTCCCTGCGCGGCAACTGCTCGACGCCTGCCGCCCCTGACGCGGACGACGGCTGCGAGACGAACCTCGGCACCTCCGCCGACCACTGCGGCGCCTGCGGCCGCGCTTGCTCCACCACTGGGGTCGCCACCCGCGCCTGCACCGGGGGCACGTGCAGCTCGAGCTGTCAGTCGGGGCTGGGCAATTGCTCGGAGCCCACCGCACCCGCGGCGGACGACGGCTGCGAGACGAACATCACCTCGGACGCGCTGGACTGCGGGGCGTGCGGGCGAGCGTGCTCCACGACGGGCGCGCAGTCACTGGAGTGCCGCAGCTCGGCGTGTACGCCGAGCTGCGCCGCGGGGCGCGTGAGCTGCTCGAACCCCGCGGCCCCCAGCGCGGACAACGGCTGTGAGGGCACCGCCTCCGCCACCAACTGCGGCGGCTGCGGCAACAGCTGCAGCGCGCAGGGTGGTAAGGCCTGCGCCAATGATCTCTGCGTCTGCACCGCGAACGACCAGTGCCGGAGTGGCGGGCAGAGCAACAACACCGGCCGCTGCGGCAGCGGTGGGAACGCCGGCCGGTGCGAGTGCAACGACGGCTGGGGCAACTTCAAGGCCTGCCACTACGGGGAGGAGTGCTTCAAGATCGGCATCGTGGCGCACGAGTGCCGCTGCAACGGCGGCGCTGCCTGCGGTGGTGCGGCGAGCGTCGTGTGCTGCGAGGAGCCGGCGGGCTGCAAGGATCTCGCGACGGATCGCGACAGCTGCGGTGCCTGCGGCCGCGCCTGTGCGCCCGGCTTCGTGTGCCAGGCGGCCGTGTGCCGCTGCGACGCGGCGGCCGACTGCAACGCCGGCTCCGCGGGGACGTGCAGCAGCACGGGCAACTGCGTCTGCGGCGGCGTGGCGTGCGCCGTTGGCCAGCGCTGCCTCAGCGATGGCCGCTGTGGCTAGACGCCCAGCGCCACACAGCGGCCGCTGGCTCGGCGCGGCGCCCCGTGTGGGCTACTTCACCGCGCGGATGACGAGCACGAGCATGCCGCCCTTGTAGCTCTGTCCCGCGACGATGAACGACTGGCCCAGCTTGGCCTTGACCTCCAGCAGCGGCAGGAAATCCTTGCCCTTGGGCTGATTGATGCTGGCCTGGAGGCGCAACATGCCCTTCGGGAGCAGCTCGAGCAGCTTCGTGCGCAGCACCCGGCCGTTGGGGAGCTCCATGGTGCGCGGGTCGTCCTTGATGAGCGGGAGCCGCGTCTTCGACAGCAGCTCGTAGCTGTCGTACGACGAGAACGGAGGCTTCGAGAGCTCCGGCATCTTGCCGATCCGCTCATCGATGCCCTTGCCGGCATTCGTGGCGTGCAGCACCATGACCTCGGCGAACAGGCTGGCCTCGGGTGGCTGCTCCTTACCCTTGGCGCTGGCCGACGCGCTCGCCGCCAAGGCCACCCCCGCCTGCGGGAGGGCGGTCAGCCCCGGGAGCGCGACCGCCACCACCAAGGGAACGAGGGCGAAGAGCGGGGCTTTCTTTGACATCAGAGCGAAGTCCTTGGGGAGTCCTCGTCGAGCCAGACCACGAGCGTTGGCTCCTCGGCGTCCTCCGATACCACGAAGATGGTGCCTGCGTGACTCCCGAAGTCCACCGACTCGATGGCGACGCCCGCGCCGGCCTCCTCTTCGGGCACGGGGCCGCGCGTGGGCACGCTGTGGAGCGGCGCGCTCGGCGCCTGCCCCGTGCCGCTGGCGCTCTCCACCGGGCCGGGGCTCCGCGCGACCCCCCAGACCGCTAGCAGCGCGGCCGCGGCGGCCGCCAGAGCAGTGCCCGCCTTCCACCAGCCGGCCCGGGAGGCCAGGGGGACCACCGGCGCGAGGCCGCCGCGGCGCTCGGCGTCCACGGCTTCGAGCCGCTCCCAGAAGCTCGCCGGGAGCTCTGGCGCGGCCGCGACCCGCTCCGCCGCCAGCTCCGAGGAGAGCTCGACGACCTGCAGGAGCGCGTCGAGCCGAGCGCGGAGCTCAGGCTCCTCGCGCAGCCGCGCCTCCAGCGACTCCAGCGCCTCACCCTCGAGCTCTCCGTCGAGGTACGCCATGAGCTCCAGCTCCGCCTGCATCACTCGCCCTCCTCTCCCGGAAGCCGACCCACTTGCTCGCGGTAGCAGTCCGCGAGCGCGAGCTGCAGCTTGCGCCTGGCGTGGAACAGCCGGCTCATGATGGTGCCCTTCGACACCTCCATGGCCTGCGCCATCTCCTCGTAGCTCATCCCCTCCACCTCTCGCATGAGGATGACGCTCCGGTGGTAGCTGGGCAAGGCGTCCAGCGCCTCCTGGAGGCGCGCGGCGAGCTCCCCGCGCCGCACGAGGTCCAAGGGGTCGGCCTCCGGGAGCCGGGCGAGCAGCGGAGAGTCCACTTGCTCGAGCTCTCTGCCCTCCGGGAGAGGCGCGTCCCTACGGGCGGGCCTGCGCAAGACGTCGATGGCGAGGTTGTGGACGATCCGGTAGAGCCAGGTGAAAAAGCTGGCCCCGCCGTTGAAGCCGTCGAGCCCCCGATAGACCCGGAGGAAGGCCTCCTGGACGACGTCCAAGGCCTCCTGCTCGTTACGAAGCACGCCCATGGCGATGGCCTGCGCCCGTCGCTGGTGCCGCTGCACGAGCTGCTTGAAGGCGTCCTGGTCGCCAGCTTTGGCCAATTCGATGAGGGCACGGTCCTGATCGGCGTCTGATTGACGCTGCTCTCGCTTGGACGCGACAGCGGCCAGCCTATTCACCGCCCGCTCTAGGGAGGGCGGCAGGCCTTCTACGGTCACCGGGGTGGAAACCTCCCCCGGGGTAGGGTCGGTGGCCTCTGCCCCCGAGCGACTACGCACGACCGCACTCAGGCTGATCAGGGCCCCTCATGGGAAGCCAGGGGTCTCCTGAAACGGCGCTGGCGCCCGCTCTTGACCTGGCAGCTCCCCGAGGATCGTCTTCAAGTCGAAGCTCCGGCTCCCCCGCCGCACCCGCAGCGTGACCTCCTTGCCGGGCCCTGCCAAGCTGGCGAGCCACCGGAGCCGCTCCGGTCCGGAGATCTCCTGACCCTCGAAGGCCAGGATGACGTCATCGGGTTGGAGCCCCGCGCGCTCACCCGGCCCACCCGCCATGACTTGACGGACGAGGGCGCCCTGGGTGCCGTCGAGCCGCAGCCGCTCGCTGTCCTCCTCGAGGACGGACGACACCGCCACGCCGATGGCGCTGCGGCGGATCCTCCCCTCCTTCACGAGCATGGGGAGCAGCTCTTTGACCATGTTGATGGGGATGGCGAACCCGATACCGCTGCCTTGCCGGATGGCCGTGTTGATCCCCACGACCTGCCCGTTCATGTCGATGAGCGGGCCGCCGGAATTGCCTGGGTTGATGAGCGCGTCGGTCTGCAAGAAGTTGTAGTAGCCGCTCGGATCCCCGAGCCCCTGAACGTCGCTGTTGGTGCGGCCCTTGGCGCTGATGATGCCGGCGCTCACCGTGTGGGAGAGCCCGAAGGGGTTGCCGATGGCGACGACCCAGTCTCCCACGCGCGTAGCGTCCGAGTCCGCCAACGCCAGCGCCGGCAAGCCCCGCTCCGCGACCTTCAAGACGGCGACGTCGGTGGCGGGATCTCGCCCCACGATGGTGGCGGGCAGCTCCTGCTTGGAGGCGAACACCACCCTGATCTCGGTGGCGTCCTCGACCACGTGGTTGTTGGTGAGGATGAGCCCGGAGGGGTCGTACACGAAGCCGCTGCCCACCCCCTGCCCGACGACACGCCGCCGGCCGGTGAAGCCCCGCTGCTCCTGCAGCGTCTTCACGAACACCACGGCGCCGTCCGCCTGCTTGACCAGCCCCGCGAAGGTCTGTGGTGCGCCCGCCAGTGGGACCACGGGCGCCGCGGGCGCCGCGGGCGCCACGGGCGCCACGGGCACCACCGGCGCGGCGCCGACGGCGACGGGCTCCGAGGAGGGCGTGGGTGAGGTGTGGGCGCGCCGGGCGCTGCAGCCAGCAGCAACCACCAGCACGAGCCCTCCCCAGCGAAGTGGACGTCGACCCATGCTCAACCTCGCTTGACGACCTCGACGAAGCGCACCCGCAAGTCGAACAGCGCCTGATGCAGCAGGTGCTCTTCCTCACCCGTGAGGTTGCCGTAGGTCTTCTCGTTCAAGAGCGCCAAGAGATCGATGTCTTGGCGCGCGAGCGCCAGGTCACGCTCCCGCTCGTCCGTGCCGGGCGCGGGTGCGTCCCCGAGGTGCACGAGCGCCGCGTGCTGGAGCGACAAGACCAAATGCGTGAAGGTGGTGTCCGGGAAGTCCGAGGCCTCGAGGCCGCTCGCAGCTTCCTGGAACGCCGCCTGGCTAGCCTGGAGCTGAGAGGGCGTAGGGCGCTCGGACTGGCTCACGCCGACTCCTGACCAGAGCCGTCTGCCGCTTGGTCTCCCGCTGAGGGCTGCGTCACCGTCAGCACCTCCGCCTGCGCCGCGCTGTCCGCCAATCCGGCCAGGTGCTTCTGCACCTCAGCCTCCGTCAGCTGGCCCTTGTCGAGCATTCGCTGCCGCACTCGCACGTCGTACTTGAAGCTGTCGTTCATCGTGTCTCTCCATGTAGCTCACCGCTCGACGCGGCGCAGGCTTCCGAATGAAAATCCGCGCTAGCCTTAGCCCCGCTTTCCCCCGTGGAGCAAGCACCCCCGTGTCTCGGCCTCGAGCCTCGGGGACCGGACGTAGCGCCGCCGGCCTTGACCCACGCTGGGCCAAGACCGGCGATACCCTTGCTCAAGGGTGGGCCTTCGAGGGCGCCTTCGGGGCCACCAGGTAGCCCGCGACCGCGCTCGCCGCGACGACCAAGGGGCTGGCCAGGTACACCTGCCCAGGGCCGCTCCTCCCTGGGAAGTTGCGGTTGATGGCGCTCACCGTGACGTCCGTGGGTGAGGAGGACACCCCGGGGCCGGCGCGAATACAAGCGCCACAGCTTGGGTCGAGCACCTCCGCGCCAGCGCGGTGGAACAGATCCACGTAACCTCGCTCCTCGGCATAGGCCCGGATGTGCTGGGACCCGAACTGGATGAAGAGCTTGACGCCCTCCGCGACCCCTCGGCCCTCCGCCAGCGCCTCCGCCAGGACGGAGGCGTACATGTCCATGTCCGCCTTCTTTCCGCCCGTGCACGAGCCGCCGTAGGCGATGTCGATCTTCACGCGCTCTGCGAGGGTGGCGAGCGGTACACCGTTGCGCGGGTCCCCCGGGGTCGCCACCATGACGGGGACGGCGCTCAGATCGATGTCGTAAGAGTCGGCGTACTGGGCGTCCGGATCTGCCCGCAGGACGCCCTGCGCGGCCTGCTCCCGCGAGATCCCTCGCATCGCCACCAAGTAGTCGAGCACGACGTCGTCCGCCTCGATGATCCCCGTGAAGCTGCCGGCCTCGACCGCCATGTTGGTGAGGGTGGCGCGCTCGTCGAGCGGCAGGGCCTTGACCCCTGGCCCGGTGAACTCCAGCACCTGCCCGATGCCGCGGCCCGTCTTGAAGTGCTCCAAGCTCAAGATGTGGAGCATGACGTCCTTGGCGCAGACGCCGGGGCGCAGCGCCCCGTGCAGCACGAAGCGCACCGTCTCCGGCACCTTGACGCGGACGTCCCGGGTGTACCAGGCGTTGGCCATGTCCGTGGAGCCCACGCCGAACGCGAAGCAGCCGAGCGCGCCGGCCATGCAGGTGTGGGAGTCCGTGCCGGCCACGAGGTAGCCCGGCAAGGCCAGCTCCTCCAGCACCTTGTTGTGGCTGATGCCCTCGCTGCCCACGGTCTTGCCGCCACGCGCCACCTCGCCGTAGAGCTTGACCCCCTGGCGCCCGCTGAAGCCCTCCTGCACGGTCTTCAGGGAGTCCGCCTGCTCGAGCAGCCCCATCTGACGGTGCTGCTCCGGCATGACCTGGTCCAAGAACGTGAGGTGGTCTCGGAACGTGAACACGCTCTCCGGCTCCGCGACCTTCGCTGCCTCCCCGAAGCCGCTGCGGAAGAGGGAGTCTGCCATGGGCGTGACGTACTCATGGCTGAAGCGGATGTCCGTCCGGACGAACAGCGCGTCCCCCGGCTGGACCGCCGTGACGCCCAAGCGGCCCGTCTTGGCGTCACGGATGGCGTGCCGCGCGATGATCTTCTCACACAGCGTCATGGGGCGCGCCGCCGTCTCCACGACGGGCGGCTCGATGTCCCCGCTCATCCGCCGGCGGTTGTACTCGAACAGGCCGCCGTGCTCGACGATCTGCCGGCTGATGGGATCCAGCCCGCGGGTAAACTCCGCGATGGGGATGGCCTCGCCCGCCTCGATCCGAGGGATGAGCGAGAAGTCCGTGGAGGTGAGCAGCCCGATGTTCTGCGCGTTCTGGCCGTAAATTTTCTCGATGCTCTCCGCGATGACGAGGCGCACGCCGGCCTTCAGCTCCGAGTACGGCGCCGTCTCTCGCGAGGACCCGCAGCCCTTGCTGCGCCCGCTGACGATGACGGAGAAGCCTCCGTTCTTCAGCGCGTCCTTCTTGATGACGTTGCCGCGCAGCCCGATGAGGCTGAAGCGCGCCAGGGTCTCGTCGTAGTAGTAGCAGACCCAGCCGGGGGTGATCTCGTCGGTGGAGATGTTGTCGATGAGCTTGCCGGCCTCCTCGCGCGTGATGCGCTGCCCTTGGAGCTGCCGCTCGAGCAGCGCTCGGTCCTCCGTCAGGTAGAGGATCTTGCCGGTGATCTGCACGCTACGGTCACTCATCGCTCGTCTGGTTCCTCCGGCGGAGGCCACCGCGGGTGGCAGGGCGTTCCTAGCACCATTTCAGGGGCCAGGAAGCCTCTGCCGCTGGCGCCGCGCGTCAAGCCTCGACCGGCTCCGCGATGCACTCGCCCGCCCGCCAGAGCACCAGCGCCTCCCCCGCGCCCGTGCGCTGCGTCGCCTCCGCGAGCGCCGACGGGAGGTCCGCCGCGTACTGCGCGTAGCTGGTGGCCACCTCCTCACGCGAGCGCCGGCTCACGAGGACGACCCGGTGCGCCTCCGGGAGCTGCGGGCGGATGCCTAGCTCATAGATGCCTTCGTTCACGCGCGCCGTGGGGCCGAGCCCCTCGTCACACTCCGCGACCAAGATGATGGTCCCCCCGGGCTCGAGGAGCGCACCGGCCGGCGGCAGGCACTTGGAGGCCTGATAGAGCGAGGTGCTGACGGGAGGTCGGTCCGCCACCACGATCACCCGCGCGCGCGGGGCTCGAACTCGAAACAGCGGGTCCGCGCGAGCGACGAGCGCACGGTGCGCCGCGATGGCGTCGCCGTAGGCCGCCGCCACGGGCTGGCCGTCGCAGTCGTCGAGGACGTTCAAGACGACCAGGCGCCCTGGCAGCAGCGCCGCCGCGGCTTCCATGTCCGCGCGGCAGCGGTTGCCCTCCACGCGGCCCAGGCGCGCCGTGGGGTCCGCCTTGAGCTGGTGGTTGTGCAGCACGTCCGCCTTCGCCGCGCAGCCGGGGAACACCCCCTTCACACCGCCCGAGTATCCAGCGAAGTAATGGGGCCTCAGCCGCCCCGTGGACACGACCACCTCCGCGTCCGCGACCGCGCGGTGCAGCCGGACGCGCGTGCCCTCCGGGGTGCGGCCCAGCTCCACGAGCTGCGCCTCGTCCGTGGCGTCGTGCACCACCACGCGCAGCCGCCGGTGGCGAGGCGCCAGGACGCTGGGGGGAGCTGGGGCGTGGGTGCCGGAGGCGACGATGAGGGTCGTGCGCTCCGGCTCGAGCTCGGCCAGGAGCGCGTCGAGCAGCGCCTCGCGCGGCTCCTCGCGGCTGGCGTCGCTGACGACGACGGTGACGCGCCGCCCGCGCGCGAGCTCCGCGAGCGGCGCCGCCCCCCACGGAGCAGCCAGCGCCGCGCGGCACAGCGAGAGGTGATCGCCGAGGGGCCGCGCGACGGGCGCCGGCGCCACCCAGCGCAGCGGGGCCTCCTCGACGCGCGCGAGCTGCTCCCACGCGAAGCCTTCACCGACGGAGCGAGTCATGGCGCCACTCTACACTCGGGCGTGCGGGACGGGACGCGCTCCCCCGCTGCCCGGGCGCGGCGAGCGTGCTAGGACGGCCGCCGTGCCGTCCGTGATGCGATGCTCCCTCGCCCTCGTGCCGCTCGTGGTCGCCCTCGGCTGCCGCGGCGAGCGCGGGAGCGGAGCGGCGAGCGCCAGCGCGTCCGCAGCCCCGGCTCCGAGCGAGAGCGCGGCGCCGCCGGCCCGCAGCCCACGCTCACGCAGCCACGCGGGCCAGCGCCTCGCCATCCCCGCGGGTGCCTTCTCCGCCGGGAGCCTGCCGGGCGCCCCAGACCGCCAGCCAGCGCTCGAGCCCCGCCGCGCCCTCGTGGAGCTGGGGGGCTTCGAGATCGACGCGCTCCCCTTCCCGAACGAGCCGGGGCGCCCCCCCCGCACCGGCGTCTCCCGCGCCGAGGCGGCGCGCCTCTGCGTCGAGCAGGGCGCTCGGCTGTGCACCGAGCTCGAGTGGGAGCGCGCCTGCGCGGGCCCAGATCAAGATCCGTACGCCGGCGGGAGCGGCTGGGACGCGCGCTGCGCGACCGAGCCGGAGAGCTGCGCCAGCGGCTTCGAGGTACTCGCCCTGGGGGGCGCCCTGCGGGAGTGGACGGCCAGTGACGTGCGCTCGGAGACCGAAGAGCGCGGCGCAGCGGTGCGGGGCGCCGGCGCGTCGGAGCCTCCCGGGCGCCACCGCTGCGCCGCGCGGAGCGTGCTGGCCGAGACCGCCAGCGCCGCAGAGCTCGGCTTTCGTTGCTGCCGTGGCGCACCGAACGCCGCCGTCGTCACGGAGCCGAAGCAGCAGCCGGTGTTCCGTAAGGTGTCCCTCCCCGCGACGGAGCTGACGGCGCTGCTCGCCCGCGACCCGCACACGCAGGAGCTCGCCAAAGACGTCGTGTACTTCCGCGAGCCCGAGGCCGCACAGACGGTCGTGAGCCGAGGCCCTGGGGACAAGAAGGGCTTCGACTTCACGGTGGCCCCGCTGGCGTGGTCGCCGGCGCCCGGAGTCGAGCTGCTCGTGCTCGCCGCGCGCTCGGGCAAGAGCACCAGCTTCGTGCTCGTGTACTGGATCCTCGGCGAGGGGGACTACCTGCTGGAGGCCAGCACCGTCATGAAGGACGAGCCCGGGCCGGTCGCCCTCGCCTACTCGGCCTCCATCCGCCCGCGGCTGCACTTCAGCACCTGCTGGGGCTGCCCTGGGGAGACGGGGAAGGTGCTGTACCGTCCCCCCGAGACCATCGTCATCAGCCAACCCTAAGGGTAGGGCAAGCTCGCTGGGTAGCGCTTGGCGGCGCGACGGCGCCGCTGCTCCTCCTCCTGGCGCCGCTGCTCTTGCTCGCGCTCCTCGGTCTCCACCGTCACCCCCGCGGCGGCAGCGGCGGCGGCCGCGCCAGCGCCCGCGACCAGGCCGGGACGCGGCGTGGCGGAGGCCTGGCCGGGAACGACGCAGAGGCACGCGTCGGAGTACTCCCCGACGTACAGCATCCCGGCCAGCTCCAAGCCCTGCGCGGCGCACTTGCGCTCACACCCCGCGCGTCCCCCCTCCACCGTGGGCTGCCCCGTGAACGACGTGCGGGGAGGGATGCACCCCGCGAGCACCCCGAGCGCCAGCGGCAGGAGCCACCCCAGCCCACCCACCCCACCTTGCGAGCTCCCGCCGCGATCCTTCGTGCTCACCATGGCTCCGCTCGACATCCTCCCGAGCCTAACGAGCTCGACGCCCTCACGCTACCGCTCCGCGGCACGAGCGCAATGCGACGCCGGGCGTCGGCGCGAACGCGGCCCTCCACCGCTCGCACCTGCGCCCATGGCCGGGCGACCGCGCGCGCCGCCGCTCCGAGGCGCACGGCTCACGGCGGCGCCGCAGCCAGGAGCAGCTCCCCGATGGCCTGGGCGACCTGCTCACGGTGCTCGAGCGGCGCGATGTGCGTGCCGTCCGGAAACAGCAGCAGGCGCGCGCCCGGGATGGCCTCGGCCATGGCCTCGCTCAGCGCTGCTGGGGTGAACGAGTCCCTCGCGCCCGCGACGACGAGCGTGGGCACCGCGATCTGCGGCAGCAGATCTTCCGCCGAGTGCTCACCCGCGGCCTCGAGCATGCCCAGAAAGAGCTCGACGTCCACGCGGGTGACATGCTCGAAGTAGGGCTCCACGTCTCGCGCGCTCACTCGCGTCAGATCGATGTCCCCCGTGAGCTGCGCCATCCGTAGCGCTGCCTTGACTGGCACGGCTCCCCAGAGCAAGCGGGCCAGCCGCGGGTGCTTGGCGCAAAACTGCGTGATCGCTGGCAGCACGCTAGCGAGCATGTCGGAGTGCTTGAAGGTGTGGGTGACGCGGCCAAAGGTGCCGCACAGCAACACCAGCCCCACCACGCGCGAGGGCCTCAGGCGGTACGCCTCGAGCACGACCTGCACCCCGAGCGAGTGCCCCACCAGCACGACGGGCGGATCGCCGAGGTGCCGGCGCACGCTGTCCAGATCCGCCGCGTGATCTGGGACTCGGAGCCGGGTTCGGTCTTTGGGGGGCGAGCTACGGCCGTGCCCCCGATAGTGCCAGTGCGCGACCGGACCGAAGCCGGCGAGATCCTCCCAGAGGTACTTGTAGATGAAGCCGTCGCAGACGAGCCCGTCACAGAGCACGGCGGTGACTGCGCCGCTCTGCTGGCGCTGGCGCACATAGAGCTGCGTGCCGTCCGGCGCCCGAGCGAAAGAGGTGGACACGGGCGCTCAGTCGCCGTCTTCTTCGTCGACCTCGTTCACGCTCGGGATCTTCTTGATCTCGAGCCGCGCCATCTTCCACGCCCGCTGCACGACCCACGACAGCGAGCGGTCGAGGCGAGCCGCCTCGTCCTTGATCTCCTGAAGCATGATCTCTGGGAAGTAGAGGCTCTGCTTGCGCTTGTCGCTGCCGCCGGGCTTGGGATCGTTGTCCGCCACAGACTTGAGTACCTTTGGCTGGAAGGAGATGACCCTCTTACCACTACTCGTGGCCTAGGCTCAACCGACTCACCGCGGCCGTGGCATCACGGCCGCGGTGGTGAGGGCGCCGCGCCGCGTCGCGCCCGAGAGCGCCACGGGCGCGGCGCGCGATGGCGCCGCCGGCTCCGCGCTTGAACTCCCACGCGCGTGAGCTTGGTGACGGCCGGTGCCGGGAGAGGTGTTGGTCTTGCTCGGGTTCGTGGCGTGCGCAGCCGTGATCGTGCCGCTGGCGCTGCTGCTGGGCCGTCCGCCGAGAGGGCTGGCCAGCGTGGACGCGCCGGTCGGTGCGCCCGTGTCACTCGTGCTGCCGCGGGCCCCCTCGTCCCAGCTCGCGCTGTGGGTGCGCTACGAGCTGACGCCGAACGACGAGGACGCGCTCGTCCGCGTCCGCTGGGAGGCCCGGTCAGGGGGCGTCCTCATCGGGAGCGCAGCGTCGACGGGCGAGAACCTGAGGGTGATCGTCGACGGAGGCCCTGACTGGCTCGTCTTCACCCAGCGCATCGCGAGGCTCGCTCCGCTGGTGGTCGGCGCGCCGGTGGAGGTCAGGATGACGATCGAGGGGGAGTGCTCGCCCGCCGGACGAGTGCTGAGGGCGCGCGTCGTCCTGGCGTGGTGAGCGCGGTGACCGCGGCGGGCGGCGGCACCTCACGGCGCGCAGCGCGGTCCGGCACGTCGACGCCAGGATTCCACTGCGCATGAAACCAGCCCCGCCGGGCTCGCCGAGCCCGCGCCGAGCCCGCGCCGAGCCCGCGCCGAGGCTATGCTGCCCGGCATGCGCGTCACTCTACGGCAGCTCTCCCTCATCACGCTCGGCTACGCGGGCGGCGCCCTGTCGACGGGCTGGATCGCTCCCGCCAGCGCCCGCGGCGGCGCGACGGGCCCCTACACGCTGCTCGACCAGCTCGCCCGGGTGCTGGTCCTGGTGGAGAACGAGTACGTCGATCCGACCCAGCGGAGCAAGCTGGTCGAGGGCGCCATCGGGGGCATGGTGGCGGCGCTCGATCCGCACTCGAGCTACATGAACAGCACCGACTACCAGCTCTTTCGCTCCGACACCGAGGGCCAATTCGGCGGCATCGGGGTGGAGGTGGATCTCCGCGGTGACGCAGCCATCGTGATCGCCCCCATCGAGGGCTCCCCCGCGGAGCGCGCCGGCATCCGCTCGGGCGACAAGATCGTCGCCGTGGACGGCGTGGACATGCGCGGGAAGAGCTCCGACACCCTGCTCTTGAAGCTCCGGGGCGCGCCCGGCACGCGCGTGACGCTCACGCTGCTCCGTGAGGGTCGCGCCGGGAGCCTCGACGTCAAGCTCGAGCGCGCCATCATCCACGTCAAGAGCGTGGAGGCTCAGGTGCTCGCCGAGCGGGTGGGCTACCTGAGGATCAAGCAGTTTCAGGCAGGCACCCTGCAAGAGGTCTTGGCGGCCGCCGCCAAGCTCCGACAGCAAGCACAGGGCGAGCCTCGGGGGCTCATCTTGGATCTCCGCAACAACCCTGGCGGGCTCGTCGATGAGGCGGTGGGCGTCGCCGACGAGCTGCTGGGCAGCGGGCTCATCTACTCCACGCGGCACCGCGGGAAGGTCGTCGGCCAGGCTCACGCTCGACCCGGCGGCTCGCTCCGCAGCCTCCCGCTGATGGTGCTCGTCAACGAGTACAGCGCCAGCGCCTCCGAGCTGCTGGCGGGGGCGCTCCAAGACAACGGGCGCGGCCTGCTGCTCGGAGCGCCGACCTTCGGCAAGGGCTCGGTCCAGTCCATCATCGATCTCCCCGGCGGCGCTGGGCTCAAGCTGACCACCCTGCGCTATTACACGCCCAGCGGCCGCGCCATCCAAGCGCAGGGGCTCACCCCGGATGTGCTCGTGGCGGCGGCCGCCGAGGCTCCCCCGCGAGAGCGGGACATCGACGGACACCTGCCGGCAGAGGGCCCAGCGCCCAGCCCACCCCGCCAGCGCGTCCCGAGCGCAGGGACGGCGCCGAGCCAGGACGACCCCACGCTCGGGGTGCCACGGGAGGTGCCGCGGGATCCGCGCACGGCGCAAGACACAGCGCTGAAGGAGGCGTTCGTGCGCCTCGTGACGCGCCAGCCCTGAGCCGCCCTGCCCCGGCGCGGCGGCGCGCCCCCCGGGCGGGTGGGCGCGCGGCGGCTCAGGCGTCCAGCGCCGCCTGAGCCGCTCGCAGCCCCGACAGCATGGCGTGCAGCGCGGTGCGTGGCTCCCCCGCGCGCAGCTCCCCGGCGGCGAAGACGCGCCGATGGCCGCTGAGCGCGGCGCCTTGGCATGCCACTCCGACGCGCTCCAGCGCCCCCAGGCCGCGCGCCGTGAAATCTATCCCGTGCAGGGTGGAGGCGCCGTCGAGCTTCACGCCGTCGAGCTCGAACTCCGCCTCCGCTCGCACGCCAAGGCGGAACGCGGCTCCCCCGGCGTGCTCCGGCCCCGGCGGGCCGAGCACGATGCCCCCGGCCACCACACCGCCCAGCGCCAACACCACGGCGTCCGCTCGCACGCGCTCGCCATCGACGAGCACCACCTCCCCCTCCGGCGTGAGCGCCTCGACCTCGCGCGCGCTGACGCTGACGCCAGCAGCCTCGAGCACCCGCGCGCGCTGGCGCTCGAAGCGCGCGCCCGCGACGCCGCCGGGCGGGGAGCAGGTCTCCCCGACGGGACGCCCGAGCCACCGCTCCCACTCCACGTCACCCCCCGGCTCGAGCGTCGACCAGGGGCCCATCAGCACCGCGGCCTCCTCACGTAGCCGCGCGCTGGCGGCGTGCGACAGCGCGCGCCGCTGCTCCGTTGCCGCGAGGGTCTGCGCGAAGTCGTAGCCACTCACCTGGCTGGGCGCGCCGGGGAGCTCCAGGGGGACGGCGCGGAAGCGCGTAGCGGTGCTGCGCGCCCACGCGGCCTCCGACCAGGCCTGGGCCAGCGCCTCGGCGTCGAAGTCGTGACGACCGAGATCCAGCACGGCGATGGTCTGGCCGGCGAAGGGGGCTAGATCGAGCAGCGCGCGCTCCCTCCCCCGCGCAGGGCGCAGCGTGCCAGCGCAGGTCGCCACCACCACCCAGCGGGACGCGGGCGCCTCCAGCTCGAACGCCGCCAGGAAGCCTTCGAGCTCTGGCGCCAGCGGACGCGCCCTCACGGCGGTGGGCCAAGGCTCCAGGTCGAGCGCCCCCGAGCTCAGCTCGCTGGCGCCCGCGCGCGCGTGAAATAAGCTGACCTCCGCCCCAAGCTGCCGCCCGCGCCACGCCGCCGCCACCCCCGCGAAGCCACCACCCACGACGACGAGCTTCACTCCGCGCCCTCCGACCAGCGGCTCTGCTCGAGCAACGAAGCCCCCTGGTGCCCCACCTCCCCCAGCTCCGCGCGGAGTGACGCCAGCGTCAGCACCTCTTGCCGGGCTTGCGCCGGACCCACCGTCGCCAGGCGCCGCCGCGTGGTGGTCTCCAGGAACGCCAGCGCCGACCGCTGCCCCTCGCGCGGGCTCTGGCCCGTGGCCTGCGCCACGATCCTCCCGCAGCGGGCGGCGCAGCGCATGCCTCCGCAGGCGCCGAGCCCCAGCCGAGTCCGCCGAGAGACGTCCTCCACCGTGCGCGCCAGCTCATGCTCACAGACGTAGCGGATCTCCGCCTCGGTCACCGGCTCACACGCGCAGACCACCGCGGCCTCGCTCGGGCGGCGCTGGATCCGCTCGAGGATGCGCGGGGCTCGGCTTCCGTGCCGATACTCCAAGCGGCTCACGAGCGTGGGCGAGAGCTGCGCCTGCTCCGCGAGCTTCAGCGGGTCGAGCGTCGCGTCGCCGCCAGGGAGCGGCGCCTCGTGCGTGCGAGACTTGGCGGTGACGCCAAGCCGTCCTGCCAAGACGTCCGTCATCTCCTCGGAGAAGATGCGGTAGCTGGCGAGCTTGCCGCCCACCATGCTGAACAGGCCGGGCGCGCCGTGCGCCGTGTGCTCCACGATCCGATGATCGCGCGAGAGCTTGTCCTCCGTGGGCCCCCAGTCGTAGAGGGTGGGGCGAACGCCCCCCCAGGTGCCGATGGGGCGTGCGGTGCGGATGGCGGGGAACACGCGCTCCACCGCCTGGACGAGGTAGCGAAACTCGTCCGCCGTGGCGACGACGTCGTCCAGATCCCCGTAGTAGTCGTCGTCGGTCGTGCCGATGACGCTCATATTCTGCCAGGGCATGAGGAACACCTCACGCCCGTCGATGGCGCGCGCCACCACCGCGTAGTTGGTGAGGCGGCGATCGAAGTAGACGTGGATGCCCTTGCCCGGCCGCACCCGCGCCTGCTGGGGCGGCAGGCCACCGAGCGTCGCCGTGATGGGCGCCCACGCCCCCGTGGCGTTGACGACGAGCCGGCAGGTGGTGAGCCCCGACTCGCCGGTGAGGCGGTCTTTCCAGCGCACGCCCCGCACGGCACCCGCCTCCGTCCTCGAGATCTCGGTGACGGTGGTGTGCACGCGCACGCTCGCCCCGTGCTCCATGGCGTCCACCGCGCTGCCGATGCACAGCCTGGCGCCGTCGATGCCCCACTCATCGAAGCTGACCCCGCCCACCATCTCACCGGTGAGGCCGGGCTCGAGCCGGCGCAGATCTTCCTCGCTGAGCTTGACGTGCGGCTTGCCGCGCTTCAGCGGCTGGTAGTCGTCGTACAGGTCGAAGAACGCGTCGAAGAGCGCGAGCATCACCTTGCCGGCGCCCGCCCGCCGCTGCACCGGGTAGAGAAACGGGATCCTGAAGAGCAGGTGGGGCGCGATGCGCTGGATGTGCCCTGAGTCTAGGCAGCTCGTGTAGGTGACGCTCGGGTCGTACGTGAGGTAGCGCGGACCACCGTGGATCATCCCGCTGGAGTTGCCGCTGGCGCCGAAGGCGATGTCGTTGCGCTCGAAGAGCGCCACGCGGATGCCGCGCAGCGCGCAGTCCCTGGCGACCCCCGTGCCGTTGACGCCACCCCCGATGACGACCACGTCCACGTCGGGGGCATTGTCGATGAGCTGAACGGTCATGAGCGTAGCGCGGAGGGGCGCCCTGGCTCCTTAGCGCAACGCAGCATGATCCGGGAGGGGCTGCCCGCCTCCGCCTGCCCGCCCTGGCGACAAACTGGGCCGGGCAGACGCGGCGCTCTAGACTGGAGCCATGGTACGGCGCTGGCTGCTCGCGCTCGCGCTCACCCTCGCGGGCAGCGCCACGGCGTCGCCCGTCCTCGCCGAGGGAGCTGTCGCCCTCGCCCGGCCCCGGGGGCGCCCCACCATCGTGATCCAACGTGTCACGCTACCGCCGGACACGCCACGCGCCGGGCACTGGCGCCAGTACCTGATGCGCGTGCTGCGCCGAGAAGCGCGCCGAGCCCAGTGGGGGGCGGACGCGACCAGCACCATCAGCTTCCGCTTCGAGATCACCGAGCTGCGCCTGCGTGAAGCCGAGGGCGTCCTGCACGTCCACTGCAGCGCCCTCGGACGGCTCCCGAGCGGCCGCCCCGCGCGCAGCAGCCTGAGCTTTGGCGCTGACCCTACCAAGCCCACCCGCGCGGTAGAGCAGGTGATGGGCATCGTGGCGCACGGGGTCGTCACGCGGCTGGCCGAGCTGGAGCGCCAGCGGCGCGGCGCCGAGGCGCGCGCCTGGAGCGCGCCGCCTCCCACCGCGCCCACCCTGGGCGAGGGCGCCGACTCTGAGTAGACTTCGGTGCATGAAGCTCCTCCGCTCCCTCTCGGCCTCGGTGTGCGCCCTCAGCGTGCTGCTCGGCTGCGGCCCGTCCCGCAGCCAACCCGCGGCACCCGCGACGCCCAGCCCGAACGGCGGCTACGGCACCCCCCCTCCCCCGAGCGGCAACCCCAATGAGGAGATCCGCAAGCGCCCGGACGGGAGCTGCGTCCGCTACGTCCACCCCACCTGTCCACCGGGCGGCACCTGCGATCCCAGCCTCCCGGAGCCCATCCCCTGCCCGCCGGGGTACTGAGCGCGGGAGGTCCAGCGCCGCTGGCTCAGAAGACCTCCGCCCAGGCGTCTTGGAGCGCCACGCTCTCCTCCAGGTTCGGCCGGGCCGCCTGCGCCAGGGAGTAGTAGTGCGCCCGCTCCGCCGTAAAATCTACGACGACGCAGCAGGGCGCGTCGGACTCCAGCAAGGTACCGGCGTTGACGATGGTGAGCGTCCCCACGCGCCGCACCATCCTTCGATGCGTGTGCCCGTTGATCACGTAGCTGTAGCGCGCTGACCTGAGCAGCTCCTGCAGCGGCGCGTTCGCCGTGAGGTCCGCCGGCAAGTGCTCCGGGTAGACGCCGGCCATGTCGTTGTCCGCGAGGCCATGGCAGAGCAGCACCAGGCCGCCAACGGTGTCTAGCTCCGCCGTGGCGGGCAGCGTCCGGATGAACGTGGCGGCTTGGTCCGACAGCTCCGACAGGCGATTGGCGTACGGCAGATCTCGGAGCTCCTCCTGCAAGATCCAGCGCTCATGGTTGCCACGGACCGTGAGGATGCCGCGGTCGTCCAGCAGCTCGATGGCGGGGTTGGGCGATCCGGGACCGTCGACCAGATCTCCTACGCACACGACCCTCTCGACGCCCTCGCGCTCGAACAGCGCGAGGGCTGCTTGGAGCCGCTCGTGGCTGCAGTGGACGTCACCGAGCACGCCTACACGACCGAGCGGGGCCGCTGCGCCGGGTGCGTTCATGGTCACCCGCTAGGAGGCGGTGGCGCTGGTCTGCAGAAAGTGCGTGCGCTCCCGCACGGTGGTCCAGCGGCGGAAGATCTCCAGGGTGCGCGGGTCTTCCTGGGCCAGCTTCTCGAAGAGGTAGTCCTGGATGCCCTTGTGGACGGCGCAAATGGTGCTCTCCCGCGTGCGGCCGTAGATGCTGCCGTGCTCCTTGTAGCTCTGCTCCGGCTTGTTGCCGCAGTAGGGGTTGTAGGTGCAGCTCACGCAGTCCGGCTGGGCGTCCAGGTTGCTGGCGATGATCATGGCGCGCACCGTCTCGTGCGTCATCAGCTCCCGGTAGGTGCTGGTGTCCACGTGGCCGATGCGGAAGATCTGGTCTCCCTCCGCCGCGAGCATCCGCCCCTCGTCGCTGACGTAGATGGAGCCATCGTAGCTGTACGCTAGCTGGCCGATGGCGGCGCCACCCGGGCTCCTGATGTCCAAAAAATTGGGGTCTTCGCCCGTGAGGATCTTGGTGAGGAAGATGCTGGCGAAGCGCTCGAGCACCTGCGTCCCCCCGTGGTTCAGCTCCAGGATATAGTCCGTGGCGGCGCGGTAGAAGTCCAGGTAGCGGTGGCGCTCGTACTCCACCGTCTTCTGCACTCGGCTCGCGAAGCCGAAGGGATCCACGGGGCGCAAGAAGATGGAGCGGCACCCCAGCTCGACGTAGGTGTCGACGATCTGCTTCGGGATCTCCAGCGCGGCGCGCGTGGTCGTGAGGAGCGCCTCGACATGGTAGAGCATGGGGTCGAGCCCCATGTCGATGTAACGCTGGTTGATCTTCTTGATCCACTGCCCGGTGACCTGGTAGTTGTTGGCCCCCACCAGGACGCGCTGCTTGTTGTGCAGGTGCTCGGGGCCGTCCACGCTGGTGCAGATCTGCACCTTGTTCTTGACCAGAAAATCGAGCTTGTCGTCGGTCATGAGCGAGAGGTTGCTGACGAGCGTGAACTCCAGCTCCTTGCCGTAAGCCTTGTTGCGCTCGAGGCCGTACTCGATGATGTGCTGGACGATCGGGAAGTTGGCGAGCGGCTCACCCCCTTGAAACTCGATGGTGATCCGCGGCGCCGTGCTCCGCAGCGCCATGTCGACGCTCTTCTCGGCGACCTCCCGTGACATGTCCGTGTCCACGCGGTCCATGTCCGCGCGGCTGGCGTGGCAGTAGACGCAGGTCTCGTTACAGCGCAGCGTCACGACCATGGCGTGCAGGATGGGGCCCCACTGCAGGAACCGGCGCCGGTGGTGGTAGCGCTCGCGCACGAGCGCGCGGTCGAGCTTGTCCGAGATGAAGTGTCGAGCCGCGAGCCGCTGCTCCACCTCGGGGCTGAGCTGCCCCTGATAGAGCTGGCCGAGCTCCTCCTCGCTGACGAAGACCCAGTCGCCAAAATAACTGGTGAGGAGCACCTTGCCCCCGACGCGGCGGAACCTGAACGGGACGAGACGCCCCGTGCTCTTGGGAGCAGGAGAGAGCTGTGCGAGCTGCATGCCCCCATCATGGCGCGAACCAGGGGGCGGCGGCTACCGCCTTCCCCACCGGCCCGCGCCCCGGCTGCTTGGCGCGTTGCGAGGCGCGAGGTTCTGTACTAAGCGAGCCCGCGGAGCTCCACCGTGAGGTGGGCTCTAGCGCAGCACACGTAGGGAAGCCGGTGTAACTCCGGCGCGGCCCCCGCCACTGTCACCGGGGACCTCTAGCGACGCAACCACTGGGCGGAGAGCCTGGGAAGGGTCGCTCAGAGGGTCGATCCGGAAGCCAGGAAACCTTGTCGGCTGCTCTGACCGGTCACGGCCGGTGCCAAGACGGGACTCACCCACGGGGAACTGGGGAGCACCCGCAGCCACTCGGCCTGGCTCTGGCTCGAGGGCGCCCACCGCGGGCGTCGCCTCGACCCGGGCGAGGTCCTCTGACCAAGGCGCACCGACGCCGAAGGAGTCCCGTCATGAAGCATGGTTCATTGGTCCTAGTGATGAGCATCGCGCTCGCGGCGATGGGTTGTAGCGACGATTCCTCCGAGGGAGGCGCGAGCGGGAGCGCGGGCTCGAGCGGGAGCGCGGGCGCGAGCGGGAGCGCGGGCTCGAGCGGGAGCGCGGGCGCGGGCGGGAGCGCGGGCGCGGGCGGGAGCGCGGGCGCGAGCGGGAGCGCGGGCGCGAGCGGGAGCGCGGGCGCGAGCGGGAGCGCGGGCGCCGGTGGGAGCGCGGGCGCCGGTGGGAGCGCGGGCGCCGGTGGGAGCGCGGGCGCCGGTGAGGAGATCTACGGCGCCTTCGTCGATGCGTGGGATGGACATCACTGGATCACCCGTCAGCACTGGCGACAGGGGCCGGCCAGCTTCCGCATCACCCAGGAGCTCTCCGCGGAGCGCGTGCTCATCGCCGAGAACGCGGCGAGCAACGCCTATTTCCCTGAGCTGTGGAGCCGCTTCGACTGGACCGTGCAGGGCGGCGCGCTCTACTACTGCCAGACGGCCTATGACGCCGCTACCGAGGCGGCGGCGCTGGCCACGGCGGCGGCGGACGCCGCAAACCTCACGACGGGCTGCGGCGGCTTCGCTTGGAGCTCCCTCACGCCCATCGCCATCCTGGGCAGCTACACGGACAACTACGGTGGCTCCCACACCATCACCCGTGAAGCGTGGTCGCAGTACGCCGATCGCTTCCTCTTGAGCAAGATCGACAACGTGGCCCGTTGGGCGCTCGCGCACAACGACGCGAGCAACGCCTTCAATGCTGGCAAGTGGAGCCGCTTCGACTGGACCACCCACGGCGGGGACCTCTACTACTGCCAGACCGCCTACGACGCCGTGGACGAGGCCGGCGCCGAGGGCACCCCCGCGGCGGACGCCACGGATCCGACGACGGGAGGCTGCGGCGGCTTCGCCTGGAGCAAGCTGACGGCCGAAACGCCCTGAGCCCCGAAGAGGGGGACCGTTGTGGGCGCGGGTGGACCCCGAGTACGCTAGCGCCCACGATGCGCCGCACCGCCCTCACCCTGGCCAGCCTGACCCTCCTCACCACCGCCGCGTGCAAGCGGACGCCGAGCTCCACCACCGAGCGGCAGCCCCTCGACGTCGGCGCCGCCGCTCCCAGCGGCTCGCAGGCTGCGGCCCCAGGCGGGACGCAGAGCGCCACGCCAGCGCCCACGGGCCCCCGCTGCAGCGTGGTCGAGGAGAAGGTCTGGGGCGCAGGTGCCAACACCCGCACGGGCATCACCGACACCCTGCTCGCCGATGGTCGGCTGGCGCTCGGCGTGGCCTTCGGCAATCGCCCGACCGTGCTCGTCTTCGATCCGAAGGGCAACGGCACGGTGATCCGCCCCGCCATCGCGACCGGGAGCCCCCTGAGCGAGGACATCCCGCCGAAGGAGGGGACGCGCGACCTCCAGCGCGTCACGCCCGCGAGCGCCCCCGGCGGCGGGGTCAAGGTGTACGTGGACTACCGGGACAAGCTCGCCACCAAGGTGCGCCGGATCGTGTGCGGTGCGGCAGACTCCGACCAGCCCACGCTGAGCTACGTGGGGCAGCCGCTGCTCGACGTCGACGACAGCGGCAAGAACCGCGTCTTGCCCGTCACCCCTCCCTCCGCCACGGCGTCGGCGACCATCGCCCCCACGGAGCCACCGGCCTCCACCGAGCCGCCCGCCAGCGCAGCGCCGCCCGCCTCCGCGTCCGATGCCCCCCCCACGGCGGCGCCCCCCGGCCTCGTGAAGCCCATCCTCACCGCGGCCACCGTCCCCACGAGCAAGCCCCCCGCACACCAAGCCCCGCGCCGCGAGGTGCGCGATTGCCGTAGCGTCGTCGACCCCGGCGGCGAGGCCGCCTGGGCGCTCGGCTCGGAGCTGATCGGGGAGGCCCAAGGCGCCGACACCCAGTGGTCGCTCAGGTTTTTCTCGCGCTACCGCGGCGTCGACAAGCTGCTCTACCAGTTCAAGCTCGGGCAAGCCCCCAAGAAGCTCTACACCTTCGAGAACGCCGTCGCGCGGCGCCTGGAGAACGGCTCCAGCGTCGTGGCCGCACGCTACCAAGGCGCGCTCTACACCTTCCTGCTCGACAGCCAGAAGCGCCCCATCGGCCCGACGCGCGTCTACCGCGGCGGCTACCCCAGCCTGCCGCGGGTGGAGTCGGAGGGAGACCAGAGCCTCATGCTGCTCGCCCAGAAGACCGGCGACGACACCTACGGCGTGTGGTACGGCCGCTTCTCGAGCACCCGCCCGGCCTTGCCCAGCGCCTTGACCGCCCTCCGGCTGGAGACGGTCGACGCTGCGCTCCTGGAGCCCAACGTCGCGCTCATCGGCGCGCAGCGCTGGCTGAGCGTGCTGGCCGGCAAGAAGCAGGCGGCGCGCTACGTGCTGCTGCCGGTCGATGAGCAGCTTCGCCCCGTCGGCGCGGAGCTGGTGCTCGGCGGCGCCGAGCGCACGTTCACGGAGTCTCGTCTCTTCGCGCTGGGCGGGCGGCAGCTGCTGACCGTCTACCTGCGCTCGGCCGGCAGCTCCTACGAGCTGGTCAGCACGCGCCTGCAGTGTGACGGCTGAGGCGCCGTCAGCCGTCGATGAGCCGACAGGACTTTGCGCGGGTGATCCACGCGGTGGACTGCCCTTGGCCCAAGACGTCTCGCCACTTGGCGAAGTTCTGCGTCCGCGACCACTGCACCTGGAGCTCGTCGTCCGGCTCCGACACCACGTCCACGGTGCAGCGGACGTAGAACCGCACGAGCTTCTTCGGCGCCACCCCGACGCTGGGCTCTCGATGCAGCCGCGTCGCGACGGCCGGATCGCTCCAGAGGCCCGCGATGAAGAGCAGGGCGTTGTCCGGGTAGGTGCGGTACGGCTGGATGACGGTCCGCCGGTTGTCGTCCGGCGGCGCCGAGGCGTCGCGGGGCCAAGGCGTCTTCGGGTCCTTCAGCTCACAGCGCAGGCCGTCGAAGCTCTGGGGTGAGGCGCAGGTCAGCGCTGGGTAGTCCGCGGTGACGACGCTGACCGTCACCTCCGCAGGCGCACCCTTGGTGAGCGCACCGACGAAGGTCACCTTCGCCTTCTTGGGCCGCAAGATCTCGTTGAGCGGCTGGATGAACGGCACGAAGGCCATGACGGCCATGGCGACGACCGCCCAAAATAGCCGGTTGATCTCCTTGGCGCCCTTCGGCTGGGCCTTCTGGGGGCGAGCGCTCGCGGGGCTGGCAGGGGCCATGGGGACCCCGTGATTAGACGACCCGCCGCGCGCTCGCAAGCCGCCTCGCCCGTCGACGCCGCGGCGGGGAAAATCCGCGATAGGGTGGGCAGCATGTCCTCCGCGGGCGCCCTGGGGCGCGTCGCCCTGCTCACGCTCCGTCATGGCGCCGCCGGCTACGGCCGCGGCTCTCTGCTCGCGCTCACCGCGCTCGTGGTCGCAGGGGCGGCGGTGGGCTACCGCTGGAGTGACCTGCTCGACGCCAACGGCGTCATCGATCCGCTGCTGCTCGGCACCTGGGCGCTGCTCGCTCTGCTCGTCACCTGGCGGCCCAGTCTCGGGCGAGACCTGCGCATGCTCTTCGTCGGGCTGTGTGGTGGCAGCTTCATCGAGTGGTGGGGCACCCAGACCCAGCTCTGGACCTACTTCACGCTCGAGCGCCCCCCCCTGTGGATCCTCCCGGCGTGGCCCATCGCGGCGCTGGCCATCGACCGCGGGGCGCTGCTGCTCGATTTCATGCTGAAGACCTGGCACGAGCAGCGCGGCGCTGGACGGGAGCCGACGCAGCTACGCTGGGCGTACTGGCTGCTCGTGCCGGGCTTCGTGCTGCTCATGAGCCGCTTCGCCTGGCCCAGCGCGCACCTGCTGGCGACGCGCGCGGTGATCGCCCTGATGCTCACGCTGACCCTCAGGGTGCGCTCCACGCGGCTCGACACGCTCGCGTTCCTCTCCGGGGCGGCCCTGGGGGTGCTGCTGGAGACCTGGGGCACGACGCGCCAGTGCTGGACGTACTACACGGGCCAGACGCCGCCGCTCGAGGCCGTTCTCGCCCATGGCTTCGCGGCCCTCGCCTTCCGACGCGCGGCGGCCCTCCTGGAGCACGGGTGGCGCTCCCTGCGCGCGTGGGCCGCTCAGCGACAGTCGCTGAAGGCCTGAGCGCTCAGCGCCTCACCGAGCCTCTCGTGCCCCGCGGGGCCAAAGTGCAGGCCGTCGTTGAAGGGCTTGACGTAGTCCCGACAGAGCGCGGTCGGCACCCCGCAGCTCAGCAGCGCCCAAGCGTCGATGACGTGGTCGACGTCCCCAGCGGCGCTCCGCGCGCGGATCCACTCATTGAGCTTCAGGGTGGCCGCGCCCCGCTGGTCGTTCCACCACCGGTGAAACCCGCTCCAGGGGGCCACGGTGACGGCCACGACGAGCATGCCGCGCGCGCGCCCCTGCGCGTACATCGCCTGCAGATCCGCCGCGATCGTGCCGGGGGTCCGGCGCGCCGTCAGATCGCTGATGAGATCGTTGACGCCACCGAAGACGATGAGGTGCGTGTAGCGCGGCCGCGGCGCCCCCGGCGACGCCGGCTCCGCCAAGACGTCTCGCTCGAAGCGGCGGCGCATCTGGTTGACCATGTTGCCCCCCTTGCCGTAGTTGTCCACGAGCATCCCCGGGTGCCGACGTTGGAGCACCTGGAGATACCCGCCCCCGTGGGACTTCGGATCGGTGAGGGAGTCGCCCACCGCCGCCACCCGGCAGTCACGCAGCGCGGGCGGCGCCAGCGCCGACGGCGCAGACGGCGCCGCCGTGTCGGCGTGCGCCTCGGCGTGAGCGGGCGTCGCTACCTCCTCTGGCCCGTCCGCGCGCCCGTCCGCGCTCGCAGACGGCTCGCCCTGCGTCGCCACGACCGCCGGCGCCGCCTGATGCCGCGCGAGCGCCGCCGAGCACGCGCCGAGCATGAGCAGCGCGCCGCCGACGAGGGCGGGGGAGGGTGGACGAGTGACCACGGCGCAAAAGATACCCTCGGCGGCGGAGGCGCGGTAGGCTGGCCACGCGATGGGAGCCGTGACCGATGTCTACCTGCGCACGCGCAAGGTGCCGGATTTCGCATGGAACACCTACATCGCGCGCCCCCTCGCGGCCTTCGTGGTGCACTGGCTGCGCCACAGCCGCGTGACACCCCATCAAGTGACGCTCGCCAGCCTCGTGCTCGCGCTGCTCTCGGCGACGCTGCTCGTCGCGCTGCCCAGCCACCTCGGGCTGGTGCTCGCCGTGCTCGTCTTCCAAGCCTCCTACGTGCTCGACTGCGCGGACGGCATGCTGGCGCGGCTGCGCCGCGTCCAATCCCAAGAGGGGCACCTCTTGGATTTCCTGATCGACGAGGTCAAGGCCTTCATCTTGGTCAGCGCGGCGGCGGTGCGGCTCTATCTCGAGCAGCGGCAAGCGCTGTGGCTGCTCGTGGGCCTGGTCGGCCTGCTGGGGCTCTCCATCGGCATCGCCATCACCACCTTCCAGCGACGCCCCGAGATCGTGGGTGTGGCCGACGCCCCAGTCAGCACCACGCAGGGCGACCGCTGGTTCATGCGCGTCCTGCGCCTACTCGTGCACTACCCGAGCTACATCCTCTACGCCGCGCTGCTCGGCTACCTCGAGCTCTATCTCGTGCCGTACGTCGTGGTGAACCTGCTCTACGCCGCCTACGCCGTCACGGGCGTCACGCTGAAGTACGCTCGCGGCTGAGGCGGCGCCAAGCGCCCCCGGTGGGCGCTTGACGCCGCGCGACCCGGTCTTAACCTGGGCCGGAATGAGCAAGCCTGTCGTCGCGGGGCTGTTGTCGTTCTTCGTGCCTGGCGTGGGCCAGCTCTACAACGGCAAACTTCTGAGGGCGCTCTTCTGGCTGCTCATCACGCCCGGGGTGTGGTTTGGCTCCGGGAACCTCTTCGGCTGGATATGTCACCTGATCTCGGCCTACACCGCCTACCACTGGGCCAAGTACTACTCCACGTAGCGCCCCCGGCGCAGCACCGGAGGACTCAGGCCTCGAGCACCTCTCGAACGCTGCTCGTAAAAATGGCGAGCAAGGCCTCGAGGGCCGGGAGCGGGATGTTGAGCGCCGGCGTCAGGTAGACCACGTTGCCCAGGGGGCGGAGCACCGCCCCACGCCGGAGCGCCGCCTCGAAGAACCTCCAGCCCACGCCGTCGAGGTAGCCGCTCCCCTGGAGCTCCACCGCGCCCATCACGCCGAGGCTGCGCACGTCCGCGACGCCCGGCAGCGCACGCAGCGGCTCCAGCGCCGCGTGGATGAGCGCCGCGCGCTCCGCGACCCCCTCGAGCACGCGCTCCTCGCGCATGACCCGCAGCACCTCCCGCGCGACGGCCGCACCCAGCGGGTGCCCACAGAAGGTGTGCCCGTAGTAAAAGGCGCGCTCCGGCGCGCCCCGGAAGGCGTCGAACACCTGCTCCGTCGCCAAGGTGGCGCCCATGGGGAGCACCCCCGCGGTGAAGCCCTTGGCGACGCACATCAAGTCTGGGGCGACCCCCGCTTGCTCCGCCGCCCAGAAGGTCCCCGTGCGCCCGTAGCCGGTGAACACCTCATCGAAGATGAGCAGTACGCCCTGCCGCGTGCAGAGCTCTCGCACGCGCCGCAGGTACTCCGGGGCGTAGGTCCTCATCCCAGCGGCGCCTTGCAGCAGCGGCTCCAGCACGACCGCCGCCAGCGTTCCGCCCTCGCGCTGCAGCAAGTCCTCGAGCGCCGCGAAGGCCTGCTCGTAGCCGTCCGCCGCGAAGGGCACATGGACGCACTCGAGCAAGATGCGGGAGAAGGGCCGGCGAAACACCTCGACCCCTCCCAAGGCCGCGGCGCCCACGGTGTCACCGTGGAAGGCGCCCTCGAGCGCCGCGAAGCGACAGCGCTCGGGGGCACCCGTCTGCTGGTGGTACTGGACGGCGAGCTTGATGGCGGCCTCCACCGCCGTCGAGCCATCGTCCGTGAAAAAAACGCGGCTCAGCCCCTCGGGGGCGATGGCGCACAGCTCCTCCGCCAGCCGCGCCGCCGGCTCGTGCGTGATGCCCGCGAACGCGACGTGCGCAAACCGCTCGGCTTGCCGCCGGAGCGCCGCCATCAAGCGTGGGTGCCCGTGGCCCAAGGTCGAGCTCCACCAAGAGCCGTTCCCATCGAGGAGCTGACGCCCGTCGGCATCGAAGAGCCAGGGGCCCTCGGCGCGCACGACCACGAGCGGCTCGGCCCGCTCCAGCCACACGTCCATCGGCGTGTAGGGGTGCCAGGCGTGGCGGCGGTCGGCGTCGAGGATGGCGCGGCGATCGGTCATGGGAGAGCTCGCTCGAGGCGCGGCGGCTGAGAGCCGCGCGGCGGAGGAGACTGGGGCAAGAAGATCGACACCTGGGTCCCCTGCCCCGGTTCACTCTGCAGCACCAGCCGACCACCGTGCGCCCGCACGATCCGCTCCACCAGCGGCAGGCCGAGCCCCGTACCGCTGGGACGGGTGGTGAAGAAGGGCCTCAGCGCACGCCCGAGGACCTCCGCGTCCATGCCTGGACCATGGTCCGTGATGACGATGGACGCCCCCGGACGCGCGTCGAGCTCCGCCCGCTCGATCTCGATCTCGACGCGGCCCCCCGCCGGCATCGCCAAGGCGGCGTTCCTCAGGAGGCGCTCGAACGCCTGCCGTAGCTGCGCGGCGTCCGCGCTCACCAGCGGGACGTCGGCAGCGCTGCGCACCTCGAGGGTGCTGTCTGCCAGGGCTGGCTCCGCCGCGCTGCGGATGAGCTCCGGGAGCGACACGCTGGCGTAATGGACGGCCGCCGGCCGCGCGAAGTGGAGTAGATCCGTCACCAGGCGGTTGAGGCGCATGGCCTCCTCTTCCACGATGGTGAGCAGCGTGGCGCGATCTTGCTCCGAGACGGTCGACCGCCGCAGCCCGGCCACGGCGTTGACGATGATGGCCAGTGGGTTTCTCACCTCATGGGCGATGGTCGCGGCGAGCTCACCCACCGCGGCGAGCTGCTGCTGCTCCCCGAGCTCCTCGGTCATGCTGGAGAGTCGCTCCTGCGACTGCTCCAGCTCTCGGGTCCGCGCCGCGAGATCCGCCGCGATGGCCTCGAGCTGCACCGAGGTCTGTCGGTAGCGAGACAGGAGGGTGAGCGCGACGCCGAAGGCGTAGCAGAGAAAGGCGTGGGGCAGCAGGTACGGTGACCTGACGAGCATGAGCACCGCCATCACATCGTGCACCGACGCCCCCAAGACGACGACCGCGCCGAGCAGCGCGCCGAGCGCCTCGGTGCGTCCCCTGCGGTACTCCCGCACCAGCAGCAGGACCGAGGTCAGGATCAAGAGCAACGCGAAGCCGTAGAAGACGACGCCGAGCGCGCTGGGCGGCTGCGCGAGCTGCGTCGCCGTGGCGCCGAACAAGCTCACCGGCACGGCCAACGGCGGGACGTCCCTCCACCAGTAGCCGGACCAGAGCCCGATGAGGAACAGCGCGGAGGCGGCGTACGCGGCGCCAGCGACGAGCCCCCGGCGCCGTGAGCGGACGTAGCGCAGGACGAAGTCCATGTTCACGGCCGCGGCGGCGATCATCCCGGTGCCGGAGATGCCGACGGCGCGGAGCCAAGCTCCATGATCCCCCGCGGCGTAGCTCAGCGCTGTCCCGGCGGTGCCCACGCCGAGTGACAGGCAGAGCAGCGAGAAGAGGCGATACTCGACCTCACGGCGACCGAGCACGAAGGCGAGCCCGAAGAAGAGGGCCAGCCCGAGCTGCACGAGGACCCAGGCGCTCATGACTCCGGCGAGGAACGAGGCGTTCATGGCGCGCCAAAGATCCTAGATCCACGCCTGACCGGTGGCGAGCCCTCGGCTCGAGCGCGGCGGCGCCTCAGGGAGCGGCGGGCTCGACCGTGCCCTCGGGGGGCGACACCGTCACCTCCAGGCTGGCGCGCGCGCTCGGCCTCGCGTCCAGCGACAGCTCGAGCCTCCACGCCCCGCTGGGGAGCCCCTGGAGCACGACCGGCTCGACGATGGGGTGCCGTAGCGTCCAGCGCTCCTCGCCCGACTCCGCCGCGACGATGCGGAGCGTGAGCCCCTGGTCTGGCGGGAGCTGATGCTGCCACGCGACGACGAAGTCGATCGGGAGCGTCCCCTCCACCACCCTGGGTGACGCGGGGCGCACGAGCAGGAGTTCGGGCGCTCGTGGGGCTGGGGCGTCACGCGCTCCTACCCAGAAGTGCACGGTCGCGAAGGGCGCCCTCCCGCTGACGCCGCGGCGGGTCAGCAGCCGCTCGTCTGGCCCGAGGAGCGCCAGCACGAGCCGATGCGCCCCGTCTGCCAGACTCACCCCCGGCGGCACCAGGCTCAGGAGCGGCACCTGAGCCGCGCCGCTGGGGAGCGCCACCGCCGGGTGCTCGTCGAGCCAGCCCACGAGGCGGGCGTCGGGGGGTGCCGACCTCAGCTCATAGCGCACGAGGTACTTGTTGACCCTCGAGGCGCTGATCCGCTGCTCGGCGACCGGGAACTTCAGCTCGACGGCCCCCTCGGTCGGTGCCGAGCGGCCGCTCAGCTGCGGGCGAGGCGAGGGTGGCGACGGCGGCGCGGGCTCCACGGGCGACGGCGACGCGGCCGAGACCGCTGGCGAGGCTGACGGCGCCGGGCGCTCTGGCTCCAGGGGGTGCGGGAGCGGCGCGCAGCCGAGCAGCCCCCCGCACAGCCCCCCCAGCAGGAGCAGAGGAGGTCCCGGGGCGCGGCTCACCCTCGCGACCCTACCCCGCGCCGGCCGGCGATGGCGCGCCCTAGCGTGATGGGATCGGCATACTCTAGCTCCCCACCGTGGGGCACTCCGCTCGCGATGCGGGACACCACGAGAGCCTCGCTCGCCAGCTCTCGGGCCAAGTAGAGCGCGGTGGCCTCGCCATCCACCGAGGGCGGGGTCGCCAGCAACAGCTCCTGGACCCCAGCCTCCTCGATGCGCCGCCGCAGCGCCGGGAGCGGCAGCTCCTCCGGCCCGATCCCATCGAGCGGAGACAGGAGCTTGCCGAGGACGAAGTAGCGCCCTCGGACCGCGCCGCTGCGCTCGAGGGCTAGCAGATCTTGCACCCGCGCGACGACGCAGAGCAGCGCGGCGTCACGCCGAGGATCGCGGCAAATCCGGCACAGCGCAGCGCCCGTGGCGTCCACCTCCGCCAGGTTGCCGCACCACGCACAGCTCTTGAGCCCAACCCCGAGCGTCGCCAGCTCCTCCGCGAGCCGCTCCGCCAGCTCCGGCTGCGTCACGAGCTGCATCGCGTAGCGCTGCGCCGTCTTCTCTCCGACGCCAGGCAGGCGTGCCAGTAAGGTCATCAAGCGTCGGAGGCGTTCAGGGAGCATGTGGGCGGTCGCTGGAAGTGAGGGCGCTGGCGCAGCAGCGCGAAGACTACTCGGTGTTGGGCAAGACGATGTCGAGCAAGCGAGCCCCTAGCACCTCGCGCGCCAGGCGCAGCGCCGGCGCCGCCAGCGCGCGCTCACGCGCCAGCCTCAGCTCCTCTGCGCGCTCCTGCGAGATCGCCTCGGCGACGGAGCCGCGCTCGTCGGTGCCCTCGCGGAGGTGGACGATCCGGGGCTCGGCCCCCAAGATCGTCGCGGCGAGCTGCGCGACTCGACGCTGCTCCGCGCCGTCGTCGATCTCGCCGAGGTGGACCCCCTGCGCCGGCCAGCGAAGGCGGATGAGCTCTGGGCCGACCTCGAGCGGCGCGGCGTGCTTCAAGAAGGCGCCGAGGCGTGGAGCCTCGGCCGACACCAGCTCCACGATCTTGCGCCAGGGCCCGAGCGGCTCCGCCTCTGCCCCCGCGCCTCGCTCCTGCTGGTCGCTCGGCGCGCCCGGCTCGACCGCGCCGCCGAGCGCCGCGGCCGCCGAGCGCTCAGGCGGCGGCGCGACGCTCGGAGCTCTTGGGCCGTCGCTGTCGGCCGTCGTGCCCGAAGACGCGCGCGCCGCCTCCGCTCGATGCTCTCGCGGCTGGGCTCGACCTGGGCGGCCCTGCTGCTCCGGGGGCGGCGGCGGGGAGGGCTCGAGCGCCCCTCGCGGCGGCGCCGCGGCGGGCGGCAGCGCCCCCCCGCGCGCAGCACCCCGCAGGCTCCGCTCCAAGGCTCCCAGCCGTCCGATGAGATCGTCGAGGGGCACGAGCGGCGGGCGCAGCGCGAGCCGGACGAGCGCCATCTCCAAGGCGGCCCGAGGCTGTCCGCTCAGCCGCAGATCGTCGAAGCTGGCGGAGAAGCCCTGGTGCAAGCGGGTGAGATCCTCCACGCTGGTGCGCGCCGCCAGGGCCAGCACGTCGCGTTGCTCGTCCTCCGCCAGATCCAGCAGCGGCGTGGGCTCCGCGCACACCTTCGCGACCACCAGCGCTCTCAGCACCGCGAGCAAATCCCGCGCGACGTGGCTCAGCTCGTGCCCCTCCTCCGCGAGCCCTGCCACGAGCTCCAAGCAGCGCCGCGCCTCACCATCGACGAGCGCGCTCGCCAGGTCGTAGAGGACTCGATGGCTCGCGACCCCCAGCACCGCGGCCACGTCTGCGCTGGTGAGCGCCTGATCCTTCCATGCCAAGACCTGGTCGAGGAGGCTCATGGCGTCGCGCATGCTCCCGGCGGCCTCCCTCGCCAGCAGGTGGAGCGCCCCCTCCTCCATCGCGATGCCCTCGTGCCCGAGCACCTCCTGGAGACGCTGGACGATCTGCTGCGACGGGATGAGCTTGAAGTCGAAGCGCTGGACGCGGCTCAAGATGGTGACCGGGACTTTGTGCACCTCGGTGGTCGCGAAGATGAACTTGACGTGAGGGGGTGGCTCCTCCAGCGTCTTGAGCAGCGCGTTCCAGGCGTTGGTGCTCAGCATGTGGACCTCGTCCACGATGATGATTTTGTAGCGGTCCCGCGCCGGGCGGTAAGGGATGCCGTCCTGGAGCTTGCGCACCTCGTCCACGCCGTTGTAGCTGGCGCCGTCGATCTCGCGGACGTCTAGGTCCGTCCCGGCGGCGATCTCGAGGCAGGCGGGGCACTCGAGGCACGGCGTCACGGGCGGCGCGGTGAGCGGCTCACTGCCGGGCTTGCCCATGCAGTTCAAGGTCTTCGCCAAGATCCTCGCGCTGGTGGTCTTCCCGACGCCGCGCACCCCGGTGAACAGGAAGGCATGAGCGACGCGCCCGCGCTGGATGGCGTTGGCCAGCGTCTGAGCGACGTGCCCTTGCCCGACGAGGTCTTCGAAGCGCATCGGGCGCCACTTGCGGGCCAGCACGAGGTAGCTCATCACCCCTGCCGCTAGCAGATCCAGCGAGCCGGCTCCACCGCGCCGACCCCGCGTTGCCAGCGACCGGGGAGCCGGTCATGATGCGCCTGCCGAGGAGCCTCCATGTCCAAGCAGCTCATCTTCACGTCTCACGCGCCGGCCGCCATCGGCCCCTACTCGCAGGCCATCCGCGTCGGCCAGTGGCTCTACACCAGCGGACAAATCCCGCTGAACCCGGCGACTGGGGAGCTTGTGGCGGGGGGCATCGTCGAGCAGACCGAGCAGGTGATGAACAACCTGGCCGCGGTGCTCGAGGCCGCCGGCCTGAGCTTCGCTCAGGTCGTCAAGACCACCATTTTCCTTACGGATCTCGGGAGCTTTTCCCAAGTCAACGAGGTGTACGCGCGGCGCTTCACCAGCACCCCACCCGCGCGCTCCACCGTGCAGGTCGCCGCGCTGCCGCGGGGCGCCCTCGTAGAAATCGAGCTGGTCGCCGTGGAAGGCTAGCCCTCCCGTCCCCCCAGTCTCGCCTCGAGAGGCGCGTGGTCGTGGCCCGCCCCGTCGCCTCACCCGGCACCGATCTTTGACCCCAACCCCCATGATGGACGGGCACGCGGCGCCCGAGCGCCGCTGACGCCCCTGGAGTAAGCGATGAGCAAACAAGCAGAGAAACCAATCAAGCTCGAGGACCGCTGGGTGTCGGCCGGAGCCGCGGAGGCGCTCGAGGCCGTCCAGCAGGCGGGCGTGGCGGCGGAGGCCCTGGTCACCGCCTGGACGAGCCAGGCCAACGCCGCCGCCATCCAAGAGGTCGCCGAGCGTGGGCAGGGCCCCGCGCGCAAGGCCGCACGGCGCGCGCTGAACGTCCTGAAGTCACGGGGCATCAAGCCCCCCCCGCCCCTACCGGCCAGCGCAGCTCGCCCCGACCGTGCCACGACCTGCACCGCCTCGCTCGTCGCACCCGACGGGGCCGGGACGGTGCTGCTCATCTTCGACGAGCACACCGAGGCGAGCCGGCACCGCGTCGCCTACGTGTTCCTGCGCGACGGCTGGCTGCTCGAGCGGGTGGAGCTGACCGAGCTCGGGGGCGCGCGCCTGCGTGACGCCCTGAAGCGCATGCTCCCCACTGGCTACACGCCGGTCCCCGTCCCCCTCGAGTGGGCCCGTCACCGCGTCGCCGCGGGGCGCGCCCGGCAGAGCGGCCTGGGCATCCCGCTCCCCATGGGCTTGAGCTCCGCGGCCAGCTTGCTCGAGCCGGCGCCCACCGAGCCCCCGGCGCACCCCTTCGACGACGAGGGGCTGGTGCTCGACGCCGAGGACGCGAAGGCGCTCGGCGCCAGCTCGGCCAGCTTGCACCTGCTGCCAGAATTCCGTGGCCTGTTCCCGCCGGATGGCGCCGTCCAGGAGCTGCTCTTGGAGCTCGGCAAGCAGGTCGATCCGGGCAGCTCGCCGGAGCCGGAGGTGTTCGGGAAGCTGCTGGAAGAGCAGATCGACGCCGCCACCGATCGCTTCTTCGCGCCTCAGCGCCGTGAGGCCATGATCCCCGCGCTCAAGGACGCCGCGCTCGCCGTCCTCTCGCGCGACGGCGAGCAGCGCGCCCTCGAGGTCGTCGCGGTGATGGGCCTCATCGAGCGCGCGGGGCTCATCACCGATCCTCCGCACGAGGTGCCGTTCCTGCGCGCCTTTTTCGAGAAGGCCGTCAGCCTCTTGCTCCAGCGCGGCAACGGTCAGCTCCGGATCCCGGTGTCCGCGCCCGCGGCGGCGCCTAGCCCCGGCGAGCCCTGAGGAGGGCGCGTCGGCCGCGCCCCTCGCCGGGCGGCGCGGCGGAGAGAGGGCGGTGGGGATCCCCTGCCGCCCTCTCGGCGTTCAGCCCTTCACCTCCGCCAAGCGCTGCTTCGCGCGCTCGAGGGAGCCGTCGGTCTGCACCGCACGCTCCAGCATTTGAAGGGCCTTGGGCTTCTCTCCGAGCGCGAGGTGCACCTCACCGAGCGCCAAGAACACCTCCGCTTTGCTGATGAGGCGCTGGTCGTCCAGCTTCTGCAGCAGCAGCGCCCGGTACATCTGCTGGGCCTTCGCCCAGTCTTTGATGAGCACGGCCACCTCACCGAGCTGCTTGAGCACCCCGATGTTGCCTGGCTCGATGCGGAAGGCCTTGTCCAGCTCCTCGAACGCGCGCTGCGCGTCTCCATCGGACAAATAGGCCGTCGCGAGGCGCCGGTGGATCTCCCCGAGCTCCTTCGAGCGCTTGCCGCCGAAGGACTCGACGATCTTCTCGAGCACCGCCACTGCCTCCTTGCCGCGCCCGCTGGCGCTGTAGGCGTCGGACAGCTCGAGGAGCAGCTCCCGGTCGTCCGGGGCGAGCGCGCTGGCCTTGTCGAGGAGCGCGGCGCGCGCCGCCATGTCCCCGCGCTTGTCCGCCTGGAGGCTCGCCGCCGTCCGCAGCAGCTTGACCTTGTCCGCGACGCTCGTGGCGAGCTCCGCGTCATCCACGTAGAGCTCTGCCAAGCTCTGCCACTCCGCCATGCCCTCATACAGCGAGCGCAGGCGCTGGCGCAGCTCGGCGTCCCCTGGCACACGCTGGAGCCCCTTGGCGAGCGCGCGGGCGGCGCTGGGCTTGTCCGCGAGGCGCTGGTAGGTGTCCGCCAGCTCTCCGGCCAGCCGCGCTGCCTCCTCCGCGGGCGCCTCGGCCAGCAGCCGCTCGAGCGCCGCGGCGGCCTCCGCGTGGCGCCCCTCGACGGCGTGCAGGCGCGCGACGGCCGTGAGCGCGCCGCGATGCGCCCCGTCACGCTCGAGCACCGCCTCATAGGCGGCGATGGCGCGCCCTCGGTCACCGAGCTTGGTGTCGTAGAGCTCCCCGAGGCGAACGCGATAGTCCAGCTCGGTCGTGGCGTCGCCCCGCGTCTGCGCGGCGCCGATCTGCTGGGTGAGCAGCTCCGCCAGCTCTTCGTCCCGCTGCCCGCGCTCATACAAGCCGCTCAGGAGCGCGACCGCGGTGGTGTTGGCGGGCTCGTCTTCCAGCACGGCTCGCAGCAGCTCGATGGCGGCGTCCGGGAGCTGGAAGCGCGTCTCATTGAGCTGCGCCAGCTCGAGCCGGTACCGACTGCGGGTGGCGGCCGCGTCCGCCAGATCGATGAGGCGCTCCAGGAGCCGCCCGAGCTCCTCCCAGCGCCCCTGCTCTTCATAGAGCGCCCGGAGCGGCTGGCTCGCGGTCTCGTCCCGCGGCTCGTCCTCGAACAGCTGCTCGTACAGCTCGATGGCCCGGGCGGGGTCCTTCAGCTCGCCGCGGGCGAGCTGCGCCGCGGAGTGCCTCAGCCGCCGCGCCTCGCCGCCGTCCGCGCAGAGCTCGGCCCGACGCACGGTGAGCTCGAAGGTCTCCTGCTGATCACCCGCCTGCTGGCGCAAGCGAGTGAGCTGCTCGAGCGCCCACGCGTTGAAGTCGTGCTCCACCAAGAGCTCTCGGAGGATGGCCTCGGCCAAGACGGCGTCCGGGAGCTCCTCTGCCAGCGCGAAGGCCGACTGCAGGAGCTGCTCTTTCATGGAGTCCTCCCCTTGCAGCTTGGCCCGCCGCCGCAGCGTCTCGATGAGCTCTCGCTCGCGTCCGTCGCCCGCGCGCTGGAGCTGCTCGAGCTGCAGCCAGGCGTCGTCCGCCTCCGGGGCATGAGCGAGCGCCTGGCGGAGCGCGGCCTCCGCGCGCGCGGCGTCTCCCGCGTGATCGCGGTACCAAGCCGCCAGCCGGAGGTAGAGCTCCTTGGCGGTCTCCCCCACGAGCTCCCGCGCGCCCTCGAGGGCACGTGCCAGGGCGCCGGCGGCGGCGTCCCACGCCGCATTCACCGGCGCGAGGCGCTCGAGCTCTTCGAGCAGCGCCACGTCGCTCGGATCGTCGACCAGGGCAGCCTCGAGCACCTGCTGGGCGCGCCGGGGATCCCGGCAGTCCTCCTCGAGGATCCGCGCGAGCTGCTGGCGCAGCTCGACGCGCTCCCGCCCCGGCCGCGCCGCGTCCACGCGGCGCTGCTGGAGCGCCGCGAGCTGGTCGAATTGCTCTCGGATCCGGTAGACGCCCTCCAAGATCTCCGCGGCCTCTTCGAACAGCTCCGGCTCGGAGAGCAAGTCCTCGAGCGCTGCGGCGGCGCCGTCGTGGCTGGGGCTGAGGTCCAGCGCTGCCCTGAGCGAGCTCAGCGCTCCCGAGGGGTCCTTGAAGTGGCTCCTGCGCAAGAGGCCGAGCCGATGGTGCAGCTCCGCCTGCGCGGCGCTCTCCGGCTCCACGCCGATCCGCCGCTCCAGCACCTCCGCGAGGCGCTCATGCTCACCCATGCGCTGAAGGAGGCGATCTTGCGCCGCGAGCAGCTCCGGGGCGTCTCCCACCAGCTCCACCGCGCGCGCCAGCGCCTCGACCGCTCGGCGGTCGTCCTCGAGCTGCTCCTCGGCGACCCGCGCCAGGCGCTCCCAGAGCCGCCGGCCGAGCTCCGGCTCGAAGGTCGACTGCGCCCGCTCGAGCAGGACCTCGGCGTACTGCGTCCAGCCGCCCTGGCTCGCGGCCAGCCGCTCGATGTCGGAATGGAGCCCGTCGTCCTCCGGGCGCTCCACCACGGCGCGCAGCAGCGACGCCAGCGCGCTCGCTGCGTCACCGAGCCGCAGCTCTTGCAGCTCCGCGATGACCTTCAGCGTCTCCGCGCGCTCCAAAGGCTCGAGCTCCGTGCTGAGCCGCAGCTCCAGGACGTGCACCAGCTCCGCGTGTCGCCCCGTCTCGCGCAGCGCAGGCACCAGCAGCTCCGCCACCCGGCTGCGCAGGGACTCCTGCTGCTCTCCGAGCGTCAAGACCGCCTGCACCGTGGCCGCGTCGCCCGGCAGCTCCTCCAGCACGAGGCGATAGGCCTCGAGCGCCTCCTCCGGGCTCTGCTGCTGCTCCGCCAACAACGCACCGATCTGACGCCGCAGCGCGAGCCGCTCCTGCTGCTCGCTGGTGGTGCTGGCCTGGAGCTTGAGGTTGTCGAGCAGCTCGGGCCACATGGCCTCCGCGCGGTAGAGCGCGTTGAGGCGCTCCAGCACCGCTCCGTCGCCAGGCTTGACGCTCAAGGCCTCGCCGAGGACGTCGATGGCGCGCTGCCGATCGTCGAGCTTGGACTCGATGACGGCGGCGCTGCTCAAGAGCAGCGCGTAGCGCGCGTCGTCGTCGTCCTGCGTGAGCTGGACGCGCTGGCCGTAGAGCTCCACCAGGCGCTCTGGATCGGCCTGCGCGTTGCCCTCGTAGAGCTCCAGCAGGTTGTCGATGGTGAAGGCGCTGTCCGGCTCGAATTCGAGCGCGCGCTCGTAGGCCTGGATCGCGCCCTCGCGGTCCTCCAGCATGTCGCGCTTGGTCTCGCCGACGCGACGCCACACGCTGGCGCGCTCCTCGTCCTCCAAGGGGAGCTCCCCCTTGCTCGTGAGCGCCACCACCAGCGCGGGCCAGTCGCTCAGGAGCGTCGCCAGCCGATCCATCTTCTCCAGGGGCTCGAGCTCCGAGGGCTCCACCGCGTGGAGGCGCGCGTACGCCTCGAGCGCCCGCCGCGGGTCGTCGAGCGAGGTGTCGTAGGTCTGCGCGAGGCGCGCGAGCAGCTCCCGCGCCGCGCCGAGCCCAGGGTGCTCCGACAACACCAGCTCGTAGGTGTCCGCCAGCTCCGCGAAGGCGCTCGTCTCGATGGCGAGGCGCTCGTAGTCCTCCCGCACCCCCTCGTCCTCCGGATCCAACCGCACGGCGACCCCGAGCGCTCGCCGCGCTCGGACGGGGTCGTTGCCGCGCGTCTCCCACAGGCTCGCGGTCTCCCTCAAGACGCTCACCTTGTCGCTCGGATCCTGCGCCAAGGCGAAGCGATCTTCATTGAGCTTGATGAGGTGCCTCCAGCTGTCCAGCGACGAGTACAGCGGCCGCAAGATCTCGATGACCCGCTCCTTCAGCTCCGGCACCTCTCGCAGCGCCTCGAGCTGCTTCGACGCCTCCTCGTGCGTCGGCAGCTCTCGCAGGATCTCCTCGAGCTGGTCCACGGCGCGCTCCGGCTCCGCCAGCTCGCCGAGCTGGAGTCGCGCCAGGGCGAGGCGGTGCGTCGCGCCCTCGTGCGGGTCCTCGGCGGACTCCGCCCGCTGGAGCAGCAGCTCCCCGAGCTCCTGCCAGCGCTGCCGCTCCCGGTAGAGCGCCGTGAGGGCGTCGAGGGCCTTGACGTCCCGCTCCTGGACGTCGAGCGCTTGGCGGTAGGTCTCGATGGCGTCGTCCGGGCGACCGAGCCGTCCCCGCTCGAGCTCACCCATCACGTGCAGGAGCGCCAGCCGCTCCTCGGGCTCGAAGCGATGGTCCAGCGCCTCACGGTAGAGCGCGACGCGCTCTTCGTGAGCCGCAGACTCCATCAATAGCCCGTCTACGGCCTGAAAGAGCGGGGCGCTCTCCGGCGCGAAGGCCAGCGCCCGCCGATAGTACGCGAGCGCCTTCTGCGTGTCGCCCTGCCCCTTGAACAGCTCTCCCGCCCGCTGCGCGAGCTCCGCGGTGTGCTCGTCGAGGGACCCAAGCTCGCTCAGCTCCCGATCGAGCACCGCCGCGAGCTGGGCCTCCAAGCCGCCCACCCGCGCGAGGCGCTCGAGCTCCAGCAGCGTGGAGACGTGACTCAGGTCCTCGTGGAGGAGCTGAGCGAGGGTGGACAGCGCCCCGGCGTAGTCCTCCTGTTGCTCCTCCTGGAGCTGGGCCAGCCGGCTGAGGAGATCTCGCCGCTCGTCCGGCTCTTGGCTGGCCTCCAGGCGAGCGCGCAAGCTCGCCATGACCTTGGGGTAGTCCGCCCGGGCGAGGTACACCGGCTCCAGGAGCGAGGCGGCGCGCGCGCGGTGCTCGGGCTCCGGTGCGCCGGAGAGCAGGACCTCTAGGAGCGCGACGCCGTCCGCTTGCTGGCCCTCCAGCGCGAGCGCCGCCTCGAGCTCGTCGAAGGCCCGCTCGACGTCCTGCTGCCGCTCGGTGGCGATCCGTGCGATGCGGACGTGCAGGGCGGCGGCCTCGCTGGGCGCGGGCGCGGCGTCGAGCTGGCGCTGGTAGAGCTCCACCAGCGCCTCGAAGCGGCCCTCCGCCGTGTAGAGCTTCACGAGGGCCTCCACCGCGCGGGGTTCCAGCGCGTGGTCCAAGATCTGCTCGTAGACCTCGATCGCCTTCGCCGGCGCCTCGAGCTGGCTCGCCTGCAGCTCCGCCTGGCGGAACAGCAGCTCCTGGCGCTCCTGCTCGGAGTCCGCGTACTCCGCGCGCCGCTCCAAGACGGCGAGCAGCTCAGCGAATTGCCCGGCTCGTGAGTACAGCTCCTCGAGGGCCAGCAGCGCGGTGCGGTCGTCATTCCTCAGCGCGAGCGCCTGCACGTAGTAGTCCCGCGCTCGCTCACGGTCCTGGAGCTGGTGCTGGGCGAGCTGCGCCACGCGGAGCGTCAGCTCCAGCTGCAGCTCCCCGTCGAAGAGGTCCGGCGCCACGGCCGCGAAGATCCGGACGAGATCCGCCCAGCGCGAGGTCTCCGCCGCGAGCTGCTCGAGCCGCTCCACCCAGGGGCGCGGCTCGCCGGCCGCGACGCCCTCGTGGAGCCCGCGCTCCGCGAAGCGCAGCGCGCGGTTCGGATCCGTCAGCGGACCCGCGGCGATGGTGGTGGCCCTGCGCAGGCCCTCGAGCTTCTCCGCGGGGTCGTCGCTGGTCTCGATCTCGATGTCCAGCACGCGGAGCAACCCCTCGAAGTCTCCGTCGCTCTCATAGATGGGGTGGAGGATCTTCGCGGCCTCCAGGCGCGTCAGGCGCTCCTCGGCGGTGAGCAGCGCCTCGAGCGCCGCACGACTGGCGGCGTGGTGCGGGTCGAACACCAGGGCGTTGCGGTAGGTCTCCAGCGCGCCCTCCACGTCCCCTTGCTGGACCCGCCGCAGGTCCCCGAGCTGCGCCAAGAGGTCGAGGCGAGCCCCGTCGCTCTCCACGATCTCCAGGTGTCGCTCGAGCGTCGCCTCGAGCTCGCTCCAGCGCTCCGCGGCCCGCAACAGCCGCTCCAAGGCCGTGAGTGACTCGGCGTCCGGGCCAAACTCGTCCACGACCGCGCTCCACGCGTCGATGGCCTCCACCTCGCTCTTCAGCGCGTCCGCGAGGACGCGCGCGGCGCGGGCCTTGAGCTCTCGACGTCGCTGCGTGTCCTCCTCGACGTCACAGCGACGCTCGAGCACCTCCACCAGCCCCTTCCACTGCTGCGTCGCCTCGTAGAGGGCGTCGAGGGCCGTGAGCGCGTCGGCGTCCGAAGGATCCTCCTCCACGCGCGCACGCCAGGCCTCGATGGCCGCCTTCGGATCTCCCAGCACCTCCGACGAGAGCCGGCCGATCCTGCCGAGGAGCGCGCGCTTCGCGTCGCCGTCCTGCTCGAGCCGGACCTGGAGCTGGAGCACCTGCACGAGCTTGGCGTCCTCGCCACGCTCGACGTACAGCCGCTCGAGGGCGCGTGCGGCGGGGAGCGTCAGCTCCGCGTCCTCGGGGTCGAGCTCCAACACTCGCTGGTACGTGGCCTCCGCCGCGGCGGGGTCACCGAGGAGATCCTCCTGGATGGCCGCCACGGACATGAGCACCTCACCGCGCAGGCTCGCCTCCTCCGCAGCCTCGGCCGTGGCCGTGAGCACCTCCGCGAGGCGCCCCTGCAAGCCCAGGCGGCGCCCGAGCTCCGTGAGGCGCTCACGGACGGCGGCGTCCAGCGGATCGGCCGGCGCCAAGCGCGCGAAGGTCTCGAAGGCGCCCGCGTCGTCCCGTAAGCGCTCGTCCTTCAGGCGCGCGATGCGGCGGAGCAGGTCCCGCTGGTCGTCCGCTTGGGCTGGCTCCTCGCTCCTGGCGCGGTCGAGCTCCTCCAACCGGACGCCGAGCACCCGCACGAGCTCAGGCACCTCGTCCCGCGCCTCGTACACCGTCTCCAGCAGCCGCGCGGCGCTGGCGCGCAGCGCGGGCGTCTCGAGCAGCCGCTCGGCGAGCGCGCGCGCCGTGGGGTCGTCGATGCGCTCGCTCAAGACGTCGGCGACGTGAGGCAGCGCACGCTCCGGCACCCCGAGCTGCGTGAGCTGCACCTCCGCGAGCCGCAGCTTCAGATCCAGCAGCTCCTCGCCGAACACGAGCTCGAGCTGGCGCTCGAGCAGGGCCGCGCGCTGCTCGTGCGCGCCGGCGCCGAGGTAGAGCCGATCGAGCGCCCGGATGGCGCCGGCGTGCTGCGGATCCAGCTCGAGGATGCGCTCGTAGTAGGCCGTGGCCTTGGCTGGATCATCGATGATCTCCTCGCTGACGAGCGCCACCTCGTTGAGCAGCTCCCCGCGCCGCAGGGCGTCCGTGCTCACCGCGATGGCGCGCTCGTACATCGCCTCCAGCTCTCGCCAGCGCTCCGCGCCCGTGAGGATGGCCTTCAGCCGAGTGAAGGCCCGCTCGTTGCCGGGCTCCCTCGCCAGCGCGCGCTCGAGGTAGGGGGTCGCGCCCAGGGGGTCTCCCAGGCGGTCCTCGTAGAGCCCGGCGGCGCGCTCGCACAGCTCCGCCTCGACGTTGGGCTCGAGCGGCTCGCTCAACGCGCGCTCCAGCGCCTTACCGACCTCCGCCGAGCGCCCCGCCAGGACCGCGAGGGAGTCGATCCGCTCCCAGAGCTCGAGCTGCTCTGGGTACTCCCGCACCGCAGCGAGCAACACGTCGAGGGCCTTGCCGTAGTCCTCCAGCGGGCCTTCGTGGAGCTCCGCCAGGCGAGCGTAGAGCTCGAGGCGCGCCTCCTTCGCCCGGGTCTCCTCGAGCAGCACGGCGAGCACCGCCGCCTCACGCGGCGCCTCGGCGCACGCCGCCCAGTGATCGGCGAGCACCCGCGCCGCCCCGGCCCGCGTCTCTGGCAGCTGCATCAGCTGCTCCAGCGCCGCGAGCGCGCGCTCGTCGCCCGGCCGCAGCTCCAGCACCCGGAGCGCCGCTGCCAGCGCGTCCGTCGGTCGCCCGAGGCGCGTGAGGTACAGCTCGGTGAGATCCAGCTCCCGCGACGCGAGATCGTCGCCGCTGAGCTGTGCGCGGTGTCGCTCGAGGACCTCCGCGGCGCCCGCTGCGTCGCCCGCGGCGAGCAGCAGGCGCGGCAGCGCACGGAGCGCGAGGGGGTCGGAGGGCGCGGCCTCGAGCACCCTCCGGTAGAGCGCCGTGGCCTGCTCTGGGGCCTCGAACACGTCCTCCTCGAGCGCAGCCCAGTCCGAGAGCAGCGCCACCCGCTGCTCCTCGCTCTGCGCGCTGTCGACCCGCAGCTCGAGCAGCCAGCGCAGCTCGTCCCGGCGATCGGCGCGGCGCAGCAGCGCCTCGAGCTGGCTCGCGGCGTCCGCGTCCGCAGGCTCGAGCTCCAGCAAGCGCTTGTAGGTCGCGATGGCGTCGTCCACCCGCCCCAGCTCGTCGGCGTACACCGCCGCCAGCTTCAGCTCGAGCATGCGCCGCTGCGGATCCGCAGCGGCGCGCGGCGCGCTGGCCTCCACCGCGGGCTTGCCCTTCTTGCCCTTCTTGCCCTTCTTGCCGGCCTCCGGCGCCGGCTCCAGCGCTGGCTCCGGCGCCGCCGGCAGTGACTTCAAGCGCTGCTCCAGAGCCTCCGTGAAGCCCTCCCACGAGCCCGCATCACGCGCGCTGCGCTCGAACAGCTCGAGCGCAGCGTCGCTCTCTGGCGCCAGCTCCCAAGCGTCTCGCGCGTAGCGCACGGCCGCCCGCCGGTCCCCGAGCCTGTCCCCGGTGACGCCGATGAGCCTCCCGAGCAGCTCGAGGCGCTGCTCGTCCGAGGACGCGCTGGCCAACAGCACCTCGTACAAGGCCGGCAGCCGCGCCCACTTCTCGTCTCGCTCGTAGAGTGGGAGCAGCCGACCCGCGGCGCGCGCGTCCGTGGGGTCCGCCGACAGCACGCGCTCGTACGACCGCACGGCGCGCTCGGGCTGCTCTAGCCGCTCCTCGAAGATGGCGGCGGCGCGGTAGCTCAGCTCGATCTTCTGCGCGGGCTCCTTCGCCTTGTCCGCGGCGCTGCTCAGCACGTCGGCGAGGCCGTCCCAGTCCGCCTGGGAGCCGTAGAGTTCCTCCAGCGCCTCGAGGTCACCGCTGGCCAGGTACGTGTCTCGGAGCGTCCGCAGCGCGCGCGCGTGACCCGGCGACAGCTCGAGCACCCGGCGCCACGTGGCGGCGGCGCGCGCCGCGTCTCCGAGCTGATCCGCGTAGACGCCGCCCAGCTTCTGCAGCACCGTGAGCGCCGCGGGGTCCTCCCCGAGGAGCTGGACGCGTCGCTCGAGCACCTCCGACAGCGTGGCGTAGTCCTTCGCGCGCTCCGCTTGCTTCTCCACGGCGTCGAGCACGTCCACTTTGGCGGGATCCAGCGCCAAGATCTGCATGTAGAGCGCGATGGCGTCAGCCCCGCGGTTGAGCCGCTCCGCGGCGAGCTGCGCCAGCTCTCGGAGGAGCAAGATCCGCTGCGAGCCTTGCGTCTCCGCGAGCTGGCCCTCCAACAGCGCGAAGAGCGCCGGCCAGGCGCGCCGCTTACGGTACAGCTCCTCGAGGCGCTCGCGCGCCTCGGAGTCGTCCGGGGAGAGCGCCAGCAGCTGCTCGTACGCCTCCGTGGCGTTCTGCGCGTTGGAGAACTGCTCGAGCCAGCGCCGCGCCACGGCGCGCAGCAGCGCGAGCTTCTCTGCGGGGTCCGGCGTCACCTCCGCTAGCTTCTGCTGCTGCATGAGCAGATCCCGCCAGCGCCCCAGCTTCTCATACAGCGCCACCAGCTCCCGCAGCTCGAGGACGTCGCTGGCGTCCACGCGCTCGTCGAGCTGGACGATCTGGTGCAGGACCGACACCAGCGCGGTGTCGCTCTTGAGGTGGTTGCGGTAGATCTTGGCGACCTCTCGCAGGACGGCCACGCGCTCGGCGACGTGGTCCGCGGGGAGGCGCTCGAGCTGCTGGCGCAACAGCTCCACCAGCGCCGTGTAGCCCTCGGTCTGGCGGTAGAGCCGCTTGAGCGCCTCCCGCGCCTCCTCGTTGTTCGGATCCTGACGGAGGACGGCCTTGTACTGCTCGATGGCCTTCTGCGCGTTGGCCTGGCCCTCGGCGAGCCGCCCCAGCTCCGTCCCGACCTCGATCTTGTCCGGGCCGTCGGGCATCACGCGGTGCGCGCCTTGCAGCACGCTGAGCAGCTGCGCCTCGTCGCCGGAGGCGCCGCAGTACTCACGGTAGAAATTGAGCACCAGGGGGCTGGCCGGCTCGAGCTTGCGGAGCTGCTCGAACCAGGGCTCCGCGTCGTCCGGGCGCTCGCGCTTGCGCCAGTGCAGCATGGCGATCTGGATGATGTCGCCCAGCGCCTCCGGGCCGGAGCTGGCGCGGGCGCGCAGCGCGCGCTCGTACATGGCGGCCAGATCCGACCAGCGCTCGCTCTTCTCGTAGTAGTTCGCCAGGTACCGCGCCGCCTCCGGCCGCGACGGCTCGGCCGACAAGACGCGGTCGAAGGCGCGCGCCGCGCGCTCCGGATCCGCGAGCTTCCTGTCGAAGAGCCGCCCCAGCCGCAGGCCCGCAGCGACCCGCTCCGCGACCGCCTCCGCCCGCTCCGCGAAGCGCGCGAGCAGCCGCGCCAGTGGCTCCCACTGCTCGGTACGACGCAGCACCAGCTCCAGCATCTGCACGGCGCGGCCGTTGGTGGGGTCGAGCCGCACCGCCTGCTCGAGTCGCTCGACGACGGCAGGACTCGCCTGCTCTTGGCCGTAGCGCAGCTCTACCTCCGCCGCGCGCATCAACATGGACGCGCGGTAGACGTCATCCGGGGCCCCCTCCACCTCCCCGGCGTAGTTGTCGCGGAGCTCTTGCCAGCGCGCCCGGCGCGCCTCGATCTCGTCCAGCCCGGTGTCCGCCTCCGGGGCACCCAGCTCCTTGAGGCGCAGCAGCGCTATCTCCGCCCCCTCGTCGTCCAGCAGCTCCTCACGCAGCAGCCTCGCGTGGATGAGGAGCCGCTCCTTCTCCTCTGCGCGGTCCGTCGCGGCGCACACCTCCAGCTCCGCGAGGGACGCGGCGGCCTCCCACTCGCCTCGCTCGAGGTGCGCCTCCCGGGCACGACCCAACAGCTTGAGCAGCTCCGTCAGATCCTCCGCGCCAGGCTGCACCTCCGCCCTGAGCGTAGCCCACGCCTCCGCTACATCCGGGTCCTCTTGAAGCTGCCCCAACGCCGTCTGGATCAGTGAAAAATCCATGCTCTATCCTCCGCTCGTCGCGGCTTGAGTCCCGCGCGCTCTCCGAGAGCGCCCTGGGACGTCGAGATTAGGCCGGGCCCCCCGGCTGACACAAGGGCGAGCACGTCCCCCGGGGGGCCTACGCGCGCCCAGGCTGACGCCGCCGCCCGGACGCCCGCCCCCCGCCTCTCGGGCGCGCTCGACTTTCCTACGGCTGCCACTCGCGGTAGTGCTACCGCGCAAGCCATGAACGTGAACGACATGAAGCAGATCGGGGTCATCGGCGCGGGCCAAATGGGCGGCGGCATCGCCCAAGTCGCCGCGACCAGCGGGTACGACGTGCTGCTGGTCGACGCCAACCGCGAGCGCGCGGAGACGGGCAAGGGGAAGATCGAGCGCATCTTGCAGAAGCAGGTGGGCAAGGGAAAGCTGGAGGCCCAGGTCGCCGCCGAGATCTTGGCGCGGATCATGCCGGTCGCCGGCGTCGACGCGCTCGGACACGCCGAGCTCGTCATCGAGGCCGCCACCGAAGAGCAGGCGCTCAAGATCGACCTGTTTCGGCGCGCGGACGCCGCCATGAAGCCCGGCGCGATCCTCGCGTCCAACACCTCCAGCATCTCCATCACGCGCTTGGCGGGGCAAACGTCGCGGCCGACGCAGGTCATCGGCATGCACTTCATGAACCCGGTCCCGCTGATGAAGCTCGTGGAGATCGTGCGGGGCGTGCAGACCAGCGACGAGACCACCCAGCTCATCAGCGCGCTGGCGCTGCAGCTCGGCAAGACCGTCATCACCAGCAAAGACCAGCCGGGCTTCGTCGTCAACCGGATGCTCGTGCCGTTCCTCAACGAGGCCTGCTTCGTGCTCCAAGAGGGCCTCGGCTCGCCGGAGGACATCGATCTCGGCGCCAAGCTCGGCCTCAACCACCCGATGGGGCCGCTCGAGCTCGCGGATCTCATCGGCCTCGACACCCTGCTGTCCATCGCGGAGGTGCTCCACCGCGAATTTGGCGACGACAAGTACCGCCCCGCCACGCTGCTGCGCAACCTGGTCGCGGCCGGCTGGTACGGCCGGAAGGTGGGGCGCGGATTTTACACCTACGACGACAAAGGCCAGAAGACCGGCCGCGCCTTCGAGCGCTGACCCCAGGGACCCCTCCCCATGTCAAACTACGAGACCCTCCTCCTCGAGCGCGACGGCGACGTCGCCACCCTCACCCTCCACCGACCCGAGAAGCTCAACGCGCTCAATCGCACCGTCCTGCGTGAGCTCAGCCACGCCCTGTCGGCGCTGGACGACGGCTCCGTCCGCGCGGCCGTGCTCACTGGCGCGGGCGGCAAGGCCTTCGTCGCGGGCGCGGACATCGCGGAGATGGCGGCGCTCTCACCCGTCGAGGCCAAGGCCTTCGCCGCGGAGGGGCACCGGGTCGGTCACCAGCTCGAGGCGCTGCCCTTCCCCGTCATCGCCGCCGTCGCCGGCTTCGCGCTCGGCGGCGGGTGTGAGCTCGCGCTGTGCTGTGACTTCATCTACGCCGCAGACAACGCGAAGTTCGGTCAGCCGGAGGTCAACCTGGGGCTGATGCCGGGCTTCGGCGGCACGCAGCGGCTGTCACGGCGCGTCGGCCTCGGCTGGGCGCGGGAGCTGGTGCTCTCCGCCGTGATGATCGACGCGGAGGAGGCGCGGCGCATCGGCCTCGTCAACCGCGTCTTCCCTCGCGACCGCCTGCTCCCGGAGGCGCTCGCCGCGGCCAAGAAGATCGCCGAGAAGGGTCCGCTCGCCGTCAGCGCGAGCAAGCGCGCCATGCTCGAGGGCTCCAACGCCGACCTGCGCGTGGCCTGTGAGCTGGAGACCCTGGCGTTCGCCGGGCTGTTCGGCTCCGAAGATCAGCGCGAGGGGACGCGCGCCTTTCTGGAGAAGCGCGCCGCGAGCTTCAAGGGGCGCTGAGCCGCAGTCTGGCCTCGGCGCCGGGCGCGCCCTCAGAAGTCCGTGGTCTTGAAGCGCCAGTAGGCTAGGCCCAAGCAGGCCGCGAGCCACGCGCCCGCCACCGCCAAGACCTGCGCCTCGAACACCGGGACGTGCAGCACCGAGGCGCCCACCGCATCCTTCAGCCGCCCGAAGCCCGGGAACAAGATCCGCGCCCATTGCCCCACGGCCTTCACCCACGGCACCTGCTCCGCGAGCTCCGTGGAGGCGAGGCTCTGCGCGATGCCGACGACGCCGTCGATCACCAGGTAAAAGATGTAGCCTACGACCAGCGCGAAGGCCGTGCTGCGCGTCCAGGTGCCGATGGCGCCCACGATGGCGTAGAGCAAGGCCACGCTGAACAGCGTCAAAGTGGTCGCGTTGAAGACGCTGAAGAGCCAGACACCGGTGCGGAGCCCCAGCCCCACGAAGGCGAGGAGGTAGCAGCCGAGCAGCGCCACCGCGTAGAGCACGAGCCCACCCGCGTACTTCCCGAAGAACAGCACGTGCCGCCCGACGGGCTTGCTCACCAGCACGTCCACCGCACCCGCCGCCAGCATGTTCGGGTAGTAGCCCGCGCAAGCGGCGATGAACCCCAACATGCTGAGCGTGAACAGCCACGACGCGAAGATCGACAGCCACACCTCGACGCCCTTCTCGAGCGGCGTCATCCCCTGGCTGCGGGCTTCGACGAGGCGCTGCTTCTCCTCTTCGATGGAGCGATGCTCCGCCTCCAGATCCGCCTTGCGCTGGTCCAGCTCCTTGGCGGCTCGGCTGGCCTCGGCCTTCAGCGGCTCGAGCGTGGGCGGTGGCTCGTGCGCGGCCTCCGCTGCTTGGTAGCGCTGGAAGGCGCGCTCTGCGGCGCGGGCGGCTTGCTCCAGGGCCTCGCGCGGCGCCTCGAGCCGCTGCGCGGCGCGCACCTCGCTGTCGAGCGAGCTGGCGTAGGTCTGGTCCCACTGCTCTGCGAAGTAGGTGCTCCCTTGCCCTGGCTTCGTCCAGGAGAGGCCGAGCACGGGCACGCCCTCCGCCGTCGTGGTGGCCTTGGGCAGAGCCACGAAGCCCGCGGTGAACAGCGCCATCACGCCGATCATCAAGAAGAAGACGATCTGTTGCTTGGACTGGCGCCAGGTGTCCCCCACGATGGCGAGGAACGCGCTCATGAGGCCACCCTCGAGAGCTGGGTCCCACCCACCCCCTGATCGTCTTGCTGCCCGATGACGCCGATGAAGGCGTCCTCCAAGTTCATGCGCTCCGGCTCCACGGAGTAGACGTCCACGCCGTGCGCGCGCAGTGCGTCGATGAGCCTCGGGACGAGCTCTCGGCGCTCCACGCCGATCGTCAAGGAGCCAGGCTCCTCCGCCTCGATGGGCGCGAGCGCCGCCAGCTCCGCGCGCGCCGCGTCACCGACTGGCCCCACACCGAAGCGCACGCGGCGCCGGGTCCCCTCCCCGCGGACGGCGTCCCGGATCTCCTCCAGCGTCCCCTGCCGCAGCACGCTCCCGTGGTGCATGATGGCGACGTGCGAGCATATCTGCTCGACCTCCAGCAACAGGTGGGAGTTGAGGAACACCGTGGTCCCCGAGGCGCGGAGCTGCTGGATGACCGCGCGGATCTGCTGACGCCCCACCGGATCGACCCCGTCGGTGGGCTCGTCCAAAAACACGAGCTGGGGCTTGCCGAGCATGGCCTGCGCCAAGCCCACCCGCTGCTGCATCCCCTTACTGTACTTGCTGACGCGGGTGCTCGCCCACTCCCGCATCCCGACCAGCTCGAGCTTCTCGTCCACCTCGCGCGCCAGGCTGCTGCCCGTCAGCCCGCTCAGCTTCCCGAAATACTCGCACACGCCGCGCCCCGTCAGGTACGCCGGGAAGCGGTGGCCTTCCGGCAGATAGCCGACGTGGCGGCGCGCGGCCGGCTGCTCGATGTCCACCCCGAGCAGCGTGGCAAAGCCCGCGGTCGGCCGCACGATGGACAGCAGCGTCTTGACGAGGGTGGATTTTCCCGCGCCGTTGGGGCCCAGCAGCCCGAAGGCGCTCCCCAGCGGGACCTTCAGGTCCACCGCCTTCAGCGCGTGGACCTTGCCGCCATAGATCTTCCCGAGCCCATGGGTTTCGACGGCGTACTGCTCTTCGGACATGTTGGACGCTCACCCGAGGCCGAGGCTGACGCGCACTGCCGCGGCGGGGAAGCCTAGAGAGCCCAGCTCGACCTGTCACCCCCCCCCGCACTGGCACGCCAGGCGACCGGTCGAAGACCCTCGGGTTTTCCCAAGCCCCGAGCGAGCGTCTATGCTCCAGCGCCGCCGTGCGTGAACGCCCCTCCCCTCCCCCCTGCCACTCCGCTCCGCCCCCGTGGCTGGGTCGCGGCGCGGCCTGGGCCGTGCTCTTGGCCGCTGGGCTCACGCTCGGGTGCGAGTCAGAGCGCCCCTTCACGCCGTTCGGGACGGTCGGCGGCGCCACGGCGTCGGCCTCCACCCCTGCTCCCAGCACGCCCTCGGCCAGCGCGCCGCCCCCCCCCAGCGCCCCGCCAGCGTCTCCTCTGGCGATCCGCCGCTCCCTGCTGGCTCCCCGCGGAGCGACGAGCTGGAACGTCGAAGGGCAGGCGCTGACCGCCCCGAGCGGCTACGTCTTCGAGCGCGCCGTGCTCACGCTGGCCGGTGACGCCGTCGGCTACGTCGTCACCCCGCGCGACGCGCGGCGCGGTGGGCGCCCCGAGCTGTGGCTCCACGCCGCGGGCCGAGCACGCCGCCTGCTCACGCTACCGGCCTGGATGCCCGAGGGCGGCGACTGCACCTTCGCGGGCGAGCTGACGGCCACGGGGCAGACCACGCTCGGCTGGGACGTCACCGCCCACTGCGAGGTCGCGCGAGCCCCGAGCGCCGCCGCGCGCGCGCTCGTGCTCGCCTCGACCCGGCCTGAGCGTCCGCTCTTGCTCGCCCTGCGCTTCACGGCGCTCGGCGAGGGTGATCGGCTCGAGCTCGACGTGGACTCCTCGGACCGCGACGCCGACGGCCGTGACGACGCGCGGATCGAGCTCCGGCTCACCCTCGCCGGAGAGCGGGAGCCCGTGGTCGCCCCCCTCGTGTTCCTCGATAGGGCTGCCGGCGTGGCGCGTGATCCGAGCGAGCCCGCCGCCACCTTCGCCACGCTGGCGACGCGCTGGCTCCAGCGCGCTCAGCGCAAGAGCGAGCGTGCCCAGGTCACCGCCGGCGTGAGCCAGGTGCGCCGCGCGCTCACGCGCTGGTGCCCGGAGCTCGGCGCGCCGCGCCTCCACGGCGCCGACGGCACGCCGCTCGGCTGCGGGGCGCTGGCTAAGACGCTCGCGGACCTGACGGCGGCGGAGCTGGACGCAGCCCTCGGCGAGGGCGAGCTGCTCGAGGCCAGCGCTCGGCTCCAGCGTGACGGCTGGTTCGGTGCGCTGCCGAAGGATCGGCGCGCGCGCTTCGAGCAGCGCCTCACGCGCGCGACCACCCAGGTGAGCGCCACCGCCACCAAGCTCGACGGGCTGAAGGTGCGCGCGCGCGCCGCCACCGAGCCGCCTCGCTATAGCCCGCTCAGCTTCGAGGCCGACGGGACGCTCCACGTCCAGACCCCCGACGGGGTGCGCGTCGTCGCGCCGGACGCGCGCGAGCCCTCACCGCTGGAGCCCGAGGCTGGGGTGGGGCCGGCGCGCTGGCCCCTCGAGGCCACCAGCGCTGGCGGGGAGCGCTGGCTCGGCGTCGTCCAAGGCTGTGACGACGAGCTGCTCCGGCTCAGCCTGGCGGCCCCCGACGGCACCGCGCGCCCCCTGGTGCCCACGAGCCTGCTCGCGGCGCGCCCTGGAGCGTGCCAGGCCGGCCGCGGGCAGCCCACGGGGGAGCTGCGCCCGCTCGGCTGGGGGCCCGGAGGGCTCGAGGCGCTCGTGGCCGCAAGCCGCATCGGCCCCGTCACGGCCGGCGAGATCCCTCGCGGCTCGGCGCGCTCTCGCGACGGCAAGCGCCTGGTGGCCGAGAGCCCGTGGGGCTTGCTCGTGCTGGGCGGCGCTGCCCCGGAGCGCTGGACGGCGGAGGGCATCGCCCCGGGCGAGCTGCACGAGTGCGTCGTCGCCAACGGTGGGGAGCGGCTGGCCTGCCTCCGAGGTCAAGAGGTGTGGCGGCTGGAGTGAGCGCCGAGCCGTGGGCTCCCCCCCCCGGGCGTCACCTCAGCTCGGCGCCTTGACCCGCTCTTGATACTGCCGCGTGCGTGTGTCCACGCGGATCCACTCCCCCTCGCCGATGAAGAGCGGGACCGCCACCGTGGCGCCGGTGTTGATCTTCGCCGGCTTGGTGACGTTCGTCGCGGTGTCCCCCTTGATCCCCGGCTCCGTCTCCACGATCTGCGCGATGATGTGGGCCGGAAGCGTCACCCCGACCGGGTTGCCATTGTAAATGGTGATGGTCACCATGATGCCGTCCATCAAGAGCTCCGCGTCCTCCCCCATCACGTCGGCGGGGACGGACACCTGGTCCCCCGACTGCTCGTGCATGAACACGTAGGCGTCACCCTCCGGGTAGATGTACTGCAGGGTACGGTCCTCCACGTCGGCCGGCTCGAGCTTCTCCCCCGAGCGGATGTTGCGCTCGATGGTGTAGCCCGTCAGCATGTTCTTCATCTTGGTGCGGGTGAAGGCCTGACCCTTGCCTGGCTTCACGAACTGGAAGTCAGTCACTACGTAGGGCTGGCCGTCTTGAAGGATCTTCAATCCCTTGCGGATGTCGCTGCTGTCCATGAGGCTCCCGAGGCCGCCGGGGTGGCGGAGGAAAGGCCGGTGCGGAGGACGGAGCGCCGCGCACCGGAGGGCCAGGCTTTTTAGCGGCCGCTCGTGCCCCTTTCAAGCGAAAGCGCCGCAGCCCCGAGAAAGCGGCCTTCTCGGGCGCGGGTTGCCGGCGTGCGGGCGCAGGCTTAGGCCACGCTGGCCGTGGACGAGTACGACCTCGAAGAGATCAAGCGCGAGATCGTGGAGAGCCGCTCGCTCACCATCAAGACCAACAACCTGGTCAACGCGCTGTCGGCGGATCTGAAGAGCATCGCCAAGCGCCAGCAGGGCTACGAGCGGCAGATCTTTCGCAACAACGCGGTGGCCTACGTGGTCACCATGCTCGTGATGTTCGTGGGGCTCAAGGTAGCGTGGGACGCGCGGCTCGACGCCATCCGGGCCGAGGGTAAGAACACCGTGGACAAGCTGGCCGCGGCGGAGGCGGAGCTCCGAGGGCTCCAAGCTGCCGAAGAGCAGCGCCTGCGCACCAGCCAGCGCGCCACGGACTTCTGGGAGCTCATCAGCCAGAACAAGCGGCGGGAGCTCATCGAGAGCTACCCCGAGGTCAGCAAGCTGGCGCTCACGCGCACCGAGCGCGCCGTCTTCGAGCAGGCCGTGGAGCGCTCGAAGAACGAGCTGTCCTTGCTGGCGTATCAGCAGGGGCTCGAGCACGTCCGCACCGGCCGCTGGCACGAGGCGCAGCAGAGCCTCCGAGACTCCCTCAACTACAAGAGCGACGCCTCACACTCCCCCCAGGCGACGCTCGCGCTGGCGCGCGCGCTGCGCGGACTCGGACGTCAGCGCGAGGCCATCCCCATGCTGCTCACGCTCTCGGAGGCGTCGGCGGATCGCGAGGTGATGGACCAAGCCACGTACTTGCTGGCGGAGTGCCAGGTGGACATCCAGGCCTGGAACGACGCGAAGGCCACGCTCCGGAGCTTCCTGCGGCGTTTCCCGGCGAGCGCGCTGGTCAACGACGTACGGCTCAAGCTGGCCACGCTCCAGGCGAGCCACTAGCGGGCGAGCGCCCGCGAGGCGTGGCGTGGCGGCGGCGCGCGGCTCACTCCGTGGCGAACACGCTCAGGCGCGGGCCGCTCCACCAGGGGCCGGCGGCGACGCCCGCGCGAGGCCCGGTCACGACGACCACGTAGTTGGTGCCGTCGCGCAGCTCCGTCGCGCCGCCGCGCTCCAGCGCCGTGCTCCAGCGCTCGGTGAACCAGCGGCTCTTGCCACCGCGTGGCCCGACCGCCAGGCTACCCCCCGTCCACTGCCAGAGCGCGGCGGGCGCGTCGCTGCGGGGCGGGCGCGGCGCCAGCACCCCCCGCTCGAGCGCCGGCGCGATGAGCCTGGGCTCCTCGTCGTGCCCGGCCTCCGAGGCGAGCTCGAAGGCGTCGAGCGCCGTGGAGGCGTTCAAGGCTTGGAGCCCGACGGCGCCGGCGACGACCCGGCGCGTCCGGCGCACGAGCGCCAGGCTCAAGCTGGGCGCGTCCGGCCGATAGCCCGCGCCGCACACGGCCTCCTCTTGGGGGTCGGTGTGGTCGGCCCCGCCCACGCACCCGATGGCCACGAGCAGCACGCTCCGTCCCCCACTGAGGCTGCCCGCCGGCAACACCGGCAGCGCCCCGTGACGGACGAGCGGGGGCTCCGCTGGGCCACCCCCGTCACCCCCGTCCGGCGCCTCGGCGTCCCGTCCGGGGCCCGCGGGAGGCTCGAGCACCTGCCGCGCTACGTCCTCGCAGCGCTGGAGCGATAGCGCGTTGGCGCTGGCCGAGGCGACGACCAGCGGCACGACGTCGTCCCGCGTGGGGTCCACGCCAGGTAGCTCCCGGAGGCTGACGCCCGTCCCCGACGCCAGGCCCCCCGCGGGGAGCGCTGCGCCCTGCGCCGCCCACCCTGCTCCGTCACGGCGCGCGAAGCAGAAGGCGATCCGGGGAGCGTCCACCACGCCATGCACCAAGCTCAGCACGTCGTCACCGACCGGCTCGGCGCCCGCGGCGCCCCCCGCCGCAGCGTCTTGGAGGGCCCCAGCGGCGCCGCCCGAGCCGCCCGCGTCTGCGAGGCTGCCGCCCGAGCCGGCGACCCCCACCACGCCGCGCTCTTCGGCGCAGCCCAGGACGAGGCCCAGGAGCGCCGCGCCCAGCCACCACCCCCCGCCCCGGACGCCGCTCACTCGCTGCCCTCCCGCTGCGTCACCGTCCTCAGCTCCCGACCGCCACGAGCTTTCCGAGCAGCCCGCCGTTGCCCTGGAGCGCGGTGCGCTGCTGATAGAGCCGGAGCCCTCGCAGCCCGCCGAGCTCTTCCCCACCGCCCGCTCGCCCCGGGCCGCCGTGGAGCAGCGTCGGGAGGACCGTCCCCGGGGCGAGGGACTTGTCGGCGATCTTCGAGTCGACGACGACCAGGCGACCGAGCCAGGGGCTCAAGGCCTCGATCAGCGCCGCGAGCTGCTGGCGATCATCCCCATAGAGCGAGCTGACGAGGCCGCCACGGCCGGCACGCACGGCCTCCGCGGCCTCCTCCACGCTCTCGTAGGGGAGCAGGGTGGCGACCGGCCCGAACACCTCCAGCTCGTGGACGCGCGGCGCGCTCAGCGCCCCGGCGGCCTCCAGCAGCATGGGTGAGACGAAGAAGCCCTTGTCCGGCGCCGCCGCCTGCACCTGGGCGGCCGGCTCACCGAACACCACGCGCGTCTGCGTGCGGAGCTCACGCACGCCCGCCTGGAACCGCTCCCGCTGCAGCGCGGTGGTGAGCGGCCCCATCCTCACCGCGTCCTGGCTGGGGTCTCCGACGGTGACGTCCGCCAGCGCCTCACACAGGCGCTCGCGCACCTGCTCGAGCAGCGCGCGCGGCACCAGCACACGCCGGATGGCGGTGCACTTCTGTCCGGCCTTCTGCGTGATGTCCCGCGTGACGTCTCGGACGAAGGCGTCCACCACGTTGGGCGGCGCGTCCGGCAGGAGCACCGCGGCGTTCAAGCTGTCCGCCTCCACGTTGACACGCGCTCCGCTGGCGAGCACGCGGGGGTGGCTCTTGATGCGCTCTCCCGTGGCGCTGCTGCCGGTGAAGGCGATGGTGTCTTGCCACTGGACGTGGTCGAGGAGCTCTCCGGGTGCGCCCGACAGCAGCGACAGCGTGCCGGCCGGCAAGACGCCGGCCTGGAGGGCCAGCTCGACGCTGCGCCAGGTGACCAGCGCCGTGCTGGGCGCGGGCTTGGTGAGCACCGGCACGCCCGCCAGCCACGCGCAGGCCGCCTTCTCCGCCCAGCCCCAGGTGGGAAAGTTGAAGGCGCCGATGTGGACCGCGACGCCGTGACGCGGCGCCAGCACGTGCCAGCCCTGGAGGCGCGCGCCGGCGACCTCCGTCGGCTCGCCGTCGAGCAGCCAGCGCTTGTCGCCGAGCTGCTTGCCGAGCGCGGCGTAGGCCGACAACGTGGCCGTCGCGCCGTCGATGTCGAACTTGGCGTCACCGCGGGTGTTGCCGCCGTTACGGACGGCCAGCTCGATGAGCTCCTCACGCGCGCCGTGCAGCGCGCGGCTCACGGCCTCGAGCAGCGCGCCCCGCTCCTGGAAGCTGAGCCGCCGTAGCGCAGGCCCCCCCACGCGGCGCGCGTGCTCCAGCGCGGGCCCAACGGGCAAGCCCACCGTGGAGGCGCGCGCGAGCGGCTCCTCCGTGGACGGATCGAGCAGCGTCTCGAAGGGCTCCGCGCCCGTCACCCACTCATCGCACAGGTAGCTGGGGATGGTCTGCATGGGCTGTCCTCACAGCACCTGGAGCAGCTCGACGTCGAACACCAGCATGCCCGCGGGCGCGCCGGGGCGCGAGGGCTTCTCGCCGTAGGCGAGCTCGGCCGGGATCCAGAAGCGCATCTTGTCTCCCTCACGCATGAGCTGCAGCCCCTCCGTCCAGCCCTTGATGACCTGCGTGACCCCGAAGCTCGTGGGCTCGCCGCGCACCACCGAGCTGTCGAACATCTTTCCGTCCGTGGTCCAGCCCGTGTAGTGCACGCGGACGCGGTCCGCGGTAGTGGGCTTCTTCGTGCCCTTGCCCGCGGAGAGCAGCCGGTACGCTAGCCCGCTCTTGGTCTTGGTGGCGTTGGCGGGGGGCGCCTTCACGTCCGTGGGGGCGACGGGCGGCGCGCTGATCTCCAGCAGCTCCACGTCGAAGGTGAGCTGCCCGGCGGGCGCGCCCGGACGCGCCGGGGTCTCGCCGTAGGCGAGCTCCGCGGGGATCCAGAGCCGGCGCTTCTCCCCCACTACCATGAGCTGCAGCGCCTCCGTCCAGCCCTTGATGACCTGCGTGACTCCGAAGCTCGTGGGCTCGCCGCGCACCACCGAGCTGTCGAACATCTTTCCGTCTGCCGTCCAGCCGGTGTAGTGCACCTTCACGCGATCTTCCGGCTTGGGTTTGTCCTTGCCGGTGCCCGCCGTGAGCACCTTGGTCACCAGACCACTCGGCGTCTTCTTGGCGTCCGCCGGGGGCTTGGCCACGTCCTCGGGCGCCGGCACCTCCTGCTTCTCCGGGGCCTTGGGCTGGGCCACTTGGAGCGGCCTGTCCCCGACGAAGTCCTTGAGGGAGGTGATCTTGGGTTGAGCCGCGCCCGTGCTCGAGGCGACGGGCTGCTGGGTGTTCTCTGCGTCGACCACCACGTCGGGCTTACAGGCCGGCGCGAGGGAGACCATGCTCAAGGATCCGAGGAGAATGAGGCTAGGGCGCATAGGGGCCCAGAGTCTTAGATCAATTCCGCGCGGCTGCACACGCTCCACCCCACACCGAGGTGTAGCGGGGCGGCGCCCTCGCGTGGAGCCGGCTACGGAGCGGCAGCGCAGCAGTCCTGGGGCCTGCGCTCCTGGCAGCGCTGGCCGGGCAGGGCGCGCCAGGTGACCCGCTGACAGCTCCCGGCGCAGCTCTGCACGGCGATCCCGCCACAGGCGCCGGGACCGCTGAAGTCGAGCTCGCCCTCCCCCAGCGACGCCGCGCGGCACTCCAGGGCGGCGCTGGGCGGGTCCTCGTCACCGCCGCAGCAGCGCGCCGGACTGCAGCGCCGACAGGCGCACTCTCTCGAGTGCGTGATGCTGGCCCCGGGCATGGCGCTGGGCGTGAAGCGCGGCGGGGGAGGCAGCTCCGCGGCGCAGGCCATGGCCGCGATCGAGAGCCAGGCCCCGCCTCTCAGCACCTTGGCCTCGCCCAGGCTCGCATCCCCTCGAGCTTAGGCGCGCAGCTCCATCCTGGCGAGGCAGTAGGGCCGCCCAAGCTCCGCGAAGGGGCGCCCCTCGAGCAGCGCGGGCGACTCCGGGTAGAGGGCCCCGAGCACCGCATGGCCATCGCCCGTGCGCAGCAGCTGCAAAGCCCAGCGCGCGCGATCTCCCGCGAAGCAGGGCTTGCGGTAGGCGACCTCCACGCGCCGCGCCAGCAGCGCGGTGCGCTCACCACGCCGCGCCAGGGCTCGAAGCGCCGCGTCCTCGAGCAGCCGCGGGTACACCAGGAAATTGACGTGCTGGTTGAGATCCGTATGCGTCAGCCCGAAGGCCACGGGGACGGGGTCGAGCTGCGGCGCTGGGTCGAGGAGCTCGGCGCCCGGAGGCGGCGTGAGCAGGCCCTCGGGCGCCTGCCAGCTCAACCGCTCCGGGGGCAAGCTGGGCAGATCGGGCTCGTCCAGGCTGAGCACGCGGTGCTCCCCGGCCTTGGCCGCGGGGCGCGTGAAGACGTGGCGCCCGAAGGCGCGCGCCGCGAGCACCCGGGGGGCGCCGGGCTCCTCGGCGACCCCGTAGGGCGCTCCTCGCCCCGCGTGCGACTCGAGCCACACGTCGAAGAGCAGACGGTTGACGGCGCCCGCCTCGTCCGTGGTGTGACCGAGGCGATAGCGCACCTCGTGCTCGGCGGCGCGCATGAGGCTGCACCGCTCCTCCCCTGCCTCCAGGGCGATGGTGGTGAGCACCGCGCGCACGCCGCGCGCGCTCAGCCGCGACAGCGCCCGCGCGCCCTCCGCCTTGCCCCACAAGATGCTCCCGATGGGGGGCCAGATCCCCTCCATCCTCAGCCGACCATCTTGCGTCAAATCTTCGAAGCGGAAGGGCGTGGCGCCACTGGCCCGCTGCTCGGCGGGGACGCTGGGGGCGGGAGGGATGAAGGGGTCGGCCATGCGGGCGCGCTACGCTAGTGGAGCGCACCCCACGCGCAAGCTAGGCCTCGAAGGTCTGCGCTGGGGTCTGCACCGGGTGCGCGTGGTTGAGCGGCCCGTGGCCCTTGCCGAAGCCCGGCGCCGTCTCCAGCGCGCGCCGCACGTAGGCGCGCGCCCTCGTGACCGCGTCCGCCAGCGTGAGCCCCTCCGCGATGCCCACCGCGACGGCGCTGGCCAAAGTACAGCCGGTGCCGTGCGTGCTGCGGGTCTCGATGCGGGGGCTCTCGAAGCGGTGCACGCTGCCGTCCGCCGTCACGAGCACGTCCGTGACGAGCGCGCCGGGCAGGTGACCGCCCTTGAGCAGCACCGCCGAGGGGCCGAGCAGCAGCAGCCGCGAGGCCACCTCCTCCAGCTCCTCCACCGAGCGCAGCGGGCGGCCGCTGAGCACCTCCGCCTCCGGCACGTTCGGCGTGAGCAGCGCGGCGCGCGGCAGCAGCTCCGCGATGAGCGCGCCCACCGCGTCCCGGGGGAGCAGCGGCGCTCCGCCCTTGGCCACCATCACCGGATCGACCACGAGCGGCACGCCCCGCGCGTGGCGCTCCAGGGCCCGCGCCACGCGCAAGATGAGCGCCTCGCTGCCGAGCATGCCCGTCTTGAGCACGTCCGCGCCCAGATCGTCCAGCACCACGGCGATCTGCCGCTCCACGAAGGCGGGGTCCACCGGCAGCACGTCGTGCACGCCCAGGGTGTCCTGCACCGTCAGCGCCGTGACCGCCGTCGTGGCGTAGCCGCCGAGGGCCGTCACGGTCTTGAGGTCCGCCTGCAGCCCGGCGCCGCCGCCGGAGTCCGAGCCCGCGATGATGAGCACCCTGGGGATCATGCCGCGCTGCTTGTGGCTCGCCCGAGGCGGCGGGGTCAAGGGGGCCTAGCGCTGAGACGTTGCCCAGCCGCCGGGCGCGCCCCTGATCCGGCGGCTGCGCCGGCAGATCAGGGGACAAGTGACCGAATGTGCTGAGGAACCGGTGCAGTATGAGCTTCACCCTGGAGGTGAAGCTCCCGCTCCCGCTCCCGCTCCCGGACGCAGCGCGCCGGACCCCGATCCGCGCACGCACGCCAACACGGCTCGCTTGCGCCACGGCCCGGATGAATTTATCGCGCAGGTCCACGTCAAAAGCGCATGGCACGAAAGCGAAGTGATGACCTGCTAGCGTTCGAGTTCGTCGCGGACGACGATGACGAGGCGGTCACGGCATGGTCAGGGCTGACGCTCATCGTCGACTCGATGCGGAAGCTCGGACTCGCCGAGCACGCAAAGAAGCTCGGACTCCGCCAACGAGCGAGCGGGCACGACGAGCTCCAGTTGCTGACGGCATTCGTCTTGTTGTTCACCGCCGGCGGTGACTGCATGGACGACATCCGGCCGCTCCGTGAAGATCGAGCACGCGGAGTGTTCGGCGAGCTTTCCCGAGGCTTGAAGGGGCCCGCGCTCATCTCGCCGACCTTGTGACGATGCCCGCACCTGCCTGAGCGTCGAAGCTCCGTGACGAGTGCCTCCGCGCTGCCATGAGCGTCTGCTGCAACGTCGCGGAGGGCGCCGGGCGCGTGTCGAAGGCCGACAAGGCGCGCGCGCTCACTATCGCCCGCGGCGAAGCGCTCGAGGCGTTTGCCGCCCTCGAGGTCGCTGCCATCACCGGCGAGGCGGAGCCCGCCGATGTCGAGCGCTGTCTGCTCCTC
>WBZO01000331.1_pt1 | contig 108142 bp, 76 predicted proteins | sample 5204261 | NCBI WGS metagenome assembly WBZO01 (sample SAMN12412400, study PRJNA552823) | activated sludge metagenome | isolation source: activated sludge from anammox sidestream of wastewater treatment plant... | place: USA: North Carolina | collected 2017-09 | reverse complement strand
TCATTTGGGTGTGCGTAAAGTTTTTGGATAGACGCGATTCCCAACGTGCGAAGGCACGTTTCGTGTCCTTGTTGGCGCGATTTCTAATCGCTTCTTTCCGTCCGCCCAAAAACTTTACGCACACCCTTTTCATTTTTTCATTTTTGGCTTGTTCACCCCGACACCCGCCGCGCGTCCAACACATTGGGCAGGCGTTCGATTTTATTCAAGATGCGCGTCAGTTGATTCGCGTTGCCGATTTCCAGCGTGGCGTTGACGATGGCGGTATGGTCGCGCCGCGATTTGCTGCTCACGGCGGTCATGTTGACGTTTTCGCCGGAAACGACGCCGGACAAATCGTACAACAAGCCCGCGCGGTCGAACGCGCGCACTTCAATCGTCACCGCGTACACCTGCTCCTGCTTCATACCTTTCCAGGATACCGCGATCCAGCGCCCGTCCGTACCTTCATGGTCAATCACATTTTTGCAATCGCGGCGATGAATGGTGATGCCGCGCCCGCGCGAAATATAGCCGATGATTTCTTCGCCCGGCACCGGCTTGCAGCACTGCGCCATGCGCGTCAACAATCCGCCCACGCCGCCAATTTCCAAGCCCACTTCGTTCGACGCTTTGGGACGCGCTTTGGGCGCGATAATGGTTTCCTGCTCCGACGCGCTCGTTTTGGGCTGTCCCAAATCCAACAGCTTGGCGCCGATTTGTTGGAGACTGATGTCGGCGTACCCAATCGCTTCCGCCAATTCGTCCACGTTTTTGTAATTGAATTGCTTGGCGATTTCGTCGAGATTTTTTTGCGCCAAACCGAGCCGATGCAATTCTTTTTCCAAGAGCGCGCGCCCTTCGACCCGCGCGACGTCGCGCTCTTGTTTTTTGAAATACTGGCGAATTTTTTCGCGCGCGCGCGCGGTGCGAACCAAACCGAGCGTCGGGTTCAACCAATCGCGCGAAGGTCCGCCTTTTTTTGTCGTGAGTATTTCAACGCGGTCGCCCGTCTTGAGCGCGGTCTCTAACGCGACCAGCTTGCCGTTCACTTTGGCGCCGCGGCAGCGGTTGCCGACTTCGGTGTGAATGTGATACGCGAAATCAATCGGCGTGGCGCCGGAAGCGAGCTCGATGATTTTGCCTTTGGGCGTAAAGACATACACCTGATCGTTGAACACATCCGTTTTGAGCGCGTCCACGTATTCGCTGGCGGAGGTCACTTCGGCGCGCCATTCTTGCAATTGGCGCAGCCAATTGATTTTCTCTTCCAATTTCGGGTCGCGCTTGCCGCCGGGTTCTTTGTACCGCCAATGCGCGGCGACGCCGTACTCGGCGATTTGATGCATCTCGCGCGTGCGAATCTGCACTTCGAGCGCTTTGCCGCCGGGCCCCATCACCGCCGTATGCAGCGACTGATACGCGTTCTCTTTGGGTTTCGCAATGTAATCGTCAAACTCGCCGGGAATCGGCGTCCAGAGCGCGTGGACGATGCCCAAGACCACATAGCATTGGTTCTTGTCCTGGACCAGACAGCGAATCGCGCGAATGTCGTAAATATGTTCAAAGTCGCGCCGCTTGGCGACCATCTTTTTATAAATCGAATAAATGTGTTTGGGTCGTCCGGTAATTTCGGCGACCAGCTCTTCCGCTTTCAACCGTTCGCGCAGCTGCGTAATCGCTTGGGCGATAAAAGAATGGCGGTCGTCGCGGTCGTCCGATAACAGTTCTTCGATTTCGGCGAATTTTTCGGGTTCGAGATATTTCAACGCCAAATCTTCGAGTTCGCGGCGGATATTGTAAATGCCCAAACGATTCGCCAAAGGCGCGTAAATTTCCAGCGTCTCGCGCGCGATGCGAATTTGCTTTTCGTGTTTTAACGCGCCCAACGTTCGCATATTGTGCAGCCGGTCGGCGAGTTTGATCAACACCACGCGAATATCTTCCGCCATCGCCAAAAACATTTTGCGTAAAGATTCCGCTTCAACTTGGTCTTTGCTAAAACGCAATTTCGAAAGTTTCGTAACGCCGTCCACGAGATTTGCCACGTCGTCGCCAAACTGCGCGCGCAATTCGTCCAACGTGACCGTCGTGTCTTCGGGCACGTCGTGCAGCAAGCCCGCCACAATCGTATCGCCGTCCATGTACAAATCGGCGAGGATTTTGGCGGTGGCGAGCGGATGCGTGACGTACGGTTCGCCCGACGTGCGCGCTTGGCTCGCGTGCGCGGCAGCCGCCACCGCGTACGCGCGCTCGATGCGCTCGCCGTCTATTTCCGGCGCGTACGAATGAACCAATGCAATCAACAATTCCAAATCGGTCATACTCGTTTCATCCCTTGACGTTCCATTTTACATGCCCGTCAATTTTTTGTAAAGGAAAAAAAGTTGGATACACTCCAGACATGAAATATCTCTGGTTTTGCGTCATCCTGCTGGCTGCGACCGGCTGTTATGCCACGCCGACGCCGACGCCGTATGCGCTGCAGCAATATCCGGCGACGTGGACGCCCGCGCCGACGCCGACAGATACGCCGCCCGCTCCCACCGCCACGCTCGTGATTCAACGCACGCCCGGCGCGCTCGCCACGCGCGACCCGAACGCGCGTCTCGTCCCCAATGCGCCTTTGGGTACGCTCGGTTTTTGGATCAAGCTCGATGCAAGCCAAGCGCCGCCGTCCAATGAAACGTTGGCGCGCGCGCAAATTCTCGTTTCGCGCGCGCCCGCGCCCGCGGCGCGTTCCAGCGCTCAATTTCTCTTTTTAGAAACCGCCGTCGCGCCGGAGCGCGCGGCATTGACGTCGGAATGGAATGGGGTTGTGCTGTCGCTCACCTCCACCGTGACGGCGGCGGAAATCGCGGCGTTGCGCGAAACCGCGCGCCCGCGTCTCGTTTTGGCGAGCGCTTGGCTTACGGACACGGCGCGGCTCGATCAATTGGCGCCCGTCGCGGACGGTTTGGCGCTGCAAAATTTTTTGCGCGCCGCCGACGCGCCGCTCGAACAATTTCCGACGGAAAGCGAATGGCTTCAGAATGTGGACGCCTTGTCCAAACTTGCGGGACCCGAGACGGTTATTCTGAACGCTTTTGATTTTGGCGCGTCCAACGCGGCGTCGGCTTTGGCGCAGCAGTGGCTGCATTTCGCGCTCGCGTCGCATCTGCTGGCTGCCAACAACGCGCATACGTTTCTAAGCGTCGGCGGCGCGCTCCCGCCCAATTTGCTCGCGCGGGAATTGGCGCTTCAGCTGGACGCGCCCGTTAGCGGCGTCGTCAAACAGAACGGCGTGTATCAGCGTCGTTTTATCAAGGGCTTGGTTCTGGTGAATCCGACCGCCGACACGCACGCCTTTTTTCTGCCGCGCCCTTATCGCAATCGAACCGGCAGCGTCATAACGCAAATCGAAATGCCGCCGCACACCGGCGAGATTTTAGAATTGGCGGAATAAAAAAACTCTGCCGCGCGTCGGGCAGAGTTTTGGCTGGCGTTTAATCCTGAAAAATTTCTTGGAGCGACGTTTGAAATCCCGGCAGTACATCGCCGCCGTCGAGCGTCTCGTCGAGCGTCAAGACGCGGAGTTCTTCGCTCGCTGGAGCCATTTCGATTATCTCTCCGCGCACGAGTTCGCTGCGTTTGTCTGTCGGCGCGTGTTCCAAAAATTCTTCCGCTGTGATTGATTTGGGCCAAGCTAACATTTGCGCTCCCTCGTCTCACTTGTTTTGCAGCGCTTGAACTCCGGGCAGGCTGCGCCCTTCCATAAATTCCAAACTCGCGCCGCCGCCAGTCGAGACGTGCGACATTTTATCGGCGACGCCTGCCTCTTGGACCGCCGCCGCCGAATCGCCGCCGCCGATGACGGTGATGGCGTCGTGTAAATTCGCCAGCGTGTGCGCGATGCCGAGCGTGCCTTGCGCGAATTTCGGAAATTCAAACACGCCCATCGGGCCATTCCAAATTACCGTTTTCGCCGCGCTCAATTTTTGTTCAAACAGCTGGAGCGTGGCGGGCCCAATATCGAGAATGCGCCAGCCGGCGGGAACGCTTTCTAGATCCACGACTTGGGATGCCGCGTCCGCCGCGAATTTGTCGCCGATGACCCAATCGGTCGGCAGGACGAGCTTGCCCGCGCCTTTTGCCATGATTGCGCGCGCAAGGTCCAACTTGTCCGCCTCCGCCAACGAATCGCCAATCGGATAACCGTTCGCTTGCGCGAACGTATTCGCCATGCCGCCGCCGATGAGAATCGAATCCACTTTCGGCAGCAAGTTTTCAATGACCCCAATCTTGTCGCCGATTTTGGCGCCGCCGAGAATGGCGATAAAGGGGCGTTTGGGATTTTCGAGCGCGCCGCCGAGATAATTCAATTCCTTTTCCATCAAAAAGCCGGCGACGGCGGGCAAGTAATCCGCCACGCCGCGCGTGGACGCGTGCGCGCGATGCGCCGAGCCGAACGCATCGTTCACGTACACATCGCCCAACTTGGCGAGCTGCGCGGCGAACGCGGGATCGTTTTTTTCTTCTTCGGGGTAAAAACGCACATTTTCCAGCAGCAGCACATCGCCCGGTTTCAACGCGTTTGCCTGCGCCGTCACCGCGTCGCCGATCACGTCGCTCGCCATTTGCACCGGTCTGCCCAATAATTCTTGCAGCCGCGCGGCGACCGGTTTCAACGAGTATTTTTCCTCGCGCGCTTTGGGGCGTCCGAGATGCGACATGAGTACGAGCGCCGCGCCGTGTTCCAAAAGATAATTCAACGTCGGCAGCGCTTCGCGGATGCGGCGGTCGTCGGTAATGTGTAAATCTTGTTTGTCTTGCGGCACGTTGAAATCGCAGCGCACTAGGACGCGTTTGCCGCGAACGTCAAGGTCGCGAATGGTTTTCTTGTTCATTGCCGCGCGCATCGAGCGTTGAGCATTGGGACGGGAGACAAAATTTATTTTTCACGCAATGCTCAACGCTCGTTTCTCTACGCTCAAAGACCTTTGCCAATCATATAGTTGGTCAAGTCCGCGACGCGACAAGAATAACCCCATTCGTTATCGTACCACGTTACGACTTTGAACAAACTGCCGCCAATGACCATCGTCAATTCCGCGTCCACGATGGACGAGCGCGGGTCGCCTTTGAAATCGGACGAGACGAGTTGTTCTTCGCTGTATCCGAGAATTCCTTTTAGCGCGCCTTCGGAGGCGGCTTTTAACGCGGCGTTGATTTCTTCCGCCGTCGCCGCGCGTTTCAAATTGCCCACGAGGTCCACGACGGAAACGGTGGAGGTCGGCACGCGCAGCGCATAGCCGTGAAACTTGCCTTTGAGCTGCGGAATCGTCAAAGCGACCGCTTTTGCCGCGCCGGTGGTCGTCGGAATAATGTTCATTGCCGCCGCGCGCGCGCGCCGCCAATCTTTATGCACCACGTCCAAAATTTTCTGGTCGTTGGTGTAGGAATGAATCGTCGTCATTAACGCGTTCTCGATGCCGAACGCGTCTTCCAACACTTGGGCGACGGGCGCGAGACAATTGGTCGTGCAGGATGCGTTGGACACGATGAAATGTTTGGCGGGGTCGTACTGTTTTTCATTCACGCCCAAAACGATGGTAATGTCTTCGCCTTTGGCGGGCGCGCTGATAATGACGCGTTTCGCGCCGGCGGCGATGTGGGCTTTGGCTTTTTCCGCGTCCGTGAACAAGCCGGTGGATTCGATGACGAGTTCGACGCCCAAATCTTTCCACGGCAATTTCGCCGGGTCTTTTTCTTTCAAGACCTGAATCTTGTCGCCGTCAATGACAATGCTGTCGCCGTCCACGCTGACCGTGCCGGGATATTTGCCATAGTTCGTATCGTACTTGAACAGATGCGCGTTTTCCTCCGGCGACGCCAAATCGTTCACGGCTACCAGGTCAATGTCCTTGTAGCTTTCTTTGAGCGCTTTGGTGACTTGGCGCCCGATGCGTCCGAAACCGTTGATGCCTATGCGTGCCATGTGTCTTTCTCCTTGTATGAATTTCTGATTTCTGATTTTTGTTTTGCGTTCGGCGGTCAGGATGCCGCGTGACGCGTTTTGCTTTATAACTTGGGCGGCTGTTCGCGCGTGCCGTGTCTTTGCTCTGTGTGCGCGCGCTGCGCGCTATTGTCTCGCGGCAAGGTGGTAGATTTGGTTCCTTTTGTGTACCAACGCAAGACGGCGCGCGCCAATTTCGCCGAATCGTGGCGCCAGGGTCGTTCGTCGTCCACCACATCGGCGAAAAAATAACGTTCGTTCGCGGCGCGCGGTTTCACCCATTCGATTTGCGCTTGCGGCGGCAGGACGCCCGACAGATTGTCGTTAAGCAAGATGCCGTCAAACGCCAAGTCGCTGCAGTGCGCGTCGAGCGCGCGCAAATAATCTTCCGCCGCGTACCGGTCGGTCTCGCCGCGTTCCGTCGCCACATTGCAGACAAAGAGTTTGCGCGCGGCTGATTCGACGACCGCTTGACAAATGCGCTCCACCAACAGATTGGGCAGAACGCTGGTGTACAAACTGCCGGGCCCTACCACAATCAAATCCGCGTGCAGCAGCGCGCGCACGGCGTCGGGATACGCCGGAACGTTTTCCGGTTCCAAATAAACGCGCTCGACGGGTTTGCCGAACTTGGCGATTTGCGATTCGCCCGTCACGCGCGCGATTTGCGCTTGGGGCGCGCCGCGCACGTCCGCGCACAGCGTCACATTTTCCAACGTGCTGGGCAGAATCCGCCCGCGCACCGCCAACACGCGCGACGATTCCAACAGCGCGCGTTCGGAATTGCCGGTCACGCCCGCCATCGCCGCGATGAATAGATTGCCGAACGCGTGACCGCCGAGGCCCGTATCGTTCGGAAAACGATATTCCAACAAGCGCGCCATCAACGGTTCCGCGTCCGCCAGCGCGGCGATGCACTGCCGAAAATCGCCGGGCGGCAGCATGCCCAATTCCTGACGCAAACGCCCCGAACTGCCGCCGTCGTCCGCCACCGTAATAATGGCGGTGAGATTGTCGGAATAATTTTTCAGTCCGCGCAGCAGCGTGGACATGCCCGTGCCGCCGCCCAGACACACAATTTTCAAATCGCGTTTTCGCATCCGTTTGCGATTCAAGTTTTCAATCAGCGACGCGGGCCGCGCCGGCGCGCCTGCGAGCAGCGCGCGATTCAATTTGTACAAACCCACCGCGACCAACGCCGCGCCGAGCGCGCCGAATAGCAAAGCGCGCAGCGCGCGCGGGATGAATTGCAGCGTGAGATAATAAACGAAATCGGGAAACGTTTGCTCGCGATAGATTGCGACGGCGAGATACGCGACGCCGAGCGAAAGAATCGTGATGCCCGCGAGCAGTACGACGAGCCAGCGTTTGACGCCGATGCCGACGTAAAACCATTTCCACGCCGACGTGCGCGCCAACGCCGCGTGGATGGATTTGCGGAGCGCTTGAGAAAATTCCATAAACTATGCAAAATTATATCACAGGCGCGCGCCGCGCCGCCGCGCCCGGCGAAATAAATTTTATTTTTGCCGCCGCCGCGCTATTTTGCCATTCGCAAAATTTTGGCTATAAATAACCATTCCGCCCGTAAAGGTTTTGAATGAATTTCAAGCGATTCGCTTTTGTCAGTCTCGTGAGTTTGCTCGTTCTTTTTGCGCTGGCTTGTCGCACGGCTGAAACGATTGCCCAAGTGCGCGCAATGCCCACGGCGACGCAGGCGCGCGTCACGCGCGCGCCAACGCGTGTGAGCAAGCCGGCGACTGCGGCGCCAGAAATAATGCCGACGGAAATCACGGCGGTTACCGACGTGCCGCCGCCGCCGACCAATCCGCCGGCGCAGCCGCAACCGCAGCCGGCCAAACCGCCCAAAGCCGCGCCGCCGACGAAAAAACCCGCCGCGCCGCCCGCGCCCAAACCGACCAACACGCCGCCGCCGGCTTCGCCGACCTCGCAATTCAAATTTCGCATCCAAGAATCGCGCTGCGGGCCCAACGTTCGCACCTACATCGAAGGGTTTGTGTACGAAAACAATCAACCCAAAAACGACGTGCTGGTGCGTATTTCCCAAGGTCCCGACGGACAGCCCGACCCGAACGACGACTATCGCACCGGGACGGATCCGCGCAAAGGATATTTTTTCCAAAATATTGACATCAACGCGCCGCACGAAGGCACGTGGTATCTTTGGGTCATTGACCCCGGCACGCAGCAGCGCATTTCCGAAATCGCGATTGTCAAAACGGACGCCAAGCGCGTCGAAGATTCGGAAAATAGTTCCGGCTCGTGTCAGTCCGCCACCATCAAATTTTCGACCTCGGGTCCCAGCGCCATTCCGACGCGCACGGTGGGTCCCACAAATACGCGCGATCCCAACGCGCAGCCAACGCCGACGCCAACCCAAGACCCGTTGGACGATAGCTAAACGAAACGGCGGCAGAAAATTTTTCTGCCGCCGTTTTTATTTTATTTGCAGCGCCGCGCGCGCTTGTTCCAGCGTTGTCTCGGCAAAGCGCACGCGCTCGCCCGCGCGTTTTTGCGCCAAACGCGGAATGTCCGCGCGAATCACCGCGCCGAGAATGGGATAGCCGCCCGCCGTTTGATGGTCGGCTTGCAGCGCGATGGGCTGTCCGTCCGGCGGAATCTGAATGGCGCCGCGCGTTACGCCGCACGACAATAAATCGCCCGCGCGGCGGGGAATCGTTTCGCCTTGCAAACGCGCGGCTTGGCGATCCGACAAAGGGCTCACGCGAAACGGTGCGCGCAAAAATAACGCGCGCGCCGCCGCGTCAAAAAATTCATGGTGCGGCCCCCACAAAATTCGCAGCGGCGCATCGTCCGTGTAATAGCGCGCGAAATTTCCGTCCAGCATTTTGCCCGCGCGCTCGAGCGGCAAAACCGAACGCGCCGCGCGCAAAACGTCGCCGCTTTGCAGCGCGCGGCCCTGCCAGCCGCCAAAGCCATCGCGCAGCGCCGTCGCGCGCGAACCCAACACGCGCGGCGCCTCAACGCCGCCCGCGAGCGCGAGATACGCGTAACAACCCCACGCGGGCGCACGCATTTGTAAAACGTCGCCCGCGCGCAAATACAGCGCCGCATCGTGCGGTACCGCGCGTTCCTGCACGCGCAGAACGTACGGCGCGCCCGCGACCGCGATCACACATTTTTCCAACGCGCGCAGCGTCACGCCGTTCGACGCGATTTCGACGCACGCGTCATCGGCGGCGTTGCCGACCAGCGCGTTCGCCGCGCGCAGCGCGCGCGGATCCATCGCGCCGCCGCGCGTCACGCCGTATTTTTGATAGCCCACGCGCCCCAAATCTTGGAGCGTCGTGAAAATGCCCGGCTCGATAATTTCCAGCATTGCGCGGTTCTATGCGGAACGTTTGATCGCGACGAATTTTACCAGATCGCCCGCGCGCAGCAGAGTGGGCGGTTCTTGCGTCGGGTCGAATAATTTTACGTCCGTGCGTCCGATGATGCGCCAGCCGCCCGGCGAAACGCGCGGATAGATTCCGGTCTGCCGTCCCGCGATGCCGACGGAACCGGCGGGCACGCGCGGGCGCGGCGTTTCCAAACGCGGCGCGGCGATTTTTTCATCCACGCTGCCGAGATACGGAAAACCGGGCGCAAAGCCGAGCATGAAAACTTGGTACACCGTGCGCGTGTGGATTTCGATTACGTGGTCTGGCGTAATGCCATTGTGCCGCGCGACAAATTCCAAATCCGGTCCGTCCGCGCCGCCGTAACGCGTCGGGATTTCAATGCGGCGCGGCGTTGGCGCGGCGGCGGCGTCCGCGTCGTGCAGCAGGTCCGCGATTTCTTGACGCAGCGCGTCATATTCGCGCAGCGCGGGGTCGTACTCGACCAAAAGCGACGCATAGCCCGGCGCTATGGCGCACACGCCGCGTTGGTTTTCTACGCGCCGCGCCAGCGCGTGAACCTGCGCGTTCAGCGCCGCGTCCAGCGCGTCGCCCAATTCGACCAAAAGCGCGGCGTCGCCCATCGCGCGAATTCTCGGAAATGCGGTCATGGGCACGCGTTACGTCCCCAACGGTTTTAACGCGACGCCTTGCGCGCGCAGCGCCTGACTCACCGCGCGCGCCAACTCGACCGCGCCCGGCGTATCGCCGTGAATGCACAGCGTGTCCACTTGCAGCGCGATTTCTTTGCCCTCGATGGTGCGAACCGCGCCCGCGCGCACGAAACGCAGCGCGACCTCGATGGCGCGTTCGGGCGCCGCATCCACCGCGCCCGTTTCGCCGCGCGGCACGAGCGTGCCGTCGCTCTGGTACGCGCGGTCAATGAATCCTTCGCGCGCGAACGGAATTCCGACCGCGCGCGCCGCGTCAATGAGCGGCGAATTGGCGAGGCCGACCAAAATCAAATTGGCGTCGAAACGCGCGACCGCTTGCGCGATGGCGCGCGCCGTCGGCAAATCGCGCGCGGCGTGATTGTACAGCGCGCCGTGCGGTTTCACATGGCGCAAAGGCGCGCCGTGCGCGCGCGTGAACGCGGACAGCGCGCCGAGTTGATACAGCGTCATGTTTTCGACCTGCGCCGCGCTCATGCTGACGACGCGCCGCCCAAAGCCCGCCAAATCTTGATAGCCCGGATGCGCGCCGACGCCGACGCCGTGCGCGCGACACAATTGCACCGTGCGGCTCATCACGTCGGGGTCGCCGCCGTGAAAACCGCACGCGAGATTGGCAGAGGTGATGAACGGCATCAGTTTTTCATCGTCGCCGATTTTGTAAAGACCGAAACTTTCGCCAATGTCCGAATTCAAATCCACGTTCATGGTTCCGTTACCTCCAACAAACCCAACGGCATGGTATTGGGTACAAAGGGTAAATTCATGCCGCCGCGCACAGTGACTTGGAGCGGATATTTTCCCGGCGCGAGATTTTCCGGCAGCGGCAGCGTCAATTCTTGGCGGACGTATTGTCCCGCAGGCGCGCTTGCGCCGCCGACGGACGCGGTTTGGGTGACGACGCTTTTGCCGAATGGATCCGTCAGCGTCAATTCGATTTCGCGCGTCGCGCCTGCGCCGAGCAAACGCCACAACAACGTGACCGGCACGCGCGCGCCCGGCGCGAACGCTTCGCTCGTATCCAAATCATAGCCCGCAAATTGAATCCCGCCGATCTCGCGCAATACAATTTCGTGTACGCCCAATAATTCGGCGGCGACATTTTCGGTCGCAAGGGGAACCGTGACGCGTTCCAATTCTTGCTGTCCGTACACTTGGCTCGTTTCGGGATCGTACAGGGTTACTTGCAAAGCGTATTCGCCCGGCGCCGCGCCGACAAAAATGGGAACCTCGTACGCGTCCGCGATGTATTCGTTCACGCGCCACGCGCTCGTCGGATACGCGTCGCCGACGGGTTGGCGGTCAATTTGTCCCGCGACGCGCCCATCGGCGGCGAGCAGTTTTAGCGAGACGAAAAGATTGTTTTTGATTTTGCGCGTTGGCTGCCAATCCAAGACGACGGGAATGAGACGCGGATTTGCAGCGTTCGCGTCGCGCGTATAGCCCAATAATTTCACGCCGTCAAAATCCGCGTTCAACGCGTGCGCGGGCGCGGGCGCGGGCGGAGTTTGGCGATTCGCGCGCGGTTGAACTTGGATCAACGGCCCCACGGCGGTCAGCGCGTATTGTTTTTCGATGCCCGCCAACGGACGCGTCAAAAATACCGCGCGCCCGCGCGCCAACGCGGCGTCAACGGCTTGGAGTCGCTCTTCCGGTTTATCCGCCGCAATCGTTTCAAGATCGGGACGAAGGTTTTGCGTTTCTTGCAAATAACGCACGAGCGTCATTTCGCCGAGAATGCCAATGAGCGCGGCATGGTCGGGCAGCGGTTGATTTAACAGCGCGCGCCCGTATGCGATGACGTCCGTTTTGGCGGACAGGTCTATGCGCGCGTAATTGGTTTGGAACAAAATCAACGGAATGTACAACGCGACGAGCGCGCCGACGATGGACGCAAGCAGCGCGACGCGCGGCGACAGCGCGTAATAGGCGAGCCACAACAAGCCCGCGAGACCGGCGGCGAAAAATAACGCGCCCAACAAAAAGGTCGGGATGAAAAAAACGTCAATGTCGGCGACGCGATACGTCAACGCGAAAATTAAATTGGCGGCGAGACCGAGCGCGAGCAATAACCATTCGCGCCACGCGCGCATAAAGAGCGCGATGAATCCGCCGAACGCGGCGAGCAAACCCAACGGCGTGAATGTGTCGCCCAAGAGCGTCCAATAATAATTCGCGTCGCGCATTTGCGCGAGCGGATTCTGCGTAAGGAAAACGGTGTACGCCGCGCCCAAAATCCAATTGAAAAAACCGGCGGGCGTGTTTTGATACGCGCCGTCGAGCGAGGACGTGACCATGCCGCGCAGCGGCAAATAGAGATATAACAAAAGCGGCAGCGCGAACGCGAGCGCGAGTTGCAACAAAACGCGCGGTTGACGCCATAACGCGCGTTCGTAACTCAACGCATAGACGGCGAGCGCGGGAAATAAAAGCGCCGTCATGCGGTGATGCGTCAACGTTAAACCCGCCCAGAACGCAATAAACAGCAGGGCGCGCGGCGGACGCGGCGCGTTCATTGCGCCCCAACGCAGAACGAGCCACAATAATACGGCGGTCAAAAACGCTTGCAGCGCGTACACTTCCGCCAGAACGCTTTGCGACCAAAACGTGGCGCCGAACGCGAATGCGAGCGCGGCGGCGAGCGCGGGGAGCCGCGTCAAAATTTCGCCCGCGCTGTTTTCGGCGCGCGCAAAACGCGCGGTGAGCAGACGCGCGGCGAGATACAGGAACGGGATGGCGCCCGCGCCGCTCAACGCCGAGACGAGATTGGCGCGATACGCCACGTCGCCGAACGGCAGAAACGTGGCGAGTTTCAACAGGATGGAATAAAGCGGATAGCCGGTCGGATGCGCGATTGCCATGCGCGACGCCAGCAGTTGAAATTCCAGCGAGTCGTCAAACAGATAGGCGACGGACGGGGCGAGCGTTTTGAGATAGACGAACAGGGCGAGGAGAAACAGGGCGGCGGCGATCAAGCCATCGAGCCAGCGGCGTACGCGCGCGGTATCGGATTTCGTTATTTGCATTGGCAAAACTATAGCATGAAACCCAAGAGGACAAAAGCTCGTGCGCGCGCAAGCGCCAAATTATTTGACGTATCAGCGCCTCTCTGCTAGAATGTTTTGCGCTCGTGGAGCAGTGCCGGAGTGGACAAACGGCGCCGCCTTGAAAGCGGATGGTCGCAAGACACGGAGGTTCGAATCCTTCCTGCTCCGCCGGAGACGATTCTTGATTTGTGATTTTGGATTTTCAATTTGAAATGCAGGCGGTTCAAGGAAATCTAAAATCATCAATTGAAAATCGAAAATGTCTGGAGGGGTCGCATAGCCAGGTCTAGTGCGGCCGCCTGCTAAGCGGCTCTAGGGGGTTATTCCTCTAGCGCGGGTTCAAATCCCGCCCCCTCCGTTAAACCATTTATGATGTTTGATTTCAGATTTGCTCTCACCGGGTAAATCCAAAATCATAAATCGCAAATCATAAATTATAAATCTCGTTTGTCCTCGTAGCTCAATTGGATAGAGCGTTACCCTGCGGAGGTAAAGGTTAGCAGTTCAAGCCTGCTCGAGGACGCTCTCGCGCGACAACGACTCTTGTTTCATGTTAAAATGAAACAAGAGTTGTCCTTTTCAAGGAGGTTGTGTCATGGACGACACCATCGCATTGTATTCCAGTCAAGATTTGACGACGCTCGTGCGTTCGTTTGATGTCGGCGCGCTGTCCGAACCGAGCGATGAATTAACGGGGCGGTACGAATATGTCGTTTTGCGCGCGGCGTTTCGGGACGCGTACCAAAATTGGGATCGCGGCAAATCGCTCTTGCTCAAAATTCACGACGAGCTGTCGGATGCCGATATTTATCTGGGCAAACCATCGGCGCAGCGCGTACACGACGCGATTGCCGAGCGTCAAGCCAGCGTCCAATTATTCTAAGAACAAGGCGACGGATTTTCCGTCGCCTCTTTTTATTCCGGCTTGGTCGCAATCAACCACTGCGCGGCATATTGCGCCGGCAGCGGCGGCGCGGGGTCGCCAAATTTATCGCGCGCCCACGCGCGCAAACGCGGCATGATTTGGTCCAGCGTCGCGCGCGGAATCATCCACGTTTCGGAAAAAGTTTGCTTGTCAATTTCGTCCAAAATGTCCGCGATATTTTCATTCTCTTGCCACGCGCTCGTCGTCACGATGCGCGGCTGCGCGTTCCATTTCGTCATTGCGGCGTAAATTTCATCTTCGGACTGGGAACCCGGGCGGCGCGTATCCACGCCGTACTCTGCCGCCAGTTCGCGCATGCGCCGGCGCAGTTGTTGATTGAGCGAATTTTCATCGCGTTTATGGAAACTGACGGCGAATTTGCCGCCGCGTTTCAAAACGCGCTGCGCGTCCCGCAGAGCGTTCTGCCAATCGGCGACGAGGTGATACACATGCACCGCGTACACGACGTCGAACGTTTCCGCCGCAAAGGGCAGATGCCGCGCGTTCGCTTGCGTCAGGTCAATTTGCAAATTCGTAGCGGCGAGTTTGAGGCGCAATTTCCCCATCATCGTGACGGACAAATCAATGCCGAACAAATGCCGTACCCGTTCCGCGACTGAAATGCCAATCCGCCCCGTGCCGACGCCGATTTCCAATACGCGCGAAGTTTCGCGCATGTCCGTTTCGCGCGCCAGCCCGTCAATAAACGCGCGATGACGTTCGGGCGGCATGGCGCGCGTTTGGTCGTAAAATTCTACGGCGCGGTCAAAGACGATGCTCATAATGAATGGTCAACGTTCAAGGCGCAACGCGCAGTGCGCGATGCGTCAAGTTATTGAGATTCTTTTCTGTAAAAACACAGCAGCGTGCTTCCGTATTTTCTTTGGTCGTCCAGAACAAAGGATTGTAACGCCAATTCCTCGTACTCGATGGGATGAATTTGGACGACGAGCGTTCCTTGCGCGCTCAACCACTGCGGGCGCGCGTCGAGCAGTTTCATGGTTTCTTGCCACATCTTTTTGTATTGCGGCGGCGCGACGTAAATCAAATCGAACGAAACGGCGGGCGGCTTTTTTAAATAGCGATAGACGTTTTCTTGGATAACTTTTGCCTTGCCCATCAATTTCGTCAACGTCAAATTGTCGCGGATTGTTTTCAACGCGCCGTCGTTAAATTCTACAAAGGTCGCGTGTTTGGCGCCGCGCGACAGCGCTTCGATGCCGACGCTGCCCGCGCCCGCGAACAAATCTAACACGGTCGCGTCAATCACGTCCGTGCCGAGGATATTGAACAGATTTTCTTTGACGCGGTCGGTGATGGGCCGCGTAGATTCGGGCGGCGATTTCAGTTGACGACCGCGCGCGGTTCCAGAGATAACTCGCATTTGGGTACGCAGGGAAACAGGTAGACAGATAGACAGGCGAATGGTCTACTTTTTTCTTGTCTATCTATTTACCCAACCCTTCCAGCTGCTCTTGCAATTTTGCAATGCGTTCGCGCGTCGCGTTCAATCGTTCGCGCTCGCGCTGCACTACGTCGGCTGGCGCTTTGGTCGCAAAGTCGCCGTCGAGTTTCGCCGCGGTGCGTTCCGCGTCCGCGCGCGCTTTGTCGAGTTCGCTCGTCAGACGTTTCTTTTCCTTGTCCAAATCCAACATGCCCGCGCGCGGCAAAAAGATTTGCACGCCCGAAGCGAGGACGATGGAAACCGCTTGTTCGGGGTTGGGCGCGAGGTCGGGCGCGATTTGCAATTGCGCGGCGTCGAGACGCGCGAGCGCGGCGAGCGTCGCGCGCTGCGCGCCAAACTCGGCGGCGTATGCGCCCGCGGCGACGAGCGCCGCGATGCGCTTGGCGGGTTCAACGTTGAATTCCGAACGCGCGTTGCGTATCGCGCGCACCGCGTCCATGACGCGTTCAAACGCGGCGATGGCGTCATGGTCAATCTCGCGGTCTTGGCGGGGCCATTGCGCCACAATCAACGCCTCGCCTTGATGCGGCAAGCGCTGCCAAATCTCTTCGGTCACGAACGGCATAATCGGATGCAGCAAACGCAGGGACCGTTCGAGGACGTGCGTCAGAACCGCGCGCGTATTTTGTTTGGCGGTTTCGTCGGCGCCGTTCAACGTCACTTTGCTGGCTTCGATGCACCAATCGCAATAGTCGTCCCACAAGAAATGATAAATCTCTTGGGCGGCTTCGTTGAAACGATATTCGGCAAAAAGTTCGTTCGCGCGCTGAATGAGCTGCTGCGCGCGCGAGAGAATCCACCGGTCGGCGAGCGTCAAGGCGTTCGCGGCGGGTTCGCGCCATTGCGCGTATTGTTCGGGCTGGTCGCCCAGATTTGAAATTACAAAGCGCGCGGCGTTCCAGATTTTGTTGCCGAAATTGCGCGCGTCCGCCACTTTGTCCAAATTCATCCGCACGTCGTTGCCGGGCGAACTGCTGGTGATCACAAAGAAACGCAGCGCGTCCGCCGAATAATCCGCAATCACGTCGAGCGGATTGTCGCCGGGGCGAAAATCGGATTTGGACATTTTGCTGCCGTCGGCGTGCCGCATGATGCCGTGCAGATACACGGTATCGAATGGAATTTCGTCCATCAATTCGATGCCGAGCATAATCATGCGCGCGACCCAGAAAAATAAAATGTCGTAACCCGTTTCCAAAACGGACGTCGGATAAAAGTATTTCAAATCGGGCGTTTCATCGGGCCAGCCCAGCGTCGAAAAGGGCCACAGCCCCGACGAGAACCACGTATCCAACACATCGGGGTCTTGGGTTAGCGTTACGTCCGCGCCCAATTTCGCGCGCGCTTGGGCGTACGCGTCTTGTTCCGTGCGCGCGCAAAACGTTGAACCGTCGGGCGCGTACCATACGGGGATGCGATGCCCCCACCACAATTGGCGCGAGATACACCAATCGCGGATATTTTCCATCCATTGATAATAAATTTTTTCAAAACGCTGCGGTACGATTTTGATTTTGCCCGAGCGTACTGCCTCGATGGACGGTTCCGCGAGCGGTTTCGCTTTCACGAACCATTGCGTTGAAATCAACGGCTCGATGACGGCGTGGCAGCGTTGGCATGTGCCGAGCGAAATCGTATAATCCTCAATTTTTTCAACCAATCCGTCGCGTTCCAAATCCGCGACGAGACGCTTGCGCGCGGCGAACCGATCCATGCCCGTGTACTTGCCGCCGTTCTCGTTGATGGTGGCGTCGAGATTCATAACGTTGATGAACGGCAAATTGTGTTTCATGCCGAGCTCATAATCGGTAGGGTCGTGCGCGGGCGTCACCTTGACCGCGCCCGTGCCGAACGCGCGGTCAACGGTCTCGTCCGCAATGATGGGGATGCGGCGTCCGAGCGGCGGCAGAATCGCGAACTTGCCAATCAACGCGCGATAGCGTTCGTCTTCGGGATGCACTACGACGGCGGTATCGCCGAGCATCGTTTCGGGGCGCGTCGTCGCCACCGTGATATGTCCGCCGCCAGAGCCGTCGGCGTTCACTATGGGATATTTCACGTAATACAATTTGCCTTGTACATCGTCGTGATCCACTTCCAAATCGCTGATGGCGGATTCGTCTTGCGGACACCAATTCACGAGCCGCGGGCCGCGATAGATGAGTCCCTTTTCGTACATTCGCACGAACGCTTCGCGCACCGCGCGCGAAAGTTGCTCGTCCATCGTAAAGCGTTCGCGCGTCCAATCCACCGACGCGCCGAGGCGGCGAATTTGGCGCGTGATGATGCCGCCGTATTCGTCTTTCCATTCCCACACGCGTTTTACAAATTCCTCGCGTCCAAGTTCTCGCCGCGACGTGCCTTGTTTGACCAGCGCCTTTTCCACCACGTTTTGCGTCGCAATGCCCGCGTGGTCGGCGCCGGGCAGCCACAGCGTCGGTTCGCCCCTCATGCGATGCCAGCGAATGAGCAAATCTTCAAACGCCACGAACATCGCGTGCCCGTGATGCAGTTCGCCCGTGATATTGGGCGGCGGAATGACAATCGTAAAAGGTTTTTTATTTGCGTCAATCGTCGGCGTGAAATAACCGTTCGTTTCCCACCAATCGTAAAGACGCTGTTCGGTTTCGCGCGGGTCGTACGCTTTGGGCATTTCGTCAGGCATGATGCCTCCGTTGATTTTCAATTTTCGATTTTCGATTTTTGATTTTCAATTGGCAGTTCCTTGCGTTTGGACATAGCGCCGCGTAATCCAACCGCTCACAAAAAAAGCGAGCGCGCCCGCAATCAACGCGGGAAGCAGCGCAATCCACGGTACGAGCGGCGCTTGAATGGCGTGGTCTTGAGAAAATAATAAATAAACCGCCATGAAACAAAGCCAACTCACAATGAACGCATACGCGCCCATCGCAATTCCCATCGTCACGCGATAGCGCCGCGCATTTTTCGGCGGATAGAAAAAGAGGCGCGTGAGAACGCTCATTAAAATCCCACCCGTAACGCCGACAAAAATTCCGGCGGGAATGCTGAACAAGCCGCCAGCCACCGCGCCGATGAGCCACAAGATGAGAATGCCTGCGAGCGCGGCAATTGCATTGCCGGGCGAGAACAACTCTGCGCCGCGATTCGTCAGCGCCGCCGCGAACGCAAAGATAGCAAGCGCCAAACCAAAAATCGCCTGCACCGTCAATGCGATAATGATGCCGCTTGCCGTCGCGCGCGCGGTGATGTTAAGAAATAGTTTCGTGGTGGACACGCGCAGAGTTTCCTCTCTTTGCTCGGAATGACAATCCGCAAATCCAAAATCAGAAATCCAAAATAAAAACCCCTCCGCCTCAAGGGCGAAAGGGCTTCGCGGTACCACCTTGTTCAAGTCAAAAGTTTCAAGTCAAAAACTAAAAGTGAACGGCAGAAACTTTTAGCTTGTAACTTTTTACTTTTGACTTCTCTGGAGCTGTATCGGGCTAACCCGCGCGGCGCTATTCAAGCGTAGATTCGCTATTTCGCGCAGCGGACTCGGCGGCGACCTTCGGTTTGCGCGCGGCGTAAAAGGTTTTCAGCCAATGACCTTTTTTTGCTGTCGCAGCCGCGAAACCTACTCCTCCGCGTCGGCGTCACACTGATGAAATTGTTTGAAAATTATACGCCAATTTGGGCGAGGGTCAAATGCTTTGCGCCGCGTCTTGCGTTGGACTCCACAGCAGCGCGAGCCACGCGCACAATACGCCCCAAAATCCAAACATCATCAGCCACGCGAACGGAGACTCAAACAACCATACATTCCAAAAACGATGCAGCGCCAAACACAAACACGCCAACGCAAACAAAATTTTCGGCGCGGGTTTCGCCGTTCGATACAGTCCCGCCACTGCCAGCGGCAAAAGCAAATGCGGCTCGTAATGGTCCCATGACAGCGGAATCACCAGTAGCATCGCGGGGACGGTCAGCGCGAAATTGTACAAAAACGCGTCGCGTTCATTCAACACGCGTTGCCGTCGCCACAAGACATACGCCGTCGCGCCCAGGATTGCGACCACTGCTGCCCAACCCAGCGCTGTGCCCAACAGTGGCACATTCGCCAGTGAAAGTACCTCGATCGTCACCGGTTGGCGATTCCGTACCGCGTTCATTGCATACGGCTCGAACAATCTCTGCATCACCGCGCGCGCCGATTGATTCGGCGGATACAGATTCAACGCGCCCGCTTGCGGCAGCGCCTGTGTCCAATACGTCAGCGTGTCATTCAAGCCGCCCGCAAAAATGCCCGCGAGAATTGTGCCGCAAAACACCGCGCCGATAATGATAACGGTGTTGAAACGTCGCGCGGCAATATACGGTAGTGCCAACAGCGCAGGATACACCTTCATGCCTGTCGCAATGCCCAGCAGCGCGCCCGCCGCGAAATTTTTCGCGCCGCCCATCGCGCGCGGGGCGACCACCATCGCCGCTACAAAAAACATCGTCAGTAAAAAACTTGCTTGCCCGACATTGAATGTCGCAATCGTCGCGGGCATCAACAGCGCAATCAACGCCAACACCGCAATTTTCCATGCCGTCAGGTGTAGCGCGCGCGCCAGCAGCGCCACCGAAACGACGAGCGACAGCGCGCCCAGCGCCATCCACACATACCCCGCGATGGGAAACGGCAGCGCGGCGATAGGCGCGAATAGAGTTGTAAAAAACGGCGGATATACATACGGTGGCGGATCAAGAGCGAGTTGCGCCGCAAACGCGCGCTGCAAAGTCGTCGCGTACAGGGAATCGCCTTGCGCGGACAAACGCGCCGCGATGTAATATGCTTGAAAATCTAACCAGCGCGGCGCGCGCAGAAAAAGGGGCAGCGCGCGCCGCCACCCGCCCGCCGCAATCCAAAACGCGACCAGCAGCAGCGCGACCTCAATCCAATCCGCCCAAGATGCGCGTCGTACACGCGTTGCAAATCGTTTCCACAAAAACATACAGCGCGCATCCTACATGACGCGCGCTGTATGTCAAATCACCGTTGCCGCGGATTTGCAAATGATTTTTGCTCACCGTCGTGTCCGGGATGGTTTTGCCATCGCTCGCTTCCGCCGAATGAAAGGTTCGGGTCGGTTGCTGCGTCGTTCGCAATCGCCGCGTCCACGATGGCTGCGTCTTGCGCGCGCGGAAACAGTAACTCATCTGTGCAGTCGGGATGCAGCAAGCGCAATTGCGTATTCGGTTCGGGATTCATTGGACGCGTTGTGTCGGGCCACGAGGTATTTTCATTGTTGCCGCGACGCGGTGCGCGCACATAGACGATATCGTAATTGACGACGTTGGGATTGCAGTTGGCAGAAGGTCGTTGCCGAATCGCGTATCGCATCTCGTGAATCGGCAACGTCCGCGCGGTTACGCGCGGCGTGTTAGCCGCAAGCGCCATCGAGCCGAGGATAAAGAAAAAAAGAGTACGTGCCAAACAAGTTTGCGTGCGCCGGACATGCTCCCCTCCGCGAAAAAAAATTGGATACTGCGTTTCCGCAATATCCGACAGTATATTTGTTTATACCGCACACGAAAAGGGGAAAAGAGTCACCCGCGAATCATTTGCGGATTTTCATTTTCTTGAGCAAGCCGCCCCATTCGGATTCGGCTTTGGCTTTGCGTTCCTGCCCGGCGATGCGATTCTGCATCGCTTGCACCACGCGCTCTTCTTCGCCGTGATCGAGCCAGAAACCGTGATTGTTGGGACACACTTCAATCTGCAATCGTTCCAACCGATAATCAAAGGTATTTAATTTCGCGCCGCAATGCGGACACACTAAATCGGTTGGCTGCGGATTCCACTGCATCGTGCCTTTGGCGTGGTCGTCCGTCATGATGCGGTCTTCAATCGTATCGAGCTCGGCATAATCGAGCCACATCCCTTTGCATTGCGGACAGCGATCCACTTCCACGTCCTGCAATTTTTCGAGTACGAGTTCGGTTTGGTCTTTGGGACACTTCATGTAACACTCCAGTTTTTTTGGATTATACCTCGCGCCGTCCTTCCAGCGCGCGTGTCAGCGTCACTTCATCCGCGTATTCCAAATCGCCGCCGACGGGCAGCCCGCGCGCGAGTCGCGTCATGCGAATGCCGAGCGGTTTGATGAGGCGTTCCAAATACATCGCCGTCGCTTCGCCTTCCAGATTCGGATTCGTCGCGAGCAAAACTTCGCGCACGCTGCCGTCGCGCAAACGTTCCAGTAATTCCTTGATGCGTAAATCTTCGGGCCCAATTCCTTCGACCGGCGAAATCGCGCCGTGTAAAACGTGATACAGCCCTTTGTATTCGCGCGTTCGTTCCAACGCCACCAAATCCAACGGTTCTTCGATGACGCACAGGATGGCGCGGTCGCGCGTCTCGTCGCGGCAGATGCTGCACGGATTCTCTTCGGCGATATTTTGGCACAGCGTGCAGGTCGTAATTTTTTCGCGCAATTCGCGTATCGCGCCGGACAATTGCTCGACCTGATTTTTCGGCGCGCGCAAAAGATAAAACGTGAGACGCTGCGCGGTCTTGGGCCCAATGCCCGGCAGGCGGTGAAATTCGTCAATCAAACGCGTAACGGAACGCGGCGTAGTATCCATTTCGATTTTTCCTCATCGGCGCGACGACGCGTCGCGCGGAAAAATTGGCGTACGAGTGTATCATGTTTGAACTCATTCGCCAAAGCAAACGCTATTGGTCCGCGTATTCCAAACGCCACAACTCGATCGGTTCGTCGTACCCCTTGAGCTGCGCTTGAAACGATTCGGCTTGGACGTTTTGAGCGCCTAACCATTCTTGCACTTCGGGGTCTTGGTACGTCGTCTCGGACAGCAGCGTATTTTTTCCATCCGCCAAGCTGACGAGCCGCGCGGCAACGTTGACCGTCGTCCCAAAATAATCGAGGCGGTTATTGAGATTGACCGCGATGCAAGCGCCGGAATGAATGCCCACTTTGAGCGCGAGCGGCGGCGGGCCGCTTTCGGCGTCGCGCAGCGCGCGCTGCGCGGCTTGCATCGCGCGCAACGCATTGACCGGACGCCGAAACGCCGCCATCACCGCGTCGCCCATCGTTTTCACCACCGCGCCTTCGTGTTCCGTCACCGCCGCGCGCAAAATATCAAAGTGATTCAAAACGCGTCCGAACGCGGGCGCGTCGCCGATTTGCCGGTACATTTCCGTCGAGCGTTTCAAATCGGTGAACGCCAGCGTCAGATTGCCGACCGCAAACTGTTCGCCTTGCCGCAGCGCTTCATTGGAAAACAAATCGCGGAACGTTTGCAGCGCCGTCACATCCGCCGCCGTCGCCGCTTGATCGCTCCACGCCCAACGCTCCAAAACAAAATACTGCGCGTCGGCGGTCGCGTTTTCAAAAATCAAATGCGGCTCTAACGCCACGCGCGGCTCGTCCGCCGTCCAAGCGGCGTCGTCCGCGCGCAATACGAGTTCGGACGCGCCGTGCGGCTCGGCGAACAGATATTTGCCGCCGCGTTTTTTGAGCGTACGCAGGCGATATCTGCCTTGCTCCAACGGCAGCGCCACCGTCGCTTGGGCGCGCGGCGGAACCTGATATTGCGCGTAAATGTGCGGCGTCACTTGCGGACCCCCCAGACAATACACCTGCGTACTGACGGCGCGCACGCCCGGATTGGGATGAAACGTCAATTCCACCGAACGGTCAAAGTTCACCTGATAATCAACGTTGCACGAATCGCAGTGGACCTCGTGGCGCACTTGATTGAGTTCGGGCGCGCGAAAACTTGCGCCGCGACACAGCGGACACAACAAATCCCATTCCAAATTTAATACGCTCGCGCGCGTCGCGTGCAAAAATAATTCCAACGCCGTGCGGCGTGAAACTTGCCACTCGTCCGCAAACCCATACGGACGCATCCGCGCCAACGCGATTTCGTCGCCGAATTCGATGATGTGTCCGAGTCGTTCCAACAACGCGTCGTCGAAACCTTGCGTCAATAAAATCTGCCGCGCTTTTTGCCAGCGCGCGCGTCCGCCCGGCGCTAACGCGGAATTTTTTTGCAGCGGCATAGTCGAGACGCTTTGCCGTAATTCCAAATCGTATTGACGCACCGCGCGCGCGATGCCGCGACGCGTGATCATGCCGATTTGCAGCGGTATGCTCAGCCAGCCGATGAGATTGCGCGGCGTTACGCGCACATTGTAAAGCATCTGCGTGCCGCCGTCCGCGCGCGGTTCAAGCTCGACCCGAATTGTGGCTTGCGCCAAAGGACTGCCGTGATAACGGCGCACAACGGCATAGCGCTGCGGGCGCACCCATTCAAACGGTTCCTCGTCCCATTCGATGGGCACGCCAAAAAAACTAAAACCGAGTTGGCGGTCGGCGCCGCGCTGTTCAATCATGCGCGTTTGCAGCGCGGGGATGCCCGTATCGCGGTTAAAACGATTCGTGTCCGCGACGCGCGTCCACAACGCTTCGGGCGCCGCTCGCGTATGAAATTCCCAAAGGTAATCGAATTCGCGCACGATTTTTTTACCCCATCGAGATGCGTTGCCGACGGCGTTCCGCGCCCGGTTCATAATCTTGCCGTTAGCGTACCCAATGAATCGCGGAACCATGCCGAAACGAGCGCGGCATAAAAAGGCGGCGTTTGCGCGCGGCGCGTTTGAATTTGCACGCGCAATTCATTTTGATAATTCGTCAGCGCGTGAAATTCAGCCGGATAGATTATGCTTTCGGCGCGTTCGCCCCGCGCCGCGCGTTCCGCTTGCGCGACCAGATATTGCGTGACAAATTCTCCGCCGACGACGGCGTCTTGCATTTCGCCCAGACGGTCCTGGAGCGCAATCAAAGCGTCAATCAATTCTTGGGGTTGCGGCGCGGCGCGCTGCGGCGCGGCGAGCGGTTCGCTAAAAAATTCAAGCGCATAGCGCAGGCGTTTGACCGCGATACGCAGCGCGTGCAGCGTCGGCAGCGCCGCGCGCTCCAACCGCGGCTCGTACGCGCGCACGATGCCGTACTGTTTCCACAAGCGCGCGGGAATTTCGTCCGCCACGCGCAGTTCGGTTTCGGAAGCGGTTTGCTCGAGAAACGCCTCTATGCGTTCCGCCCATTCGGCGTATGCGCGACCGCTCAACAATTGTATTAACGCGGTTTGACGTTCTGCGCGCGCGCTGCGCCACGCTTCCGCCAAACCGTGCAATGCCGCGCGCTCGGGCTCGCTCACGCGCGCGCGATATGTTTGCAAAGCGCCTTGTAAAACGTCGAGATTGCGCGCCGCGCCGAGCGTATCGCGCAGCGCTTCCAGCATCGGAAATTCCGGCGTCAATTGCTTTTGCGGCAAGTACGCGCGTCCGAAGCGGAACGCCGATTTCATGCGGCGGCACGCCACGCGCATTGCGTGTATCGCTTTGACGTTTTCCGACGCGCGGGCGGCGTCTTCGGACGCGCGCAGTTTGTAAAATTGCCGCGCGAGGATGTAACGCATGGCTGCGCCGACGGGCATCGCGGCGGAGAGTTCAAGCTTCATGGGGACGATAAATAAAAACGCGGCGCGCCCAAATTTCGCGCGCCGCCGCCAATGTGAAAGCAACGCGCGCGGCGTCGCTTTGCCATTTTGATTTTAACCCATGCCTAAAAGACCGGCGCCCATGCCGCCCGTCGCCGCGTTCATGCGCTGCGACGCCATCGTCTGCGAGCGCTCGTGCGCTTCGTTCACCGCCGCCATAATCAAATCTTCGAGCATCGTCGCGTCGTTCGCCGCTTCTTGAATGGCTTCGGGACTGATTTTAATCGCCAAGATTTTTTGATGTCCGTTCATCGTCACCGTGACCATGCCGCCGCCGACGGTGGCGCTGACCTGCTCATTCTCCAATTGGTTCTGCGCTTCGAGCATTTTCTTTTGCAGCTCTTCGACTTGCTTTTGCAGCGCGGCGGGATTGAAACCGCCCATGCCGCCGCCTTTGGGAAAACCTTTGTTTTTGCTCATGCGTCTGTTTCCTCCGACGATTCATCGTCCTCGATAATGTTGGTTACTTTGCCGCCCAAATTCATACCGGTTCGCACCAGCGGATCGTTTTGCGCCGCGCGCATTTTTTCGCGTTTCGGCGAAACGATACATTTGAGATAAAGGGGCGCGCCGAACGTTTCTTGCAGTACTTTGCCGAATTGCGTTTTGGCGTGTTTGTCGTTATCAAAACGCGCTTGATGAATTTCGTAAAAAAAGCCAATGACCAGCGTATTGTCCTTGAGCGTCAACGGTTCGGCGTCTTTGAGAAATGGCGCCATCGCTTTGTTGTCTTTTTGAAACGCGCGAATCAAATTGTCCCAATGCTTTTTCAAAACCGGAATCGAAAGGGCGCCGGAAATTTCGGGCGTTGGTTCCGCCGCCGTTTCAGGCGATTTGGTTTTTTTCGACGTCGCCACGCGTTGATACGCGGGCGCGGGTTGGGGTTTCGGCGCCGACGCGCTCGCAAACGGATTCTCGGACGCGGCAGCTGGGGCGCCGCGCGCGCTCGGCGCGGGCGCGGCGGCAGCGCCGACGGGCGCGGGCTCGAGCGTGGCTTCGACGAGCGCCATTTCGAGCGGCAAGGTCGGGCTGGCGCTGTGGCGTAAATCCAACACGGCTTGCGAAAACAAACGAATGGCGCGCGAACATTGTTCGGGATTCATCTGCGCGCCGAGTTCGCGCATTTGCGCGCGCGTTTCTTCGCCGACGTTCAACGTGGCTTGGCTCTTGACCGTGAACATCAAAACGCCGCGCAGATATTCCACAATGTCGCGCGCGACTTGGCGCGGGTCCGCGCCTTCATCCACCGCCGCGTCGAGCGCGGCGATGCCGCGTCCGATATCGCGCGCCGCCAACGCCGCGCAAATCGCGTGAATGATTTCGAGCGACGCCGCGCCGAGTAAAACCTGCACATGCCGCAGCGTGATGGTATCGCCGCTGTACGCGGTCAGTTGGTCGAGCAGACTCGTGCCGTCGCGGAAACTGCCGTTCGCTTGACGCGCCACCAATTCCAACGCGGCGGGTTCGAGCTCCAGCCCTTCTTTTTGCGCGATATAGTCCAACTGCCGCATCAATTCCGGCAGCGCCGCGCGTTTGAAATCAAAACGCTGACAGCGTGAAGAAATCGTCGCGGGCACGCGATTCACTTCGGTCGTCGCCAAAATAAAAATGACGTGCGGCGGCGGTTCTTCGAGCGTTTTCAGCAGCGCGTTGAACGCCGACGTGGAGAGCATGTGCACTTCGTCAATGATGTACACTTTGTAGCGCGCTTCGTTCGGACGAAAATCAATTTTGTCGCGCAAGTCGCGGATATTGTCCACGCCGGTATTGGACGCGGCGTCAATTTCGACCAAATCGAGCAGACGTTCCTGATTGATGGCGCGACAAATGGCACATTCGTTGCAGGGACGCTGGCGCGGGTCGGGCGCGAGACAATTGACCGCTTTGGCGAGGATGCGCGCGGTGGACGTTTTGCCCGTGCCGCGCGTGCCGGTGAATAGATACGCGTGCGCGATGCGATTCAAGACTAACGCATTGCGGAGCGTGTCCGTAATATGGTCTTGGCCCTGCACGTCGTCGAACGATTGCGGGCGATATTTTTGATAAAGCGCTTGGGCTGGCACGGCGAAAAGGATAACATTTTTGGGTCAGATTGGCAAACACTCGCTAGGGCAAACGCATTTGAAATCGTTTTTGGGCGCCATTCCCGTGATTGGAAATCACGGTTTGAAAAAAGGTGAAATCGCGCGGCGATTTGGAGATTTCCGTGATTGGAAATCACGGTTTGAAAAAAGGTGAAATCGCGCGGCGATTTGGAGATTTCCGTGATTGGAAATCACGGTTTGAAGAAAGGTGAAATCGCGCGGCGATTCGGAATTTCCGTGATTGGAAAGCGCGGTTTGAAAAAGGGTGAAATCGCGCGGCGATTTGGAATTTCCGTGATTGGAAAGCACGGTTTGAAGAAAGGTGAAATCGCGCGGCGATTTGGAATTTCCGTGATTGGAAAGCACGGTTTGAAAAAAGGTGAAATCGCGCGGCGATTCGGAATTTCCGTGATTGGAAAGCGCGGTTTGAAAAAGGGTGAAATCGCGCGGCGATTTGGAGATTTCCGTGATTGGAAATCACGGTTTGAAAAAAGGGTGAAACCGCGCGGCGATTTGGAATTTCCGTGATTGGAAAGCACGGTTTGAAAAAGGGTGAAATCGCGCGGCGATTTGGAATTTCCGAGATTGGAAAGCACGGTTTGAAGAAAGGTGAAATCGCGCGGCGATTTGGAATTTCCGTGATTGGAAAGCGCGGTTTGAAAAAGGGTGAAATCGCGCGGCGATTTGGAATTTCCGTGATTGGAAATCACGGTTTGAAGAAAGGTGAAATCGCGCGGCGATTTGGAAAGCGATAGCCGTAAAAATTCATTTTACGAAAACCGCGCGAATCTTGACGTTTTCTATTCTGCATTGCTCATTGTGCATTGCTCATTGTGCATTGTGCATTAACCATTGTGCATTGACCATTCTGCATTGACCATTCTGCATTGCTCATTGTGCATTGCCCATTGTCCCTTGTGCATTTATAATTCCTCCCCGTGTCCAATCGTTTTTTGCGCGTAATCGTTTTTGTCGCGGGCTTTGCCTCGCTCGGCGTCGAACTTGCGGCGTCGCGTTTGCTCGCGCCCTTTTTTGGAACTTCGCTCTTGATTTGGGCGAACCTCATCGGCGTCATTTTGATTTATCTCAGCGTCGGCTATTGGCTCGGCGGCAAATGGGCGGACCGCGACCCGCGTGCGCAAACGCTCTTGCTCATTCTCGCGGGCGCGGGTTTTGCCGTTGGCGTTTTGCCGTTCGTCGCCGCGCCGCTTTTGGCGTTGGCGATTCCCGCGCTCGCGCAGTTCAGCGCCGAATTGGGCCTCGTATCGTTTCTCGGCGTCGTCGTGTTGTTCGCCGCGCCGGTGACGTTATTGGGCTGCGTGCCGCCGTTCGCTTTGCGGCTCGCCGCGCGCGACGTCAAAACCGTCGGCGCGACGGGCGGCGGTCTGTACGCGCTCTCGACCGTCGGCTCGATTCTCGGCGTCTATCTCACCGTCTTTTGGTTGATTCCGACGATTGGCACGCGCTTGACCTTTATGGTATTTGCCCTTGCGCTGCTCGGCGTCGCGCTGTGGGGTTTTTTGTTGGCGCGGCGCGCGCTGTCCGCGTTGCTTTTGGCGGCGCTCGTTTTTTTCACCGCGGGCTTGGCGCTTGTCAATCGCAGCGCCGGCATCAAACCGCTGCCGAACGTGATTTTCGAAACCGAATCGCCGTACAATTTCATTCAGGTGATTGACGAAGACGCTCTGCGCTTGTTGACCGTGAACGAAGGGCAGGCGTATCAATCGGTCTATTATCCGAACGCGATTTTGCTCGGCGGTTATTGGGATTTATTTTTGACGACGCCGTTTCTCACGGATGCCGCGCCGCCGCGCTCGCTGCTCGTCGTCGGCTTGGCGGCGGGAACGGTGAGCAAACAATTCGCCCAAATCTTTCCCGGAATTCAGATGGACGGCATCGAGATTGATCCCGAAATCGTGCGCGTCGGACGCGAACTGTTTGCAATGAACGAGCCGAATTTGAACGTCATTGTGGACGACGGACGCGCGGCGTTGTACAAAACGGCCAAGCGTTACGATGTGATTGTGGTGGACGCGTATCGTCAGCCGTACATTCCGTTTCATCTCGCCACCGTCGAGTATTATCAAACGTTGCGCGCGCATTTGACGGAACGCGGCGTCGTCGCCATCAATGCCGCGCGCACGCCGAACGACGCGCGGCTGGTCAATGCGCTGGCGGCTACGTTGAAGCAGGTTTTTCCGACCGTCTTGTTGTTGGATTATCCGAACGACACCAACACGATTATTCTCGCCGCGCCCAATGAAATCGCGCTGCAAGCGTATCAAGCGCGGCTCGCGCAAATTCAGACCGCGCCGCTCGCGCAGGTTGCCGCGATTGCGCGCGCGAACGTGCGCGTCTTTGACGGCGCCGGTTTGATTTTGACCGACGATAAATCCGCCGTCGAAAATTTGATTCATTCGATTATTTTCGACGCGACCCTACTGGCAGGAGAAAAAAATTAAATGAAGAATATGTCCCCGCGCGGCGCCGCGCTTTTGCAATGGTTGTTGACGCTGCTGCTGCCGTATGTGTTGATTATCAGCAGTTTGTATATTTTCATGACGCCGCAATTTATCGAATGGCAGTACGCGCAGCCCGATTTTCCGCCCGCCGACCGTTTTACGCCGGACCAGCGCGCCTATAACGCGATTGAAACCGTGCTGTACACGCGCGGCGAACGCACCGAACAACAGCTTCAAGCTTTGGGCGTTTATAACGAACGCGAAATCAAACATCTGGTGGATGTGTATAACGTTTCGCGCCCGCTGCTGCAATTGAATCCGCTGTTTATCCTGATAATGCTCGGCGCGTTTGTTTTGCTGTGGCGCAATCCGGCGACGCGGCGTCATGCCGGCACGGGCTTGATGTTTGGCGGAATCCTCACTTTTATTCTCGTCGGTCTCGTCGGCATCGTCGCCGTTTTCGCGTTCGATACCTTTTTCGTCGCGTTCCACCGCGTATTTTTTGAAGGCGATACGTGGCTGTTTAATTATTCCGACAGTTTGATACAGTTTTATCCCGAACTGTTTTGGATGAAGGCGTTTTACGGGATTGCGCTCTTTGTGATGGGGGGCGCGGTCTTGTTCACCGCGTTGGGCGCGTGGCTGCGGCAGCGCGCGTTGAAATAGAAAATAAAAAATCCGAAAGCGTACGCTTTCGGATTTTTTATGGCGCGTCGGTTGTGGTCGGCGGCGGCGTCGCGGTCGGCGGCGCGCAGGTTTGTCCCTTGAGAAAATCATCGAGCCCGCGCGCGAGCCCTTGCGCGATTTCGTCCTGATGATGCAAGAGAAAATCATAGTCCTGTCCGAGAAAACCCAATTCGATGATGGCGGCGGGCGTGGTCGGGTCAATTTTGCGAAACGCGTGATACTCGGTCATGTTGCGCGTGATGGTGTTATAGTTGAACGGTTTATCGTATTTCGACGCGACCTTGTCGTAACTGCGCGTGAGACAAGTCACCAGCCGGTCGTCTTGGACTTGATTGTCGCTCGGCTCGGCGTGCGCGATTTTGTAACCCGTCGCATACGCGTATTCCGCTCCCACCAGACACGAATCTACGTGAATGGATAAAAACGAGCGCGGCGCGAAATCGGGATTCACGTCCTTGTACACCGGGTCGAATTCTTGGAGCAGTTCGGCGCGATAGCCGCGGCGCTGTAACAGCGAAAGCGTTTTGTCGGCGACGCTTTTGGTAATGTCCACTTCGCGCGTGCCGTCGGGACAAATCGCGCCGCTGTCCGGCACGTCGGGAACGCGCGCCGCGCCTTCGATCGCCCAATGCCCCGCCACAATCGCCACGTCCGGCACGCTCGGCGTCGGAATCGGCGTCGGCGTATCGGTGGGCAGTTCGAAAATATGCGGAATGGCAAAGAATGGCGCTTGGGTTGGCACGAGCGTCGCTTCGGGGTCGGGCGTGAAATCGGCGGGCGGCGGCGCGGCGGGCGGCGTCGGTTGGAGATTGGCGACGACAAACACGCCGACGCCTACCATCATCAAGAACGCCGCATACTTGAGCCAGCCGAAACGGTTTTTTTGCGCGGGCGGACGCGCGCGGCGTGAACGCGGCGTACGCGGTTCATCCGCCGGCGGCGCGGCGCGCGCGCGTGAGACGCGGCGTGTCGCCGACGGCGTATTCGCGCCAACGGATTGGCGTTTGCGCGGCGCCGCTTTATTTTTGCGCGGCAGCGGTTTGAAATCAGAAGAATCGGACATAAAGGTTGAAAGTTGAAAGTTAAAAGTTAAAAGTTAAAAGCTGAAAGTTGAAAGTTGAAAGTTAAAAGCTGAAAGTTGAAAGTTGAAAGTTAAAAGCTGAAAGTTGAAAGTTGAAAGTTGAAAGTTAAAAGCTGAAAGTTGAAAGTTAAAAGCTGAAAGTTGAAATGAAAAAGTCGAAATTCAAGCTTCAAAATGCTTGAACAAGGTTCTGGTTTTTAATTTTGATTTTTTAGCGCAGGATGCGCGCGTCGCCGATGCGTTTGGTGAGACGCTGCGCGTCGAGATATTCGAGAAATGCAATCGCGTATTTGCGGCTCGTATCGAAATGGTCGCGCACTTGCGCCGCCGTAATTTCACCCCCGCCTTGCAATTGCTCCAGCGTCCACGTTTGCATTTGCGCCAACGCGTCGGGCGCGAACAAAACGTTAGGCGCAATGCGTTCCAACTTGCCCTGTTCGACGAGCGCGTTCAAAACGTCCGCGCCGACCAACGCTTCCGCGTCCATTTGCGACGGCGGATTAAATGGCGCGCGCGCGAACTGCGCGAGCAATGCGTCCACTTGCGTTTGCGTCGCGGCGTCGAACGCGACGTGATGCGCGGTTAACGCCGCCGTTTTTTCCGTCGCGCGGATGGCGTGGTCGCGCGCAAACTCGGCGACCAACAGGTCAAATGCGCGCGGCGGCACATTCCATTTGCTTTTCAATTCCTGACGCGGCATGCCCGCGCGCAAAGGAAATTGTTGGTGGTACGTCGCGAGCGTGCGCGTTAACGTATCGCGCCATCGTTCGCGCGCGCTGCGCGCGAGATACAGCGCGTTGGGCGCTTGCCCCAACGCCAATACATCGCCGTTCGCAAGCAATTCCGCCAACGCCGCGCGCGCGGTCGGTTCGTCCAACGCGCTCGCCGCCAGCAGCGCGCGCCATTCGAGCGCGGGCTGCTGTTCGACGATTTGTAAAAACGCTTCGGCGGGCGTACCGCGCGCCGCGCGTTCCAATTGTTGGATTACGTCCGCGCGTTTGCGTTTGTGGCGCGCTGTCGGATGCGGCGCAATGATTTCTCCGCCGCCCACCGTCATGCTCGGCGACGGATAGCGCAAAATAAATCTATCGCCTTTGGCGGCAATGACCGGCGTTTGCAAAAGCGCTTGCGCCCAACCGCTTTGCCCCGGCGCGAGCGTGTCTTGCTCCAATAAACGTATGCGCGCGGAAACTTGCGCGGCGTACAAAAACATTTCCAGCTCTTGACCGTGCGCCAAAGGACGCGGCGCGGACGCAAGCCATTCGATGCGCGCGTCAAGCATGGTCGTCGGCGCGTATGTGTCGGGCAAAATGACCGTATCGCCGCGCGCGATGTCGGCGGTGGAAACGTTCGCCAGATTCACGGCGACGCGTCCGCCCGGCGGCGCGGTTTCGAGTTTTTGACGATGCGTTTGCAAACCGCGAATGCGCGAACGGGCGCCGCGCGGCGCGATTTCCACCTCGTCGCCGACCTGAAAATGGCCGTCGCTCAATGTCCCGGTGGCGATTGTGCCGAAACCGCTCAGGGAAAATACGCGGTCAATCGGCAGGCGCGGACGACCCCGATCCGCTTTTTCGCGCGCGCGCGCCAACGCGCGTTCGAGCGCCAATTGCAAGGCGTCGAGTCCTTGTTTCGTTTTTGCCGAGACGGGAATGATTTCGGCGTCGCGCAAACAGGTGTCCTGCAGCGCCGTACGCACTTCGTCCTGAATCAATTCCAGCCAGCCGGGCTCGAACGCCAAATCCGTTTTGGTCAGCGCGACGACGCCGCTTTGGACGCGCAGCAAGTTGAGAATGGCGAGATGTTCGCGCGTTTGCGGCATGATGCCTTCGTCCGCCGCAATGACGAGCAGGGCGACATCTATGCTGCCGACGCCCGCGAGCATATTCTTGATAAACGCTTCATGCCCCGGCACGTCAATCAGCGAAACGGTTTCGTCGCCCGGCAAGGTGAACCACGCGAAACCGAGATCAATCGTCATTTCGCGTGTTTGTTCTTCGGCGAGCCGGTCGGGATGGATGCCGGTCAGCGCTTGAACGAGAGTGGATTTGCCGTGGTCAACATGCCCGGCGGTGCCGATGAGACGCATGGATCAATGCACAATGTTCAAGGCACAATGGACAATGAGTAATGCACAATGTTCAAGGCACAACGATCAATGTGGAATGGACAATCTACAAGCGTCAATGGGTAAGGCGCAATGTGGAATGGGCGATGGGCGCTTGCGGTGTGCGCGAAGAGGGGCAAAGCTGGCGATGGCGCGCGTGGTTGCCATGGCTGCTTTGCCCCTGCCAAAGGATGATTCAAAAGCCGTCGTCTATCGGTCGAATGGGCGGCGCGGGTTTTTTCACTTTGGCGCTGGCGCGTTCGTTTTCGACGCGGGTAATCAAATCGCTGGCGTACTGCTCGTAACGCGAATTGGCGCTGCGGCCATATTCGATTTGCATCCGTATCACGTCCGCCAGAACGTTCAAAACGCGCAAGCGGTCCGCGTCCATGCGTTCGCGCTGCTCGCGCAGCTCGTCCATCACTTGCGGGCGCCATTCGTCGAGCGGGTCGAAACGCGTTGCAATCGCCGCGATTTTTTTGGACCAATCTTCGCGCATAAATTCCCATTCGCGCTGCGAAACGTCTTCGCGTTTGGCGAGGTCTTGTTTCATCGAATCCAATTCTTTGCGCGTAAAATCTTCGTTCAATTTTTGGCGCTGCGTCAAGCGCGGTTCGATTTGTTTGAGCTGCGTTTCCAATTCGCGCAAGAGGGCGAGATAGCCGCGCGTCTCTTTGGGCAGTTCGAGCAAGGGGCGCAGCTGCCCGACCCAATCGTCCATCTCGCGGCGCTGCATCTTCATCTGCTCGTTCCATTCCGTCACCTGACGCGAGCGCGCTTGGTCGGAACGGCGCATGGCTTCGAGCGCGTCGGCGCGGTCCTGACGCAAACGGTCCGCGATTTGCTGCACTTCGGCAATCAGCGCGCCCGAACGCCGCACCCATTCTTCCGAAACTTGGACGCGGTTATTGAGTCCGTCAATGCGTTTATTCAATTCTTCGATGCCGCGAATGAACGCGACCTGGCCGCTTTCGATGCGTTTGATGGCGTCGTGGTCGCTTTGAATAAAACGCTGGTTTTGACCCAGCTCTTCGATTTTCACGCCGAGCGCTTCAATGGCTTTGTCGAGGCGGTCGCGGTCCAGCGCGCGCACTTGGAGATATTCGCCTTCGCGCTGTTGCCCGCGCCGCTCGGCTTGCTCGAACATGACGTTGACTTCGGTCTTGAGCTGCGCGAGCGCGCTTTCCACTTGCGAATAGCGCAAGGATTGACCCTGCACGCGCGCCAACCGTTCTTCCAAATCCTGAAGCCCTTTGGTCAGCCCGTTGATTTGCGCGAGGTAACTGTCAATCTTGCCGTTCAAGTCCGCAATCGTCGCGCGGTCACGGCGGTGTTCTTCGTCCAGCCAATTGAGTTTTTGAATCGTTTGCTCGGGTATCATTCGTCCTCCGGCTTGCGCGTCGTGATTATACAACATATTGCGCGCGCGCCTTTGGTTTAACAAAAAATTGATTTTGGATACAATCGCCCCATGCCTACACGCGAAGAAATCATTGTCAAACACGTCGCGCCGTTCATTCCGCCGCAAAAAAGCATCTTGGAAATCGGCGCGGGCAACGGTCTGGTTGCCCAAAGTCTACAACGTCAGTCGGGCGCGTCGTTCACGCTGCTGGACGTGGTGGACTATAATCGCACCGCTTTGAAACTGCACGTCTTTGACGGCAGGACCTTGCCGTTCGAGGACAATGCGTTTGACCTGGCGTTGCTGGTATTTGTGCTGCACCACAATCCCGACCCGCGTCCGGTCTTGCGTGAAGCGCTGCGCGTCGCGCGGCAGGGCGTTTTGTTGGTGGAAAACGACGTGCAAGGCGTTGTGCGGAAACCGTTGACCCAAATGGTGGACTCGACCGAGTTTGTGCGCCGCGGCGTGCCACGCTGTTATTTCACCAAATCCGCCGTCGAATGGATGGCGCTGCTGCATGAATTTTCGCCGCGGGCGCAAGTGTTGGCGCGTTTCAAAATCGGTTGGTTTTGGAACAATATCATTTTGCGCGTTGCGAAATGATTTTCACGCGCGCCACGCGTCGCTGAACGCTTGCAAGCTCACGTCGTAGCGGTACGAGATATCGAAATGGCCGTCGTCGAATTCTTGGCGCTGATACGGAATCCCCGCGCGCTGCAAACGCGCGCAAAAGGTGCGCGCGCCGTACTGTAAATTGAATTCGTCGCGCGTGCCGCAATCGAGATACAAGATTTGGAACGAGCGCAGCGCGTTGGCGTACTGCGGAATCAATTCAATCGGGTCCCATGCTTTCCAGCGCGCCCACACCGCCTCGTTCCATTCCCCCGTTTCCAAATCAAAAGGCAAATCGAAACCCCATGCCGTTTCCGGATTGGGCGAATAGCAGGTCGCGTAACCGACCGTGCTGAGAATGGCGTGCCAATCGCCTTTTTTCGGACGCGCCTCGCGGAACGTTTCCAAAAATTTTTCCATGCCGCCGTATTTTTTGACGCCGTTCAGCGTCGGCGGAAAATCCGCGCGATAACACAAATCAAAGTGCATGTCGCCGCTGTGACACGCCACCGCGCCAAACGTTTCGGGATGCCTCATTCCTTGAATCAACGCGCCGAAACCGCCCGAACTCTTTCCTGCGATGCCGCGTCGCTCGCGTTCGGGAATTGTTTTATAGTGCGCGTCAATGTACGGAATCAATTCTTGAATCAAATAATCTTCGTAACGTCCCGTCCCCTCCGAGTTGATGTATTGACTGCCGCCATATTTTGTAAAACAATCGGGCAGCACAACGATTAGCGGTTGAATCGCGTTCGTCGCAATCAAACGATCCAAGCGCTGCTGGATATTTTCATTCCACGCGCTTTCGTTCAACATCATCGTGCCGCGGCCCGTAAAGCCCGCGAGCAGATAGACGACGGGAAAACGTTTTACGCCGTCGTACGCCGCCGGCAGATAAACGCCCGTGCGCCGCACATGCGGGTCGCGCAGAAAATTGGTCTTGAGAATTTCGCTTTCGTGTAAAATGATTTCGACGCGGCTTGGCATGGTTGTCTACAGGCAAAGCATTTACAGACGCGAATAGATTCCGAAACGCGGCGGTGAGCGTAAACGCTTTGCCCTACGTTTTTGTTTTTTTCTGCAACTCGAACAATTTGTTTAACGCTTCGATGGGCGACAGACTCAGAACGTCCAGCGCGGCGATTTCTTGACGCAGCGCGTCATCGGGCGAAAACAGACGCAGTTGAATCGGCGGCGCTTGTTTTGCCGCGCGCCAATCGCCGTTTTCCAACTCGTCCAGAATTTCCCGCGCGCGATTCACCACCGACTGCGGCACGCCCGCCAATTGCGCGACGTGAATGCCGTACGATTTGTCCGCGCCGCCGCGCACGATTTTGTGCAAAAATACCACGTGGTCGCCCTGTTCGACGACGGCGACATTGTAATTTTTTACGCGCGGCAAATACGTTTCCAATTCCGTGAGTTCGTGATAATGCGTGGCGAATAACGTTTTCGCGCGCGCCTGCGGATGATTGTGCAGGTATTCGATGATGGCGCGCGCAATCGCGATGCCGTCGTACGTGGACGTGCCGCGCCCGATTTCGTCCAACACCACGAGCGAGCGCGGCGTGCAGTGACGCAAGATATTGGCGGTCTCGACCATCTCGACCATGAACGTGGATTGACCCGCGCTAATCGCGTCCTCCGCGCCGATGCGTGTAAAGATGCGATCCACGATGCCGAGCCGCGCGCTTTCGGCGGGAACAAAGGAACCGATTTGCGCCATCAACACGATCAACGCCACTTGGCGCAAAAACGTGCTTTTGCCCGACATGTTGGGCCCCGTGATGACGTGAATCCATTCGTCGTCGTTCAACGTCACGTCGTTCGGCACAAACGGTTCGTCTTGCAAACGCCGTTCGACGACGGGATGCCGTCCGCCGCGAATTTCGATTGCGTTGTCCGGAACCAAGACGGGGCGCACATAACGCTGTAGCGCCGCGACCTCCGCCAACGCCGCGTGCGCATCCAACTCGGCGATTTGCTGCGCGGTTTTGAGCAAACGCGCGGCGTATTGCGAAATTTCGCCGCACAGCGCGCGGAACAAGGTCGTTTCCAATTCCACCAAACGCTCTTCGGCGTTCAAAATCAACGCCTCGTATTCTTTGAGTTCGGGCGTGATGAATCGTTCCGCGTTCGTGAGCGTTTGTTTGCGAATATACGCGGGCGGGACTTGGGGCAGATTCGGCGTGGTGACTTCGATGTAATAGCCGAACACTTTGTTGTAACTGACCTTGAGCGATTTGATGCCGGTGCGTTCGCGTTCCGTCTTTTCGAGCGCGGCGACCCAATCTTTGGCGTTGCGCGCGGCGTGCGTAATGGAATCGAGTTCGGCGGAATATCCGGGCGCAATCACGCCGCCGTTCGCCAAATTCGCGGGCGGGTCGGCGACCAGCGCTTGGGCGATCAACGCGGAAACTTCGGGAACGGGATCAAGCGACGGATGTAAATTGTCATCGGTCGTGCGCCGCTCGTCGTTCGTCGGCGCGAGTTCAACGCGTAATCGCTCGACGCCCTCCAAACTCGCGCCCAACGTTCGCGCTTCGCGCGGCGAGGCGATGTTTTGTTGAAGGCGCGTCGTCAAGCGTTCTATGTCGCCGATTTGTTTCAGGATTTCGCGCGCGCGTTCGCGCCGCGCGGTATTTTGAAAAAACGCGTCCACGCGCTCCAAACGCACGTTCAACGTTTCCAAATCGCGCAGCGGTTGAATCAGCCATTGCCGCAGCAAGCGTCCGCCCATCGCCGTGCGCGTTTCGTCCAACACGCCGAGCAGCGAAAATTTTTGTCCGCCGCCGCGCATTCCGGCAACGATTTCGAGATTGCGGCGCGTCGGCGCGTCGAGCGTCATGAACGCGTCGGTTTGATACACGCGCAGCGCGCGCAATTGACCGAGCGCGCCGCGTTGATTTTCTTGCAAATAGCGCACAATGCCCGCCGCCGCGCGCGCCGCCAACGTCAAACCCTGCAAGCCAAAACCGTCGAGCGACGCGACTTGGAATTGTTCGAGCAAAACGCGCGTCGCCGCTTCGGCGTCGAGCGCGCGAAATGGCGTGACGGGATACGTCAACTCTGGGAGAGGATTTGCGCCGCCGCGCGCGTCGTGCAGCGTCAACACTTCGGCGGGCTGCAAGCGTTCCAATTCCATCAACGCCTCGCGTGCGTCAATTTCCGTCGCGGCGAATTCGCCCGTCGTAATGTCCGCGTACGCGATGCCCGCGCGTCCTTCGCGCAAAATTATGGCGGCGAGATAATTGTTGGCTTTGTCTTGCAGCAGGTTCGGTTCGACGACGGTGCCGGGCGTGACGACGCGCGTCACTTGGCGCTCCATCAAACCTTTGACCGGTTCCGTCGTCGTCTGTTCGACGATGGCGACTTTGTGTCCCGCCTGAATCAGCCGCGCGAGATAATTTTCCGCCGCGTGGTACGGCACGCCCGCGAGCGGCACGCGTTCGCCGTCGCCCATCTCGCGCCCGGTGAGGACGATTTGACATACCTGACTCACCAACCGCGCGTCGTCGTCGAACGTCTCGTAAAAATCGCCGAGCCGAAAAAAGACGATGGTGTCGGGAAATTGTTTTTTGATTTGCAGATATTGGCGGCGGACGGGGGTCATAGGAAACAATGATAATGCAGGTCAGAATATGCGGCAAGAAACACAAATCGCCGAAAGCAATTTGCTCCCGACGATTTGCGGTTGAAAGTATAGCGGCGATTTTGGCTGCGCCAAAAATTCTATTCCGCGTTCAACAACATGACTTTTGGTTTTGAGCGGCGCGCTTTTTTGGCGGCAGGTTTTTGGGCGCGCGTTTTTTTCGCGGACGTTTTTTTCGGCGGCGCTTTTTGCTGGGATTTCTTGGCGCGCGCTTTCGGTTTCGCTTTGGGTTTCGACGGATATTCCACGCTCAAGATGCCGAGCGCGCTTGGGCCCGCCGAATAGAGCCAACGCAAAACGTTATCGCGCAAATGGTCGTGCGCGTTAGCCAAGTCGCCTTTTTCAATTTCGCGCGTTGCCTCTTCGCACCACCAGCGCGCGGCGGTGTGCGCCTGCGCGTTTTGCAAGTCGGTGGAATTTTCGCGCGCCGTGTCGTAAAACCAATCAATGACGGTCTCGGTCATGATTTTGCGCGCGGCGGCGCCTTGATTGTTTTCGAGTTGGCGCAGCGTTTCTTCCACGAACCAGCGCGCTTGGGCGAGCGGCAAAACGTTCGCGTTCGCAGTCGGGCGCGGCTTTGTTACGACCAGCGGCGGCGCGGTTTCATCGAGGCGCACGCGGTACTCGTTTTGCATTGCCGCGCGAAAATCGCCGAGCAGTTGAGGTTTGTCCGACATGCCCCAGCCCGCTTGCACCGCGTCGTCGCTTTTTTGCCAGCGAAACAGGCATAACGCCTGAATCGGTTGCTGCGCGGGGTCGGCGTTCCACGCGTTGATTTCGGCGTACGCTTTTTGAATCCAACCGACGTTGTTATTTTCCCAGGGCAGATGCTGGGCTTCGGTAATCAACGCCGGACGCCGGCGCAGCGCGTTCGGCACAACGGCGAGAAAATCGCGGTACGTCCGAAACTGCCAATGCCAATTCGCAAAGGGCGACGGCGCGCGTTCTTCATTTTCAATCAATGCCGCGTCCATGCGCGCGGCGTGCGTCGAATACGTGTGCAGCGCCAGCGCGTCGGGCGGCGCGTCGAGCCGCAGACATTCATTCAAAATATCGCGGAAATAATGGACCCAATCGCCAGCAGGATTGCCGTCGTAGAGCGTTTGGGTGTTCCACGGACCCGGCGGCGCAGGCATCACCCAGTCCTGCGCGTGTCCCGCAACTTGATGAATGGCGGCGCGACACTTGGCGAAACAGGCGGCATAGCGTTTTGGCGTAAGCGGCTCTTCTTGCGGCGTTCCTTTGCCGGGACGTTCCCATGCCGCGTTCGTTTCATTGCCGATGAGCCAAATGTGTGCGCCTTGCGAACGCGCCGCATAGTCCGCGCATGCCGCCGCGAACGCGTCGTATTGCGACGAATGAGGAATCGTTCCGTCCGGTTCGTACCCGTGATTCAGCCGCACGATGACGCCGTGCCCCGCATTAGCAAGTTCGGAAAAATCTTCCGGCGCGTCGCTCACGCGCACGCTGACGACCACCCAACCGGGTTTGCCGGCGTCCGTCAAAAAACGCGCGCCCTCTTTGTCGTGAATGCCGAAAATGTGTTGGGAAATTGGAAAAGTTGGCATAGGGTCAAAACCTCAACGCTTGTTTCTCGCGTCCGTCGCCGCCCATTCAATTTTTATTTTTTCGAGAAATGGCGCGCCGCCCTTGTCATTCGCTTGCGCGAGATTCAATGCCAAGAACCGCGTCCGTTTTGGCGGCGCAGCTGTTAAATCGGCGACAGCATACTATAAAAAAGGCGGCGTGTATAATTCCTGCATTGCGATGCCGACGATGTATCATGGCGCGCGCTGTCCCTGCCGATAACCGGCGCGCCATCGGTTTTTGCCCAGGGCTGGCACATTGTCCGCAAGACCCCAAGTGTTTTTGCCGCGCCGCGCGACGCGATGGGCATTCGCGTCGCAAAACACTTGGGGTCTTGGCCCGACACGCGACTTTGTGCCAGCCCTAGGTTTTTGCCGCAGCGCTCTTTACAGATATAATGTTCCAAATCATGAAAGCCCTCCGCGCTGCGTGCAAGGAAGCTCGTCGCGGAACGAACGATGCGTTGGACGAGCTGCCGTATGCGAATTGGAATTGACGCGCGCCTAGTTTTTTATCACAATGCCGGTATCGGGCAATACATTCTTCGCCTGACCGAAGCGCTCGCCGCCCTAGACCGCGAAAACGAATATGTTTTGTTTCAGAGCCGCAAGGATACTTTGCGTCCGGTCGTCGCGCCCAATTTTCAACAGCGCAAACTCTGGACGCCGAGTCATCACCGCTTTGAACGTCTCGCCTTGAGCGCCGAACTGCTGCCGTATCGGTTGGACGTTTTGCACAGTCCCGATTTTATTCCGCCCTACAAAACGCGCGCGCCGAACGTCATTACCATTCACGATTTGGCGTTTCTATTGTATCCGCGTTTTCTCACGCCCAAAGCGGCAAAGTATTATGGTCAGATTGATCCCGCCGCGCGCAGCGCCGCGCACGTGATTGCGGTCTCGTTAAGCACCAAGCGCGATATTACGCGTCTGCTCGGCGTGCCGGAAGACAACGTGTCGGTCATTTACGAAGCCGCCTATTCCGCCGCGCAGCCCCTCGACCCCGCCGTCGCGCGTGCGCGCGTGCGCGCGAAATTTGGCGTGGACGGCGATTTTATTTTGTTTGTCAGCACCATCGAGCCGCGCAAAAATTTGCCCACGCTGCTCGCCGCGTACCGCAAATTGTTGGACGGCTATAAAAGTACGGCGCGCCTTTTGGTCGCCGGCGTCAAGGGCTGGTTGACCGACGAGGTGGATCAGGCGATGGAAAAGTACAAACTGCATAACAAGGTCTGTTTTCTCGGCGGCGTGCCTGCCGACGAATTGCAATATCTGTACCAAGCCGCGCGCGTCTTGGCGCTGCCCTCGTTCTATGAAGGATTCGGTTTGCCGCCGCTCGAAGCGATGGCGCACGGCACGCCCGTGATTGTGTCGAACGTCTCTTCGCTTCCCGAAGTCGTCGGCGACGCGGGCTTGTTGGTGGACCCGAACGATGTCGAAGGGTGGACGGTGGCGCTGCAGCGCGTTTTGACCGACGACGTTTTGCATGCCGAAATGTCCGCCAAGAGTTTGAAACGCGCCGCAAAATTTTCGTGGGAACGCGCCGCGCGCGAAACGCTGGATGTGTATACCAAAGTGGCGGGGAAATAAACAGCAGACCGCTGCTGTCCGTCGCTTGCCGTTCGTGAAACTCCTCTTTCTCACCCCGCAGCTCCCTTTTCCGCCGTATCAGGGTACGACGCTGCGCAATTTCAATATCCTAAAACATCTCGCGCCGCGCCACGAAATCCATCTGCTCTCGTTCGGCGCGCCGTCCGAATTGGAGAATTCGCCGCTGCGCGAGTTTTGCGCGCGCATCGAAATCGCGCCGCCGCCGACGCGGCGCCTGTGGCGGCGCGCGTTCGAAACATTTTTTCATCCGCTTCCCGACATGGCGCGGCGCTTGGATTCCCCGCTGCTCGCGCAAAAATTACAAACGCTGCTGAATGTGAACCGCTATGATGTCGTACAAATTGAAGGCATCGAGATGGCGCACGCGTGGTTCAATCAAAAATCAAAAATCGAAAATCAAAAATTGATTTTCGACGACCACAACGCGGAATGGACGCTGCAAAAAACGGCGTATGAAACGGACCGCCAAAATCCCAAGCGGCTGCACGGCGCGCTGTATTCGTGGATTCAATATCACAAACTGAAACGCTTTGAGCGCGCGGTGTGTTTGCAAGCGGACGCGGTGGTCGCCGTTTCGCAGCCCGACGCGGACGCGCTGACCGCGCTCGACGCGCAAATCAAACCCGTCGTGATTCCGAATGGCGTGGATTGCGAATTTTATACGCCGTCGGACGCGGCGCGCGCGGAATGGTCTTGCGTCTTTACGGGCAAAATGGATTTTCGTCCGAATGTGGACGCGTGCGTGTGGTTCGCGGACGAGATTTTGCCGGCGCTCCGCGCGGAAATTCCACGCGCCCAAGTTGCGTTGGTCGGACAAAAACCGAGCGAACAAGTTTTGGCGCTGCGACAGCGCGCGGGCGTCACGGTCACGGGCTTGGTTCCCGATACGCGTCCGTACATCGCCGACGCGGCGGTATTCGTCGTTCCTTTGCGGATGGGCAGCGGCACGCGACTCAAAGTTTTGGAAGCGATGGCGCTCGGCAAGGCGATTGTGAGCACATCGTTCGGCGTAGCGGGCATCGAATGTGAAAACGGGCGCGACGTTTTGATTGCCGACACCGCGCCGGAATTTGCGCGCGCGATTGCGAACGTGATGCGCGACCCGGAACGCGCGCGCGCGTTGGGCCGGCGCGCGCGGCGCTTGGCGGAGGAAAAATACGATTGGCGGAGATTGATTCCGCAGTTTCAAGAGCTGTATTGAAAAAACAAAACGCCTTGCCAAGCGTTTTGTTTTTTTGTGCGCCGCGCCGTTTTCCGCGCCGCGCCGCTTTGACACCCTCGCACAAGCGTTCTATACTGTTGCTTTGGATTCGATGGTTCGATGATTCAGCAAGGCGATTGGCGCATCGAATGGAATTCGACGCCTTAACAAGGCGATTGGCGCATCGAATGGAATTCGACGCCTTAACAAGGCGATTGGCGCATCGAATGGAATTCGACGCCTTAACAAGGCGTTTTAAAAAACAAGGCGTATCAAAAAACAAGACGGCGGCGCGTTTTGCCTTGTTTTATACCGCGCATTATTTTGTTATCGCCATGTTTCATGTCGCGCGTTATTTTGCCATCGAATTGAATTCGATGGTTCGATGGTTCGACGGAATGATCCATGCCTGAATTTAAACTCGTCTCTCCCTTTCAACCCACCGGCGACCAACCGGCGGCGATTGATAAACTCGTCGGCGGCTTGGAAGCGGGAATGAAATATCAGACGCTGCTCGGCGCGACGGGCACCGGGAAAACGTTTGTGATGGCGAATCTCATCGAACGGATTCAGCGGCCCACGCTCGTCATGGCGCACAACAAAACGCTCGCCGCGCAGCTGTACGCCGAGTTCCGCGAATTTTTTCCGCGCAACGCGGTCGAGTATTTTGTCTCGTATTACGATTATTACCAGCCCGAAGCGTACGTGCCGTCCAAAGATTTGTACATTGAAAAAGATTCGAGCATCAACGACGAGATTGACCGCTTGCGGCTCGCGGCGACGAGTTCGCTCTTTGCGCGGCGCGATGTGGTCATTGTCGCGTCGGTGTCGTGCATTTACGGTTTGGGATCGCCGGAAGATTACGGGCGCGTGGTGATTTCGCTCAAGCGCGGCGAAACGCGCCAGCGCGATAAATTGCTGCGCCATCTGGTCGAAATTTATTACGAGCGCAACGATTTGGAATTGACGCGCGGCAAATTTCGCGTGCGCGGCGATACGCTCGAAGTGATGCCCGCGTACGGCGAGACCGCGTACCGCGTCGAATTTTTCGGCGACGAGGTGGAGCGCATTACCGAAGTGGACCCGCTGACCGGCGAGCTGTTGTTGGAACACAGCGCGCTGGATATTTATCCCGCCAAACATTTCATCACGCCGCAAGAAAAATTGGCAAAAGCGTTAGAGGACATCGAGGCGGAATTGAACGACCAATTGGCGTTGTTCCGCACGCAGGGCAAACTGCTCGAAGCGCAGCGTTTGGAACAGCGCACGCGCTATGATATCGAGATGATGCGCGAACTCGGTTTTACGAGCGGCATCGAAAATTATTCGCGGCATCTTTCGCAGCGCGCGGCAGGTTCGGCGCCGTGGACGCTGCTCGATTATTTTCCCGACGATTATCTCATCATCATTGACGAATCGCACAATACGATTCCGCAAGTGCGCGCGATGTACAACGGCGACCAAGCGCGCAAGAGTACGCTGGTGGATTTCGGTTTTCGGCTGCCGAGCGCGTTGGACAATCGTCCGCTCAAGTTCGACGAATTTGAAAACAAAATCAAGCAATTGATTTATGTGAGCGCGACGCCCGCCGATTTTGAAAAGAAAACGTCGGCGCAAATCGTCGAGCAAATCATCCGTCCGACCGGTTTGGTGGACCCGCAAGTCGTCGTGCGCCCCATCACGGGGCAGGTGGACGACCTCGTGGCGGAATTACGCAAACGCATCGGCGAGGGCGAACGCGCGCTTGTGACCACCTTGACGAAACGGATGGCGGAAGACCTCGCCGAGTACTTGCACGAACTCGCGTTCAAGGTGCATTATCTTCATTCCGAAGTGCAGACGCTGGAACGCGTGGAGATTTTGCGCGATTTGCGTTTGGGCGTGTACGACGTCATCGTCGGCATCAATTTATTGCGCGAAGGATTGGACTTGCCTGAAGTGTCGCTCGTCGCGATTTTGGACGCGGACAAGGAAGGGTTCTTGCGGAGCGAAACGTCGTTGATTCAAACCATCGGCCGCGCGGCGCGGCATGTCAACGGCACGGTGATTATGTACGCCGACAGGATGACGGATTCGATGCGGCGCGCGATAGACGAAACGAACCGCCGCCGCGCGATTCAAGAAGCGTACAACGTGGAACACCATATCGAACCGCAGGGCATTGTCAAAGAGGTCAAGGATTTGACCGACCGCGTGCGCGTGGCGGCGGAAGGGCGGAGCGAATACAAAACCGACGGCGCGGCGCTGCCGTTGGACATGCCGAAACACGAAGCGCAAAGATTGATTACGGATTTGGAAAAGCAGATGAAGGACGCGGCGAGTCAGTGGGAATTTGAAAAAGCCGCGCTGCTGCGCGACCAAATCATGGAATTGCGCGCCATACTCGACGCCGCCGACCCGCGGGCCGAATGGCAAAAAATTATGGCGACCGAAGACCATTGGGAAATCGAACAATTGCGCGCGCGCCAAGAGACGTCGAAACCTCACGCCGCCGCGCCGCCCAAACCGGTGCGCGCGCGTTCGCCCAAACGCCGGCGTTAAAAAAATCGGTTCGGATAAATCCGAACCGATTTTTTTAGCTTTTCGTTTCATCGGGAGCGGGCGTTGTATCCGCCGCGGTTTCATCCTCGGGCTGTTCTTTTAGCACGGCGGCGGCGTCGTTTGCCGCTTCATCGGAAACGGTATGCGTTTCCGGTTTGCCGCCCACAGTTTCCATCCACGCCGTCACCGCTTTCGCCTGACTTTCGTCCACCAGCACGCCGACTGCCGCTTTGCCGCCATCCAATTCCTTGCTAATGCGCTCAAGGTCTTGTTTGGACATACCCAAACTTTTGTGGACAAAATGGCCCAACGCGCCGCCCAGCACGACGCCCGCAATGAGCGAAAGTCCGCCTGTCAAGACGGCGGCGAGCGCGCCGAGCAAAATGCCGACGCCGGTGCGGCGCGGGCCCTCCATGTACGCCTTGACCTTGCCTTTATCGTCTTTGACCAGCACGCCGATATTGTCGAACTTGACGCCGGCGACGGCTTTGTCAAATTCTTTGAGTTCTTGCGCCGCCTGATTCGCGGCTTCCGGGCTCGCGAAAAAACCAAGCACGAGTTGTTGATGATTTGCCATATTCATTTGCTCCTGAACGTTTTGGGATGAAGGTTTGTCGAACGAAACTCACGCCGCGCTATTATATGCGCGTTCTTGGATTTTTGCGGAGGCGAAAAAATTTTCCGGCGCAATTCACGCCGCTTTTATTGTCCAAGCGCCAAAGGCGGCGGCGCGGGCGCGCGTTCCCCCAAATCCAGCGCGTCCAGCCGTAAACCCGCGAGCCGCATATATTTCATCGCGAGTTCGTCCGGATATTTCCCCGCATAAACCACGCGTTCGAGACCCGCGTTGATAATCATTTTCGCGCAAGTGTGACACGGTTGATGCGTCGTATAAATCGTGCCGCCTTCGAGCGAAACGCCGTACAGCGCGGCTTGCAAAATCGCGTTCTGTTCCGCGTGCAGCGTGCGAACGCAGTGTCCGTTCACAATTTCGCAGCCCTCGTCAAGGCAGTGCGGCAAACCTTTCGGCGCGCCGTTATAGCCCGTCGTCAAAATGCGTTTGTCTTTGACAATGATGGCGCCGACCTGCGCGCGCAAGCACGTCGAACGCGTCGAAACGTCGAGCGTGATGGTCATGAAATAATCGTCCCAGCTGGGGCGCATGTTTGATTCAGGAACAAAGCATTTTCGCAAATCGCGTGACGCGAAATGCTTTGACCCGTTTAGCCCGTCCCGAATTGTCTGTCGCCCGCGTCGCCCAAGCCGGGCATGATGTAACCGGCGGGGAACGCGTCCTCTTCGGTCGTCAAGCGTTCGTCAATCGCGCCGAGATAAATGTCAATGTCGGGATGCGCGTCGGTCAATTTTTGAATGCCTTCGGGCGCGCCAATCATGCCGACAAATTTAATGCGCTGGGCGCCCCATTTTTTCAAAAGGTTCACGCACTCGACCGCCGAGCCGCCGGTGGCGAGCATCGGGTCGAGAATGACGCACACCTGGACGGTGGGCGAAACGGGCAAACGGTTGTAATAGGCGACGGGTTTGAGCGTGCGCTCGTCGCGATAAAAACCAATGTGCCACACTTCGGCGGGCGGCATCATTTCCCAAAAGCCCTCGACCATGCCGAGTCCCGCGCGCAAAATCGGCACGAGACCGATTTTATCTTGCAAGCGATAGCCCGTCGTCTCTTGCAAGGGCGTCGTCACGGTATTTTCTTCGAGCGTGAGGTCGGCGGTGGCTTCGTACGCCAACAGGATGGCGATTTCGCGCACGAGTTCGCGGAATTTTTTCGGTTCGGTGTTAATGTCGCGCAGTTTCGTAAGTTTATGACGAATCAGCGGATGGCCGCTGACGTGCACGCGTGGATGATTCATGTGCCTCCATTCACTTGCTCTTTTTCGGCAAGGGTTTGAATGACGCGAGCGGCAGTTCCATTTGTTCATCCGCGTCGTCTGCCGCTTGAGTTTGTACGGTTTTTGGTTTGCTCGCGGACTTGGGCGGCGCGACCGGTTTGGCGCGCGGTTTTTCCGCTTTTACTTTTTTGGCGTCCGCTTTTTCCGCGCGCGGACTCGATTTGGCAGAGCGCTTGCTTTCGCGGCTTTCGGTTTTCGTTTCGCGGTTCTCGCGCTTGCTTTCGCGGCTTTCGTGTTTTGTTTCGCGGTTTTCGCGTGTAGTTTCGCTTGCGGGTTGATGTCCGTTGCCGCTCGGCGGCGCGGGCGCGATTTTTTTCTCGATTTTCTTGTCTTCGTCTTCGATATGACCGACCAACGACGTGACGCGCTCGAGCGCGTCGCCCGCTTTGAGTTCGACGAATAATTTTGCTTTGGCTTCGCGCTTGCCCTTGACGATATTTTCGGCGCGCACGCGCACGGTCAAACCGCTTTGCGTCACAAACGTCACGTCTTGGTCTTGGGCGGCGAGACGCGCGCTCGCGACCAAACCGGTTTTCTTGTCAACGTCGAATACGCCGCTGCCTTGCGTGTAGCGGCCCTTGGGCGTGAACTCTTTGAGCGCCACGCGTTTGGCGAAACCGTTCGCGCTGGCGACGATGAGAAAGGCGTCGGGGCTGACGACTTCGAGCGCCGCCACCTTGTCGCCGTCCGCCAATTTAATCGCCCACACGCCCGCGGCGGCGCGCCCTTGCACCGGCACTTCGTCTTCGGCGAAACGCAGCGCTTGACCGTTCGCCGTCGTGATGAGAAATTCGCCGCCGCCGCGCGTGATGTATGCCCAACCGAGTTCTTCGCCTTCGGCGAGATTGATGGCTTTGACGCCGCCCGTTTGAATGGCGACAAATTCTTCCAGCGGAGTGCGTTTGATTTTGCCTTGCGCGGTGGCGAGCGTCATAAAGAGTTTGTCGGTTTCCGCGCCGAGCGCGACGACGCCGATAAATTTTTCGCCGCTTTCGAGTTGATTCGCCAGCGCGAGCCCGGACGGATTGCGCGCGACGTCGGGAACTTGGGACAAACGCAAACCGAGCGCGCGCCCGCGATTGGTGAACAGCGCAAGATTGGCGGCGGCGTCGGCGATGAGCAGCGCGATCGTCGGGTCGTCGCTTTTTTCGGAAACGCCTTGGACCGCGTTGCTGCGCGTGCGGCGATATTGCGCGGGCGGCGCTTTGCGAATCACGCCGTCGCGCGAGAGCGTGACGAACGCGCTGCCTTCTTCGGCGTGATGTTCTTCTTTGAATTCGGTCGCGGACGTTTGCGCAATGAACGTGCGCCGCGCGTCGCCGAAACGCGTTTTCAAATCCGCACATTCGTCCTGAATGACGCCGAGAATTTTCTTGGGATGCGCGAGCAAATCTTCCAAATACTTGATGCGCTTTTTGACCTCGGCGAGTTCGTCCTCGATTTTTTTGCGCTCTAACGCGGCGAGGCGGCGCAATTGCATATCGAGAATCGCCGTCGCCTGAATTTCCGAAAGTTTAAAGCGTTTCATCAACCGCTCGCGCGCGGTTTCCACGTCGGGCGATTGGCGGATGAGCCGAATCACTTCGTCCAGATTGTCGAGCGCGATTTTCAAACCTTCCAAAATGTGCGCGCGCAGTTTCAAGCGCTCCAATTCGTACTGCGTGCGGCGCGTGATGACGCTTTGCCGATGCTGGACAAAAAGTTGCAGCGATTTTTTGAGCGAAAGCACACGCGGCTCGCCGTCCACCAGCGCCAAGAGATTGAGCGAGAAGGCGGTTTGCAGCGGCGTGTATTTGAGCAGCGCGTTAATGACGGGCGTCGGTTCCACGCCGCGTTTGAGTTCGATGACGATGCTCATGCCCTGACGGTCGGATTCGTCGCGCAGGTCGCCGATTTCTTCAATCTTTTTATCGCGCACGAGTTCGGCGATGCGTTCGATGAGCGACGATTTGTTGACCTGATACGGAATCTCGCTGACGACGATGCGTTGGCGGCCCCCGCTCATGGCTTCGGTGTGAATTTTGCCGCGCACGACAATGCGCCCTTTGCCGGTCGCGTAGGTTTCCTTGATGCCGTCCGTGCCGAGAATGATGCCGTAGGTGGGAAAATCGGGGCCTTTGACGAATTGCATCAAATCGTCGGGTTCGATATCGTCAATCTTGTTCCAATGATCAATGACGTAACCGATGGCGTCGCAAATTTCTGAAAGATTGTGCGGCGGAATCAGGGTCGCCATGCCGACGGCGATGCCGTTCGCGCCGTTGAGCAAAAGATTGGGGACCTTGCCGGGCAGCACGGTGGGCTCTTTCATGGTGTCGTCAAAATTCGGACGAAAATCCACCGTGTCCATGTCAATATCGGCGAGTAGTTCTTGAGCGATCTCGGTGAGCCGCGCTTCGGTATAGCGCATTGCGGCTGCCGGGTCGCCGTCCACCGAACCAAAATTGCCCTGGCCGTCCACCAGCGGATAGCGCATGGTAAAATCTTGCGCCATGCGGACGAGCGCGTCGTACACCGATTGGTCGCCGTGCGGGTGAAAACGCCCCAGCACATCGCCGACGATGCGCGCGCATTTGCGCGTGGCGACGTTGTGGCGCAGACCCATCTCGTTCATTTGATACAAGATGCGGCGCTGCACCGGTTTCAAGCCGTCGCGCACGTCGGGCAGGGCGCGCGAAGTGATAACGCTCATCGCGTAATCGAGATACGCGGTCTGCATCTCGTCGCGAATATCAGTAGGTTTGATAATGCCAATGTCCATAATAATTGTTTTTTGCGCGCAAGTTGTACATTGCGTCAAACGCTCACGTTATGCCGATCCAATTTTTGGCGCAAGAATTTTTATGCGAATGTACGCGCATTGCGGCGAATCCGCGCAATGATTTGTACGGATGCGCGTTTCAATCGTCTAACTCTTGCCGCTCGGTCTGTTTGCTGCGCGCAGCATTATACACAAAAAGAACAAATTTGCTATCGCACCGCCGACACCAGCGCGCCGAAAGCGGCGATGCCTGCCGCGACGATGAAACTGATCATGATGCTTTGATACAACACATTGGGTCCGGGCGACAGCGTCGCGACCGTCGAAAAAATCGCGCCCGCCAAACCGACGCCCAAAACCATGCCCACGTTGCGCGCGGCGGCGAGAATTCCGGCGGCGATGCCTTGCCGTTGACGCGGCGCGGAACCCATGAGCGCGCTGTTATTGGGCGCGGCAAAAATGCCCGTGCCCAAACCGACGACCGCCAAGGGCAGCACAATCTCTGTCACGGACGAGGTGGGACCCAAGCGCGAGAGCCACGCCAAACCGACGGCGAGAAGCGCCATGCCGAGCGTGGCGAGAATGCGCGAGCCGATGCGGTCAGACAGCGTGCCGCTGAGCGGCGCGGCAAAGACCATGATGAGCGGCTGCGCGGTGAGAATCAAACCCGCGTCTTGCGGACTATAGCCGCGCCCTTGAATCAAATAGAACGGCAGCAAAAAAATGATGCCATACAGACAGATATAATTCAGCACCGCCGCCGCCGTCGAAGCGCTGAAAAGGCGCACGCGAAACAGCGATAGGTCCAACATGGGAAATTCGCTGCGGCGTTCGACCGTGATAAAGGCGGCAAAAATTAGAATGGCGCCGCCGAGTAGCCCCAGCGTCAATGGCGATGTCCAACCCCATTCCGCGCCCTGATTCAACGCAAACAGCAGCGTCACCATCGCGACGGTGAACAAAATCGCGCCGAGAATGTCAAAGCGTTCGCTGCGCGCGGTAACGCTTTCGCGCGGAATAAAACGCGCCGCCATGAAAATTCCGAGCAAGCCGATTGGCACATTGATAAAAAAAACGGCGTGCCAACTGAATTGTTCGGTGAGCCAGCCGCCCAGCGAAGGACCTACCGTCAAACCGAGATATGTCATGGTCGCCTGCAAACCTAACGCTTGGCCGCGCTGTTCCGGCGGAAAATTTTTGGTCAAGATGGCGGGCGAATTGGAAAAGAGCATCGCCGCGCCCAGCGCTTGGATGACGCGAAAAATAATGAGGGCATAAACGTTCCACGCCAAACCCGCCAAAAACGAACTGGCGGTAAAGATGATAAAGCCGATGATATAGAGCGATTTATTGCCAAACATGTCGCCGAGCCGCCCGAACGTGAGCAGCCAGCCGCTGACGACGACCAAGTAAATGGTGACGACCCATTCGACGGTCGTCACGCTCGCGCCAAAATCCCGACTCACGACCGGCAAAATGATATTGGCGACGCTGGCGTCGAGCGCGGACATGAATGTGCCGATGCCGACGCAAATCAAAACAATCCATTTGTGTTCGTACGCGCGCGTAGAAGAAATAACGTTAGACATCAAGGATCCTCGAATCAATTTGATGGGGCGGGTTCCAGAACCATAATGGGAATCGGACGCCCGCCGGTGCGTTTTTGATATTCCGCGTACCCTTTGTATAAATTCACCGCGCGCGCCCAAGCGCGCGCGTGTTCCGCGCCCTCTGCCGCGCGCGCGACAAAAGCGCGCGTCTCGCCGCGATACGTGACGGTACAGCGCGGCTGCGCGCGCAAGTTGTGATACCACGCGGGATATTTTTTGCCGCCCCAATTGGACGCGACGAGCAGAATCGCGGCGCCTTGCGGAATCATCAAAAGCGGCACGGCGCGCGGTTGCCCGCTTTTCGCGCCCGTCGTCGTGAGAACGGCGACCGGCAATCCGGTTGCCCAGCCGCCAAACGTAAAGCGTCCTTTCGACGTTTTGAGCGCGGCGTTGTCAACGTGATGGAAAAAGAACGAAAACGCTTTGGCGCCCCAACGCGACGACGATAAATTATGCATCCAGCGCTGCCACGCGGTGGGATGCGGTTCGGGAATAAACATGGGACAAGGGTCAAGGGTCAATGGTTGGTTCTGGGTTTGCGGGGTCGTTTGATGGACCTGCGAGCGCGTCGCGATTGACGACGGCTGGACCGAGCCACAAGGCGGCGAGTTTCAAATGGTCATAGTTTTGAGGAGTGGTTTTTTCGCCCAAACCGTCCGCGAGTCCCGACAACAGGGGAATGTCTTCGAATGGAAAAAAGCCCTCCATGCCTTGACGCCAATCGAACGCGTCGTTAAATTCGAGTCCCGCCAGCTGCGCGGCTTGTTTCAAAAGATTGATGGGTTCTTGCGCGGCGAATGACCATAACGCCATGACGAGCGCGGCGACTTGGGGCAGATTTTGCATCCCTTTGGCAAGCGCTTTGCGCTGTTCGATGGGATGCGCTTTATTGAACGAACGCGCGCCTTGCGCGGGGAGCGCGTAAAAGGTCGTCCGCGCCAACGTTTGTAATTCCGCGTCAACGTCTGTTAGCTGTTTCAACGCCATGCCCGCGACGAGCAAACGATAATCGTCGCGCATGTAATAGTTCACTTGCTGCCAATCGTGCAATACGAATTCTGTCATGCGGATATCCTGTGACGCGCGCTGCGCGCGCGGTGAGATGAAAAAACGGTAACGCCGCGCGCGATTATAACGCGAGGCATACGCAACGCCAATTGTGACGCGCGTCAGTTGTTTCGTCCGAACACGCCAAACAATCCGCCGCGCGCGTCTTACGGTACCCCTTGTAAAGCGTTTCTGCCAGAATAAGCGCCAGATCGCGAACGGGCGCGGCTGTCTGGGCGGTGCGAAACGGATATGGCAAGAAATAGAACGCGTAGCGTAGATGCGAACTGTTGGAAACGACAGGAAAAGACTGTCGGAATGGACGTTGTGCGCGGGAGAGGAGGTGTGGTATAAGGAAATGTCAGCGCGCGGGACGCGTCGAGTTTCTCAATTATGGAGCTCCGAAATGAAGCGGTTCAAAATTTTGGCGTTGTTGGCATTTCTGACATTGGGGATATGCTTGACACCAAATTTGGCGAGGGCAGAGGGCAGTCTGGAGATAAAGTCCAAGAAACCAAATGTAATAATGAGCATCGCGGATACGCCCTCGAATGAAGATGCAAAGTGGCCAATCACACGGGTCGAAAACTGGCAATCTATGGATCCTCAAACGGGGACTATTCATTTTCACAAGACCATCCTTAGGACTGCGCCAGAAAGTTATGTTTCGTCTGATTCCAAGTTGATTGCTTGTGCAGAGGATGGCATTGCAACGCCAAGTGTTACCTGCGCCTTCAGCGGATATGTTTCTCGTACAGATCAGGATGCACATGGCCCGTACATCGCGAACATTGTTCATTATGCGATCAAGTTCTGTTCTTCATACTATGGCTGTACCCATTTCCAGCCAGTGAGATTGGAAGTCTGGTGGACCAAGAGCGTCGCAGGTACTCCAAGCATCAGCTACACGACGGATTGGGGTTGCGGGAATTGCGCCAAATGCAACGAAAGTCCGTTCCAATACGTATATCATGGCAGCGGAACAATGACAACTTGGAATGGAAATAAGTCGAGTGTTCTAATCTATACAACCAGCATTCGCCATTGGCCCGCGCTGCGCGCTTTCCCAGACCTGTGGTACATGATTGCCGGTCACAACACGTCCAGTACGTCGTCCTACAACATGGCGGTTGCGGCCGATTATCCATAACTTATGAATAATCACTTGTCTCATCACGGGCGCCAAGTCATAGTCAGAGGTTGGGTGATAATTACCATTGGTTTGTTGGCGTGCCAGCCTACGCGAGTTGTACCTGTTGCGCCAGAAACTCAATTGCCGCCTGTTGTGACCGTGGCAACGGCGTTTCTGCCGTCGCCAACGCCTATTTCATGCAGAGCAACCCCCGGAGTCTCCATGTCGGTAAAACCTACTTCATCAACCTCCGCTATGGTCGAGATGCAAGGACTAGAACCCGGAGAAACTGTAGTTTTGATTTTCAAAGCGGAGGTTCCGGGGCGCCATTTTAGCCAAATCGAGGAGCAGCCCGTTCAACCAGCGGATGCGAACGGTTACTATGCTTATGAGGCACTGGGACTTCGCCCACTACCTGGCAGCACGGTAAATCAATGGCAAGTTCAAGCTGTTCATAAGCGTGGTGTCGCTTGCAGTCAAGTCCTTCTGCCCTAATACGATTCAAACTCGTATCCTCTGGCTACGCCGCAGTTGGTTCATTCAAAGAGTTAAACAAACGTCGCGCCTCGCAAGAGACGCGGCGTTTTCCTATCCACCTATTTGTGACGCGCGTCAGTTGTTTCGTCCGAACACGCCAAACAATCCGCCGCGCGCGTCCGCCCTTTCGCGCGCGGGCGGCGCGGCGGCGTTGTCGTTTGACGCGCGTTCCAAGAATTCATCCGGTTCGCGGAATTGCATCGCGTACAGCCGCGCGTACAAACCGTCCAACGCCATCAATTCCGCGTGCGTGCCGAGTTCGATAATCCGTCCGTCCGCCAAAACCGCGATGCGATGCGCGCCTTTGATGGTGCTGAGCCGATGCGCGATAATGACGGTGGTGCGATTTTGCATCAAGCGCTGGAGCGCGTCTTGGACGAGGGCTTCGGATTCATTGTCGAGCGAACTCGTCGCCTCGTCGAGTAAAAGGATGCGCGGATTTTTTAAAAGCGCGCGCGCGATGGCGATGCGCTGACGCTGTCCGCCCGAAAGTTTCATGCCGCGTTCGCCGACGAGCGTATCGTATTGCTGCGACAGCGCGCAAATAAATTCGTGCGCGTTCGCCGCCTGCGCCGCCGCCCGCATTTCCGCTTCGCTCGCGTCCAATTTGCCGTACAAGATATTTTCGCGCACCGTGCCGCCGAATAAAATGGTTTCTTGCGGCACAATCGCAATGTGCGAACGGATGCTCGCTTGCGTCAACGCGCGCAAATCACAGCCGTCCATTTGTACGCTGCCTTGCGTCGGGTCGTACAAACGCGGAATCAAATTAAAGAGCGTGCTTTTGCCCGCGCCGCTCGGACCGACGAGCGCCAGAATTTCGCCCGGCGCAATGTCGAGCGTGACGCCTTGAATGACCGGTATCAAATCTTCGTAATGAAAATATACATTGTCAAAAGTGAGGCGGCCCTGCGCGCCCGTCAAAGTTTGCGCGTCCGGCGCGTCGCGGATTCCCGGCGGCGTATCCAGAATTTCAAAGACGCGCTGCACGCCGCCGAGCGCGGCGCGCAATTGGGTGTACAAACCCGCCAAGCCGCCGAGATTCGCGGCGATGGTGACGCCGTAAATCAAAAAGCCCGAAATCATCGCGAGCGTGAGCTTGCCCGCAATCACTTCGCGCCCGCCGTACCACAGAATCGCCGCAATCGCGCTAAAACCAAGAAACGCCATCGTCGCCAAAAACAAGGCGTTGAGCAGCCCCAACTTGAGCGCCGCGTGAAAGGTTTGCTCCATCGCGCGGCGATAGCGTTGACTCTCGTACTCTTCGCGTCCAAAACTTTTGACGATGCGAACGCCCTGCAAACCCTCTTCCGCCACCACCGTCGAATCCGCGAGTTGGTCTTGGACGCGCGTACTGACGCGCTGCACGCGACTGCCAAAAACAAAGGCGACGAGAATAATGACCGGCACGAGCGCGAGAATAAATAACGTCAAGCCCGCGTTCAGCGTCAAGAGAATGAGAATGGAACCGCCGAGCATCAAGCCCTGATTGAGCAGCTGCGTCAGATTGGTGGTGAGCAGCGCGCGCAGCTGCGTCACGTCGCTCGAAAGGCGCGAGACGATTTCGCCGACGCGGCGCGTGGCGTAAAATTCCAGCGAGAGTTTTTGTAGGTGCGCGTACAACGAGGTGCGTAGGTCAAAAACGATGTGTTCGCCGATGAACGCCAGCAGATACGCTTGCATAAAGGTAAAGCCCGCTTGTACCAGAAACATGCCGACCAACGCGCCCGCCAACAGATTGAGCTGCTGGGCGTCGCCGTTTTGCGTGACCGCGCTGAGCAAATTGATAATGAGCAGGGGAAATAACAAACCCAGCGCCGTCGCGCCGACGAGCGCAAAGATGGCGAGCGCCATGCGCCCACGGTACGGACGCAAGTAACCAAACAGACGCCGCCACGGAACTTGGCGGAACGGGACTTGATTTTCCGGCGCGGCGGATGGCGCGCGGCGCGCGCGGCGCTTGGAGGAACGTTTTTCCATGCGAAAACTATATCACGCAAACGCGCCGCCGAAAATTTTATAGACGATGCGAATAAACGCAGCGTCGAGACCTGAACGATTCTTGCGCGTTCGCGTTACCTTTGATTTTATTTTGCGACGCTGTGCTATAATCAAAAGCGTTTAACCGGAAGGAGGTACGATGAAAACGTTTTCGACTTGGACGCGCCGCGGGATCGTTATGCTCGGTTTGAGCGTTCTTTTGGGCGCATTTTTGCTTGCCGCGCCGCCGCCGTTTGCGGATGAAACCGGCGTCGCCTGGGCGCAAGCGCCCGAAGCGGGACCCTCGATTACGGTGGACCTCACAAAAACGCTGGGCAATGTGGACGCAAATGCCTTTGGCGTGATTCTGAGCAACAAAGGGATGGGGTCGCCCGAACAGGTATATTTTTATCGCGACGCACAGGGCAAACAAGATTTGAAAAATCTGGGCGTTCGCCATATGTATTACTGGGTGGACCGTGACGATTGGCGGCAGCCCTACGATCCATTCACGGCGGAACCTGCGCCGCCGACCTCGATTCTGTACGTGGATGAATTTCTCCGCATGACTAACGCGGTCGGCGCCGACCCGATGATTTCGGTCAACGTTACCAATCTCTGTCGGCGTGCCGATGATACTTTGCCGTACGCTTCCGATAACGTGCAATGTAAAATGGCGAAGGCAAAGGATGCCAGAGCGTTTTTAGCGCACGTGAAATCGTTGGGCATTCGCGACGTCAAATATGTGTTTCTGGGCGTCGAACCGTATGCGGGCTGCCCTTATTGGATCAAAGGCGTCCATTGCACGACGTACACCGGCGAACATAAAATCCAATTGACTCAACAGGAATACGCCAAGCGCGCGGTGGCGTGGGCCAAAGCGCTGCGTCAGGTGGATCCCAAAATCCAAGTTGGCTTGCAATTGATGCCGAACGCCTATATTTGCAAAACGAGCTGCAACGGCGTGTCGTGGGACGAAACCGTGCTCAAGCAAGCGGGCAGCCAAGTTGATTTTTTAGTGACGCATCAATATTTCCAAGTGGACGCCGCCGTGCCGGATGAAGCTGCCGCGCAGCGCTTTTCCTATTATCAAAATCAGACCGATATTCGCGTAGACAAGCAGGGCATGACCGCGATGCCCAAAACGATTCGAAGTGAATTGTTGAAATGGCTTCCGTCCAAGAAAAACATGCCCATCTTTACCGGCGAATTCAACGCTTCCCGCACGGATGGCAAAGATGATTCGTTTGCGGTGGATACGCGCATGGCGTTGTTTGCGGGCTTTGGGTTGGTCGAAGGATATTTGGATTCCATTGCGCCGGTAGAACTCAACGGCGCAACGTATCCGGGCGTTACGCGCTTGACGCTGCTGGATTTGTACTCCTTGCCCGTGATGATTGCCCGTTACTTGCCCCTGAACAATCCGACGACAATGGTGCAAGCTCCGGCGTGGCACATGGTCGCCGCGCTGCGCGATCTGCCAGGCAAAACGTGGATCAACGCCAAAGTGAAAAATAATCCCAAGACGCCGGTGGGCCGTCCGGCGCTGCGCGTCTATGCGGTGAAAAAGAACAAGAATGTATGGCTGGTGGTATTGAATCACAGCGCTGACAGCGCGTACACGCTCAACGTTAATTTTATCGGCACGCAACCCAAGAGCGCGACGGCGACGCGGCTTGGCGATACGGCGGCGGGTTTTTTGACGCAAAACACAGCCGCCAACCCGTTCGCGATCGCGCCGGTCACGAGCGCAATTCCGGCGGGGAAAATCAAAACGAACCGTCTGGAAGCCATCACGTTCCCCGCACATTCCATGACCGTCATCCAATTGCAGGGCAAGTGAACTGTTATGGCGCAAGAATAATTTTGGTATGAAAAAGCAAGTAATGTCAGCACAGTGGCTCGTTCCTGTGCTGATTCTTTTCCTCGCGTTGGCGCTGCGCCTTTATCATCTGGGCGACAAAGGTCTGTGGGGCGATGAAATTGCCCAAGCGCGTTGGGCGGCGTTCCCGCTTGAAAAAATTTGGGAGCGTTTTCGCGATCCGCCGGATTACCTGCTCCATTTTGTGTTTGGGCATTTCGCGCTGCAAGGGGGCAGGGACGCGTTTTGGATTCGCCTGCCTTCTTTGGCGACAAGCTTGCTTGCCGTCCCCGCCACCTACGTCGTGACGCGCCGCGTGGCGCGCCGCGAGCTCGCGTATATCGCAATGCTGTTGATGGCATGGTCGCCGTTCCAGATTTGGTACGCCCAAGACGCGCGCATGTACGCGTCGCTGGCGTGTTTTGCGACTCTGGCGCTCTATTTTTTCCTGCGCCTTTTGGACCAGCCGCAGTGGCGCGGCGTTTTGGGTTTGACGCTTGCCAACGCGGCGACAATCTATACGCATTTGTTTGGCGTGTTTCCGGCGCTAATCCAAATTTTTGCCTTGTGCGGCATCGCGGGCGCAGCATGGTGGCGCGCGCAAAAAAACCCAAGTTCGAGCGCTCTATGGAAACGCATCCCGCGCAGCTATATTTTGATTGCGTTGAGCTTGGCGTTGACGGGCGTATTGATCTTGCCGCTCGTGTCCGGTACTTTGCCATACGTCGTCGGGCAGACCGTGCGCGACAGCCAAGCGGCGGACGGCGCGCAAGCGTTTCAGCTTTCGCCGCAATTTTTGAAACTGCTGTTGAGCGACATGGGTTTGGCGCCGGATATGGGATGGCGCATGGGCTTGTCGCTCGCGTTGGCGTTGACGGGATTCCTTTTCCTCGCGCGCAAAAATCCGCGCGGCGCGTGGGTGTGCGCCGTGTGGCTGCTGACGCCGTTAGCGCTTTTGCAGCTGACGCATCCGTCGCATGACGTGGCGAATCGCTATTTGATTTTCTGGCAGCCCGTCTATTTGATTTTGATTGCGGGCGGCCTCTATGCGCTGGCGCGCGGCGCGAACGCGGGCTTGCGGCGCGTCGGTTGGTGGCGCGCGCACAGTCCCGCCGCGCGTTTTGCGGTCGGCGCGAGCGCGTTCGCGTTGACGCTGCTGCTCTTTAATATCGCGCCGCTGCGCGCTTTGTATGCGCGCGCCAAGTTGAACGATTGGCAAACGCTCGCGCGTTTTTTTGACGCGCGCACGACGCCCGGCGATATATTGATGGTGGAAAAAGGATTTTGGGGCATGAACACGCTGGCGTACTATTTGAGCAATGTGAACGCGTTCAGCAGTCCGCCCGCCACGCTGCCGGAATTGCAGCAAGCGCGCGCGCAAAATCGAACTCTGTGGTACATGTCGTTCGGCGGCTATTACAATCCGCAGCCCGACGCGTGGGTACAGCAAAATCTGACGCGCGTGGACGGCGCGCAATGGATGCGCCCCGATTTGGATTATGTGCCGCGCGATGAATTTCACTTTACGCAATCAGAGCCGCTGCTCGAAATTTACATGCGGCAGGGCGAGCTTCCTTCGGAAATAATTTATGACAATGAATTGGGCGACCGTGCGCGCCCGACGCCGCATTTGCCGGTCAAACCCGACGCCGCGCTGACGGCGCAGCTCGCAAGCGCGAGTCCGGCGCGCACGCTGCGAGTCGAGTACGCGAATTCCGAAGCCGCGCTCTTTGTCGTCGAAATCAATGGCGCGCGGACAGAGGCGGCGCGCGTCGATTCGCACGGCGAAAGCGCCGCGGCGGAATATCCGCTGCCGCAAAACGGGCGCGGCATATTCCTCGTTCGCATCAAAAATGAGGGGCGCAAAGCGCTGTATGTAAAACGTCTCGCGTTAGAATGAAAAAGCGGACGCGCGGATTGCGCCCCGTTGATTCATTTCAGACCAGAGCGCTGCAAACAAACGCCGCGCCTCAAACGAGGCGCGGCGTTTTCATCGCTATTTGTTTTTCGGTCTACCGCGTGCGGCTGACGGATTAATAATCCGGCATCGGCGGCGCGCCCATCGGCGCTTTTTCTTTTTCGGGCGCGTCCGTAATCAACGCTTCGGTGGTGAGAATCATTGCCGCGATGGAGGAGGCGTTTTGCAGCGCGCTGCGCGTCACTTTGGCGGGGTCAATGATGCCCGCGCCGAGCATGTCTTCGTACTCTTCGGTCATGACGTTGAAACCGAGATTGCTGTTGCCTTTGTCTTTTTGCAGGCGGCGGACTTCGCCGACGACGACCGCGCCGTCTTCGCCCGCGTTTTCGGCGAGTTGGCGGAGCGGTTCTTCCAGCGCGCGACGCAAAATCGCGACGCCGGTTTTCAAATCGCCGCTCAAGGCGTTTTCGCCTTTGATCAAGGAATCGAGCGCGGGCGCGATGTTGACCAACGCGACGCCGCCGCCGGGGACGATGCCTTCTTCAACGGCTGCGCGCGTGGCGCTGAGCGCGTCTTCGACGCGATGTTTCTTTTCCTTGAGTTCGGTCTCGGTGGCAGCGCCGACGCGGATGACCGCGACGCCGCCGGACAATTTGGCGAGACGTTCCTGCAATTTTTCGCGGTCGTAATCGCTCGTCGTCTTTTCGATTTGCGCTTTGATTTCGTTAATGCGGCCCTTGATGTCCTTGTCCGAGCCGGTGCCTTCGATGATGGTGGTATCGTCTTTGTTGGAAATGACGCGGCGGGCTTGGCCCAAATCGCTGACGTTGGTCGTTTCGAGTTTGCGACCCATCTCTTCGGTGATGACGTTGCCGCCGGTGAGGATGGCAATGTCGCGCAGCATTTCTTTGCGGCGGTCGCCGAAACCGGGGGCTTTGACCGCCAGTACGTTCAACAAGCCGCGCAATTTATTCAAGACCAAAGTGGCGAGCGCTTCGCCTTCGACATCTTCCGCGATAATGACGAGATCGCGCTTGCCCATCTGGACGAGTTTTTCCAAAACAGGCACAATGTCCGTGTGCGCGGTGATTTTTTTGTCGGTGATGAGAATGTAGGGGTCGCTGATTTCGGCTTCCATCTTTTCGGGATTGGAAACGAAATAGGGCGAGATATAACCGCGGTCGAACTGCATCCCTTCGACGTAATCCACTTCAAAATCTAAACCGGTCTTGGATTCTTCGACCGTGATAACGCCGTCTTTGCCAACCTTGTCCATCACGTCCGCGAGCAGTTTGCCGATTTCGGGATCGCCGCCGGAAATCGTGGCGACGTGCGTGACGTCTTCTTTGCCGTTGACGGGTTTCGACATCTTTTTGATTTCGCCGACGACGACTTCGGTGCCTTTTTCGAGACCGCGTTTGAGCAGCATCGGGTTGGCGCCCGCGGCGACGACTTTGAGGCCTTCGGTCACAATCGCTTGCGCGAGGACGACGGAAGTGGTGGTGCCGTCGCCAGCGACATCATTGGTTTTGGTGGACGCTTCTTTCAAAAGTTGCGCGCCCATGTTTTCGTACGGATTTTCGAGTTCGATATCTTTGGCGACCGTGACGCCGTCGTGCGTGATCGTCGGCGCGCCGAATTTTTTATCGAGCGCCACATTGCGGCCCTTGGGCCCGAGCGTGGTTTTTACCGCATCGGCGAGCGTGTCCACACCCGTTTTGAGGTGCTTGCGAGCGTCGCCGGAAAATGAAAGTTGCTTTGCAGCCATGGATATTCCTCCGATAAAGTAACGAGCGTTGAGCGTTGCGCGCCGAGAAAAAGACGAACGTTTCCTCTTGACGCTTGAACCTCAATGCTCAAGGCTTATTTCTGTACTACTGCGAGAATGTCTTTTTCCGAGAGAATCAGCAACTTTTTGTCGCCGATTTTGATTTCGGTGCCGCTGTATTTGGCGAAAATCACCTTGTCGTCAACGGCGACTTCGAGCGGGATGCGTTTCTTGCCGTCTTCGTCCCAACGACCGGGACCGACGGCGAGAATTTTGCCTTCTTGTGGTTTTTCTTTTGCCGTTTCGGGCAACAACAACCCACTGGCGGTGGTTTCATCGCGGTCAAGCGGTTCGACGATGACGCGGTCGGCAAGCGGGCGCAGAGTTTGGTCTGCCATAATTGCTTCTCCTTGAATTTTGATTTTTGAATCGCACAGAAAGAGGTTAGCGCTCGATTGCTGAGAGCGCTAACCGATAAGAAATATATCACAGAAATTAAACTTGTCAAGAGGTTTTAAGAAAAATTTTATACAAATCACGTTATCAAAAAATTCAGAGTCCCCAAATTAAAATCGTAGGATGGGGACCTGACAGGTTTTAGCGGTCGCCAAAAATGTCGCGTCCGCGCCGCCTTACGCGCGCGTGACGAAAACCTGTCAGGTCTTGCGCGACGCGAGGCGTAACGACGCATGACGTACCGACGCGTTTCATTCCGACGCGTTTCATTTTTACAACTCGCGTTATGCGCGTTATGCGCGGATTCAAAAGTTCGAAAGAGACCTGACGGGTTTTCCCACTGCGATGCGTGATTTTACCGAGATCGTCGGAAAACCCGTCAGGTCTTTAGTACATCTGTGATGTACTGGGTCAGGCTTTGCGCGGCTTGCGAACAATTTGCTGACAATTTCAATACGGGCGCTCCAAATCATTTTTTTTCTGTTATGATAGAGCCGTTTCCCATTAAAGCTCACGAGCGCCTCGAGTTGGATGAGCCATGCTGGTCCACCCAATCCAAGATAACAACCAAAGAGAAAACTGACAACACGAGCGTTGTAATCGGATTGACATCCGAAATGACGCCGCAAGTACATCAATCCTATTGCTTAATAGGGATGCAAACCTATACAATTCCATGTGTAGAGATGGCAAACAGTCGGACGGCTGTTCCGACTCTGCCTCTCGACGATGGGGGGCGAAATTTTGGCGTTTGTCCTCCACTCGGTCCTGGATAAGGTTCAGTGGAGTTTTTGTGTTTATTGTCGGCGCGATGTCGCGTGCGACGACGCGAGTCCGTTCAGAGCGTGTGAGAATTGATTATGGATAAAGCAACGCAAGCGCGCAACAAAAATTTATATCGCATTGCGGGCATCATCGGCGCAATCATGCTCGCGCTATCCGCGTACGGTTTGTTAAGCGGCGGCAATCGTTTTGCGCTCGGTTCGTGGATAACGCTGGCGGCGGCCTGCGGCGCCGCCATTGTCCTTACGCGGCGCAACCGTCGCGATTTGGGCGTTGGCTTGATGTTGGGCGTGACGCTGCTGACGTTGCCTTTTTCTTCGTTTGTGGCGCAAGGCGCCGGCGTTTTTATGGGTCTGATTGCCGTCGCGTTCTCCGGCTTGTGCGCGTATTTGGCAATGTCGCCGCGTTGGCGCATTTGGGCTCTGTTGGCGGGTATCGTTTCGGCGGTGAGTTGTCTTTTGCTCGACGTGTTTGGTTCGCCCGCGCGTCCGACGCCGTTGAATTTTACGTTCACGTTCATTATCTCGCTGGTAGTTTTGGCGCTGTATGCGATTTTTGTTTTACGTCAGTTTCCAAACTTTAGTCTGCGCGAAAAAATTATCGTCGTATCGCTTGCGCTAACGCTCGTCCCTCTCGCGATTTTGGTTTTTTTCAATAACCGCGCCTCGACCGAAATTCTCACGCAGCGCGCCGGCGTCGCGCTTGAAAATTTGGCGGACGCGCAAGCGCAAAACATCGCCGTCCTGCTGGAACAAGAAGCGGGCGTGTTGGATGTGTTGGCGTTTGACAGCGCGATCTTGACTGAAGTAGGAAAAGCGAACGAGACGTACTTGGGCGACGCGAATGCCACGCAAGCTCAACTGGAACGGCTGGACCAAATCTGGCGCGCGGCGGACGCGGCGAACAATGACGCGGATGTGCTGGTCGCGTCGCGTTTGCATAATACGGCGGCGGATGCGCTGCGTCGTTTTCGCGCGGCGTATCCGAACAATGTCGAAGTATTTGTGACGGACCGCTATGGCGCGAACGTTGCGGCGACCAATCGCACGTCGGATTTTTATCAAGCGGATGAAGCGTGGTGGCAAGCGGCATACAACAACGGGCAGGGCGCGGTCTATATCGGACAGCCGACGTTTGACGAAAGCAGTCAGACCAACGCAATCAATATCGCGATTCCGCTGTACGCGGCGGACGGAAAAACGGTACAAGGGATTTTGCGAACTACGTTTTCGATTCAAGCGCTGGCGCAAGTTTTGGGAAGCGTCCGGTTGGGCGAAACAGGTTACGCGCAGCTGCTTTTGCCCGACAATCAAACGATTGGCGGCGCCCAAGCCGGCGCGTTGGATGCGCAAACGTTGGATACGCTTCGCCGCGCGCCGGACAGATTGGTTGAGATTAACGCGCCGGGCGTTGCGCCGCGTTTTTACAGCCGCGTGCCGATTCAAGCGGCGACAGGCACGGCGGCGGCGGCGATTTCCAATTTGGACTGGAACGTTTTGGCGCGTCAAGACCGTGCGGAGGTGTTGGCGCCAATCGAGGCGCAAACGCGCGACGCGCTTACCATTGCGTTGGTGGTCGGCTTGGTGAGCGCGTTGATTGCGTTGGGCGGCGCGGAATTGTTGACGCGGCCCATCACGCGCTTGACGGCGACGGCGGAACAAGTGCGCGCGGGCAATTGGCAAGCGCGCGCCGCGGTCGAGACGCAAGACGAAATCGGCCAACTGGCGATGACCTTTAATCAAATGACCGCGCAGTTGAGCGATCTCGTCGGCAATCTGGAGCAGCGCGTCAGCGACCGCACCAAAGAACTGGAATCGAATAACGCCTATTACGTTTCGCTCCAAGACATGAGCGTCGCGCTGCTGAAACGCCGCGAGGTGGAAGCGCTGCTGCAAGACATTATCGAACGCGCCGGCGATTTGGTCGGCACGAAAAACGGCTATGTGTTTTTGCTTGACCGCGCGACGCAAGAAATGACGATGCGCGTCGGCGTGGGCGCGTATCAAGAGCTGGTCGGCGCCAAAGCGAAATGGGGCGTCGGGCTGGCGGGCCAAGTGTGGGAAACCGGACAGGCGCTTGCGGTGGACGATTATCGCGGATGGAGCGGACGTCTCGCCGACCCCAGCCGCGATGTATTGCGCGCGGTCATTGGGGTGCCGCTCAAATCCGGCGCCGAGACGCTTGGCGTTATCGGGTTGGCGCATTTGGACGCGGACAAGAAATTTGGGCCCGTCGAAGTGGAGGCGCTAAATCGTTTTGCCGCGTTGGCGGCGTTGGCTTTGGACAACGCGCAGCTGTTGGACGCGTCGCAGCGCGAATTGGCGCAGCGTCAAAATACGGAACAATTTTTGGAATCGGTGTTGGATAATTTGCCGAGCATGTTGTTTGTCAAAGACGCGCAAGAACTCAAATTCGTGCGTTGGAATCGCGCCGGCGAAGAAATCATGGGTCACACGCGGCAAGAGATGTTGGGCAAGAGCGATTACGATTTTTTGCCGAAAGACATTGCCGATTTTTATATCGCCAAAGACCGGGAAACGCTGGCGAGCGGACAGACGCTGGATATTCCCGAAGAAGAGATTCGGTCGGCGGATGGAACGATGCGTTGGCTGCGCACGCGCAAGACTCCGATTCGGGGCGCGGACGGCAAGCCGCTTTATCTATTGGGCATTTCGGAAGATATTACGGAACGCAAGCGCGCGGGAGAACGGGAAGCGTTTCAGACGGCGTTGATTGCGGCGCAGTTCCAGATTTCGCCGGACGGTATTTTGGTGGTGGGGGCGGACGACCAAATTCTCTCTGCCAATCGGCGCTTTGCCGAGATGTGGGGCGTTTCTGCAGAGGCGCTGGCGACGGATTCGATCCAAGCGGTGCGCGAAGCGGCGCTGGCGCATGTGTCGGACCCGGAAGGTTGGGCCAGGCGCAGCGCCGAGATTTATGCGGATCAAAAGGGCGTGAGCAGCGATATCGTGGAATTCCGCGATGGTCGGGTGTTTGAGCGTTATAGCGCGCCGGTGACTGCGGGGGATGGTTCGTATCTGGCGCGGGTTTGGTTCTTTCACGATATTACCGAAATCCGCCGTGCAGAGTCGCTGGTGCAGCGCGTTACCCAAGATGCGCATGCGGCATTTTGGTCGGCGCGTGTGACGAAACTGGAGAATGAAACGCAAGAGGCGGGCGGGTATCATTGGGAAACCGAGTACGCGAACCCCGATTCGATTCGGCAGATTGCGCCAATCGAGGTGACGCCGGGGCAATCTTTTGGGGACGCGTGGTATGCGACGTGGGATGCAGGGGACAAGGAATTGATGAACCGGCACAGCGCGCAGGCGCTGCGTCAAGGGTTGGACCGGTATTCACAAGAATTTCGTTTTTATGACGCGAACGGCGATATTCATTGGATGTTGGAAGAAGCGCGCATCCAGCGCCGGAGCGAAACGGAATTTACGGTGACGGGGGTGAGTACGGAAATCACGGCGGTGAAGCGAGCGGAACAGGCGGTGCGCGAACGCGAGGCGTTGTATCGTTCGTTGGTGGACGTGATTCCGCAGGCGTTGACGCGCAAGGACGGCGAGGGGCGCGTGGTGTTTGGCAATGCGCGCTATTTCGAGGATACGGGGTTGACGCCCGAGACGTTGTATGGCAAGACGGATTTTGATTTTCATCCGCGCGAACATGCAGAAAAATATTGGCAGGATGATTTGCGCGTGCTGCGCGACGGAGAAACGCTGGAAGCGATTGAACCGCATCGGCGGGGGGACGGCAAGCTGATTACGGTGCGCGTCATCAAGTCGCCCATTCGCAACTTGGCGGGGGAGATTGACGGCATCCAGACAATGTTCTGGGACATTACGGAGGAGCAGGGGCGCCAAGAGGAAATCAAGCGGCAGAATGCGTATTTGGAAGCGCTGCAAGAGACTTCGGTGGGTTTGATGCAGCGTTTGGACGTGAACGCGGCGTTACAAGACATTGTGACGCGCGCGGGGCAGTTGGTGGGCACGGAGCATGGCTATGTGTTTTTGCGCGAGCCGGACGGGGACGAGATGGAAATGCGCGTGGGCGTGGGCGCGTATGAAGGATTTGTCGGACGCCGCGCGCGCATAGGCGTTGGGTTGGCGGGCGAGGTGTGGGCGCGCAACGAACCGATTGTGGTGGACGATTACCGAACGTATGGCGGCAGATTGCAGGACGCGAGCCGTGATATTTTGCGCGGGGTGGCGGGGGTGCCGCTGCGTTTGGGCGGCGCGGTGATTGGGGTTATCGGTTTGGCGTATCTGGACCCGGAGCAAAAATTCGACGAGCAAAAAATCCAAGCGTTGGAACGGTTCGCGCAGTTGGCGGCGATTGCGCTGGACAATGCGCGGCTGTACGAGGCGGCGCAAACGGAATTGAGCGAGCGCACTCGCGCCGAGGAGGCGCTGGCGCTGGAATTGCGTCAGACCGAGTTGGTCAATCGCGTTACGTCGCACGCGGTCAGTTTCGAGGTGGACCGCGCGTTGGGCGAAATCTGTGAAGAGCTGGCGAGCTATTTTGGAGCGGAACAGGCGGGGGTCGCGCTGCTCAGTCAAGACCGGACAAGTTTTACGGTTGTGGCGGAACGTCATCCGCAGGGGGGACCATCCGTCGTGGGCTATGAGATACCGGCGGTGGGGAATCCGTCCGCTGAAATTGTGATGCGGACGCGCAAGCCGGCGGCTTTTGTGGACGCGCAAAACGACCCGCGTCTGGCGGCGATTCATGAATTGATGGCGACGCGTCAAACGGCTTCGATTCTCATCGCGCCGTTGTTTGCGCGGGATGTGATTGTCGGGACGCTGGGCATTGATTGGCTGACGCGCTACGAGATAACGTCCGCCGACCTTGATTTGGTGGAACGGGTGGCGCTGGCGATTTCGACGGCGTTAGAGAATGCGCGTTTGTACAATTCGCTGCAACAGGAATTGGGCGAACGCACGCGGGCAGAGACGCAAGCGCGGCAGCGGAACGTTGAATTGGAATCGTTGAATCGCGTCGCGAGCGCGATGATGTCCAATGAACCGATTGAAGAATCGTTGGCGCAAATGGCGCGCGAACTGGTGACGACGTTCCGCGCGCGCAACTGCGGGATTGCGTTGTTGAATTCCGAACGCACGGATTTGGTCGTCGTCGCCGACGCGTTGGCGGAGGAACACGAGCAGCGTTCGGTCGGCATCGTCATTCCGGTTCAGGGCAATCCTTCGTCCGAATATGTGATCCGGAATAAAAAATCGCTGATCATCAGCGATCCGCAAAATGACCCGTTGACGGAAACGATTCACGAACGGATGCGCGACCGTCAGATGACCTGTCTCGCCATCATTCCGCTATTGTCCGGCGACCAAGCGATAGGCACGATTGGTTTGGATACGACGGAAGAGGGGCGCGTTTTTAGCGCGGATGAAATTCGCGTGGCGGAAACGATGGCGTCGCAGATGGCGAATGCGTTGGAAAAGCAGCGATTGTTGGAGGCGACGCAGCGGGAGGTGGAGCAGCGGACGCGGGCGGAACGGCTGCAGGGGGCGTTGTTCCGCATCGCGGAGGCGGTGAATACGGCAGAGAGTGACGCGGCTTTTTATGGAACGCTGCACGGGTTGATTGCGGAATTGGCGTATGCGCCGAATCTGTACGTGGCGCTGTATCGCGCCGCCGACGATATGCTCGAGTTCCCGTATTTTCGGGACGAGGTGGACGATCTGCCGGTCGAAGCGGGAGATTTGCTGCCGGCGGGCAAGCGCATCACGGCGTGGGTGATCAAACAGGGGCGTCCGTTATTTGGCGACGCGCCGACGATCCGCGCGATGATTGAACGGGGCGAAGTGGAGCTGAACGGCAATCTGCCGTTTGAATGGTTGGGCATTCCGCTCAAACGCGGGGCGGAAACGTTCGGCATGTTTACGGTGCAAAGTTATGAGAGCGAACATCCGTACACGTCGGACGAAAAAGAAACGTTGTTGGCGCTGGCGCCGGAAATAGCGAACGCGATCACGCGGCGTCAAGAGCAAGCGGCGTTGGTGCGGCGCAACCGCGAGCTGGGGGCATTGAACCGCATTACGCAGGCGATTGCGGAAGGGGCGGCGTTGCGGGATACGCTGAATACGGTGGCGCGTGAAATTGTAGCGACGTTCCAAGCGCGCAACTGCGGCATCGCGCTGTATACGTCTGACCGAACCGAACTGGAAGTTGTGGCGAGCGCGAATTTGCAGCCCGACCAACCCAACACCGCCGGCGTGCGGATTCCCATCGCCGGCAATTTATCCATGCAGCGCGTTTTGGAGACGCGCCAAACGCTGATTATTCAAGACGCGCAAGCCGACGCTCAGACCGAAGCGATTCATGAACTGATGCGGCAGCTGGATACGTGTACGTTGATGATTGTGCCCCTGTTGTCCGGCGGCGAGGTGATCGGCACGGTGGGTTTGGATTTGAACGATCCCCGGCGCTTTTTCTCGCGGCAAGACGTGACGTTGGCGGAAACGATAGCCAATCAGATTGCGAACGCGATTGAAAAGCAGCGGCTGTTTGACCAAACCACCGAACGCGCGCGCCGCGAACAATTGACGCGCGAGATTGGGGCGCACATGACGCGCTCGCTGGATCTGGAACAAATTTTGCAAACGACGGCGCGCGAGCTCAGTCATGCGTTGGGCGCGTCGCACGCCGTGGTTCGGATGGGCAATTCCAAAAAGCAAACGAACGGGGACCATGACCCCAGTTAGCGTTTGAGCCGCGCGCCAATGGAGCGAACGGGCGCGCAAGTCTTTTCTCTCAACCCTACCCGCATATAAAACTGGAACATGTGCGGGCAACATCACCTACTCGGAGGATTTATGCCAGAGCAACACGCTATGGATGTACAGATACCCAATGCGGCGCGCGTATATGATTATTCGCTCGGCGGCTCGCACAATTTTGAAGCGGACCGCCAAGCCGCCGAATTTATGTTCACGCTCGTACCTTCGACCCGAAAATGGGTGCGCTTGCTGCGAATGTTTTTGCATGACGCGGCGCAGGAACTCTCGGCGCAAGGATTCACGCACTTTTTTGATATGGCATCCGGACTGCCAACCGTCGAACACATTCATTCCACGCTGCCGGACGCCAAAGTGATTTATGTGGACAATGACCCGGTCGTCGTCAATTACGGCAGGGAAATCGTGGGCGATAATCCCAATGTGCGCTTTCTCGAAGCGGACGTCCGCAATATTGACGCGCTGTTGGCGTCGCCCGTCATTCCGGAATTGTTTGGCAATGACCGCCGCGCGGCGATTGGCATGAACGGCATCACAGTCTTTTTGTCGGACCAAGAAATTCAACGCATCATGCAAGCCACCTACGATTGGGCGGCGCCGGGCAGCAAGATGTGGATTACCTGGGAAACGCAAGCGGCGGGCGCCATGACGCCGCAATGGGGACAGTTTCTCGGCATGTTTGACCAGATGGGCTCGCCCATGCATCTCGTACCCCAAGAAAAAGCGCGCGAGCTAATCAAGCCGTGGCAGCCCGACGCGCGCGGTTTTCGACCCATCGCGGACTGGTTGAACTTGAAAGATTATATTACCGAGGCGGACCGCGAAGGCGTGGGGTTGGAATTTTATGGCGTGTATGTAGAAAAACCTTAGGGTAGAGTTGGTCGGCGTTGTGTTGGCGCGCGCGTGCGGCGCCAACGCAACACGGACGGATAGTTGGTTTAGCGTGACGCAGGGAGTTGGCATGACGACAATGGATTCAGCGACTCAAGATAACGCCGCCCAAGCGGCTGGGGCTGGCCAAGACGCGCTGGCGCGTTTGCGCGCCGAGACGCCGCGTTTACGCGATTTGACGATCCAAGCGATTCGGGCAAACGCGGTCGAGATGATGGGCCCCTTTGCCTCGATGCGTCAGATTCCCGAACTCGCCGCGCAGATTGTGGCGCAGTATTTGGATGCGCTGAGCCAGGGGCTTGACGCAGCCGCGATGCAGGCGCAGCTGCTTGATTGGGCAAAACGCGGTCTGGGTCCGCAAGGCGCGTTTGCAATTGCGGAAACGCTTGTCCAAGCCGGCATGGACATTGATGCGCGGCTCGCCCCGGCGCTAAATCGCTATCGCCGTCTTTTCATTACCGGCTATGAAGCCGTGCGACGAACGGAAATTTTGCGCGAGCAGGAACGGATGCAGCGCAGTTTGCACAGCGCGCTGGAGCGACAGATTGCGAGCGAACGCGAAGCGCGCATAGCGCTGCAACGTCGTCAGACGCAGCTTGAAGTGGCGGCAGAGCTCGCGCGGCGTACCAGCATGACGCGCGACCTTGACGAATTGTTGGCGGTGGCGGCGCGTGAATTACAGATTGCTTTTGAACTCGATTTCGTTGGCATTTATCTCTTGGATGATTTTCAAACCTATGCGGTTTTGCGCGCCGGCGCCGGCGCGGCAGGCAGTCAGCTTTTGGCGCAGGGTTATCATCTGCGTCTGGACGCGGATTCGCCCTTGCGCCGCGCGGCAGATCAGGCGGGACCTCTTTTGCTCTTGGATGGAAAACTGAACGCGGCGTCTTTTACGCAGCTTTTACTGCCCGCGTTGACGCAAACCGTCGTTATGCGTTTGACGGGACGCGGTCACACGCTTGGTTTTTTAACTCTGGGTTCTAAAGAGCGCGAAAAATTTGCGTCGCCCGATCTTGCCATGCTGGCGCTCATTGCCGACAATCTCGCGCATGCCATCGAAAACGCGCAGCTCTTGGCGCAAACGCAAGCCAATTTGCAAGAGCTGGAACGCGCGCAGGTCGGCTTTGTCCGCCAAGCATGGGCGGAAACGGCGGTTGCAAAAGAAATTGTCTATTCGCAAAGCCAAGATAATTTCGCCCCCATGCCCGCTGCCGAAACGGACGCCGACAATGGCGCGGCGCCGAGCGGCGTATTGAGCGTGCCGGTGACTTTGCGCGGGCAGGTGATTGGCACGGTGGATTTGGTGGATACGACGCAGACGCGCGCCTGGAGCGAAAACGATGTGGCGTTGGCGTCAAGCGTAGTGGAACAAATGGCGCTCGCCGTCGAAAATGCGCGTTTGTTTGACCAAGCGCAGCAACATGCCCAAGAGTTGACCGCGATTAACGAAATCGCAAACGTCATTGCCCAAGAGCTCACGCTCGACCGGTTGTATGAAAGCGTGCGCGAACAAGTTTCGCGCATTATGCCCGCCGACGCCTTTTTTGTCATGCTGTATGACCGCGCCAGCGATTCCGCCGCGTATCCGTATATTTTTGACGACGGCGAGGTGCATACCGCTCCCAATGCGACGCGCACCGTGCGCGCGAATTTACGCGCCGTGATTGAAAACGGCAACACTATTTTGCTGAATCGGACGCCGCAGGAAATTGCCGCCATGCAAGCGCGGATGAACGTTGAAACCGGCATCGGCAACGTTAATAAAGCGTCCGCGTCGCTGATGTATGTGCCAATGCGGCGCGGCAGTGAAATCGTCGGTTGTATCTCGGCGCAAAGTTATACCCTCAACGCCTATACCGAACGCCATACCGCTTTGATGGAAGGCATCGCCAATCACATGGTCGTGGCGCTGCAAAACGCGCGGCTCTTTGAAGCGACGCAGCAGCGCGCGCAGGAAACGGCGGTTATTAACGAACTCGCGCGCGAGATTTCGGGCGAACTCGACCAAGACGCTTTGTTTGAAAAGGCGTACAAACAGCTCGCGCGCTTGATGAAAGCGGACGCGTTCATTGTGTGGTTCTATGACGAGGCGTCGCATACGGTGACGCGGCCGGGCTTGTATGACCTGGGCGAACGCTATCCCGCGCGCGCCGAACCGGCGCCGTTATCGCCGCGCCTTGAAGAGATTGTGACGACCAATCGCCCGTTCTTGCTCAATCGCACGCGCGCCGATTGGGAAGCGGAACGTCAAAGGACGGAAAATATCTTTGGCTCGAGCGATCCTTCGGCGTCGCTGCTGTTTGCGCCGCTGCGTTTTGGCAACCGGACGCGCGGGATTATTTCCGTTCAATCGTACGATTTTGACGCGTACAGCGAACCGCAAGAAGCGCTGCTCGTGAATGTCGCCAATCAGATGGCGGCGGCGTTAGAGAACGCGCAGCTCTTTGAAGGCACGCGTCAGGCGTTGGCAGAGACGCAGCTGTTTTACCAAATTAGCGAACAACTCAATCAAGTCACGTCTTTGGAAGAGTTGGTGCGCGCCACCGCGCAGCCCGCGTTTGAACGCGGCGCCGGTTCCTCGCAGCTGCTGCTTTTAGAGTATGGGGCGGATGGAGCGCCGATGGCGGCGAATGGAGTGGTCAGTTTGCTCTCTTCCGGCGAGCTTGTGTCGTCCGGCGAATATACGCATTTCTCGCTCGAACAATTTGCGATTGGGAAAACGCTGCTGGCGAATCCGCACGAGATTCAAAGCATAGAGGACGTGGCGACGAATCCGATTCTCGACGACGCTACGCGCGAGGTTTTGCTCGCTTCCCGAACCCATGCGGTTGCATTTTTGCCCTTGACGGTGGAGCAACGGATTTTGGGTCTTATCGTCATTGGCTGGGCGCAGCCGCACACATTTAGCGTACAAGAGAAACGGGTTTATCAAACGTTAGCCCAACAGATGGCGGTAGTGTTGAACAATCTGCTCTTGTTCGACCAAACGCAAGAAGCGCTCGTGGAAACGCAGACGTTGTATGCCGTCGGCGCGCGTTTGAATGTGGCGACGACTTTGCAAGAAGCCATGCTCGCGGCGTCCGCCATTGGGATTGACGCCGGCGCGAACAGCGCGACTTTGATGCTGCTTGAAACCGACGCCAGCAACCGCCCGGAATGGGGCGTTGTCTCGGCGCGCTGGACAAAGGGTCACGAGCCGCCGCCGTTAGAGAATACGCGTTTTCAGCTGCAAACTTTGCCAATCGCGGATTTGTGGCTCGCGCATCCGGACGAGCCATTGTTGATCCAAGATATTGAAACGGACGAGCGCATTGGCGAGCGCGCCCGCGCGTTGTATCGCTATTCCCAGGTGCGCGCCACTGCGCTCTTGCCTTTGCGCGCGGGCGCGCGTTGGGTGGCGGTTCAAATTCTCAGCTGGAGCGAGCCGCACGCTTTTTCCGCGCGCGATGCGCGTTTGTATCGTGCGGTCATGGCGCAAGCGGCGACGGCGTTCGACAATCGTCGTTTGTTTGACCAGACGCAAGAGGCGCTCGCGGAAACGCAGACGTTGTACGAAATTGGCACGCGTCTGAATGCGGCGACGACATTGCAAGAAGCGCTGGAAGCGGCGGCGGGGCCCGCCATCGTTTCGGGCGCGGCGACCGCTTCGCTGCTGCGCGTGCATCCGGACGCGCAGGGCGAACCGAGCGAGTTGGAATTGGTCGCGGTGTGGCCCCGTGAGGCGAGCCATTCGTCCGCCATCGGCACGCGCTTTGGCGCGGAAAATCTTTTGGGCGACCGTTCTTGGATCGAACGTTCCGACGAACCGCGTCTGTTTGGCGATGTGGAAGCCGCGCCCGACTTGGGCGCTGTCGCCAAAGAGGTGTATTTGCGGCGCGGCGTCAAGGCGACCGCGCTGTTGCCGCTCAAGATTGGCGCGCGGTGGATTGGCGTGTTGAGTCAGAATTGGCAGACGCCGCATCCGTTCACGTCGCGCGACAGCCGGCTCTTGCGCGCGATTATGGCGCAAGCCGCGACGGTGTTGGATAACCGCGCGCTGTTTGAACAAACGCAAGTTGCCTTGCAGCAAACCCAAGACGCGTTGGTTCAGGTGCAGCAAGCGCAAAGCCGTTTGAATCTGCAATACGAGACCGCGCAGCTTTTGGCGGGCGCGCCGTCCTTTGATGCGGTGGCGGCGACGCTGCTTGAAATGATTTGCAAGACGCTGCATTGGGAAATCGGCGAGTACTGGGCGGCGGATCATAAATCTCAGAAATTGGTTCTGCGCCAAGTTTGGGGTACGGCGGCGCCGGAAATTCAGGCGTTTGTCCAAGATACCGTTGGCATGACCTTTGAATATGCCGAGGGGTTTGTGGGCGCGGTCTGGTCGGAACGGCGTCCGTTGTGGTCGGCGGATATTTTGGCGGACAAACGTTTCCGGCAGGCGCGTACGGCGCGCGAGGCGGGACTGGTCAGCGCGTTCGGTTTTCCGCTCTATAGCGCAAACAAAACGTTTGGCGCCGCAATCTTTTTCAGCGCTCATCCCCAAGAGTTTGACGAACGCATGAATGTGACCATGACCGGCGTGGGGCGTCAAATCGCGCAATACATGCAGCGCCGCGAAGCGGAAATGGATTTGGAAAACAGCCAAGCGCAATTGTCCGAAGCCATGCAGATTACGCATTTGGGCAGTTGGGAATATGACGTGGCGCAAGACACTTTTATCCTTACGCCGGAATTTTACGCGATGCTGCGGACGAGTGAAGGCGAGATGGGCGGTTATGCGATACCGGCGTCAGAGTATGTCAAGCGTTTCGTTCATCCCGATGATATATCGGCGGTCACGCTGGAAATGCGAAACGCCATTCGAACGCACGACCCAAATTACGAACGCGAATTTGATTACCGCGCTATATTCGGCGACGGCGCGAGCGGATACATGACGGTGCGTCTGCGCGTCGTCAAGGATGCCAACGGGCGTACGCTTAGAACTTTTGGCACGAATCTTGATATTACGGAACGCAAACGCGCCGAAGAAACGATGCGCCAACAGAATGCGTACTTGACGGCGCTTCACGATACGACGCTCGGTCTCATGCGCCGTCTCGATTTGGAAGAACTTTTGCAAAACATTATCGCGCGCGCAGGCGAACTGATTGGGACCGAACACGGCTATGTGCATCTGATTGAACCGAATGGGCAAGCGTTGCGGATGCGCGTCGGCATCGGGTTATACCGCGACCTGATTGGGACGATTGCGAAACCCGGTCAAGGTTTGGCGGGAACGGTCTGGCAAAATTCCGAGCCGATTGTGGTGAACGATTACCAAACCTGGCAAGGACGTTTGCAGACGACGGGTCGCAGCGCGCTGCGCGCCGTCGTCGGCGTGCCGCTCAAATCCGGCGATGAAACGGTCGGCGTGTTGGGCTTGGCGTCCGTGGAAGAAGGGCGCGCGTTCACTGCGGCAGAGATCGAAGCGGTGGACCGGTTTGCCGAATTGGCGGCGGTGGCGCTCGACAACGCGCAGCTGCATCAAGCTACGCAATCGGCGCTGGAGCAAACCCAACGCACGGCGGAACGCGAGAAACGCATCGCCGAGATTACCGACCGCCTGTATGCGGCGCCGGATATTGAACTCGTGCTGAGAGCGGCTGCCGAAGAATTACAGCGCACAACCGGCAGCAAACGCGCGGTGGTGCGGCTCAACCTAAAGGATAATGGAACGAACGGCAAAGATTGAGGCGTAAAGCGTATGACTATAGGGAATCGTGCTTTTGGCGAAGCCGCGCCGAACCGGCGCCATGCTTGGTATGCCGTGCTGTTCACGCTGGCTTTTCTCGTGGCAGCGTTTGCCCTCACGCTCTTTACTTCGGTAAATTATTTGGGCGTGTGGTTCACGCCCCAGCTAGTTCTCTTCGGGGTGGCGATCCTGGGGTGGTTAATCGGGATGGCGTTCATGCTGCGCGGACGTTTCGAGTTTGGCGTGCAGCTGGGTTTGATTGTGGTCATTGTGACGTTTCCGCTCGTGCCGCTCTTTATCGCCGGGCGCGGTTTTTTGATTGGCGGCGCGCTTGGCGCCGGCGCGTTGTTTGTCGCCACGTTGACGCTGCCGCCCGCGCGCGCGCAATGGTATATCGTGGCGGGCGTCTTTGCCGGCTTGGCGACGATTGTGTTGGATGTGTTTGGACCCTCCGCGCGCACCATTCTGGATTCGTCGCTCTTGCCCGGCATTTTGCTCACGGCGACGCTCGTGGTCTTTTTGGGAATTTTTGTCGTACGAAATTTTAAATCGTATCCGCTGCGTATCAAATTGCTTTTGGCGTTTGTCCTCCTCGCGTTGGTATCGGTCGGCAGCGTGACGTTCGTGGCGGCGCAGGCGATTCGTTCGACGCTGACCGAGAATGCGGCGCGTGATTTGCAGACGCGCGCGCAGGCGGCGGCGCTGGCTGTCGGCATTACGATGGACCGCAATGTGGACCGTCTCTCGACCCTATCGCTGGATAAACGCATCCGCGAGGATGTCGCGGCGCTGACGGACGCGTATCCACAGAATGAACCGGAACGGCAAGCGCTGCTGCAATCCAATGGGACGCGTTGGGCGAGCGCGGCGCCGCAAGACGCTTTGATTCAAGGCGTCTTGAATAATGATTTGTCCTACAGCTTGCGTCAGTTTGGCGAAGTGTTTCAGGGCAATCAAGAATTGTTCATGACCGACGCGTATGGTTCGGTGGTTGCCGCCACCGGCTGGCGTCCCGAATACAATTATCGCGAGGATGGGTGGTGGCAGAGCGCCTATAACAATGGGCGCGGCAGTATTTTTATCGGGCAGCCGGAATTGGACCCGATGCTCAACGATTATGGGATTCGGATTGCGATTCCGATTTTTTCCGAGGACCGCCAACGCGTCGTCGGCGTCTTGCACAGCATTTTCACCTTGACCGCATTGCAGCGCGCGCTGCTCTATAACAGTTTCGGCGCTACGGGCAAAATTGACCTGCTGTTTCCGCAAGGGCAAATCCTCGCTTCGGACGGCGCATTTCACTCGCTTTCTTCCGACGAATTCGCTCAAATCAAGGACGCGATTGGGCAGCTGCTGCCGACGCTGACGTATCGCGGCGACCCGCGCGTATCGGGCCAAGCCGTCGTCGGCGTTTCCGATGAACAACCTGAACCGTATCTGCGGAGCAGCGCGTGGCGCACGATTGCGACAGAGGAACCGTCGGAAGCGTTGGGTTTGGTCGAAGCGGGTACGCGCGCGGCGTTGCTGGCGGGCGTGCTGGCAATCGGCGCGGCGATTTTCGCCGCGCTCGGCTTGGCGCAATTTTTGACGCGTCCGATTCAAGATTTGACGTTGGTGGCGGATGAGGTGCAGGCGGGCAATCTCGCGGCGCGCGCGCCGGTGGTATCCGCCGACGAAATCGGCGGCTTGGCGATGGCTTTTAACGGCATGACCGCGCGTTTGCAAGACACTTTGGTCGGGCTGGAACGACGCGTTGCAGAGCGCACCCAAGAATTGTCGGAAGCGAACTTGAATCTGCAATCGAATAGCGCGTACCTCTCGGCGTTGAGCGATACGACGACGGGGTTGTTTGAACGGCAGAGCTTGAAAGATTTGCTGCAAGCGACGGTGGAGCGCGCGGGCGCGCTGATGGGTACGCAGCACGGCTTTGTGTTTTTCCAACAAGCCGAAGACCAAGAGATTGAAATGCGCGTGGGGATGGGTTTGTACGACGATTTAATTGGGACGCGCGCACAGCGGGGCATGGGTTTGGCTGGCACGGTTTGGCAAACCGGCAAGCCGATGGTGATTGATAATTATCAAACGTGGGAAGGTCGTTTATCCGGTTCGCGGCGCGACGCATTGCGCGCGGTGGTGGCGGTGCCGTTGAAACGCGGCGCCGGCATCGGCAGCGCGGATGATGTGACCGTCGGCGTTATCGGTCTCGCTTATACGGAGGAAGGTCGCAAATTCGGCAAGCCGGAGACGGATATTTTACAGCGTTTCGCACAGCTCGCTTCGATCGCTTTGGACAATACGCAGCTGTACACCGACGCGGAATATCGCGTCGAGGAACTGGGCGCGTTGAATACCATCAGTCAGGCGCTGGTGAATCAAAACGATTTAAAGAGCGTGATTGAAAGCGTCGGCGCGGAAATCAGCAAAATTTTTGGCGCGGATTTTTGCTATGTGGCGCTCCACAATCGTGAAACCCAACAAATCGAATTTCCGTATGCGATGGACGACCACAAGCGCATCGAGATTGCGCCGATACCTTTTGGGACGGGGCTGAGCTCGCAAGTGATTGCGGCGGACGCGCCGTTGTTGGTGACGCAAGCGTCGGCGGACGATTTTGACAGTATGGGCGCGGTGGATTTGGGCGATGGCGTGGCGCCGAATTCCTTGTTGACGACGCCGCTTCACGTCGGCGACCAAGTGGCGGGCGCGATTTCCGTCCAACGCATTACAATCGAACGTCCCTACACGGACGGCGATATTCGCCTGTTGGCGACGATTGCGACGAATGTGGGCGTCGCGCTGGACAATATCCGTTTGGCGCAAGATACACAGCGTCGCGTCCAAGAGCTGGTGGTGTTGAATCGCATCGGCGAACGCTTGAATTCCGACCAACCATTTCGGGCGCGGCTGCGCGAAGCGGGCAAAGAATTGACCGCGATTTTCAAGGTCCCGAATATGTATGTCGTGTTGTACGACCCAGCGCAGGACCGGATTGAAATGCCGTTCTTTATCGAAGATGGCGTCGAAATCGAAATTCCGCCGCGCCCGCGTCGCCCGGGCTTTATCGCGCAAGTGTTGGAAACGCGCGCGCCGCTTTTGGTGAACGAGAATTTGCCGCAGCGCCTTCAGGAGGTGGGCGGCGCGTGGTTTGACAAGACGAGCGACGAAACCCAATCCTATCTCGCCGTGCCGATTTTGTCGGCGGACCAGCCGCTTGGCGTGTTGGCGCTCTATGCGAATAGCGAACGGTTTTTCACGGACGCAGACGTGAGTTTCCTCCAGACGATTGCGCCCAGCGTTTCGGCGGCAATCCAAAACGAACGCTTGGCGCAAGCGAGGCGTCAGCAATTGGCAGAGCTCGCCGTTTTGAATCGCGTCGGTTTCATTCTGACCCAAGACAAATCGCTGGACGAACGTTTGATCGAGATGGGGCGTGAACTGCCGGCGGTGTTTGGCGTGTCGAGCGTGTATGTGGCGTTGTACGACGCGGCGAGCAATCTGGTGCGGATACCGTTCTTTCTCAGCGACAATGAAATTCTGCCGGTCGAACCGTTCGCGCTGGGACCCGGTTTTACGTCGCATGTGATTCAGACGCGCGCGCCGTTCGTCGTCAACAATGACATGCGCGCGCAAATTGAAAAGATGCAAGCCCAAGTCGTAGGCGAAGGGGATGTGACCGAATCGTTCTTGGGCGTGCCGATTTTGTTGGGCGAGCAGGTGTATGGCGTCATTGGCTTGTCCGACCTCGCGCCCAATAAATTTCACGATTCAGACGTCAATTTGTTGACGACGCTTGGCGCTACGGTGGCGGCGAGCATTCAGAACACGCGCTTGTTTGAGCAGACGCAAACGGCGTTGAGTCAAACGGCGTATCAGGCGCAGCGTTTGGGCATCTTGAATCAATTGAGCGCGGATTTGAATCGGGCGCGCGATATGACCGAGTTGTATGTCGTTGCCGCGAGCAAAACGCGCGAATTGTTCCGCGACAGCGATGCCACGCTCGCCATGCTGACCGACAATCCGCGTTTGGTTCGGCTGTATGCGCTCCACGACCCCACCGCCGCGCATTTTGTGAATGTGGGTTTGGCGCTTGACAATACGCTCATTCAAAAGAGCTTGCGCGAAAAGCAGCTCTTGAATATCCCGGATTTGCGCGCAGTAAGCTTTGTGGATAGCGCGGCGATGGTCTCACAGGGCTTACAGTCAGCGCTGTTGGTACCCATGTTCACGGGAAATAACGAGCCGCTCGGGACGCTCAATATCGTCAGTCCGCAGCCGGCGCATTTTGACGCGTTGGATGAACAATTGGCGTCCCAAATCGGCAGTCTTGTTTCCGCCGCGCTGCAAAATCGGCGGCTGTTTGAACAGACGCAGAACGCGCTCGCCGAAACGCAGCGTTTGGCGGAACAAGCGCGTCAGGCGGCGGAGCAGATTTCGGCGTTGAATCGCCGTTTGACGCGCGAAGGTTGGCAAGATTATGCGCGGATTGCTTCGACCGCGCTCGTGGCGGAAGCGGTGCGCGAATCCCATGCGGCGGCTGGTCGCGTGGACGCGGACAACGCGACGCCCGAACCGGAAAATGGCGCGAGCCGGCGAATCCAAGTTCCAATTATTGTGCGCGGCGAAACGATTGGGACGATTGAAATGGATTACGATGATGCCGCGGGCGAATGGACCCCGGACCAACAAGCGATTGTGAACAACGTCGGTGAGAAATTGGGTTTGGTTTTGGACAATGCGCGTTTGCAGGGGCAAATGCAAGTGGCGTTGGACGAAACGCGGCGGCTTGCGGAACGTGAAAAACGCGCGGCAGAAATTACGAGCCGGATTCATTCGACCACCGACGTCAAAAAATTGCTCCAGATTGCCACCGAAGAATTGCGCCGTTCGACGGGCAGCGCGCGCGCGGTGGTCAAACTGAGCCGCGACAAATCCAAGCTGTGAGCGTGCCGCGCGGCAAATTACAATTTTGCCAGAGCGGGAATGAATTTTTTGCGGGATGAAAATAAAGTTTGCGTTCATTGCCTTGTGAATGAGAGTCATGCTATGAAATCCAGTACTGATTCGGTTCGAACTCCGCGCAGTCTGAGTACAACCATCGCCTTGACGTTTTTTGCGTTGAGCGTGATTGTGAGCGTGTTGTCCGGCGGGCTCGTGCTGTTATCCTACGTGCGGACGCAGCAAGAGGCAGTCGCCGGCAATCTGTACGCCGTCGCGCAGGACGCCGCGCGCAAAGTCGGCGAATTTTTCCAAGACAAATTCGGCGCGCTCGAAACGCTGGCAACCTTGTCGAATCTGGCGCCGGAATATCAGGCGCAAAATACGAAAAATCTGGAGAGTTTGCTGGACATTCAACCGTCGTTTCGGCAGTTGGCGATTTTGACGCCGGAAGGCCAAGTGGTCGCGGATTCGTCGAGCCGCACTTTTCTTTCAATTCGAGAATTAACCAAACGTTTGACGCCCGACATGCTGGCGCAGGTGCAAGCGGGCAAACGCGCTCAAAGCCCCGTGTATATTGACGCCGCCATGAAAGAGCCATTGGTCTTGCTGGCGACGCCGGTCAAAGACGACGCGGGCGTTGTCAAAGGCACGTTGTTGGCAGAGCTAAATCTCAAATCGGTTTGGGACTTGATTAACCGGCTCCAAGTGGGCGCCACCGGCATTGCCTATATCGTGGATCGCAGCGGGAATTTGGTCGCGTATCATGATACGGCGCGCGTGTTGGACGGCGATAACGTAAAAAATCTTTTTTCGGTCCGCGCGTTTGTGAGCGGCGCGAGCGAGACGAATCCAAATCCGTTGAATGTGGGCGCGGGCATTCGGAATGATACGGTGGTTGGTTCGACGGCGGCGCTCGGCGCGCCCGATTGGGCGATTGTGGCGGAACTGCCTTGGACGGAAGCGTATAGCAGCGTGCTTGGCATTGTCGTTTCTTCGGCGTTGATTCTTTTGGCGATTTCGTTATTGGCGGGCTTGGTGGGTTTGTATCTGGCGCGCCGTTTGACCGCGCCGCTCGTGAGCTTGACGCAAACCGCCACGCGCATTACGGCGGGTGAATTGAACCTCCAAGCGCAAGTCGAGGGCCCGACGGAAATTTCCGGCTTGGCGCGCGCGTTCAATAACATGACGACGCGGCTGCGCCAAACTCTCGCCGAACTCGAACAACGCGTGACGGACCGCACGCACGCTTTGGAGACGAGCCGTAACGAGCTGGAAAAGGTCAATTTCAACCTGCAATTGAATCAAGCGTATCTTGAGGCGTTGAACGAAACCAGCGCCAATCTGATGGGACGGCTCAATACCAAAGAGTTGCTGCAAACCATTGTCACGCGCGCGGCGACGCTGGTGGATACCGACGACGGATATATTTATTTGCAAGACGACCCGGATTTGGAAATGATGCTGCGCGTGGGCACCGGCTTGTATGAAGGTTTGGTGGGCGCGCAAGCAAAACGCGATGTCGGCTTGGCGGGAACGGTGTGGGCAAGCGGCAAAGCGCTGGTGGTGAATGATTATTCGCATTGGCAAGGACGCTTGAGCGGCGTCGGGCGTCAGGACATTCAAGCGGCGGTGGGCGTGCCGCTGCGCGCCGAGGACAAGGTGATTGGCGTCATCGGGCTGGCATATCGCGAACCCGGACGCAAATTTGAGGCGAACGAAATCGAAATTCTCAATCGGTTCGCGCAGCTCGCTTCCATCGCCTTGGAAAACGCGCGCTTGTTTGAACGTTCGCAAGCCGCGTTGGCGCAAAGCGAACAGCAAGCGCTCATGCTGCGCCGCCTCAGCGCGACCAGCGCCGAAGTTTCTTTGGCGCGCAACTTTGACCAAGTGATGTCCATTTCACAGCAAGCGATTCATGAAGTGCTTGCGCCCGAACGTACGGCGGTGTTGTTGACGACGTCGGACGACGCGCATTATCGCGTCTATGCGGTTCAAGGGGAACGCGGCGAGATGGTTCCCGGCGCCGTCATGCCGCTCGCCGCCACGCTGCTGCAAGACGCGCTGACCAAGCGCCGCTTGGAATACGCGCCGGACATTATCGCCCATTACAACAATCCCGACGCGATGGCGGGGGTCGTGCGCGGCTTTCGCGCGGTCATTAACGCGCCGCTCATTGTAGATAACGCCGCCATTGGCGCGCTCAATGTGTGCAGTAAAACGCTTGATCGTTTTTCCGCGCAGAGCGTTGATTTTGTCAAACAGATTGTGGCATTGGCGAGCGGCAGTTTGCAAAAATTGCGTTTGTTGGAACGGATGCAAAACGCGCTGGACGAAGCCGAAGGTTTGTATCGCGCGACCCGCGAGTTGGGCAACGCTTCGGACCTGGCGGCGTTAATGCGCGTCGCAGGCGAGTTCGGACGCGCGCAAGGTTTCGACCGCGCGACGCTGGCGCTCGAAGACCCGATGCAAGACCCGCAAGCGCCGCGTTTTGCGATTCACCGCGTGGTGTGTCGGGGCCAAGAGATTGTGATGGAACCGCCCACCGCCGCGAACGACCTTTGGGCAATTTCCAAAGACGCGTACGGGACGGCGCAAGGACAAAAGTTACTCGTGGCGCCCGATTTGGCAAAGGAAACGAGTTTAGCCGAAACGACGCAGCAAGCTTTACAGGCGTCGAAAATTCGCGCGCTGGCGAGCGCCATGCTGCGCTTTGGCGACGGGCGGATAGGATATTTGACCTTTACGGCGTCCGCGCCGGTGCATTTGCAAACCGAAACGTTGGAGCGGCGGGTCGCGGCGTTTGGCCATCAGTTTGGCGCGACGCTGGAGAATCAACGGCTGTACGAACAAACGCAAGCGGCATTGGCGGAAGCGCAGCGCGCAATCGAGCGTGAACATGAAGCGTCGGAACAAATTGTTGCGCTCAATCGCCGTCTCACCGGCGAAGGTTGGCAAGAATATCTGGATGCCCAAGCCGACGCGCTTTGGATCGAAGATGCGAGCCCCGAAATAAAAAGCGCGCGCGCCGCGCTGCCGGAATTGGAACATGCGGCGGAAACGGGCGAGTTGGTCATTTCCAAAGAAAACGGTCACAGCGCGCTGGCGATGCCGATTGTGGTGCGCGGGCATGTGATTGGCACGCTCGGGCTGGAAGACGCCGACGGCACGCAGGAATGGTCGGCTGACCGCATTGGCATTGTCAACGACGTGGCGCAAACGCTGGGCATGGCGTTGGACAATGCCCGTTTGTACGGCGAGTCGCAGCGACGCGTGACTGAATTGGGCGCGCTGAATCGCATTTCGCAAGCGGTGACGGCGGAATTGGATTTGGATTCTTTGCTCAACATCGTCGGCGATCAGGTGCGCCAAATTTTCGAGGTGCAGCATACGTACATCGCGCTGTATGATCACGCCAAGCAAACGATTTCGCTCCCGTACTTTGTCAACGACAATAAACGCGTGCAGGTCGAGTCCATTCGTTTTGGCGAAGGATTGACTTCGCAAATCATTCGCACGCGCCAGCCGTTGGTGTTGAATGAAACTTTGGACGACACGATGGCGCAGTTTGGCGCCAAAGTTTTTGGCAATCCGGCGCAAGCGTATCTCGGCGTGCCGATTCTGGTGGGCGACGAAGTGACGGGCGTACTCAGCATCCAAAGCGCGTCGCGCGGTCATGTCTTTGGCGAAGACAATGTGCGCTTGCTGGAAACCATCGCGGCGGCGGTGGGCGCGGCAATCCAAACCGCGCAGCTGTACGGCGCGATGCAGCAAGAGGTGCAGGAACGGCAGCGCGCCGAAGAAGAAATCCGATTGTCGCTCAAAGAAAAAGAAGTCCTGCTCAAAGAAATTCATCACCGCGTGAAAAACAATCTGCAAATCATCACGTCGTTGTTGAATTTGCAATCGGCGCAAATCAAAGACGCGGACACGCTGGCAATGTTCCGTGAGAGCCAAGCGCGCGTGCGCTCGATGGCGCTCATTCACGAAAAATTGTACCAGTCCAAAGATCTGGCGCGGATTGATTTTAGCGGCTATGTGCGCGAGCTGATGGTATACTTGTTCCGTTCGTACACGGTCAGTCCCGACCAGATTCAAACCGAATTCGATACGGGCGAAATTTATTTGGGCATTGACACCGCCATTCCGTGCGGGCTGATTATTTCAGAGCTGGTGACCAATGCCATGAAATACGCGTTCCCGAACGGCAGGCACGGCAAAATTCATCTCAGTCTGCAACCGTTGACGGACGGCAATCTCGTCCTCCGCGTGGCGGATAACGGCGTCGGCTTTCCCGATGATTTCGATTGGCGCGAATCCGATTCGTTGGGGTTACAGTTGGTCAGCACTTTGACCGCGCAGCTGCACGGCAAGATGGAAGTAAGCGGACGCGACGGCGCGTCATTCACATTGACGTTCCCGGAATGAGCGTGGACGCGCGATAGGCGCAACCTTTATGGTTGCCCAACTTGTTTTGAAAGGTGAATGGTTATGAGCGATACGCGAATTATGATTGTTGAAGACGAACGGATTGTCGCCAAAGATTTACAGTTTCGTCTGCAAGGATTGGGTTATCAGGTGGTCGCAATGGCTTCGGAAGGCAATGACGCCATTGCCAAAGTCAAAGCCACGCTGCCCAATCTCGTGCTTATGGATATTCGCATTGAAGGCGACATGGACGGCATTCAGACTGCCGAAGTGGTGCGTTCGGAATTGGATATTCCCGTCATTTTTTTGACGGCGTACGCGGACCAAGCCACGTTGGCGCGCGCCAAAATCACGGAACCGTTCGGTTATATCCTCAAACCGTTTGAAGAGCGCGAACTCCAATCTACGATTGAAATCGCGCTTTATCGCCACAAAGCGGAACAGCGTTTGCGCGATAGCGAACGCCGCTATCGGCATTTGGTGGATTACAGTCAAGGGCTCATTTTGACGCACGACATGAACGGCTGCCTCCGTTCCATCAATCCGGCGGCGGCGCATCTCTTGGGTTATCCGGCGACCGAAATCATCGGACGCGATATGCGCGATTTTATTCCGACGGAACATCATCGTGAATTCGACGCGTATCTGGAACGCATTGCGGTCAGCGACAGCGACGATGGCTTGGTGCAGATGCGTTCGCGCGACGGTCAACTGCATGCGCTGCAATACCGCAACGTGCGTTCCCAAGAACCCGGCGAAGGCGCGTATGTCTTGAGCCACGCGGCGGATATTACGGACCGGATGCGCATCGAGCAGATTTTGCGCGAACAAAATGCGTACTTGAGCGCGCTGCATGAAACGACGCTCGGTCTGATGAGCCGTTTGGACCTGGAAGATTTATTGGAGCAAATTATCGTGCGCGCGGCGGCGTTGGTCGGCACCGAACACGGTTATGTCTTTATGCAAACGCCGAACGGTACGGGCGAGACGGAAATGATTATGCGGATTGGCGTCGGCGCGTACAACGGCTTCAAAGGCACCAAAGCCAATTACGGCGTCGGGCTGGCGGGGACCGTTTGGCAATCCGGCGAGCCGGTGGTGGTGGACGATTATCGCAATTGGGCGGGCCGTCTGGCGCTCTCTTCGCGCGACATTTTGCGCGCGGTCGCGGGCGTGCCGATTAAATCGGGCGCTCAAACGGTGGGCGTCATCGGTTTGGCGTATTTGGAAGAAGCGCGTCATTTCGGCAAGGGCGAGATGGAAGCGTTGGCGCGTTTTTCCGAATTGGCTTCGATTGCGTTGGATAATGCGGTCTTGCATCACACGGCGCAGACGGAACTGGGCGAACGCAAACGCGCGGAAGCGGATTTGCGCCGCACCGAAGTATTTCTCAATACGGTGGTGGACAATCTGCCGTACATGGTGTTTGTCAAAGACGCGCAGGATTTGCGCTTTATGCGCTTTAACCGCGTCGGCGAGCAATTGATGGGCAAATCTACCGCCGAATTGTTGGGCAAAAACGACTTTGATATTGTGCCGGAGGTCGAAGCGCGCTTTTTTGAGCTCAAAGACCGCGAGGCGTTGACGGGACGCAAATTGGTGGACATTCCCGAAGAACAAATTGATACGCCGCACGGCAAGCGTTATCTGCATACCAAAAAAATTCCGATTATGGACGGCGACGGGCAGCCCAAATATCTGCTCGGCATTTCCGAAGACATTACCGAGCGCAAGTTGGAGCAGGAACGGCAGCGCGTGTTCGAGCGCAAACTGCAAGAGACGCAGAAACTCGAATCGCTCGGCGTATTGGCGGGCGGCATCGCGCACGATTTCAACAATCTGCTCGTTTCGATTTTGGGCAACGTCGGTTTGGTGTTGGTAGATTTGGAAGCGGATTCGCCGGTGCGCGAACCGGTGGAGCAAATTAAAATCGCCGCGCAGCGCGCCGCCGATTTGACGCGCCAAATGTTGGCGTATTCGGGCAAAGGGCGTTTCGTGATGCAAAGCATCAATCTCAATCACGTCATTACCGAAATTACGCAACTGCTTCAGGTGTCCATTTCTAAAAATGCCGCGCTGCGCTTTAATCTCGATTCGCAATTGCCGCCCATTGAAGGCGATGTGACCCAAGTGCGTCAAGTGATGATGAACTTGATTGTCAATGCGTCCGACGCCATCGGCGACCGGCAGGGGACAATCAGTCTTTCCACCGGCGTTGTCAAAGCCGACCGCGATTATTTGAACGGCAATTTTATGGCGCCCGAATTGCCCGAAGGCAAATACGTCTTTGTCGAAGTGGCGGATGACGGCGCGGGCATGGACAAAGAGACGCAAGAAAAAATCTTTGACCCCTTTTTTACGACCAAGTTCACCGGGCGCGGTTTGGGTTTGGCGGCGGTTTTGGGCATTGTGCGCGGACACGGCGGCGCCATTCGCGTCTATAGTGAGTCAGGCAAAGGTTCGGTCTTTCGCATCTTGCTGCCCATGAAAGACGCGCCGCTGCACGTCGAAAAATCGGGCAATGAGCTGCTGCCTGCCAAAGGCAGCGGCACGGTGCTGGTGATTGACGACGAAGAGGTCGTTCGGAACGTTACCAAGCGGATGCTTGTGCGGATTGGCTATACGCCGCTGTTGGCGGACGATGGCCCGGCGGGCGTCGAAATGTACCGGATGCATCAAGCGGAAATCGTTTGCGTCTTGCTCGACATGACCATGCCCAAAATGAGCGGCGAGGAAACCCTGCGCCGTTTACGCGATATTAATTCAGACGCGCGCGTATTGCTGATGAGCGGCTATTCCGAACAAGAAGCCAGCTCTCGCTTTAACGGTAAAAAGGTCAACGCCTTTATGCAAAAGCCGTATACGCCGCAAGATTTGCAGGAAAAAATCAACGAAGTCTTGACTCAAGACGATGCGGTATAATGATCGCAAGACCGATTCTCACAGATGGGCGGTGTAAAACCGCCCATTTTTTGTGCGGGTTTTCTGATAGGTCCAATCCCCAAGACCCCAAACGTTTCCGGAAACGCTTTTGAAAGCTGTGACATCAATGACATCTGCGTCCAAAAATGTAATATACTGCGTCAGATCGCTAATTTGTAGGCAATTTCACAAATTTGACAGCTTTTGGCAGTGTCCCTAGAGTATTTTGCAGTGTTTTCATCGTATCATCAGCGAGGTGCGCATGAATTACTCGTCACGGTTAGAGGGTTTTTACAAACTGACGCCGGGGCAGCGGGTGGAATGGCTTGCCAATTTGGCAGACCTTGACGCCGGTCAGATTGACGCGTTATTGTCGGGCGGCTTGGAGATTGCCCAAGCCGACAAGCTGGTGGAAAATGCCGTCGGTTTGTACAGTCTGCCTCTGGGCATTGCCGCGAACTTTACAATAAATGACCGCGATTATTTGATTCCGCTGGTTACAGAAGAACCGTCCATCATCGCCGCGTGCAGCTATGCCGCGAAAATCGTGCGCGCGTCGGGCGGTTTTCATGCGCGGGCGCAAGAACCGATTTTGGTCGGTCAAGTTCAGGTGATGTTTGAAGACATTGTGGATTCGGACGCCGACGCCTCGCAATTGGCAGAGACGATCCAAACGCTGCGCGCCAGTCACAATCACATTTTGGATGCGCGCGCGGAATTGTTGGCGTTGGCGAATGAACCGCATCCGAATCTGGTCAAACGCGGCGGCGGCGCGCGCGACATTACCGTCCGTGAATTTTTTCATACGCGCAGCGGTCCCATGCTCGTCGTGTATCTCGCCTTTGATACGCGCGACGCGATGGGCGCGAATTTGGTCAATACGGCGTGTGAAAAAATCGCGCCGCGCATCGCCGAATTGACCGGCGGACGCGTCAATCTGCGTATCTTGACCAACCTGTCGGACCGCCGTTTGGCGCGCGCAACATGCCGCGTGACGGCGGACGCGTTGGGCGGTCACGATATTGCGCGTCTGGTGGTCGAAGCCCAAGTGTTGGCGGAGGTGGACCGCTATCGCGCGGCGACGCACAACAAAGGGATTATGAATGGCATTGATTCGCTCGCGCTGGCGACGGGCAACGATTTCCGCGCGATTGAGGCAGGCGCGCATGCCTATGCCGCGCGCGACGGCGGTTATCGCCCGTTGACGCATTGGGAACTCGCGAACAATGGCGATTTGATTGGCAGCATCGAATTGCCGCTCGCGGTGGGCATTGTCGGCGGCTTGACGCGCGTGCACAAGGTCGCGCAGATTGCGCTGCGAATCCTCGACGTGAAATCGGGGCCCGAACTTGCCGGCGTGATGGCGGCGGTGGGCTTGGCGCAAAATCTCGCGGCGCTGCGCGCGCTGGCGACGGACGGAATTCAAAAGGGTCACATGAAACTGCACGCGCGCCGCTTGGAACATCAAGCCAAAAGCGTCAAGGGCAAAGTGAAACGTTAATTTTATGTCAAAGGTAATGAAACCAAAACGCGAGGTCGGCATTGTCGGATACGGCGCGTATGCGCCGCGCTTTCGCATCAAGGCGAGTGAAATCGCGCGTGTGTGGGGCGGGGCGGACGACGGTTTGCCGATTGAAGAAAAAGCGGTTCCGAGCCTCGACGAAGATACGATTACGATGAGCGTCGAAGCCGCGCGCAACGCGTTGGCGCGGGCGCAAATTGACGCGCGCGCATTGCGCGCGGTGTGGGTCGGCAGCGAATCGCATCCGTACGCGGTGAAACCTTCGTCCACGCTCGTCGCCGAAGCGTTGGGCGCGACGGGCGCGGTTTTGGCGGGCGATTGGCAGTTTGCGTGCAAAGCGGGAACGGAGGCGATGCAGGCGGCGATTGCGTTGGTCGGCAGCGAGATGGCGGATTACGCGCTGGCGATTGGTATGGATACGGCGCAGGGCCGTCCGCACGACGCGCTCGAATATACGGCGGGCGCGGGCGGCGGCGCATTCATTCTGGGCCCCGCCGAAAACGCGTTGGCGACGCTCGAAGGTTCGTATTCGTACGTCACCGACACGCCCGATTTTTTTCGCCGCGCCTATCAACGTTATCCCGAACACGGCAACCGTTTCACCGGCGAACCCGCGTATTTTGACCACACCTTGAACGCGACGCGCAATTTTTTGGAATTGATGCAGCTCACGCCGCGCGATTTTCAATGGGCGATCTTTCATCAACCCAACGCGAAATTTCCGCTGCAAGCGTCCGCGCAATTGGGTTTCACGCGCGACCAAGTGGCGCCCGGTCTGCTCGTCAATAAAATCGGCAACACGTATGCGGGCGCGGCGTTGATTGGCATGACGAACGTTTTGGATAACGCCAAACCGGGGGATCGAATTTTGCTCGTCTCGTTTGGTTCGGGCGCGGGCAGCGATGCGTTTTCGTATGTCGTGACCGATAAAATTTTGGAACGCCGCGATTTGGCGAAACGCACCGCATGGTATATCGCGCGGCGCGAATTGATTGATTATGCGCGCTATGCCAGATTTAGAAACAAACTGGTGATGAATTGAAAATTTGAAATTCAAAATTCAAAATGGCGCGAATAGCGCGTGGCCTTGGATTTTGAATCGGCAAATGAAATGATTCCTGAAATTTCTGATTATCTCGCCTCCATCGAACGGCAGCGCGCGCGCGTTTTCGCGGCGTTGGAACAGGCGCCGCCCGAAGCTTGGAATTGGCGTCCGACTCGCGCCGAGACCAATTCATTATTTGTGTTGGCGACGCACGTCATTGGCGCGGAACAGTGGCTCATTCTAGAATTGATTGGCGGCGCCGCGGCAACGCGCAATCGGCCCGCCGAATTTGTCGCGACGGCGAATCCTGCCGCGCCCGCCCAGACGCTCGACGCGCTGCGCGCGGAATACGAACGCGTCGCAAGCGAAACGCGCGCGCTGTTTGAACGTTTGACCGCAGCCGATTTGACCTCCACGCGCCATCGCGCGGGACAGGGCGATGTGAGCGTGCGGTGGATTATTCTGCGCGTCATTGAACACTCATCCGAACATTTAGGGCATATGGAATTGACGAAGCAGTTGTGGGAGGATAGTAAGATAGCGCAATAGTGCGAAAGCGCGATAGCAAAATCATGTTGCTATGACTATCGCACTTTTGTACCAACTCACTATCGCACTATAAAATTTTATGCGTGACGTATCTATTATTGGCATCGGACAAACGCCGGTGCGCGAGCATTGGGAAAAAGGATTGCGACAGCTGGCGGTGGAAGCGGTTCTCGCGGCGCTGCAAGACGCGCACGCGGACCAAGTGGACGCGATTTATGTCGGCAATATGTTGAGCGGCGAATTGACGCGCCAAGAACATCTCGGCGCGTTGATTGCGGACCAGCTTGGCATGAGCGGCGTCGCGGCGATGAAAGTGGAAGCGGCGTGCGGCGCGGGCGGCAGCGCGGTACACGCGGGCTATCTCGGCATCGCGTCGGGGCAATATCGCCGCGTCGCCGTCGTCGGCGTCGAAAAAATGACGGACTTGTGGAACGGCAGCGTGACCGCCGGTTTGGCGATGGCTGCCGATGGCGAATACGAAGCGGCGAACGGCATTTCGTTCGTCGGCTTGAACGCGCTCATGATGCGTCGTTACATGTACGAGTACGATTTGGTCGAAGAAGATTTCGCGCCGTTTGCGCTCAACGCGCACAAGAACGCGGTGCACAATCCGAACGCGATGTTTCGCAAAAGCGTGACGCTGGAACAATTCATCAAAGCGAAAAAAGTCGCCGACCCGATTTCGCTGTTTGACGCGTCGCCGGTGTGCGACGGCGCGGCGGCGGTGATTTTGTCGCGCAGCGAAAATTTGAACGGCAGCGCGGCGCGCGCGGTGGCGATTCAAGCCAGCGCGGTGGCGACGGATTCGCTCGCGCTGCACGACCGCCAAGACCCCTTGTGGCTGCGCGCGGTGGAACTCTCGTCCATCCGGGCGTACGCGCAAGCGGGCGTGACGCCGCAAGACATTGATTTGTTTGAATTGCACGACGCGTTTTCGATTGTCGCGCCCATGTCGCTCGAAGCGGCGGGTTTTGCCCAACGCGGCGCGGGAACGTATCTCGCGCGCGACGGCGGCATTGCGCTGGGCGGCAAATTGCCGATTAGCACGATGGGCGGTTTGAAAGCGCGCGGGCATCCCATTGGCGCGAGCGGCGTGTACCAAGTGGTCGAGGCGACGCAGCAGCTGCGCGGCGAAGCGGGCAAAAATCAAGTGTCGCACGCGCGGATCGCCATGACGCAATCGCTCGGCGGCGTCGCGGCGACGGCGGTGACGCATATTTTGAAAGGCAAGAACTGATGGCGGATAACTTGGCGCCGCATTGGCGCTTGCGCGAACAGCGTTATCAACTCGTCGGCAATGTGTGCGCCAAGTGCGGCGCGAAATTTTTTCCGCCGCGTCAGGTTTGTACAAAATGCCGCGGCACGGAATTTGAAGCGTTTCAATTCAACGGGCACGGCGAATTGTATTCGTTCACCACGCTGCGTTCCGCGCCTGCCGGCTTTGAACAATACGCGCCGTATTCCGTCGGCATGATTAAACTGGATGAAGGTCCCCTCGTCGAAGCGATGTTGACGGATGTGAACGAAAACGAATTGGCAATCGGGATGCGAATGGAAATGGTGACGCGGAAAATCCGCGAAGAAGAGGGCGAACGCGGCTTGCTGGTGTACGGTTATAAATTTAGACCGAGCGGCGTCTAGCGCACACGCCAAACGACGCGCCGCGAAAGCGGCGCGTCGTTTTTATTTCGCCGCCGCGTTTTGGACGCGCGCGTCGCCAATTTTCTTGCCAAGCGAATCAATCTGCCGCCGCATACGGCAAAACGCGTCTCTTGAATTTAGGGTATAATGCGCTTGGTTCTCTTGGGTTCGGCGTTTGAGGAATAAAATTATGCAAATGCAAATACAAACCCCGCGCATCCAAACGGAAATTGTTTATCCCGAAAGCGATGGCAAACCCATGGCTGACAACACCAAGCAATTTCGTTATATCGTCACCATCAAAGAAGGGTTGGAGGCGTTGTTCGCGCACGACCCGGCTATCTTTGTGGCGGGAGATTTTTTATGGTATCCCGTCGAAGGTCATCCTGAAATTCGCGTCGCGCCGGATGCGATGGTGGTTTTCGGACGTCCGAAAGGAGACCGCGGTTCGTATTTGCAATGGCGCGAAGAGGGCATCGCGCCCCAAGTCGTGTTTGAAGTGCTTTCGCCGGGAAACACCATCGCCGAAATGACGCGCAAGTTTCGTTTTTACGAACGGTATGGCGTCCAAGAATACTATGTGTATGACCCGGATCGCGGCGAATTGAGCGGATGGCTGCGGCGCGACGAGCAGTTGGAAGAAATTGAACCGATGCACGGTTGGGTCAGTCCGCGCCTTCAGATTCGTTTTGAACTGCGGGACGACGAATTGGATTTGTTTCGACCGGACGGCGCGCGCTTTTTAACCTATACCGAATTGGCGGAACAAAAACAGCTGGCGGAACAGCGCGCGGCGTATGAGGAACAGCGCGCGGAACAGTTGGAGCAGCGCGCGGAACACGCCGAGCAGCGCGCCGAACACGCCGAGCAGCGCGCCAAACGCTTGGCGGCGCAGCTGCGCGCGTTGGGCGTCGAGCCAGAGAATGGTTCGCCCTCAACATAAGCGCAAGCCAAATTCACGGTCCAGCATAATGCCCAATTCTTTTCCTACCGTTCAACTCGCTTTGAAACCCGGCGTCATTGACCTCGCGTGGGGGCAGCCCGACCCGCAGCTCTTGTCCGTGGCGAATATGCAGCGCGCGCTCGACCTCGCGCAAAAACAATTTGGCGCGGACATGCTCGCGTATGGCGCGGACGCAGGCGCGGGGCCGCTGCTCGATTATTTATGGCGGCGCGTGCAGGAACGCGAAGGCCGCGCGCTGACGCACGAACAGATTATGTTGACGGGCGGCAATTCCGACGCGCTCGACCAAATCTGCGCTCATTTTACGAAACCCGGCGATACGGTTCTGGTGGAAGCGCCGACGTATCATCTCGCCGTGCGGATTTTGCGCGACCATCATCTGGACGTGATTCCCGCGCCGACCGACGCCGACGGCTTGCGCGTAAACGCTTTGCAAGAGCTCTTGGCGGAATTAAAGCGCGTGGGCAAACATCCAAAATTTCTGTACATTATTCCCACGTTCCACAATCCCACCGGCGCGAGTTTGAGCGCCGGACGGCGACGCGGTTTGGTCAAAGTCGCCGAAACGGAACGCTTGTTGATTGTCGAAGACGACGTGTATCGGGAACTCGCGTACGACGCGCCCGCGCCGCCGTCACTGTGGTCGCTCGCGCCCGACGGCGTGGCGCTGCGAATGGGCTCGTTCGCCAAATCTCTGGCGCCCGGCTTACGGCTCGGCTGGCTCACCGGCAAAGCCGAACAGATTCAACGTCTCGCCCTTGGCGGATTGCGCGACAGCGGCGGCGGCGTGAATCATTTTACCGCGATGCTCGTGGCGGCGTTTTGCGAGGCGGGCATGTACGACGCGCAAATCGCAACGCTGCGCGCGACGTACCGCGAACGCCGCGACGCGTTGTGCGACGCGATCGCCCGGTTCATGCCCGCGGCGGCGTTTGAAAAACCGGGCGGCGGATTTTTCCTGTGGGTGAATTTGCCGGAAACGATTGACACCCAAACGCTGCGCGCGCGCGCGGCGGAATACAATGTGGATTTTATTCACGGCGCGCGTTTCTTTACCGATGGCCGCGCGTCCAACGCGCTGCGCCTCGCGTTCAGTTTGTATCCGCCAGAGGAATTGCAAGAGGCGGCGCGGCGGTTGCGAAAGACGATAGTGACATAGTTTTGCCAATGATTTCTAATCTTTGGCGACGCGGTCTATAATCTTTGCAATGCAGAATCAAATTCCTGAATGGCTGAAAACCGGAGAACTTGTCGAAAATGAACAACGTTCTCTCTGATATTCGCGTCCTCGATTTGACGCAGGCGATGGCGGGGCCCATTTGCGGGATGTTGCTCGGCGATTTCGGCGCGGATGTAATCAAAATCGAACGCCCCGGCAGCGGCGACCAATCGCGCGGCTGGGGTCCGCCCTTTGTGCAATCCGAGTCCGCGTATTTTCTCTCGGCGAATCGCAACAAGCGTTCGCTCGCGCTCAATCTCGACAAACCGGCGGCGGTTGAAATTTTGCATGAACTCGCGCGCGGCGCGGACGTTTTTTTGGTGAATCAACCCTCGCTGGCGTCGCTGCAAAAACGCCGCCTCGATTATGACGCGCTGCGTCAAATCAACCCGCGCTTGATTTACGTTTCCATCACCGGTTACGGTTTCACCGGACCCAAAGCGGGACTCGCCGGTTACGATTTGGTCGCGCAGGGCGAGGCGGGCTTGATGAGTTTTACGGGCAATCCCGATTGGGAGCCGATGCGCTATCCGATCCCGATTGCGGACATCACGACGGGCGTTTATGCGACGATTGGCGTGTTTGCGGCGCTGCGCGCGCGCGACCAAAACGGCGCGGGGCAATTCATTGACATGGCGCTGTTTGATTCGCAGCTCACGTGGCTCAATCACATCGGCAGCAACTATTTGAACGCGGGGCAAGAGCCGCAAAAAATCGGCAACACGCACGCCAGCATCGTGCCGTATCAGGTGTTTCGCGCGCAGGATAAATACCTGATCATTGCCGTCGGCAGCGAAGCGCTGTGGAAAAAGTTTTTGCGCGTGTTGGCGGCGGAAGAGACGCTCGGACGCGACGAACGTTTTCAATCCAATCGCGGACGCAATGAACATCGCCACGCGCTCGTCGCGCACATTCAAAAAATTTTGGAAACGAAACCCGCGTCGTATTGGGTGGAACAATTGCGCGCGGCAGAAATCCCGTGCGGGCCCATCAATTCCGCCGCCGAAGCGCTGGACGACGCGCAAACGCGCGCGCGCGGCATGATTGTGGAAATCGAACATCCGCTCATCGGCGTCGCCAAAAGCGTCGGCAATCCGATTCATCTTTCGGAAACGCCCGTCACGTATCGCAAACATCCGCCGCTGCTCGGCGAACACACCCAAGAAATTTTGCGCGCGTTGGGCAAGCGGGAGACGGAAATTTTGGAACTGAAACAGGATAATGTGGTAGGGTGGTAAAATGAGCGCGCGGCGCGGCGGCGTGAAAACGTTTTCGCACGCGCGCCGCGCGAACGTCCTATCTTTTTCAAGGAGTGTCAAGTGCGTCGGATTACTGTTCTGGGCGTCGGTTATGTCGGTCTCGTCACCGGCGCGTGTTTTGCGGATTTGGGCAATCAAGTCATTTGTCTGGACGTCATTCCCGAAAAAATCGAAAAACTCAAACGCGGCGAATTGCCGATTTACGAGCCGGGTTTGGAAGAGATGGTGCAGCGCAACGCGGCGGCGGGCCGTTTGACGTTCACCACCGAATACGCGCAAGCGATTCCGAACGCCGAATTTATTTTTGTCGCGGTGGGCACGCCGTCGGGCGTGGACGGCGAAGCGGATTTGAAATACATTCGCAGCGCGGTGGAAAATATCGCCGCGCATCTCGCCAGTTATGCCATCATCGTCAATCGCAGCACTGTGCCGGTCGGCACGGGCGATTCCACCGCGCAGACTTTGACGGAACGCGGCAAGAAACAGGGCATTGATTTCCAAGTGGTGTCCAATCCCGAATTTACGCGCGAAGGTTCGGCGGTGTACGATTTCCTGAATCCCGACCGCGTGGTGTTGGGTTCGGTGGACCTGAACGCGGCTGACGCGGTTGCCGATCTGTATCGCGTGTTCACCAAAAATATCATGCTCACGGATTTGCGGACCGCCGAAATGATCAAGTACGCGTCCAACGCGTTTTTGGCGATGAAGATTTCGTTCATTAACGAAATGGCGTCCATCTGCGAAAAACTCGGCGCGGACGTCAAGTTGGTCGCGCAAGGGATGGGCATGGACGCGCGCATCGGCGCGGCGTTTTTGAACGCGGGCTTGGGCTTTGGCGGCAGTTGTTTTCCCAAAGACGTCAAAGCGCTGACCTATATGGCGGAGGTGAACGGTTTGCATCCGCAGCTCTTGCGCGCGGTGATGGACATTAACCGCGACCAACGCCGCCGCGTGATTTTGCAGCTGCGCGAAATGTTGGGCGGACTGCGCGGCAAAACCATCGGCTTGCTCGGTTTGGCGTTCAAACCCAATACCGACGACATTCGCGAAGCCGCCGCGATTGACCTCGCGCACATGCTTGCCAACGAGGGCGCGAACTTGCGCGCCTACGACCCCGTCGCGATGGAGAACGCGCATCAGATTTTGGACGGCGTAAAATTTTGCGCGGACGCGTACCAAGTCGCCGCGGGCGCGGACGCGGTGGTTCTGGTTACGGAATGGAACGAATTCAAGCAGCTCGATATGCCGCGTTTGTACGCTTCGATGGAGCGCAAAATTTTTCTCGACGGGCGCAATGTGTACGACCCGTACGAAATGCGCGCGCACGGTTTCGAGTATCGGGGCGTGGGACGTCCCCTGAACGGCGCGCCGCCCGAAGACCAAACGCCGACGGCGCAAGAAATAGAGTGGGCGAAATAGTTGCGGCTTACGGCTTGCCGCTTGGCAATGGCGCGCGTTGCGTCAAGACGCAAACTGCAAGCCGTGATTTACGCTTTGCGATTTGAAATGCTGCGCACTGGCATTGACCTCATCGAAGTCGAGCGCGTTGAATTCGCGTTGACGCGGTACGGCGAACGCTTTACGCGGCGCGTGTACACCGACGGCGAAATCGCGTATTGTCAAGGGCGCGTCACGTCGCTTGCCGCGCGCTTTGCCGCCAAAGAAGCGGTGAGCAAAGCGCTTGGCGTGGGGATTCAACATCGCGACGGCGTGCACTGGCGCGAAATCGAAGTCGTATCGGCGGAGAACGGTTTTCCGACGGTCGCGTTATACGGCAGGGCGCAAAGCCGCGCGCGCGAATTGGGGCTGAACGAAATCGCGCTTTCGTTTTCGCATACGCGCGCGCACGCGATTGCGTTCGTGGTGGGACGTTAAAAGCGCGCCGCTTGCGGCGCGCTTTTTTTCAAGCCGCGCCTTGCAGCATGTACGCCGCGCCGAGCAAAAGATAAACCAAAAGCGCGGCGAACGATTGTTCCAAGCCGATGCGAACCGGTTTCACGCCGACGCACGGATGCGTAATGCCGTACACAAAATGCGCGCCCGCGAGCGTCAAGATGAACGGCGTCGGCGCGGGGATCAAGCGCCAGAACGCCAGCGCGGCGGCGATCAGAATGGTCGCGCCGATGTACAATAACGTGCGCCGCCCCGCGCGCCATTGTTCCGCGCGCGACGGCATTTCTTTGAGACGGCGCTGTTTCAGACGCAGATACACATAGACGATCGCCGACGCCGCGTACAGCCACGCGAGCAGCCACAGCTGCCAGCCGGTGGGCGTCATGGCGTCAACGCTGACCCAATACGCGGCGGGCGCGGCGAGCGCCAACATGCCCGCGCCGACCAACTCGACGCCGAGTTGTCTCTCGTCGCGCTGTATGACCAGCCACAGCTGCCACGCCATCACGAGCGCGGCGGGAATCCCCAGCCACAATAAAAACGTATATCCGCGCGCGAGCAAAATGCCGAGCAAGAGCGCGGCGAGCGCGCCCGTGCCGCTTAACGCAATGAGGGCGGGCCGCGCGTCGCTTTTCGCGCGGCGTCCCGATAACGCTTTGACCAAAATCGTCAAGGGCTGCCGCGTGATATAGATGATTAACGAGAACGCCAGCAGCGCGAACAACGCCGCGTGCGGCTGCGCTGCCGCGAGCGCGCCAAACAAAAAGGGTCCCAACAGCAAAAACCAGCCGCCGTGTTCCGGCGGCAGCACATAGATTTTGAAAAATTTACCGGGCGTTTGCGCGCGTTTTTTATTTGCGGTTTTAACGTTCTCCGTCGTCGCCGCGCGCGGTTCGGTCAGAGGCGAAACAGGTTGCATGACATTCGTCACCTTGTAAAAAAATCTGCGAGCATTCGGCGCTCGCAGACCCTATTATAACGCATTGCGTCACGTCCGCGTTACCGCGCGGTCAGAATTCGGTTGTTCTAGAAAAGACCCTGCGGGTTTCCGGAAACCCGCAGGGTCTTTCTCCAAATCGTATCGGAATTCGCTCTAATCCCTACTCACATTCAGCATGGTCGTTCCCAGGTTGCCCGCGATCACGTTGTTTTCTTCTCGAATCAAGCCCACCCAATAATTGACGTTCTGCCGACGATTGAGGCGAATGAAACCGACGACGACGGCGGATTGGCCCGGCGCGAGCGCGCCGAAACCCCAACGGTACGGATAGCTGCGCGCATCCACATTTTGACGCCCGTCGTAATCCACGCCGACGCGGTACGCGCCGTTCACGGACGCGAATCCTTTGGTCAAATAATTATCGCCTTCGTTGTACAAAAAACCCGTATCCGGCCCTTGCGACGAAATCGTTTGCGCGGAATCGTTCTGCACGGTGATTTTGACTTGGACAATTTGTCCGGTCTGCAACGCGGTCGGCGTAAATTGCACGTTCGTAAGCGTCGGTTTGCCCAAGGGCGGCGGCGGCGGCGTAACGGCGGAAACCGTGATGAGCGTTTCGCCTTGACGGTCTTGGAGCCATGCAATTTGTTCGCGCACCAAACCCGCCCAATACTTTTGCGCGGACGCGTTATTCAAACGAATGCGTCCGGTAATGACGCGCGTTTCGCCGGGCTGCAGCGGCGCGCCGAAACCCCAGCGATACGGATGGTCAATCGTGTTCGCGGCGCGCCCTTCAAAATCTATGCCCACGCGAAACGCGTCGCGCTGTTCGAGAAATCCATGCGAGCGAAACGATTCGCCTTCGAGATACGTAAAACCGGGATTCGGACCCTGCGTTGCCAATGGCACGTTCGTATCGTTGCGTACCGTGACGCTGACATTGAGCATTTGCCCCGTTTGTAAATTTTGCGGCGCAAAGGAGGCGGCGAGAATCGTCGGATTGCCGGTGGGCGGCGGCGGCGTTGGCGCGACGACGGTGATTTGCGTTTTGCCCGCCTGATCCAAGCGCCACGCGATTTGTTCTTGGACCAAACCCGCCCAATAATTTTTGGTCGTGGGCTGATTCAAACGAATTTGCCCCGTAATGACGCGCGTTTCATGCGGCGCGAGCGCGCCGCCCAAACCCCAGCGATACGGATGGTCAATGCCTGTGCGTCCGTCGAAATCAATGCCGACGCGATACGCATCGTTCACTTCGGCATAGCCGCGCGTCAAAAACGTTTCGCCTTCGTCGTACACAAAATTCGGCGCGGGTCCTTGCGTGGCGAGCGTGGCGTTGGTCCCGTTGCGGACCGTGACGCTCACGTTGAGCAATTGTCCGGCGTCGAGCGTGGTCGGCATGAGCGCGACGTTCAAAATTTCGAGATTGCCCGTCGGCGGCGGCGGCGCGCTGTGCGCCAATTGTTGGAACGCGAACCACGCGGGGCGTTTGCCGCCCGCGTCGTCCACCATGCCCCACGATTCGCCTGCAATGCGCCACGTGAACCAGAACGCTTGCGCGACTTGATTGCGGCCCAGGTCGCTCATAATCGCGTACGCGCGTTTCATGTATTCGGCGACGCCTTGCGCGGGCGGAATGTCGCCCCAACTCCAATCCAACTGCGCGCCGATTTCGGTAATCCACAGCGGTTTGCCCGCAATCGCGCGCGCTTGATTGATGGAATTACGCAGCTCGCCAAAACCCCAACTTGCAAACGGATAACCGTCCGCGCGCTCGGCGTACACGTGCCAGCCCGCGCCGTCGAACGAATTGGGCGCGGCGGCGACGACGCGGCGCAGATATTCAAAATTTTCGCCGCAGCAAATCCCCGCCGCAATCACGGGCAGCGTCGCATTCGCGGCTTTGATTTTTGGATACGCCGCGTTTAAAAGCGCCGCGTAATTTTCGGGCAGAATCTGCTGCACGTCGGGTTCGTTCCACACTTCGAGCGCGGAAATTTTGTCTTTATAAAATTGCGCGATTTTGCCGGCGAGGTCGGCGGCGCGCGCAATGTACGCGCTCCACTCGCCGCTGCCGGTGGGAGGGGGAATTTGGTTGAACGTTTCGGGATTGACGAGCGCGAGAATTTTGAGATTGGGATTCGCCTGCTTGGCTCTATCGAGCAGCCAATCGAGTTCGGTATTTTGACCCGTCGAAAAATTCTGGAATTGTTGAAACAGCAGAACGCGCAGCCACTGCGGATTGAGGCCGCGCATTTCGTCGGCGCCCGGCGTCACGGCATCGCGATAGCCGGGATTGAGGCACAGCGACGGCAAGAGCGCGGCGGTTGGAACGGTGGACGCGGCTTGAAAAAAGTTTGGCAGTTGATTGTCGAAACTGTATTGCGAAATGTACCAACGCGTGCCGCCGAAATCGAGATAGCCGTACACCTGAACGTCGGTTTCGCGCAGATACGTAACGATGGTTTTGTTCGGCAGCGCCAAGAGCGCGGTCGTGCCGTACACGTGCGCGCGGGATGGCGCCGGCACGACCATTCCCAAAATGCGCGTCGTATTGGCGTCCGCCGCCATTTTTACAAAATCAACATGCGGTCCCGGACAGTTCGGACGATCCACATTGTCAATGGCGTAATGGCCGATGAGATTGTGATAGGGCGTCCACCAAATATCGTATTCGTTCGCCAGCCACGTCAACAGTTGATTGTTGGCGTCGTACATTTCGGGCGTCCACGTTTCTTGATAATATCCTTCGTGTTCGACGCTGATGGTATAAAAATTTGGATTTTGCCCCGGCACAATTTCTTGCCACGAGGGCGTAACCTTGACGCCGCGCGCGTTCGTCCAATAACCGCCGTTCGGTTTGGACGCGTCAACGTTCCATTTCAAACCGTTCGCCCACGCGCCGTCGTTTACCGAAACCAATTGCGCGACGCGTCCGTCTTGGGCAATCACAAAATGCGCGGACGAATTGGGATTCAATTGCGCGTCCTGAAGCCATTTTACCGCCGCCGCGTAACTGCCTTCGGCAATGTGCATGACGACGGCGCGGCGACCTTGATTGCCCGAATAAAATTTTGTCGTTTCGTATTTTTCCGCTTGCGGATACCAATCGGCAGCCATAGCTATCCTTTGTTTTGTTGTGCGCCGCTTGCTTGCTGCGCGCGGGCTGTCAATTTTTTGTCGGCAGCCCAATGACGCAGACTCGCTGCGATGTCATGCCGCCATAGTTCGGGTATGACAATTCCCGCGTCGAGGGCGCGCCAAACTTGGCGCGCCCGGTACGGTTTCAGAGATTGACGACGACGGCGGAGACGCGTCAGCGAGCTCGCGTGGATTCTATGACCATCCGTGATTCGCCGAGCAAGCCCGTCCCCAAAGCGCTGGGATTCGTTAAAGCGTATCTTCGCCGCCGTCCACGCGCACGGTGGTACCGCTAATCCATTTCACGCGCGGGTCCATCAGCGCCACAAACGTGGCGGCAATATCTTCGGGCGTGGTGAGGCGTTTGCCGGGGTTGCGGCGCAGCGCTTCGCCTTTGATGACATCCGCGCCCGGAATCATTCGCATCGCCGGCGTATCGGTGACGCCCGCTTCAAAACAATTGACGAGAATGCCGCGCGGTCCGAGCTCGCGCGCGAGTTGGCGCGTGTGCGCTTCGAGCGCGGCTTTGGCGGCGGACACGGGGCCGTATCCGTCCCACGCGCGGCGCGAACCCGCGCTCGTCATGGAAAATACTTTGGAGCCGCGATCCAAAAGCCGCGTGCGGCACAAATCTTGGACCCAGTACACCATCGAATTCGCCATCACGTCGAGCGTCATTTCCATCTGCTTGCGCGAGGTTTGTTCTTTTAAATTGTCCGAGACGAACGGCTGGAGCGAACCGAACGCGACGGAATGGAGCAGCGCCTTGACCGCGCCGTGATGTTCTTGGAGCGCGTCGGATAAAATCGTCAGCGCGGCGTTGCGATTGTTTTCGTCCGCCAGATTCAGCCCGCCAAAATCCACCGCTTTGCCCGTCAACGTTTCGGCAATGCCGGCGATGACTTCCAAGCGCACTTCGTCGCGGGCGACGTTCTTGTTCCAAAAGCGAACCTGCGCGCCCGTCGCCGCGATTTCTTGGATCAATTCGTTGACGCGCGGCATCGCGCCCGCGCGGTCGAGATGTACGCCAAAGATATTGTAACCCGCCGCCGCGAGCGCTTTGCTGCATGCCGCGCCGAAACCGGACGACGAACCGAGAATGAGAACCCAACCTTTGTCGTGTTGTGACATGTATGACTCCTTGAGTGAGATAGCGCGAAATAGTGCGATAGTGCGATAGTGCGATAGCGCGAAATAGTGCGATAGTGCGATAGTGCGAAATAGTGCGATAGTGCGATAGTGCGATAGTGCGATAGTGCGAAATAGTGCGATAGTGCGATAGTGCGATAGTGCGATAGTGCGATAGTGCGATAGGTGTGGCGCGCTTAGGCCAGAGCGCGTTCCACTTTTTCTACAATTGTTTCCAATGTAAAGACGCGTCCGAAATTTTTATCTTGGGCTGGCACGACGGTCCAGGGCGCGTTGGGCGGCGACGTTTTCATGAGCATGTCGTTGACGGCGGCATGGTATTCGTCCCATTTTGCGCGATTGCGCCAATCTTCGTCCGTCAATTTCCACTGTTTATATAACACCGCCGCCCGCGCTTGGAAACGCCGCAATTGCTCGTCGGCGGAAATGTGCAGCCAAAACTTGAATAGAATCGCGCCAAAATCGGTCAATTCGCGTTCAAAATCGTTGATTTCGCGGTACGCGCGCTGCCATTCGTTCTGCTTGGCGAATCCTTCGACGCGTTCGACCAACACGCGGCCGTACCAGGAACGGTCAAAAATGGCAAAGTGACCCGTCGGCGGCAAGCGGCGCCAAAAGCGGTACAGATAGTGATGCGTCTTGTCTTCGCCTTCGGGCGCGGCGATGGGATACACGATGTAATCGCGCGGGTCGAGCGCTTCGGTGATGCGCCGAATCGTGCCGCCTTTGCCCGCCGCGTCCCAACCCTCAAACACCATGACGACGGGACGTTCGGCGCGATACACTTGATAGCACAGCGCGTGCAGCCGTTCTTGCAGCGCGTCGAGGCGCTCGCGGTAGGCGGCGTCAGCCAGCGTTTGGTCGAGATCTATATTCTCCAGCATCTTCCAACTCTTGTTCCAACGTTTCCGCGAGCTGCGCCGAAGCGGGCGGCGGCAGCATATGCGCGTGCGTGAATGGTTTGAGCCGCGCGGCAAGCGTTTCAAAAACTTGGACCGTCATCCAGCGCCGGTCTTGGGCGGCGACGAGCGTCCACGGCGCGTACTCGGCGTGCGTATAGCCGAACGCCTCTTCCGCCGCCAACACAAATTCGTCGTAACGCGCCGCGCCGCTTTGCGCGTCTTGGCTCACGCGCCACGCGGTATTTTTGTCGTCGAGCAGTTTTTTAATGCGGCGCTTTTGTTCCTGCTTGTCAATGTGCAGCCAGAATTTTTGAATCACTACGCCGTCGTCCGCGAGCGTCCGTTCGAAATCTTGAATGTCGCGGTACGCTTCGCGCCATTCGCGTTTGCCGATATTTTTGGCGACGCGGTCAATCAGAACGCGGCGGTAATAACTGCCGTGAAAAATCGCCAACTCGCCGCGCGCGGGCGTACGCAGCCAAAAGCGATACTGCCAAGGGTATCGCAGATCGCGTTCGCTCGGCGCGTTGATGGGATGCACGCGATACCCGCGCGGGTCGAGCCGCGTTACGAGCGCCGTAATCGCGCGCCCCATGCCCGCCGTGCCGATGCCTTCAAATACGACCAGAACCGGGATGCGGCTTTCAAAGACCGCGCGGCCGATTTGGTACATTTCAAATTTTAACGGCTGCATGCGCGCGCGATATTCCTCTTTGGTCAGCGCGCGTGTGAGGTCGAGTTGTTCAAGCATAATTAACCGCGCCGCATGTACGCCAGCATGTCCAAATCGCCCGGCGAATGATTCAAGCGCGTGAGCAGCATGGCGATTTCGCTGCGATGCTGCGTCGCATGATTTGCCTGATGCGCCAGCAGCTGCCAGCGCGGATGGGTATAGACGATGCCTTGGGTGGTTTTATAAACGACGGCTTGGCGCAAAACATCCTCCTCGATGGCGTCCAAATACGCGCGGGTGTGTCGTTCCACCTGTTCCCAGTACTGCCGCAGCAGCGCCGCCGTGCCGAAAGCTTGCGGTTGTAATATAGTCGTCGGCGAATTGCCGCCCCAGCGCGCGAGCCAGAGTTCCTGCGCGCCGACCAGATGCGTCAACGTATCGCGGATGGACGCGTCCGCCGTCGAACTGCCTTGTCCCGCCAAAAATTCTTGTTGCGACAATTCCGCGCACGCGTCAAAAATGCGTTCGTTCGCCCACTGATTGTAGGCGTAGAGAAATTGGATATAGTCCTTCATAAAATTCCGCGTCTCAACGCGCAATCTGCAAGACCGCCGCGCCGTTCACGCGCGAATGTTTTACGTCTTGCAGCGCGCGGTTCGCGTCGGCGAACGGATAGAGCGTCGTCGTGGTCTGAAGCGGAATCTGCGCGGCGAGTTCCAGCAATTCAATCACATCGCGGCGCGTCGAGTTTGCCGCGCTGCGAAGGGCGCGTTCGTGATACAACAACTGATAATCAAAAGACGGAACGGGCGACGCGTGAATGCCCGCATGTACAATCGTCGCGCCGCGTGCGCTCAATTCCAGCGCGCGCACGAGCAGAGCGCCGACGGGCGCAAACACAATTGCGCTGTCGAGTTTTTGCGGCGACGTCTCGGCGGCGTCGCCAACCCATTCCGCGCCCAACTGCCGCGCGTGCGCTTGATGCGCCGCGCTGCGCGTGAAAACGAAAACGCGTTTGCCCCAATGCCGCGCGATTTGCGCGACCAGATGCGCGCTCGCGCCGAAACCAAACAGTCCGATATTTTCGCCGCGCGCGGGTTCGCTCAAGCGCAGCGCGCGATACCCGACGACGCCCGCGCACAGTAACGGCGCGAGTTGTTCGTCGGAAAAATTTTCCGGCAGCGCGTACGCGAAATTTTCGTCCACGCAAATAAATTCGGCGAAACCGCCGTGCGCGTCCATGCCGGTGAAACGGATATTTTCGCACAGATTTTCGCGGTCGCTCCCGAACCATTGGCATTGCGGGTCAATCCAATAGAGCCACGGAATCCCGACGCGTGCGCCCAGCGCGAAACGCGTCGCGTCCGCGCCGCGCGCGTCAACGACGCCCACAATCTCATGCCCCGGCACGAGCGGCATGAGCGAAGGATGAATTTCGCCCGCGCAGATGTGCAAATCGGTGTGGCACACGGCGCACGCGGAAATTTTGACGCGGATTTCGCGCGCGCGCGGCGCGGGCGTTTCGATTTCGCTCAGCGTCAACGGGTTCGCCTCGATGGCGCGCGGCTGGATGAGTAATTGCGCTTGCATTTAACGTGCGGCTTTCGGCTTGCGTTTCAAAGAAGCGTTCGGGTGTGCGTCAGGATTTTGGGTCATGTGCAGAGCGATAGGGTTTGAAGCGCGCACGTCCAATCGGCGAATGGCGCCACGGGTGATTTGCCGGCGGACGATAGGGTTGGTTCGCTGTTGCAGGGCG
>WBZO01000330.1_pt1 | contig 108208 bp, 95 predicted proteins | sample 5204261 | NCBI WGS metagenome assembly WBZO01 (sample SAMN12412400, study PRJNA552823) | activated sludge metagenome | isolation source: activated sludge from anammox sidestream of wastewater treatment plant... | place: USA: North Carolina | collected 2017-09 | reverse complement strand
CGACCACCGAGACCTACACCACCGTGACCAGCGAAGTCACTGGGGTGAAGGAGAGCAGCACCATCAGCTTAGTGACGCCGACAACCGTGGCAGCCGTAGCGGCCAGGTTGGTGACGTGAGCAAAGAAGGGCGCGTAGCAGGTATTGTCTCCATAAGTGCGCGAGAAAGCGCTGAAGATCTCGTCGGCGAGCGTGCGATAAGTGCTCACCAAGAAGGGACCAAGCCAGCCGGCCAAGAGCGGTCGCAGAACCGCGCGCGCCAGATTGTAGACGACCGGATAGACGATCAGTGACACCAACAGCATGCTGACCACGCCGATGACGAGACGCAAGACCAATCCGAACTCACCGATATAGGCAAGCAAATAGCCGTTCACCGTACTATTGAAGCCCACCAGATAGACGATCCCGGCCAGATTGCCGATGAAGGCAAGCACACCGAACTCACAGACAGTGAGCGCACCGCCGATGATGAGATAGGAAGCAAGCACCGCCAAGCTTGTGGCCAAGACATTGGGCACCAGGGTGTAACCTTCGGCGCCCAGATAGCCCCAAGTGGCATAGCCGACTGCGCAGGCCACTGCGATGTTCACTGTCTGCTTGAGCAGACCGACATAGTTATTGTCCCGGTCGGCATAGGCAGTTTCGAGCAGGTCACCGAAGGTCTTGAAGAAATTGCGCAGCAGGCTGTCGATCAGCTCGCCGATGGGGCGCAACACCCGGGTGAGGAAGAGGTGCGAGAGGGGGAAGATGTAGGCGACGAAGACAATCACCACGGCAGCCTGCATGGCCCAGACCGTCCAGGAAGGAAGCCCGTAGCCGCCCGCAACCGACTCGAGAGCGGCGGTGTAGTGATGAGCGAAGTAGCCACCACTGGCAAGGGCAATGAAGGGCACACCAGCCTGGGAGATGAGCAGATTGGCCAGGGCGCCGGCGATGAAGGAGAGGATACCCGCAACAGCGATGGAAAGAGCCCAACCCACCAGCCAGAAAAATCCGCTTTCCCAACCCAGCTTGGTCTGAATTCCCGAAGCCAGATTGAAGAAAAGCACCACGGCAGCGATTGTCGCTACCAGATGGGCGAGCTTGACCAGCAGATTTGAGAGCCAGGGCGAAAAGCCATACTTGTTGGCGCTGCGTTCACCGGCTTGCGGTACGCGGTCCCAGAGCTTGCGCCCAACCTTGAATGACCACTGAAAGAGGGCCAGATAGGTGAGCGGGTAGAGATAGTAGTAGGTGGCGAAGAGTGAGAGAAGACCGAAGGGCAGCCACCAGAGAAGGTCGAGACCGAGCTGCCAGCCCAGATGATGGCCGACGGCGATACCTGCGACGACAGACAGACCGGCGCCAAAGAGCCATGAAAGCGCGCCGGCTTTGGCGTAGGCTTCCTTGGTCAACCACTTCGCTGGTTTGATAAACGACATCGCCACCAGTGCGATGACAATGGCCAGCCAGGCAAGCGGATTGTTGCCCACTGCCTTCAATTTCGATTGCAAACTTTCGTTGTCTTGATTGCTCATATTTCCCTCATGCAAGGGTTAGTCCTGCCCAGTCCTCGGAAAATGCGAGGAAATACACTAGAGCGCTGTATGCAGGATGTTGACCACGCCCGACTTCACCAACACATCTGCTACACCGACTGCTGAAATTGCAGGTGTAGTGCTCTGATAGATGTGGTGGAGTGGAAGTTTGGTTATTCAGCTCAAAGTCGGAAGAAACGGTGGGCCTTGAGCCTACGAAAGAAGGCGAAGAGACAACCACAATTGCTGCGTTCTTTATCTTTTTAATTGGTTGTAAGATTTGAATCTTTGCCAATCAAAGGATGCAAAACCCTTTGTACGCAGGGTTCTTAAACAGGCAAAGCATTCTTAGTCTCTACTCAGAAAAAGCCAAATCACTTTTCTAATGCTAGTTTAGCTACGCTAGACTCTGAATTTGCCCAAGTTTTTCTAGAGTTCGTCGGGTTCGCCCACTTTACTCAAATATAGAAACCCATCAAAGCCAGCTTTGTGTGAGAAAACTGCGAACAAAAGTGAATAGCAACAAAAGTGACCACAGTATAAACAGTTAGGGCACGTAGCTCGGGTACAAACTGTTTAAGCGGCGAAAACCCACCGCCATCACCGAGAAACATCAAGGCAATAATTGAACAGGCAAAATTCATCAACCAGGAAAGCAGAAATGCGCATCCGATCGCTTCCAACAAGGCTAGTAATATTCCGTCCATAAACCCGCCCCCATGCAACTATTTTGATCTTAGAAGGGCTAACTAAAAACTGTAAATTGACGGAAATGCATACACTAAAACGTGTATGCCGCTACTGACGGGGCTAAGGAAAGAGCCACAGAACCAGCATTATAGCCGATTTTTCGATGTTCACGATTTAATATAGTATGACACAAACAAGAAAAACAAAATCAGAAAGAAAGATGCGCCGCCCTCGAATCAAAGTCGAATCGAGAGCGGCGTATCAGGAACAAACTGTTCAGCGTGCCCCCAGCAAAATCGCCAAGTTGACGGCCAGAGCCGGATTGGCGTAAATCGCATAGAGAGCAGCACCGGTCAGTAGATAGAAGAAGAAGTGGGAGAAGCGCCAGCTGCCTGCGAAGTACGCCGGCTCAAGCTTGCGTGCCTGATTGCGAACCGCAATCGACTGTAATGCGCCGAGAGCGATTACAGCCCCAAACACCAGATTGAAGGTGCTGACCTGGTAGAGCATCCAGAAGACGATCGCAAAAACAAAGGCACCGAAGATCCAGGCGAAACGCCCGAAACTCTGCCCTAGAGCGCCACCGTCCAGAGGGTCCAGGGGGATGAGGTTGATCAAGTTGAGAAACACACCAAACAGCCCGACCTCGAACATTGCCGGCAGAGACAGCCAAAAACCAACTGCCATGGTGGCAATGCTGGCTAAGCCGCCCACTAGAGGTCCAGCGAGCTTGATATAGGTTTCGTCTGCGAGTGACTTCACCCCTGACACTTCTACAAAAGCACCCACCGGAGTGAACTCAGGCAATGAAGCCTTGAGCCCAAGCCGACGAGCAGCAATCATGTGTCCGACTTCATGAACTGTGATCAAGGCAATTACGCCCAAACCCATCGTCCACGAACCCATAAAGAAAGACCAGATGCCGAGGCTGAAAGCCAGCATCGACAGCTTCCAGATGAGGCTGGATTTGTTCATTCTAATTTCCTTCTGAAAGGAAAGAGCGGCGACTGCTTTGTAGGTATCAGAACCGACTCACAGCCGCCGCTCCCCCAACTTCAGCGGCCGCTGGCGGCGCGCTTGGTGAGGCTGGCCTTCATCTGCACCAGCGAAAGAGCCAGCATGGACTGAGCCCAGGCCAACGGTTCGTTGGCATCGGGAACCCACTGCCGGCTCTGCTGGTCGATGATCCAGGCTTCCGGCATCAACCAACGCGGGCTGACCGAAGCCAGGGCGCGGTTGAAGTGGAAAACCTGCTTTTCGAAGTAACGCTCGTCGCCGGTGCGCAGGTAGAGATCACCCCAGATGTAGGACATCTGCGGCGAGCCATGGCACCACTGCGCTTCCTCGCCGGCAGCCAGATCGTCGCGGTTGATGCGACCATCCCAGCGGTCCTGCAGATAGCGACGCACACCGATGGGGCTCATCAGGGTGCGCTCGATGCTTTCCAGCACGGCCACGCTGTTGGCGTCGTCGAGCACGGGCTTGCCGCTGAAGGCAGCCAGAAGCATCGGATTGATCTGCGCCAGGTCGGCAGTGCGCACGTAGCCCGATGCTTCGACGAACTCGTTGGTGCCGAGTTCACGCAGCTTGGCTTCGCACTTTTCGATCAGTTCGCGCAGACCCTTGGTGTCCACCCGCAGTTCCTGCCCTTCACGCACGGTGACATAGCTGCCGCCGTTGCGCTCCATGTAGGTGAGCTGCTCACGCAGACTGACCAGGGCGCAGGCCACCGAAGACCAGTGCACGCCGACGCAGTCTTCCCAGGCTCCCAGGTCGCGGTCCTGCCATACGTTCACCTTCCAGAAGAAGGCATGCAGAAGGGCGCCGAAGGAGTTGACCAGGTCGGCGGTATTGCTGTCGGAGAGACTGAGACGCCCAGTGTTGAGCGTGTAGAAGGTCATGAAGTTGATGAACGACAGCGAGTCGTTCTGACCATGCCCCCAGGGATCGCCCACTTCCTCGAGGGAGATGGGGTTGTAGCGGATGTGCGGCCGACGCATGTAGTCATGCGGCAGGCCGGAAGCGCGGTCCGTGATCAGGTCCATGAAACGGAATTCGCGCTTCTTGTGGTGGATGAGACTGGCCATGAGCCCGCGACGCCAGGCGTCGGCAGGAACAGCCAGACCGGCGTTCATGGCAGGGTCCTCGGCGAGGCTCAGCTCGGCCAGGGTCTGCATGATGTTGTCGCGGTCCCAGTGGAACATGAGCAAGCCATCGATGGCTGCTTCCAGGGTGCGGTCGTCACCTTCCACGACGGTGACGGCGGAATGACCTCCCGAGCTGTAGCGGCGCAGAAACAGCGTCTTGTTGGCGACAAGAGCCTTGCGAATCGCTTCCAGGTCGTCGAGAGTATAGGCGGTGCGGATCAGTTTACCCAGTTCGATGTTCTTGGCCTGCGGAACGGCGGAAGCATCGAGAACCAGGCTGGGAAAGACAGTAGCGTTCATGTTGAAGTCCTCCATCGCCTTCGTCTGGCAAGCACGAAAGCGACACTTGGTTTGAGATAGGGTCAATTACTCGGACACGCGAAACCGGCAGCATCTCTTGACAGATGATGGCTGCGAGTACCTCGGTCCCCTACAGTGCTACGATATGGTCATCACCTTGCGAGGAAACCCTGCCATGAGCCCATCAGCCAAAGACGAAGTACGCCCTTGGGGAGCCTTCTATGTGTTAGTCGACCAAGACAACACCAAAGTGAAAAGACTTGTGGTAAATCCTGGGCAGAGGCTGAGCTTGCAGAGCCACAAACACCGCGACGAACATTGGGTGATCGTTGCAGGCGTTGGCGAGGTCACGCTTGATGATGAAACTATTCGTGTCGAATACGGGCGCCACATTTTTGTCAAACGCGGCACCAGACATCGCATCGCCTGCACGGGCGAAAGCCCTCTCGAGTTCATCGAGGTGCAGACAGGCGACGCCTTCCCCGAAGAAGACATAGTCCGCTTCGAAGACGACTACAACCGCTCCTAAGGTCAGAAACTCCTTTCGTGATACCAGGCATTCACCTACAGCCTTTCAAGCCGTGAGTAGCGCGCTGGGATTATTACCTGTTGGTTTTCTTAGAGTTTCAGGACGATGTCGGGGAAGAAGTAGTTAGACCTATGCTTAAACAAAAGGCCAATCAGGGAGCAAATGAATTCTTGATTCAAAGAACCTGTCTTAGTTCTAAATAATTTCCTTGACCAAGCTGTTATGCAGTCTCTCGTCTTATTTTCACAAGAATGGCTCTGCATCTTAGCAGGCTCGCGCAGCTTCGCTTGCAACAGTTAGCGCACGCGACGCAAGCACTCCTGAATAATGTTTTAGAAATTAGCCAAAGATAAGGTTCTTGCCCCATGAGCTTTTCCAAATTCTTGTCAAGAACAAGAGAAAGAAGTAATCCGCATGCGCTTGTAGACGAGACGTATAGCTCATTAGGTTCAAAGGGTTGTCAAAATCTTCTTCTACTCAACTTTTTCATTCGAGCGACCATAAACCACTAGCAGCAACCATCCCCGACAACAAACCGCCCATCACCGGCGGTTGGATGTTTGCGGCCCAACGCTTTGGTTCGGCTTAGCTCGAAAAGACAAGGAAAATATCATGGCTCAAACGGCAACTTTTGCCGAGCTCGCCGGTAACCTGAGCGAGCACGCCGCCTGCTGCGGTCACATGCAATGGTGGCGTCATCTCTCCAACCAGGTAGCCAAAGCCGATGGACGCAAGCCCTTCGCTCTGCCTGGCACCAAGAAGCGCTACGCGCCCGACCTGACCGTCAACGTCGAGCACGTCAAGCTGATTCTCAATGTCGACCCGGTCAAGAAGACGATGGGCGGGCAGTGCCTCACCACGGTGCGGCCGATCAGCAAACCCGTCAAGTCGATCTTCTTCGCCGCCGAAGACCTCAAGATCGAAAAGGCGACGGCGGGTGGACAGAATCTCAAGCTCGAGGAACTGGAAAAGGGAGTGCTCGTGCACCTCGCCCAGAGCCTCGACCGCGACTCCCTCACCATCGAACTGACCTACCACACGGTGTCGCCCAAGCTGGGCATCTACTTCACCGGTCCCACTCCTTTCTACACCGACAAGCCCTATCAGGTGTGGACGCAAGGTCAGGATGACGACTCGCACCACTGGTTCCCGGTGGCAGAAGCCGACCATCCCAACCACAAGATGACTTCCGAAGTCATCGTCACCGTGCCCAAGGGCTTCACCGGCCTCTCCAACGGCGCCTTGCTGTCCGAAAAGGACAACTCCGACGGCAGCCGCACTTTCCACTGGCACCTCGACAAGCCGCATTCCTGCTATCTGATGGCACTGGCGGTGGGCGAGTTCGTCAAGCTGGAAGAAAAGTACGGCGAGCTCAAGGTGGAAGCCTATGTGCATCCATCACTGCTCGAACGTGCTCGCGAGTATTTCAAGGGCACCGCCGACCTGGTGGCACTCTATTCGCGGCTCTATGGCGTGGAATATCCCTGGTCGTACAAGTACGCCCAGGTCTTCGTGCAAGACTTCATCTTCGGGGGCATGGAAAACACCACGATCACGGTCATGACCGACCGCATCCTCGGTGATGCCGGCACACGCGAAGAGCAGCGCCTGGCTGAAGTGCGCCTCAACGCGCACGAGCTCAACCACCACTGGAACGGCGACCTCACCACCTGCAACGAGTGGGCTCATGGCTGGCTCAATGAAGGTGGCGCCACCTATGGTGAAGTGGAAGCGGTGGAACACCTCTGGGGCGAGAAGGCACGCGACCACTACGTCTACGGACTGGCTCGCACTTACTTTGCCGAAGACGCGCGCTACCGCCGCCCCATCGTCTGCCACACCTACAAAGAGCCCATCGAGCTCTTCGACCGCCACCTCTACCAGAAGGGCGGCCTGGTGCGTCACATGCTCCGCTACATTGTGGGCACGGAAGCTTACTACAAGAGCATCCAGACCTACTACCGCGACAACATGTACCAGCCGGTCGAAACCCTCGACCTGATTCGCGCCTTCGAAAAGGTGACTGGTCGCAACCTGCGCAAGTTCTTCGACCAGTGGGTCTTCGGCGCCGGCTTCCCTGAGTACAAGGTGAGCTATCGCTATGACGACCGTCAGAAGATGGCTACGGTCAAGGTGCAGCAGACCCAGAAGGTGGAAGGAGATACCGGGCTCTTCTCGATGCCAATCGAGCTGAGTTTCGACTTTGCCGACGGCAGCCGCAAGGTGGTCGTCGTCGACGTGGAGGACGCCGAACACAGCTTCAGCTTCTCTCTCGACAAGAAGCCGGTCATGTTCCGCTTCGACCCCACCAACTGGGTGCTCAAGAAGCTGACTCTGGACGTGCCCAAGGGCATGCTCAAGTACCAGGTGCAGAACGATCCCTCCGTCATGGGTCGCGTCTATGCCGCCCAGGCTCTGGCGGCACTCGGCACCGACGATGTCGTGCCTGTCTTGGTCAAGGCGGCCAAGAGCAACTTCTTCTGGGGCGTCAGCGCTGAAATCGCTGCCACCCTCGGCGGCATGAAGACCGATGCCGCTCGCGATGGACTGCTCAGCCTGATCAAGGTCAAGCAGCCCAAGGTGCGCCGCGCCGTGGTCAACGCCCTCGGCAACTACAAGTCGCCGGCGGTGGGCAAGGCTCTGGCGGGCATCGTCAGCGGTGGCAAAGAAAAGAGCCAATTTGTTTTGGCCGATGCTGCCAGCGCGCTGGGCCGCAGCCAGTTCGACGGTGCTTTCGAAGTGCTGCAAAAGGCGACGGCTTACCAGTCGTGGAACGACATCGTCGCCATCGGTGCCCTCAACGGTCTGGCCGAGCTGAAGGACGCGCGCGCCGTCAGCCTGGCCGCAGATCTTGCCGGCGCCGGCAAACCCTGGCTGGCTCGCCCTGCGGCAATCGCCTGCCTGGGCAAGTTGGCGGGCAGCAAGAAGTCTGAAGAAGCCCTCAAGGCTCTGCACGACCTGGCTGAAACCGAGGAAGGACGGCAATTCACCCTGCGCATGTCGCTGGTGTCCGCCATCGGCGAAGCCAAGAATCCCGATTCGCTGCCGGTACTGGAGCGACTGAAGGGCAGCTCACACGACGGCCGCATCCGTCGCCTGATCACCGAAACCGCCGCAGGCATTCGCGAGAGCGTCAAGCCCAAGGGTGAAGGTGACAAGGGCGTGGCAGCTGCGCAGACCGGTGAAGGCGCAGACCTGGCCGCCCAGGTGAAGAGCCTGACCGAGAAGCTGGCGGCTGTCACCGACCAGGTCACGGAACTTGCCGCGACCAAGAAGCGCAAGAAGAAGACCCGCCGCTAAGCGGTCCGAAACTGCGCCTCAAGTAAGGACAGGGCGCTGCACCGCATTTGGTGCAGCGCCTCTGTCGATCAAAACCGTTTTTGAACAAGGAACTATCATGACTCAGTCAAAAAGTTTGCCGAACGCCCCTGAAGTGGGCGAACGCTCTTACACGATCATCGCCAGAGTGAAGCTGAACCGCACCGGCAACGGCGTGCTGGCCAGCGCTCTGGACGCCGTTGCCAAAGCAGGCGGCGACACCGGCGATGTCGATATGGTTTCTTCCACCTCGACCCATGTGGTGAGAGACATCACTATCGGCGCGCGTGACCCCTCGCATGGCGAAGCCATTGTGGCGGCGCTCAAGCAGGTGCGTGATGTCGAAGTGATCAATGTCTCAGACGTTGTTTTCCTCAAGCATCTGGGCGGCAAGATTTCGGTCGTGCCGACTTCGGAGGTCAAGACGCGCGTCGACCTCGCACAGGTCTACACACCTGAGGTGGCCCGCGTATGCATGGCCATCCACGACGCCCCCGAAAAAGCCCGCAATCTCACCATCGCCGGCAAGATGGTGGCGGTCGTTTCCGACGGCTCGCGCGTGCTGGCTCTCGGCAATATCGGCGCCAAAGCCGCTCTGCCGGTGATGGAAGGCAAAGCCATGCTCTTCAAAGCGATGGCTGGTGTCGACGCCTTCCCCATCTGCCTGAGCACTCAGAACGTCGACGAAATCGTGGCCGCTGTCAAAGCCATCGCCCCCAACTTCGGAGCCATCAACCTGGAGGACATCGAGTCGCCCAAGTGCTACGAAGTGGAGAGGCGTCTGCGTGAAGCGCTCGACATTCCGGTCTTCCACGATGACCAGCACGGCACCGCCGTCGTTGTCGGCGCTGCCGCCATCAACGCCGCCCGCCTGATCAAGAAACCGCTGAGCAAGCTCAAGGTGGTGGCGGTGGGCACCGGTGCGGCCGGCATGGCCTGCATCAAAATGCTCATGAGCCTGGGTGTCAAAGACATCATCGCCTTCAACAAAGACGGTGCCGTCTATAAGGGTGCGCCCAACCTCACCGAAACCGAAACGTGGCTTGCCGAGAACTCCAACTTCAAGGGCTTCAAGGGCAACTACAAGCAGGCCCTCAAAGGTCGTGACCTCTTCCTCGGGCTCTCGGTGGGCGGCATCTTGAGCGGTGCCGACCTGGCCACGATGAGCAAGAAGGCAGTCGTCTTCGCCTTGGCCAATCCGATGCCCGAAGTGGCTCCTTCCGAACGCACTGCCAATGTCGCCGTCATGGCCACCGGCAGCTCCAAGTACGCCAACCAGATCAACAATGCTCTGGCCTTCCCGGGCATCTTCCGCGGCGCCCTCGAGGCCGGCGTGCGTGAGATCAGCGAAGAGATGTGCATCGAGGCAGCTCGGGCCATCGCCAACTTGATCGGCAAAGACCAGCTCGATGCCGACTACATCATTCCCACAGTTCTGGAGCCGGTTTCGAAAGCCGACAAGACTTCGCGAGTGGCAGTGGCGGTTGCCGATGCCATCAAGAAGTACGCGGCCGAACATGGACTGGCGCGTCGCAACATCAAGCTCTGAAGGCAAGCGCGCAAGGAGTAAGCTATGGAACCTGTTGAAAGCAAAGGGAAAATGCCCTTTGCGGTGGTGATTCTCATCACCGTTCTCTCTCTGGCTCTATCGGACCTGCCCCTCTTCAGTGTCATCTACAGCCCCATCGAATACTTCACCACAGCTCTGCATGAGATCGGTCACGCCCTGGCCTGCTCCGCCACCGGCGGCAGTGTCAGCGGTCTGACCATAGTCTCTGACGGAGCCGGGCATGGGGGACTGACCTTCTGCTCCGGAGGCGTGCCTTTCGTCTTCGCACAGACAGGCTACCTTGGCACAACTTTCTTCGGTTGCTTGCTGCTCTTTCTGGGCAGACGGGAGAATCTCACTCGCCCGCTTCTAGTCGGACTGGCAGTGCTGCTCATCTTTTCGGTGTTCTTCTATATGATGCCCACCCTGACCATGCCCAGGTATGCCCAGCAAGGCATGCTCAGCATGGTTGTCGGCGGGCTCATGGCAGCGGCACTGCTGGCGGCAGCTCGGTTTTTGCCACTGAAGGCGGCATCATTCCTGCTTGCCTTCCTGGCGGTTCAGACGGCGCTCAACGCCCTCTACGACATCTTGGTGCTCGCCCAGATCAGCCTGGGCATGCACGGGCAGTCAAGCTTCACCGATGCAACCAATATGGCTAACGACACCGGAATTCCAGCCTTCTTCTGGAGCCTCTTCTGGGGACTGTCGTCTGTAGCCATGCTCTTCCTGACAGTCAAGGCAGCCTACTGGCGCCGCGACTGAATCTGAACTGGTCTAGGCAAAGTCTCTGCCCTAGTTTTAGTCGGTTCAGAAACTAAGCAGTCAGTTATGGCAGACGGCCCCGGTTCGCTTTCCGAACAAACGGGCCGCGAGCCATTCCACCAGACCTTAAGCTACAAACCACCAAGGACAATTATGTGCCTCTCCAATAACCGTTACAAAACCACCCGCGTCACCTTCAGCGACACAATTCTGCTCGGTGCCGAGGTGGAAGTGGACGGCAAGATCGAACACCTGCTCGGCTACTACAACAAAGTCGCCACTGCCGGCGGTGCCGCACAACAACAGCAGAGCCATCTGCTCTCAGCCGGTCCAGCTCTGACTGCACCCACGCGCCGCGGCTCCCGCCAGGCGCGCAGCAGCGACTTCGACTGGAGCACACCGCCCGAGAAGAGCGCCAAGCCGAGCCCGGTCACGGTCGTGGGCAATGCCATGCTCATTGCCGTGCCGGCATCGCCGGGTACGCTCACCGCTGCCAATCTGATTCCGGTGAGCGACTACCCCAGCTTCATGCAAGACTACGCCAAGGCCGTCGGCCCCCGCACCCTGCCTCGTGGTCCGCTGCGTCGCGGCGGCATGCTGGGCTCCAAATCACGCAGCGTGGAAGTGGTGAAGGGCTTCGACAAGGGCACCTATGACGTGCTCATCGCTGGTAGTGCCAAGGCCATCGCCGGTGCGCTCGACCAGGTCGACCCGGCCAAGCGCCCGACCATCAACCAAGAGCTCTATGCCCAGCTGGACAAGCTCTACCCTCGCTGGACCTTCGTGCTCTTCTGCTTCGCAGAAGAAGCGGCTGCCCGTGCAGGCTGCGCTCTCATCCGCTACAAGCCGATGCAGAAGTTCAGCCATCTGCTCTATCTGCCCGGTCTGGACGGACACAACGGCCAGATCGAAACCGGCAAGGTGGAGCTGAATCACACCCTGGTGGCGGCTTCGTGCAAGATGAGCACGACGGCGTCAACGCGGGCAGTCAACTTCAGTGACTTCAAGCTGCAGGAAGACCTGCCTTTCATGCCCGACAAGGTGCTGGGCAAGGTCGTTCCGGCGGGCACCATGGCGCCCCAAGGTGACTTCCTGCTACAGCTGAAGGAACTGCGCGCCGGTGTCTTCCGCGCGCGTCGCGCCCTGCCTCCGGGCTGGAAGAGTGTCTTCGGCGAAAGCCAAGAAGCACCGTACTACATCCAGAACTAAGCGCCAACAAATATCAACTGGCATTTCGGCGAGTCCCACTCAAGCTTCCGCTTGCTTGGGGCCTCGCCCTCTGAAAAAACAAATTTAGAAAGGAACTGATTATGTCGGGAAATACCCAACAGACGAACTCCGGTCCCCCGCGCGCCAAGAAGCTTGCAGTGACGACCTTGCTGCACGGCGATACCCTGATCGATGAATATGCCTGGATGCGCAATCGGGACGACGCCGACCTCATGCCTCATCTGCGTGCCGAAGACGCCTACGCCGATGCCTACATGAGCGACACGAACGACCTGCAGGCGGCGCTCTTTGCTGAAATGCGCGGGCGTATGAAAGAAGCCGACACTTCGGTACCCAACCGTCGCGGACGCTTCCTCTACTACAGCCGCACCGAAACCGGCAAGCAATATCCGGTCTCCTGCCGCAAGCCCTTGCTTTCCATTGGCAAGAGGGGCGGCAAGAGCGGCGGACATAAAGAAGGTCCCGAGCAGATTCTGCTCGACCACAACCAACTGGCTGAAGGCAAGGCCTTCTTCCAGGTCGGTCCGTCCAGCCTCAGCCCCAGCCAGAACTTCCTGGCTTACGCTTACGACGACACCGGCTTCCGCCAGTACAAACTGGTGGTGAAGAACCTGCGCACCGGTCAGACCTCGCCTGTTCTGGCTGAGCGCGTCACTTCGGTGGCTTGGGCCTCCGATAACAAGACTCTCTTCTACACCACCGAGGACGCCGTCACCAAGCGTTCCAACCAGGTCTACAGGCACAAGCTCGGCACCAAGAGCCACGTTCTCATCAAGGAAGAGAAGAACGAGTTCTTCCGGGTCGGCGTGGCTCGCTCGCGCAGCGGTCGCTACATCTACCTTGAGACCGAGAGCCACACCACCGGCAATATCGCCCGACTGCCGGCCGACAAGCCGCTCGGTCAGTTCAAGACCTTGATGCCGCGCCTTGCCGGCATCAAGTACGATGTCGACGATGACGGCAAGCACTTCTATATTCGCACCAATGAAGGAGCCACCGACTTCCGCCTCTTCAAGACGGCGGTGGGCAAGCCGGCTCGTCAGCACTGGCAGGAAGTGGTGCCGCACCAGCCCGGCGTGCTGCTCACCGGCTTCCTTCTCTTCAAGGGACATCTGGTCGCTTTCCGCAAAGACACAGGTGTTGTGCGTGTTCAGATCATCGACCTGAACGACTTCAATGTCAGCCACGACGTGCAGTTCCCCGAGCCGGTCTACACCGTGGGTTCGGCTGGCAATCTGGAATACGACAGCACCACCCTGCGCCTCAGCTACCAGTCGCTGGTGACACCGCCGTCGGTGCTCGACTACGACATGGACAGGCGCAGCATGTCCACGGTCAAGGTGCAGGAAGTGCCGGGCTATAAGGCGTCCGACTACGAGAGCAAGCGTCTCTTCGCATCGGCTCCCGACGGCACCCTCGTGCCCATCTCGCTGGTCTACAAGAAGGGCATCAAGCTGAACAACAGCAATCCCTTGCATCTGTACGGCTACGGTTCGTACGGTTTCGGACTGCCGACCACTTTCGGCGCAGCGCGGGTTTCCCTGCTCGACCGAGGCTATGTCTACGCCCTTGCTCATATCAGGGGCGGCGACGAGCTGGGCGAAAGCTGGCGGGCTGACGGCAAGCTCAAGAAGAAGATGAACACCTTCACCGACTTCATCGCTTGCGCCGAATATCTCATCGCCGAAGGCTACACATCGTCGCAGTTCATCACCATGGAAGGCGGCAGCGCCGGCGGTCTGCTCATGGGCGCCGTGCTCAACCTGCGACCCGACCTCTTCAAGGCAGCCATCGTCAAGGTGCCGTTCGTCGACGTGATCAACACCATGCTCGACGAGACTCTGCCGCTCACGGTGGGCGAATTCGAAGAGTGGGGCAATCCCAAGGTCAAGGAGGACTACGACTACATCCGTCGCTATTCGCCTTACGAGAACATCAATACCGGCGCCTACCCGGCTATCTTGGTCAAGTCGGCTTTCTACGACAGCCAGGTGATGTACTGGGAACCGGCCAAGTATGTGGCGCGCCTGCGCGACCGCAAGACCGACGACAACCCGCTGCTCTTCAAGATTCTTCTCGAAGCCGGCGGACACGGCGGCAAGTCTGGGCGCTTCGACGCGCTCAAAGAAACCGCCTTTGACTATGCCTTCCTGCTCAAGCAGGTGGGCCTGGTCTGACCCGTTAGAGACAACTAAAACGCAACACCAGCCACAAGAAGTGGAATCTGCTCATGACCCAAGTTGGTCTGAAACTGCCCTCGCCCGCCGATATCGCCGCCCAGGAAGCGAACGATAAGGCAACCGCAAAAATGACCGTGGGAGAGCGCGCCCGCGCTCTCGCCCAGAGCGTCATCGCCGCCGCCACCGGCGGTGTCACCTTCAAGAATCGCATCTATCTCTACCGACACAGCGACCCCGCCTTTGTCGGCGACCGCTACGAAGAAGAGATGGTGCGCGCTGCCGTTGGCTATCTCGTAGCCACCGGCTGGAAAGCCACCTGCCACCGCCCCTGGTTCTGGGAACAGCATGTGGGCAGCAAACCCGGCGACGGCTTCGTCGAGTGGGTGGTCAAGATCAACAAGTAAGGTGAGGGCAAAAGATGTCTATCTCTTTGATTATCTCTCTGGCGCTGGCATCTCTAATCGTGACAGTGCTTGCCGCGCTGTTGGCTCGGACAAACGTCGTGCCGCGCTTCTGCGCACAGCACCCTAACGCCTTCCTCATCCTCGCCGCCACCGCGGCAGTTTTCCCGCTCAGCCTGCCCTTCTTGGTGCATGCTGAAATCGGGGTGGTAAGCGTCTTGGCGAAATGGTTCGCCGTAACGCTTACCCTATCTTCTTGGAGCTTCGTGCTTTCAGCAATGAAGAGCAGCTGAAGCCATTTCCGGGAGCGGTTCCTGAATAGAACCGCTCCCAGTTTTCCTCTCCACCAATCAGGAAAACCAATGAACCAATTACAGAAGGGCGCCAACGCGCCAGTTCCTACCGAGAAGTTGACCATCAAAGCCGTCCATGACGGCGCCAACACCGATCTCTCGGCCATCATGCTCAACGCCGCCGGCAAGGTGCGCAGCGAAGCCGACTTCGTCTTCTACGCCCAGACTCGTTCTCCCGAAGGTTCGGTGAACTATGTCGAGAAGAAGGTGACCGGCAGTCGCTATGAACACAGCATGACAGTCGACCTCAAGGCGGTGCCGGCCGATATCGAACGTATCGAGCTCACCCTGACCATCGACCCCGACACGCCGGCCACCTTTGCCCAGGTCAAGAACTGCATGGTCAGTCTGCTCGATGCCTCCGGCAAAGAAGTGTCGTGCTTCGCACCGGAAGGCACAGTGGAGAACGCCTTCATCGTGGGCGAACTCTACCGCCGCAACGGTGTCTGGAAGGTGCGCCACGTCGCCCAGGGCTTCACCGGCGGACTCGGCGCCATCGCTACCCAGTTCGGCATCGAAATCGCCGACGAAGCTCCCCAGAAGGCGACCACGCCTCCGGCAGCAGTCGCTCCGGCGGCGGCACAGCCTTCTCGCAAGATCAGCCTCTCCAAGGCCGACCAGGTCACCGCCGACCTGGAACGCAAAGGCTCGCGCTTGGTCAGCCTGCAAAAGGCGGCGGCTGTCTCGCTCAAGAAGCATAAGGTGGATGGCATCGTCGCTCGCGTGGTCATGGTCCTCGATGCCTCAGGTTCCACCAGACGCATGTGGCCTGACATGATGCAAGGCGTCACCGATCGCCTGGCCACTCTGGCTCTCAACCTGGACGACAACGGCGAGCTGGAGTTCTGGGTCTACGCCAGTAGCTTCAAGAAGTTCGCCACGGTCAACCTCGGCAATCTGGACGGCTATGTCGCCTCGCTCATGCGCGGTCAAGATGGTTCCAGCGCCGGGCGGTCAGCCAAGGCGCCGGAGAAGAAGAGCGGTGGACTCTTCGGTGGACTTTTCAGCGGTGGCGACAGCCTCGGTGCCGGCATCGTTCCCGGCCTGGGCTGGGAGAACAACGAGCCACCGGTGATGCAGGCCATCATGGACGAGTGCAAGGGCTCCAAGACCGTCCCGACGCTCGTCATCTTCGTCACTGACGGCGGCATCGACAAAGATCGCGCCATCGAGAAGGTGCTCGTGGAAGCATCACACCACAACATCTTCTGGCAGTTCGTCGGGCTCGGCGGCTCCAGCTACGGCGTGCTCGAACGCTTCGACGAACTGAGCGGTCGCCACGTGGACAACGCCGGCTTCTTCGCCATCGACGACTACCGCGACATCAAGGACGAAGAGCTCTACAGCCGCATCATCCGCGAATTCCCGAAGTGGGTGGACACAGTGCGGGCGAAGGGCATGTTGGTCTGAAGATCCAGCGTTAAGTCGGCATGCCCGAGCCCGCACTGCAAATCTAGATACATCCCGGGCGAAGGGCATGTTGGTCTGAAGATCCAGCGTTAAGTCGGCATGCCCGAGCCCGCACTGCAAATCTAGATACATCCCGGGCGAAGGGCATGTTGGTCTGAAGATCCAGCGCTAAGTCGGCATGCCCGAGCCCGCACTGCAAATCTAGATACATCCCGGGCGAAGGGCATGTTGGTCTGAAAAATTGAGTCTTTGGAGAGAGCGCGCCGCCAAAGCGCGCTCTCCTACGAGGTATACATGGCAGTAAAAGACCTTATAAAAATTCTGAACGAGCACCTGCTCCGCAAGCAAATCACCCTGGCTCAGCTTTCCTATCGAGCCATCCGCTTCGTTTTGAACAAGCACGAGATACTCTCCCGAGCCTCGGCAATCGCCTATAGTGCTATGCTAGCCTTCATACCGTTTATCACTCTAGTGATCACGGTGGCAGCCAAGCTACTTCCAGACCTGGAAGCGGCGGGCGGAAAAGCGCCAGGTTTTTCAGGCGGCGATGTATCCAGAATTCTGGGCACTCTCTTTCCTCCCGATGTGGCTGCGCTAATCCTTGCCCAGCTGGCTCACATTCAAACCCAACCGAGCTTAGGGGTGATTAGCATCACCCTTTTTCTGGCGGTTTGGACATCGACAAGCCTGTTCTCCGAAGTAATCAACTCGCTCAACCGGATTCTCGGCGTGAACGAGGCCCGTTCCTATTGGCGACTGCAACTGACTGCGATTGCGCTTGTCCTAATGCAAGCGGCACTCTTCACTTTCGCATTCGTCTCCATCCTAATCGGTCCAAAACTGGCCGAGTGGCTGGCTCTTTCCGGTTGGCTTTTGCTCGGCGCGACCGCACTGCAGTGCATACTGCTCTTCGCGGTCATCTATGCCAGTTTCGCCTTGACCTTTCACTTCGGACCCTCACTCCACAGGCGGACAGGGCGTAGACATTGGGTTTCACCCGGTGCCACCTTCGGAACCGTGGTCTTCCTCCTGGCGACCTCGAGCTTCCGTTACTACCTCGAACATTTCGCCAACTACCGCACTGCCTACGGCTCCCTCGGGGGCTTGATGATGCTCATGGTCTGGTTCTGGCTGATGAGTCTAGTCCTGCTAATCTCAGCCGAAATCAACAAGCTGGCGGCTATAGCAGAGAACCACAAGAAATAGAGCAGCAGGCGGAAATCCTTCTGCTTCAGAAGGCATGAAAAGGTGCAAACCCTTCATGCCTTTCCTTTTCGCCAATCTTACTACATTCTATAATATCCAACTAACCCCAGTACCTCTTGATTAAGGAAACGATGCCGGATTCTTGCGAGATATAAAGTCGTTAGCACCGCAAACGCCACCATGACATCAAAACCTCACCGCCAGACCAACCAGCCCCAAATTGGCACCAGCTCAAGTTTAGCTTAGCGGTAAACGGTCAAAGAAAAACCAAATTGTCTCCATAAACCAGTAAGGGAAAGATTGTAGAAAGGAAGGCGAAAGACAGCCGAAACGCTGACTATACCTTAGATACAGCCAAAGCCCCGCACTAGCCGCGCCACCCTGACAACACCAAATCTGGTGGCAATTTATCTCGTTTTTGTTCACAGCACGTTCACACAGAAACGAATCCCACCCCTGACAGAGACTGCAATAGAAGCAAATCTGCCAGTTCCTGGTGATGACACAAAGAAATAGTGGGGCAAGCGACTGAAATAGCTCTGTTCACAAAAGTCTTGCGTCGCATGAGCCATTTGCATAACTATGCATACATTGTTTTTCGCAACTATCTATCTTTGCAACCAACCTTAAGAACCCTTCCCACTACCACCACCACCGCCACCACAAAGCAGTTTCAGCTGCAGAGAGCAAACCAGCTGTATTGGCGCTATATATAGGAATACCGGGTGAAATTCTTAAGGAAAAACGAAGGGCTAGCATAAACCGCGCCAGTGTAAATTCACCGGATGCGGTGGCGCTGATAGTCCTTTTCCACATTCAATTTTGGCAAAGGCGAACAATCCCGACACGTTCGAAGTCCGCACAATGCCAATCCTAGAGCCAGCGAGGCATCCTTTCGCCAGTTTTTCGGGGCACACCACCAAATTTAAGGAAAACTTGCAAACGTTCCCTCATTTGCATAACTATGCATACATGCATATTCATAACTTTCCATACCAGCAAACCTTAATTCAACCCAAGTCCATTCCCACCGCAATTTCCTAAGTCCCGCCCAGATACCCATCTGAGCGGTTTCATTACGAAAGGAGTAATCGTGCTTCTTGGCTATGGTGTTGCCCTTCTTATCTTGCGCGAACTATATCTTCTCTGGAAAGATCGCTACGCCGAACCAGACGCCCACAAGTCGATCTTTAAGATTGCCCGGGACGCCTGCCTACCCAACTCACACCAAGGCGCCTCTAAAAGCCTGGAACAGCCAGGGTTGGCAAGAAGCATCGAGTTCACTCGCCAATTCATTAAAAGGGATCGCGACCTTTACGGCGACGTCCATGTCTACCGGTTGCGGAATATCAGATGCATGGGCGAATTGCTAGCCCAAGACCACCAACGTCAGCCCGCCGCCGCCTGGTTCTATTATGGAATGCGGATCATCGACGAACTCGGTCGTCCCAACCATAAAGATGTAGACGAATTCGAACTGGCAGTCGCTCGTTTCGAACTAGACGGCAAACAAGCCGATCTAGCATTGAAAACCCTGCAAAGGCTGCTGGATCGCTTCGACCACGAAAAGCGCCAGCAGAACCCCGCTCTGCATCTGGAAGTTCTCAAGCTGCGCGCCATTGCAGCCAGGGTACTGCCGGAGGAAGCAGGCGAGCAGTCCTCGTTAGAGCTTCTCGAATGGACCGAACATTATTTCGGTCTTGAGAGCGACGAGGTGAAGAAGATACTTCGTGTCATTTCAGAACCAAGCAATTCGGCATCTATGTTCCGCAGGCAACTGAGACTTCTCGAACATCTGGAAGAGACATCTCTACTGGTCGGCGACGAGACCCTCGCCACCGCCCAGAGCCTCGACGAACTGGCTGCTTTTTGTGCTTTAAGAAAAAGCACCGGTGCAGTGCCCAACCTCGACCCTTCTGGACCTTTAAGAGAACGCGCCGAGCAGATCCGCGCCCTTCTTCGCGTCAAGAGAAGAGGGCCGGAATCAGCCGACAAGGGTGATATAGACCTGGCGGCGCGCTTCTACGAGACCAGGAATCGTCCTGGCGACGGCACCACTGCCTTCCACCTGCGAAAACAACTCCAACAACGAGAGACCCATCATGACGACCGAAACCAAGTCTAATGTTCTGACGCCCCTCTTTGTCGAGACCTTCAAAATCCTTCTGGAAGACTCCCGCACCGACGCAACTCGGCTGTCCAGGCTGCGTGAACTCTTCAAGAAGTTCGGTCTGACCAGCTACCGCACCGAATCGCCCTTCAAGCCCAAGGAAATCGAGATCGACAAGGACAAGCTCTACAACATTGTCTATCGTCGCCGGCTGGCAAGGGCGCTTCTGGCTCCGCGTCCCTCTCCCTACGTCTACCACACGCTCTCGATGGATGCCGACGTGCTCAACTCGGCCACCGGGCGTGAGTACATCGAAGCCCTCAGCCGCTATATGGCCGAGATCATGACCGCCAAGCTGGGCGAACTGGCCCCCGAGCAGGTGCTCATGGTCAGCCGACTGACGCCGGAAGACCTGGTCGACTTCCTCTCCCAGCACAAGCTCTACGAGCTGGAGGGCGACAAGCTGAGCGAATTCATCCTGCGCCGCATGGTCGAGAAGTGCATCGACCGCAATCCGACCTTCCTCAAGATCAAGGAAGACCTGGCCCAGACGGCGGAGAGCGCTCGCAGCGAACTGGCTCGCACCATGCAGGAGCACCGGGAGACTCACTTCAAGGACTTCAGCGACAAGCTCGGCAAGATCGTCGAAGAGGCGACTCGCCAGGCCGACGCCTACATTGAGGTGCTCAAGACCGAGAGCGCCGAGCGTGCCGAGAAGGAACGCCTCAAGAAGGAAGAGGAAGAGCGCATCGCCCTGGCCAATGCCGGCAAGAGCGAGGACGACCTCTTCCGCGAAGCCGTGATCGCGAGGGAGCGGCAGTGGCGTAAGGACAACCCGACCCATCCTCTGGTGAAGTGGCTGATGCTCACCGGCGGACTGGCCATCACCCTGGGCATGCTTTTCTTCGGCGAAGTGAACGGCACCAATCTCTACGAGCTCCTCAGCAGCAACGAGTAGCCTGACAAACCAAAGGTGGAGGCGGTTACTTACACCGCCTCTGCCACCATTTGCGAGGTATCTATGCAAACTTCCAGCAACAAGGTTCCCCTCAAATCATCCAGTCCCTACTTCCTTAACATCCTGGCCATCACCACCAAGGCGGCTGCGCTCTTCCAAGAGCTGCAAAACCAGCCTAACCCAGCCTCAAAAGAGCAGCAAGAACTGAAGCAGCTTTTGGGCAAGTTCGATCTCAACACCAAGGTCTGGTATGTGCAAGAAAGCGCTTATCCTTATCTGCGCGAAACCATCCAGCCGACCAGTCCCGACTTCCTTCCCACCATAGCCGAGAACCTGGCCTTCCTGCTGGTTCGCTCGGCAGGATCAGACGACGTGCTGGTGCTCAGCCGCCTCGATGCAGGGCTCCTCAAGCGAGCACTGCAAGAACTGTACGTCAACACTTTTGATGCACCGAACCTGAAAAGGTTCATCATCTACGCCCTCAGCCAAGAGCACGATGCTGAGCTGTGGGCGAAAATCGACCGCATCATCAACCAAATCTAAGGATAGAAAACATGGAACCCACTCAAATGTGGCTCTGGGGCGGCTTCGGCGCGCTCATCACCTTCATGCTGGCCCTCGATCTGGGCGTTTTCAACCGCAAGGCGCACGAGCCTTCGTTCAAGGAAGCAGTCACCTGGAGCGCGGTCTGGGTCGCGCTGGCTCTCGCCTTCAACGGCGTCATTTACTACACCATGGGTACCCAGCCGGCGATCGAGTTCCTCACCGGCTATCTGATCGAGAAAGCCCTCTCGGTCGACAACATCTTCGTCTTCGTGCTGCTCTTCGGCGCTTTCGCAGTGCCGCTCAAGTTTCAGCACCGAGTGCTCTTCTGGGGCATCATCGGCGCTTTCGCCATGCGCGGCGCCATGATCGCCGCCGGTTCCTACCTGGTGGAACAGTTCCACTTCGTCATGTACATCTTCGGTGCCATCCTGCTCTTCACCGGCGCCAAGATGGCCTTCCAGAACCACGAAGCGGCAATCAAGGTTGAGGACAACAAGCTCCTGAAGTGGTTCCGCAAGCTGATGCCGGTCACCGACCAGTATCACGAAGACCGCTTCTTCGTGAAGCAGTCTTCGCTCCAGAGCGGCGGCAAGCTGGTTTGGCACGCCACCCCGCTCTTCCTGGTGCTGCTCCTGGTTGAATTCACCGACCTGGTCTTCGCCGTCGACTCCATCCCGGCCATCTTCGCCGTCACCAGGGATCCCTTCCTGGTTTTCGCCAGCAACGTTTTCGCCATCCTCGGTCTGCGTTCGCTCTACTTCCTGCTGGCTGGCGTCGTGCACCGCTTCCACCTGCTCAAGTACGGTCTCTCCTTCATCCTCGTCTTCGTCGGCACCAAGATGCTCATCGCCGACTTCTACAAGGTGCCGGTGCTGCTCTCGCTCGCCGTCATCGCTGTGACCATCACGGCTTCGGTGGTCCTTTCCCTGCTCTTTCCTCGCAAAGAAGAGAAGAAGTAACCGCAACCTCAGAAAAGGAGGGGCTATGTCACAACCCCCCGACACGAAGCCGAAACTGGACGACTGGCTTTACCAGATTCGCTGGCTGCTCTATCCGATCAACATCGGCCTGACGCTGGCGCTTCTGGTCTTCCTGGCGCGCTTCCTCTACAAAGTAGCGCTCCTGGTATTGGACCTGCCCAATCTTCTAGAGGCAGACAAAGCCATCGACCAGGCTCTTCTCATCACCATCGTCACCTTGCTCGACCAGGCGATGATCTGCACCCTGCTCATCGTCACCATCATGGGCGGGCATCAAATCTATGTGCGGCGCTTCCAGGAGCATCTGCACGGAGAAGGTCCTTTCTGGCTCAGGAAGGTCGACACGATTGTGCTGAAAGTGAAGATGGGTCTTGCCTTCACTGGTGTATCAAGCGTCATGATCTTGAAAGACCTGGTCAGCGTCAATGTGGTGCCCACTGAAATCTGGGTAGCGCATATCTCCATCCACCTGGTCTTCATGCTCACCACGCTCATGACCGCCTTGGTCTGGCGTCTGATGCACAGCAAAGATAAAGAATAAGACCTAGGCAGTTCAGCCTTGGGGAGAATCGAAAATTGATTTCGATTCTTCCCTTTTTTGCGATTTTCTACTATTGCATTTAATATTGCATCAAAACAAAAAAAGCGGGCATAAAGGAAAGGAATGCTCTTGAGCCCAGCTAGCCCCTGGGAGGATTTATGCTGCAAACAGAGACCCTGCCTGAAAAAACTACATCGCTAGCCTTCAAGGCAAGCCAAATAACCATGCTGGAGGCTCTGCTTGTGGCTGTTGCCCTCAGCAGTATAGCCGCACTGAGCGGCAACCGCCTCACTGACTGGCTAGGTGGCGCCGCAGTATTCATCACATTTCTGCACGGACAATTGAGTTTTGATTTACAAGAATCGCAAAGCAAAATGCCGACGCCCGAGGTAGACAATTACCGCTGGACCTCTCGTCTATTTGTTACTAAAGAAATTCTCTGGATTACTACCTTCGCCATCGCCGGTTGCTGGCCGCTTTGTGCCGGCAGTATTCTTTTTGCGACTTATCCCCACTGGCGAAAGGCTCTGAGGCACTAGTTCAAGCGGGTTGTCTTCTGACGCAGCTGGTCAAACAAACAGTTCAGTTTCTTCGAAAAGAGACTTTGAAAGTAGGTTCACTTTCACATGTTTTTCACGCGCATTCGGCATTAATAGCAGCTATCGATACAATAGACATCCGCAATCAGCAGCATTACGGGTGCGTTTTTGCACGCCCATACATAATACCACCCGTGATACCACTAGCTAGCGCATCCCTTAAGACGTACCTTTATATATGCAAGCCACCATGCGGTTCGCAAGAGTTAGCAAAAGAACAGTCCATATTAAATCTCAAATTGCGCTAATGCAAACTCAACGACACCATTGACAATGGCACTTCCAAAAGGGCAGATTCTAAGTATCGTTTTAGAAATCCCCAACAGCCCAAAGAGACATCGATAAAAACCAAAAGAACCCAAGTACTGCATTTATCTCAACTTTCACATGGACTTCCCAGTCCGGCAGATTTGGTTCTATGTTAGGGCAATGGTGCAGGTGGCTTTGCGCGAGATAGCAGAGCGACCTGCCGCATGGCTCAAACAGGAGATATCAATGTCGACCCTAACCAGGCGGTATGATGGTGACCTGGCCGTGGCCACCCTCGTACTCAATCTATTACTGGCTGCCACGCAAATTGGTTTCGTGGCAGACGGCCTGATGATGATTAGCGAACAGGGCTGGTTCCTGTCCCTGCTCTTCGCCATCGTCATAGCAAGTGGTTTGCTCTTCAGCCAGTTCGCGCTAAGCAGACTCTGGGAAAGATCTCTGAACGGTCATTACGCCTGGTGTCTAGGCATCTTCAATGCCTCGATCATCGGTTTGATGTCGGTCTGGGGTATGACCCAGCTCAGTGAGCCGTATACCTACCGCTGGTATTTCGGAGTCTTCTTGGGCATTCTGGTCCCGCTACAAACGACTTTTCTGGCTCGTATAAGCACAGAAATGTTCAACCTGGCCGGTAGTCATAAAGAGTGGTTCCCCGGCAGCTACACCGCGAAAATCCTTACCGTGGCGAGACTTCGTTCCGACCAGAAACGAGAATCGCTGGAGGCCTTAAAACAGCCAGCCGTGGCGCAGCCGGAGCCTGTCTCCGAGGTAGCGCTGGTAAAGGACGAACCTAAGAAGGTTCAGGTTAGCGAAGTTGAACCTGAGGCCAAACCACAAGCAAACCGCGCTGATGTCGTCATCTTGAACTCCGAAACAGCCCTTGCCTCAATCTCGTTCACTAGAGAAAGAGTCACTGTGCTGATTAAGAGTGAATTGTCCAAACGCCAGTGGAAAGAACTGCATAGCAAGCTGAGACGCGTGTCGGGAGTTATCTTTGAAGAGGTCCAGAAATCTCTTTCAAATGATGGAAAACCCGAGCGCATTTTGAGCGGTCGTGTGGTTTACCCTGAGAACAAGGGCAACAAGAACAGACAAAAGCGTGACTCCGCTCGTCTGCGCCATCTCGAAGGTCTGCTCAGCCAGATCAAGAGCTTGATTGCAGGACACAGGTAATGAGCGTACAGAAAAGGAAGAGGCGCTCCAAAGGTGCCTCTTCCAATCCCAATCCTCTATCCGTCTCAGGGAGTCATCAATGCCATCTCTATAACATTCGATGATGCTACTTCCGCCCGACGGTGGGGCCTTTCTTGCGGACAAAGGTGCTGGTCAAACAGGGAAATGTTTGATTGGGGAGCAGTCCGACTCCTGTAGGCGGCTACCGCCTACAACCCTATTTATCTAGGCAACTTGCATGAAAAAGCTCACCGAGCTCTTCACGGGCCTTACCAACTGGTATCTGTCAGATGGTAAGTACGATCAGATGTTGGTCAAACTTGCGATCACCATTCAGCTTGTCTTGCTTTCGCTCTCGCTCATCCACCAAACCAATGCGGTGGCGGACGTGACCGGCATGACATGGTGGCTCGCTCTGATGCAGGCAGTGGTTCAGGACTTTGGTCTGTTTGTCGCAGAACTGGTACTGATCCGCTTCCAGCAGACGGGCAAGCCTATCATCTGGGCAGCTCTCTTTGTGCTCTTCGCAGCCGTTGCAAGCGGTTCTGCGAACGTATACGACTTTACGCATAGGCTCGAACCCTATAGCGTGAAGTGGTGGCTGTCGGCTGTTTACGGTGCTTCGGTACCGTTGCAGGTGCTCTTGCTCGGCAAGCTGGTCAGCCAGCTCGTCGAAAACAAGAAACCTGAACAGGCGGCAGAGTCCAACAACATGGACTCGTCTATGGCTCGCAATCGTAAGCGGGCGGCATGAGAGCTGATTTGGGGTGGGCGAAAGCTCACCCCAAATCGTAAATTTCTACCTTGAAGAAAATCGGAAGCAAGTGCAAGTAAGTCACGTTCACGATTCGAACTCAGCGAAGGAGCAAGTCATGAGTAATCACAATCGAATCCTCGATCCGCCTCAGCAATCCTCCTGGCGGTGGGGCCTCGTTTCGAAGCGAGGTGCTGGTTAAACAAGGAAACTTTCTGCAGTGTTTAACTGGGGAGATCTTCGAATGAAGTTCCCTATGCTCACAGCATAGCCGGCCGCTCACCTGTCAAGCGGCTTGGTATCCACCTTAGCGCAAGTCGCTAGTGCAAACCGCTTCGACAGGAAGCAACCAAATAGGTACAACCATGATCGGTTTCAATGTCAAGGCAAAGGTGATCGGCAAGACCTTCTCGAAGGTGGACAACACTCTCGAGAATGGCGTCATCGTTCAGCTTGTGGATGGTGAGCAGGGGCCCGCTAAAGGTTTCCTCCACATCAGCCGCATGATTGGCAAGACGCCTGAGGCTCGTGCCCAGACTTTGACCAGCTTGACCGAAGGTTCGGAAATCGAGGTCGACGTGCTCTCTGAGACCACGATCGATAATTCTCCGGGCTTCCGTGTCAGCCAGTGGACTGTTCTGCGTCGCGCACGCAAGCAGGCTGCTGAGCAACTGATGAACGCTCAGACGGTCATCAGGGGCGAGGTCGAACGACTGGCCGAGAACTATGCCATCATCTCGCTCGGCGACGACTTGCAGGGACTGCTCCACCAGGAACGCTCTGCTAAGTTCGACCAGATCGCTCTCGACTCCAAGGTCGATGTGCGCGTCTGCGAAGTCGTCGAGATTCAGGGACGCCTGCGCGTGCGTCTCGAAGAGATCGTTGCCTGACACGAACAGGGAAGTACACAGAGAGAGGGGACAAAGTCCCCTCTCTCAATCTATGTGTAATCTGGGGACTTTGTCCCCTCTCTCAACTTATTTGTAATCTGGGGACTTTGTCCCCTCTCTCAATCTATTTGTGATCTGGGGGCTTTTTACCCTCTCTCGATCTAATTTAGATCCTCAACTACCCTTACTCTGAGCTTCGGCTTTAGGAGTACCCGGGTAGCATCGGCGCTCGTACAGAAGGAGCGTGCGGCAGGTCCGGGTTAGGACCGAAAAGAAAAACAAGAAGCGAGGAACACTTCTGTGTTTCTAGTGTCCTGAGCCGGACTAGACACTCACTAAACACAGCATCCGGCGTGCTAAATCCAACAAAAATTGAAGAGGTTCCGCAATGGAAGTCCTTCTAATAGCACTAATCTGGTGCCTCAATCTCGGCATCAGCTATCTGAACGCAAAAGGCTGCGGCTACGCCTGGGCAGAAGCAAAAGCCCATGGCGGCTACCCTCAGTTCTTCGTCTGGGTAGTGGCGATAATGTCGGCACTGGGCTTTGTCTGGTGCTTCACTATCGCCGAAGTCTTTCTCGCCCTCTCCCTTGGACTGATTGGACTGCCTGTTGCAAAGGCAGCCCTAGCACTGGGATACATTCTAGTCATCCCGGGCATCCTCGCCACAGGTTTCATCATCATGGTCGATTCCTGGGCGCGTGCGTACAAGCAGGGAGGAGTACTCAACTATGGTGTGGCGGCGTACAACACTTACGCCCAGGTGCACAACACTTACCACGCCATCGAGGGTATCGGCAGCGCCTTTGGCTCTGTCGGCGAGGCGTTCAGCGGTGACGGCGAAGATGCGCTCACGGTCGTTGGAATCGTGGTCGTATGCCTCATCGTTCTCTCTTCTCTGATTTTGGGCATTGCCACCACCCGCTATCTTATTCTCAAGACAGCGGCGGCGAACGAACTGCCCGATCTTGCCACCATGCAAGCGCGGCGTTAAGTCAGCCAGAGCCAAAAGTCAGAGCTTCTAGTAAAAGTCACTTGCGGGGCGGGTCCGAAAGGACTCGCCCTTGCTTTTTTAGATAGAGAATCAGTAATCAGCTTAATTTCGGGTCCGAATCACACTCTTTTGCTTCCCGCTTACTACATTCTATAATATCCCGCAACTACGTACTTACCCCACTGACAGTAGTTCTTAATACAGTCATTATGACTATATGTCTGATCTAGCCGCGACGAATGCCGAAAAAACATCAGAGAACTCGCAAGAGTCTTCTCTCGGTCGTGTTCTTACCAATCTCAACCCCATCGACTTAGCAGAAGGCTTTTACAAAGGCGCTCTCAAGAGACCTGTTGATAGTGTCAGACAAATTCTCGGCGCAGAAATAGACATTCAGGCAAGCAAAAGCCCGGAAACGTTGAGCGGAAAAGCTGGATACATGGTTGGACAAATTGCCGACTTCGCTCTTTTGGCGGTAGCCAGCAAAGGAGCCCTCAAACCGCTCATGGGCAAAGCAATTGAAAGGTCCAGCGGCGCCGCCGCCACAATGTTTACCGCCGGCGCCGTGGATAGCGGTCTTCTTACCCCGACAAAAGACAGTCGCTCGATGTGGCAAGATCGCTTTGATAGCGCCGTCATTAACGGCTCCACCTTTGCCATCATGGGTGGCACCAACAAAGCCCTAGAAGCAAAGAAGTTTTTCAGCAACAACCTGTTGGATCAAAGCCTAAAAGCTGGTACCTCTGGAGCACTATCTGGAGCAGCGCATTCCTATACGGAGACCTATCTGAAAGAAGGAAGACTGGCAAGCGGCAGCGAAGTATTGAACAACTCGGCTTATTATGCTCTTTTTGGCGCTGGACTGCATGCTACTTTTGTCGGCGCCGGCAAACTCGCTCAACAACCACAGCTGAGGGACGCCTATTACAGCAGCAAATGGCGCATAGGAGAAGCTATAGACGAAACCCAAAAGCTATCATGGGCAGCTCTAAACAAAGTCGGAATGAGACATCCATTGCATAGCCTCGGTCATTTAGTCTATGGCAAACCCGAAGTGGCTGTTCCACCGAAAGTATCAGTTACAGCAGAAAACAATCCCATAACACGCTTTGAGAGAGAGCTACCCAGATACTTCAAGGAAGTATCAGAGGGCGAAAAGCGCTACCAGAATGCCGCAAGAGGTACTGATGAGCGGCAACAAGCTTGGAACGAAATGGGCGAGACTCAGGCTCAGTTTCTTGAAAAAATGCTGGGAGTTTGGTTTGGCAAGCCCGCCACAAGAACCAGCCCAGCCCAGCCTGGTCTCATTTCTTACACAGATGCCGAACTAACAGCAGGTGGGCATTCTTTACAAAGAATAGCGGCTGTCAGAGAAGCCCTCTCACAACCGATGAATAGACAAAGCTTCACCCAACTAAGTCCTTTCGAAGAATCCATGATCAAGCTCGCCAAACAAGGCGACGAATTAGATCATCATGCTCTAGAGATGGCTAGAGGACTCGGCAAAGCAAGAGAGAGATTCTTTCAATACGATGAAGCCGAACTAGGAAAGAACCTCGGACTCAATAGCGTTCATCACCACGTCGCTCGCAGCAGCCTAACAGCACCAGATTGGATGCCGTACGAAGCCACAGCCACACTGGCAAATCTGTTCCATACAACCACTTCAAAAGCCTTGCCGGGCATACTGAGCGAACGCGCCCTGCTGCCCGCCACCGAGCTGCGCAGACGCGGCATCGGTCAAGTTGCTGGCGAAAGTTCAAATGAAGAGATGGGCAGAAGAGTGATTTCCATGACCCGCAGTTTCCCTGAGTCTTTCTGTTATCACCGCCATAGTGTCGAGCAACTGATCAATTTTCCTGTGGTTTTCGGCATCTCTAAAGACGTCACTGCCAGAGCCTTTCGTGTATTTGCCGAACCTGGAGAGTTAGCCATTGCCAAACTAAATATGGGCAAGAGCATTTCCCAAAGACTAGGTCTTTCAAAGCCGGATATTACCCATGTTTATGTGCCCGACTCACAAGCTGAACTGATTGCCCAGACCCTGAACAACTATCGGGTCAGAGGCGTGAATGTAGTTGGTTTCAATCAAATGGGTAAACCAAAGTGGAACGAAGAAAACATCGAAGAATTGATCAAACGCGGCTATTAAAGACACTTTCACCAGTCAAGCACTGCACAAGTTCGTTTGCTTAAAGGATCAAAAGGGACAAAAGGATCAAAAAGCTGAAAAAGTACAAAAATCATTGAAAAATCATCCCAAAAATCCACCTCCGAAGGAGACAGCCCCTAGCTGACTCCTTCTATCAAGGTTAAAACTCTAGCTCTACCAAGTATCCTTCAATATCTTGAGTAGCCTTGGAAAAGCCTCAAGAGAGACGACGACAATCCAGCCCAAATCGGCTACAGGCGCCACTGTGCAAGGCACGATAAACTCGCTCGCAATAGCAGGCAACGGGCCGGCAATAGTTTCAGTGTAAGATTCGATGTTCTCAAAACCTTTCACCGTGCCTAGATGCACACCCACCAAATCGGGCAGATATCTTGTGCCATGACCACATATTCTCACCACCACCGCCGGTACTTTCGGCTCGACATAGACCTCGATCTTAACATCAGGTCTGCCTGGCTCGAGCGACTGGAAATGCAAGAGACCACCATAGCTTTTCGCTGTGGTTTCAATTGAATGGCATTTATCGGCAACCAAACTAATGAGCTTCAGTCCACCTTGAACCGAAAGCCGGTAAGGACCATCTATCAAAACACGCAAGACTTCATTTTCCATCATAAAGATGGGACCGCGAGACAAGACCTGCCTTGTCTGCAAGACGTACAAAGCACAGTTGCCCCGTGCATCTTTGGGACCACAGATGAACCTCTCTAGATATATTGGCATAAGCAAACCTGCTGTCTTAATTGAAGACTAAAATCAATCCCAATAAGCACCGGCATTGTGATAATCGGGATAGTGCGATAAGAGCCAGTCTTTAGCGACATTGCGCACAGATTCACGCACAGTCGCAGTAACGGCACCGCTATGAGAATAGGCCACGTCGGTGGCATAGATGACCACTCCGGCATCGAGAACATTGAAACCCACCTGATTTTCAGAGAGCTCAGGCTGGGGCACAATGGTAAAGCGACGGCACAAACTGATGAAAGCACTGGCGCGCACGGCGGTACTGATGCTTACGTTAGCCCGCTTTCTACCTTTGTCATCGTAGAGTTCGCCCGTCACCACCTCACCCATAGGCACATTAGAGGCAGACTGCGAGCCCAGTTCGCGCAGTTCCCAGCCTGCAGGCAAGGTCACTTTGCGTGTCAGCGAATTTTCTTCACCTGCAGGCCGCAAGCCCCAGGCAGACAAGATCGCCCAGTCGCCGTCTCTAACTTGATTAGGAATTGAAACAACTTTTTGATTCATAAATACTCCGGTTGAAAAGATTGATTATTCAGCGCTCTTCTTTTGCATTTCAAGAATGCGCCGGTCACGAGCTTCATGCTCTGCTCTGGTTTTTGATTCCAGAGCTTTCCTGTGTTCAGGGTCCATGCCCTGAAATTTTTCAGGTGCGGCTGCCAACACTTCAAATGCTTTTGCTGCAACTTCATCACTGTGACTGAGCGGATTGTCGAGATAAGCAGAACTGTTAGCCACTTCCACATCTGGAATTACCGCCACCCCTAGGTCAGCACCGCCCGGCAAGAAACGGAATGTAGTGATTTTCAATCCAGTGCCAAAATCGAGCGGATTGACAGCCTGACCGACTTCTTTGCCAAAACTTGGTTTACCGACCACGATAGCGAACTTACCCTGTTGCAAGGCGCCCGACATTAGCTCTGAAGCACTGGCACTACCTGCATCCACAAGCACAGCCAGAGGTAAGCCCTCGGGCAATACTCGCATCATGCGTGGTTGCTTTTGCAGACGCACAGATTTACCGCCTTTGAAAGTCTCGCGCACAAAGTCCTTCTCGTTGACAGATTCCTTCACCTCGATGATGTCGTCTCCGGCGCGGCTCAGCGTAGTCACCACCTTGCCTTCTTTGATCAGAGCTTGCATCATCTCTACGACCTGATCGAGCCTGCCACCAGGATTACCACGCAAATCGATAACCATCGACTTGACCCTGGTGCAATTCTTCTCAGGAATATACTGATTGACTAACTTAACCAACTCAGCATCAGTGGCGGGCAAGGCGCTGCCTGTACAAGCCTGATAAAGCGCTTCTGTGAACTCTTGTGAGACACGATTACCGAACATATCCACTTTCACCTTGAACTTTCCATCACTCAGTTCTTCAAGATGAACCTCTCTAGTTTGCACCTTTGCCCTCGTTATCGAAAAACTCAGGTCAGAAGCAGTACCTTCTCTGTGCACTTTCAGAGCAACCGAGGTACCTTCCTTGCCTCTAATAGCGGCCACAACCTGGTCAACTGTCATACCGCTCACACTTTGTCCGCCGACTTCAACAATACGGTCGCCCCGCTGTAATCCTGCCTTTTCAGCCGGGCTGCCGCTTGTCGGTGCCGGATAAATCACCAGTGGGGTCGCATCATCAATCTTTGACAGTGACTGCAGCAAACTGGCCGGCGGGTTGTCCCCGAGAGTAGCCAACTTGCCCCCAACATTCAGCCTTATTACCGGCGCTCCGATACCAGTGAGACTGGCATCAAAAGACTGAGACAGACTGGCAAACTGCTCAGCAGTAAAAAACTGAGTATGCATCTCGTCCAAAGAAGAAAGCATAGCGGCAATCGCCTTTGCCGCCTCTGCCTCAGTTGAAATAGGCAAAGCAGGCTCTTTCCAGCTGCGAGCAAAGGCGTTACGCTTGGCTTTATCTAGCAAAGCCAGATCGGTATTGAGCACAAGATCATAAGCGCAGTTATACAAAACCTTGCCGTTGAAAGCACCTTGATTTTCAGGATTGCACAAACGGCTTATATACTGCCCTTCATCACGATCGCGGCCGGCCATTTGCGGACCACCACTGGCCCGATTCAGTTCGACAAACTTCTTCAGGTCGGCTAAATCAGCTGTGCCGGTCGGTGCAACCTGAATATTTCCATTCACATATAGATAGACAGGAAGAGCAAGCTTACTGCCTTTTGCCATCGCCTCTTGTTCTCTAGCCAGTCTCTCCACCAACATTTTGTTGCTGGCTTCATCAGCCTGCATAAACTCCACATCGGGAAACTGAGACGACAAAGCCTCCAGCAAAGACATCTGTTCAGCACATTGCTGGCTGCGGCAGACTTGAATGAGTACATTTCCACCAGCAGCAAAATCTGGCTTAGTAAAGTCATTTTCCACGACCTTTCTTATCGGTTTAGCTTGCATACCGGGTTGAAAGACAGCAGAAACACCCGGCACTTTCAAACCAGTTGGCTGAGCCTGCAAAGCTTGTTCACTAGCCCCCTCGTCTATATTGATGGTGAGCGCAAGGGCCACGAGCCAGACTGTTTTTACCAAAAGGTGTACAAAAACGGGGGCCCAGATCGACCTGGTCAAAACATAGGCAGAGCCTGCCGCTACACCCAAGTAAAATCCAGTCAAAAAATCTTCATCGTAAACCAGCGCAAAAAGAGCAGCGGCAATAGTGACGGCAGCGACACCGGCACCATAACTGAAGACATGCGCCAGATAGCGCATATAGTCAGTACGTCTAGTCAGTGTGCGCCCTATCGCTTTAAATGCAGAATACCAGAGATTTTGCAAATAACCGCGAAAGACCATTTCTAGCGCGAAGCCTGAAAAGACAACACCGGTGATTGCAGCAAGCAAGAAATTGATGCGGTCGCCTCGCAATGACGCAAGAGTCGCCGAAGCGCTATCGCCAAAGTGGCCATGATGTATCGAACTCAAATAATCGAGACCGAGAGCTGCAAGCGCCGACACAAAAACCGCAACCGCAAAGAAACGAGCGCTGACGAAGGCAGTATAGTTGAAGCCCAAATTGGCTGGATAATCGCACCAGTCGCCGCTCAAATGCAGAAAAGAAGGCAAACGTTGGGAACAACGAGTGAGCAATTTCATTCGCCCACCAAAGTGCAAATAGCCGGCTAGCAAAGCAAAGAAGGCCACACCAAAAGAGAGACTGCCGATGGAAAGAGAAGGAAGATAGGGTGCCAGCCAAGGCAGCTCAATAGAGTAGGCTGCCTTTATTGTGAGCACCGCCAACCCCCAGCCCATGAGCCAGACAAGCCCTAAGGCAAGGGTAGAAGCAAAAGCTAGGCGCAGCAAACTGAGCCCGCCTTCGGTTTCTTCTAGGGGAGAGTTTTGTTTTTCTGAGTTCATATTTGCACCTCAATGAAGTGTTTCAAGTTCGCAAGCCAAATAACCGGCCATCACACCCTCGCCGTGATCGACCCAGACACGCTGTCTGTCTCGACCAAACCAGGCGCGCAAAAGTCCGGTGCCATTTAGCTTGCGATTTTCTAAATATTCAGGAGCGAAATCGAGTTCTTCTGCAGGCAGAAGCTGAGTCACGATTACCCACATACCAGTTTCAACTTTGGTCATAAGATTCCTCAATAAATAAAAGAAACGGGTCTTGTAGAAAGCCCCGCGACGACATCTCTGATAAAGCAGGTGACACCTTAAGAGCAGTTGAATTGCTCTTGAAAGACTAAAGATGACGATGCACTGAATTTAGAGTGGTTTGCTTTATTTCGAGATAAGGAGACAACAATTCAAAAGATAGAGATAATTCAGGTTTACACATACAACCTGAGAGCCACAAGCGAAGCAACAGTTTCGGCATTCTTGGTCGAGGCTAAAGAGAATCGAGAGAGAGCAGGCGCCAAGCCTCTCCCAGTCTTGATTTACGGCTTCGCCTCAGCCTTGCAGCGACTATACAAGAGCGGAGTATTAATAAGTAGTTTTTGCGACTTACTTCATTGAGCCAAAACCGTCTCACAGAAAGTATGCTTAAGTAGTAAGGGCATGTTCACAGTTTCACCACAGCTTCAACACATTTTCAACACAATTTCGCCCCAACTTAGACACACCACATATGATGGCACCCTAGAGCAATATTAAATACAGGCCGCCCTGGTAATTTTTGATGAGACACTAACAGGTGGGCCAGCTCAAACCATTACAGTTACACCTTTGTGATAGATTGTCGCAACAGCCACAAAGCCAGGCAGACAATTACTGGCAGACATGTAAATGCATAGACAATGCCGCTCATATCGATTGTGTCAGGTCATAAATCTGATTGCCAACTGTCTCTCTATTTTGCTAGAAATTGGCATTACCTTCTAAACCCATTTTGTCTGAATAAAAAACCGAAACAGAACCAGAGTTTCAATTTAGCCAACCCTAGAAAGGAGCAACGCTCTTGGTCTGAATGTGCTTTCTTTTGCACTCAGCCAGAGCAGAACCATATCTAACACAACCGAAGTGGTGACTATATGCGTAGCGACATGAAATACATCGTTCTCGATGAACCTCGGCAAAACCATGACTATCGTGTAAACAAGGGTGAAAAGCGGAAACAACAACGCGGCTTAGAAAATTTGCCCTTGCGCGAATCAATGAAGACGCGCTGGCATTTTCATCACCGCAAAAGTACTCGCATAGTCGGACGCGACGACCATCGCAAAAACTTCAGCGATCATCTAGGGCCATTGCTGGGTTTTCTGCGCTCGCGTTGCGGACGCCCCTGGGACGAAGTACACAGCGAGATTAGAAAGCAAGCCGACTATCATTCGGTGCTGGGCTTTCATCTGGTCTATCACTTTCTCAAACTGGTGAAAAGACAAGTCTTTATACGAGACGGTCTTGTCATAACTGCCAAACAAGACATTCTATGCAGCGGACAGTTTTACGTGCATCCCGAAACCGGGCTGCTTTGCTGCATAGTCTAGAACTGCAGATGCTATCTGGCTGAAGGGTAATTTCGATTGCTCTTCAGCCGGCGACAATTTTTTTGAGAAGACAAATAGGCGACCGGTCTATTATATAAAAAAAGAAGAAAGAGAGAGCAGTGCCTTGGCTTGCAAGACGCTGCTCTCGGTTTATTCGAGCCTAAATCTTGGCTCTCACGCTAAACAAGATATCTGTGCGACCAAAGGTTTTTGTGAATTCAAATTAGCCCAACAAGGGAATAATAGGGCAACTGCGGGAGGGGTGCGCTTCTTTATGGCTGAAGTGGACGATACAAGCGGGAAGAAGTTAGTAGAGAGCCGAGCGCTAGAAAATCAGCCGGAAGCACAGGCGGTGCGAGTAGCAGGGGCGACTGATGTAAGAGCAGTGCAAGCGCTCAACCCAAATGCACACAATGGCAGCGCCGGCGGCGACCAAAACGAGAGCATAGAGATCGTGATGCCGAAAAATGGCGGCGGGTATGACGTGTTGGCGTCAAGGTTACTGGAAACGGAGAAGCCAGCTCAGACTTCGACAGCGCAGACGGCACAGAGAGCAAAGATAGAGCCTGTGACAGTGGACTTCTTGAAGCAGAAGGCGCAGCAAGGGGACATCTGGGCGAGGTCGTTCATGCCGGAAGTAGAGCAAGCATACAAGCTGCCAGCCGGGGCGACAAGGGACTTTCTTGTCGAGCAGGTACTGAAGAAAGCCGAGGTAATCTTTAGACCGGAGGACCAGGTAAAGGCTCAAACAGATCAGCAAGTAGATGACCAAAGCCAAATAAGTACCGGAGCAATAATAGCGAAGCAGGCAGAAAAGAACCCGGCCGTAGAGCCAGTGAAGGCACTATATGACTGGGCTAACAAGTTAGAGCCAGGACCAGAGAAAGAGAAACATAAGAAGCTAGCAAGAGAGCAGCTTGTAGCGCTAGAGCCCCTAGCCAAGGGAGCTTTAGACGCCTTGGACCAGCGGCGCCGATTGGCTGCAAAGCAAGAAGACCGTGAAGTACATGAGTTGCCGATCAAGCTAAAAGACCCAATGCAAGGGCAGGTCAGCTATCCAGAGAAAGAGATAGCGGGGCTAAGAAGGCTAACGCCGGAAGACATTAAGAAGCTAGCCCAGGCGATGGAGAAAGGCGGTCCCGCAGCAGAAGAATCAATTAAGCAGACAACGCAAGAAATACTAGTGAGGACAGGAGAGAGCGGACGGGATACCCTGCTAGCCGGTATTAACCTATTGGTGGGGCTCTTCAAGTATGACCGAGATTTGATATTCAATCCAGAGCAAGCGAGAGAAGAAGCAAGCAAAGCAGGAGAAGCGCTAGGGCTCTTGCTTGTAGCTGGAGTGGAGATTGGCGTCGGCGCAGCTGCGACAGAGCAAGAGGCAAGGCAAAGCGGGGATTACAGCCTGCCTCTGAAGCGCATAGGCGAGGCTCTGAACCGGTGGTATGAGAAACAAAGCCCAGCCGACCAGATGGCAATAATGTCGGAGATATGCGCGGGGTGTGGGGTAGTAGCGTTTGCGGGAGAAGCAAAAAAGCTGAGCAAGCCCGGTGCATTCATGGAGTTTCTGCAAGAAGGACTGGCGGTATTGCCGAGGAACCCAGAGGCGGAAAGGAAGGCTTTAGAGGCGCTTGCCGGTGTGCTCAAGGGGCGGCAGGCGATGAAGGAAGCAGCCGCGGTTGGTACCGTAGAGAAGGCAGGCGAAGTGGTCAAGGAAGCCCAGGAGAAGGGCTTAGGCGACCATATCATGGCGATGGCGCAAGTGTTTGGGTTGGGAAACAAGCACTCGCTCAAGGACCGGGAACTGGTGCAGACCTACGGACTAACAAAAAAAGAAATATTGAAGATGACCGACGCAGAGCTGGAAACATTGCGGCTTGAGCGCATCCAGGCTGGCTATAGGACAGTGTTTTACAAAGCACATCCACAGCTCAGAGGCAGTGGACTTGAGGTACATCACGCCTTACCGCAGACCTTACTAGACCGTTGTCCGGGGCTATTTAAGGCTAAAGAAATTCACTCTTTAGAGTACCTGCGTGGAATTCCTAAATCAGCAATGGTTGAAGGGGAAGGTGTCCATGACCTCATTTCAGATAGTTGGAGACAGTTTCTCAAACAGAACGAGAATCCGACAAGGGCCCAAGTGCTTAAACATATGCGAAAGCTGGATGAAGAGTTTGGGCGGTTCTTCATGCCGCCATTGGAGAAAGGAGCACGATGAAGTTCTATACTTACAGTCCTCAAGTTGGTGGGCTTGGCTACGGTGAAAACACTGTTTATGTGGGAGAAAAGACCGCTCATCCATGCGTTGTGTCCCACCTCCACTATGAATTTAATCGGTGGCCCCAGGACGACATGCAAGCAAACATTTTTCATTACATCGGCACCGAAAGGCTACGGACAGCCCTGGAAGCCTTACGACCGCCTGTTACCGGGATTGAATTTGCCGATGTAGAGATATCCGGTGATGAAGATGAATTTGAGCATGTATGGCGAGAAGGTCGCCCAAACTCAGCTTTAGGCAAGTGGTATTGGTTCAAGATAACGGGTCGGGCTGGGGTGGATGACTTCGGCGGCGGGCCTACAGAGGATCTAGTCATCTCAGAACGGGTGGTGTCGATGCTTTTGGAGAGAATGACAGTGATAAATCCGGGGAGGAAGATCCGGCCATGGCAAGGCGAGATCAAGCCGCCTGGAGTACCCCAAAAGGATTCGCCGGCGACGTCGTAACTCTGACACCTGCATAGATAGCCAATCTGCAATTTCGCGTAATGAAACACAAGCTAGGCTATAGGACGCCCAACTTCTAGATAATGCAAAAATCAGGGGTTCGAATGTCATTTTGCACGCTATTTGCTAATTTTGCGTACACGGCTGGCGGTGCCTAATCAGCGAGCTTATCGCTGTTTAAGATGCGAGTTCTCCTTTCTCGTTTCTCCGCAGTCAGAGCTCGGCGAGGTGTTGGTCTCGACTTCTTCTCGTTCGGACTTTTAGTCTCGCCCCCTGCCAACCTGTCCCGATACAATGTTGTGCTTTCACTATTGAAATATCGGTGCTGCTGCTATCTACTGCTAATCTTCGTCTTGCTGAATTGGCTCCCGGGCTATCCCCCAGAATTTCGAGACTTTTTTGGATCTCGGAACTTATAACCGAGCCAGCGGTGTCTCTCTGCAGCAGCTACAAGTGTGCCGGAGATAGCCACGCTTTAGACACCTAGTTGACTGCCACTGCTTAAGCAGAACAAGAGACAGTCCAAGTTGTCCCAAAAGTTAATCGCCCGAGAGCGACTATCTATGCCTGGAAGAACTTGCTCAGAACAGCCGGCATTTGCTAACTGCTTAATGTTCTTCTCTTCCCTCACTTTCTCTCTATTTCTTCTGCAATAAACAACAACCACGAAATTCCTCAAACAAGCAGACTCAAGCAGTCTGAAGGAGTCCCATATGTACTTAAGCTTGCTCTACAGAGGCAAGATATCTTCCTCTTCCGGCTTTGAAACCAATAAATCAATCTCACTCACCGTTGCCCTACCTGAGCATGGAGAACTGACCATTCAAGCCAGCCACAAAGACAACAAAACACAAGAAATAGAATTCAAAAGCGAAGGCTCCCTGTTAGTCACGGCTTTGGCTCCTGATTTTATAAAGGTGAGGCGTTGCTTGGACGATAGAGAAGGCGACCAAAACAAGGGCGGAATGATCATAGTCAAACACGGACCAATAGAAATTACCTGCAATATAGAAGTCGCCGAAGTAGTCGTTTTCAAACTGCCGCGAAGATGATCTTTAATGAAAAATGAGCACCAACCATGCCACCACAAAAATAAAGAAATAATTGATGCCAAGAGACGCGAATACGCAAGTCGCTAATTAGCGCAAGCTTCTGACAACCGCACAGGTTCTAATTCTCTAATTTACTTGTAGCCAAGAGAGTATTGAGGCTAAGAGCTATGCTAGGTGAAAGAGTCATTCAACTTATTCCAGATTCTTTCTAGCGACAGTCAACAACCACACCAACACTTTTGAGACCAACCCCAGACGCGCTCGAGCCGAGCGATACAAGCAGACCAAAGAGTCCGGGCAAAGTCTCCCGAGAAAGAACTATGAACAACAACACTAACAATCCAAGCAATTCCAACACGCCCAGTACGGCCTCCGGTACAGTCGCGTCTTTCTCTCCCGGTTTGGAAGGCGTCGTCGCCTGTAAGACACGCCTCAGCCATGTCGATGGCGCCGGCGGAAAGCTCGTCCTGGCAGGACACAACGCCATCACCCTGGCCGAAAACAATACCATCGAAGAAGTCTGGTTTCTGCTGCATGAAGGTCGACTGCCCAATGCCGCCGAACTGCACGCTTTCCGCAATCGCATCGAGAGCCTCGGCCAGATGCCGGCTGACGAAATCAATTTGGTCAAGAAGCTGCGCGGAGCAGAACCGCTCTCGGCCTTCCGCACAGCCCTTTCGGCTATAGCCAACAAACGTGGCTACAAGCCCTGGCTGGGACGCCCTGCTAAAGAAGCCATCGACGAAATCATGGCTCTTTGCGCTCTCGCTCCGGCTATCGTCGAAGTGCTGCATACCGGTCGTCGCCCCCGTCTCAAGAAAGACAACGCCGGTTATGCCGAGCGCTATCTGTGGGGCGTGACCGGCAAGAAGCCCAGCAAGGACGACGTTCGCGCCGTCGAGACCTACTTGATCTTGACCATGGACCACGGTCTCAACGCCTCTACTTTCGCCAGCCGAGTCGCCGCCAGTACCGGTGCCGATGTTGGCGCTGCAATCACGAGCGGCATCGGCACCCTTTCGGGACCCTTGCATGGAGGCGCCCCCGGTCCGGTGCTCGATATGCTCGACTCCATCGCCTCACCCGACCAAGCCGATGCCTGGGTGCGGGCACAACTTGCCGGTGGTACTCGCCTGATGGGCTTCGGGCACCGCATCTACCGCACCGACGACCCTCGCTCGATGTGCCTCAAGCGAGTTGCCGAAAGACAGAACGGTCCACGTATCGAACTGGCAAAGGTGACCGAGCAGACCTGCCTGAACGTGCTTGCCGAAAAGCAGCGCCAGCGTGCCGCTGCTGAGGGCAAAGCAGTGCGAGCCCTGCGTGTCAACGTGGAATTTTGGACCGCAGTGGTTCTCGAACATGTCGGCATTCCGCGCCAGCTGTTCAGCTCTACTTTCTGCGCCAGCCGCATTATCGGCTGGGGAGAACACATCGCCGAACAGATTCAGGACAACAAGCTGTTCCGCCCGCTCTCAATCTACACCGGTGACATGCCGGCCGAGTAAGCCAGGCAAGCAAATCGCTAGTCAAACCGCACCGACAAGACTGTCGGTGCGGTCTTCTCAACATGTATTTTGGTGGAGAAATCTATGCAAGCAAATGCAAACGCGAGCCACTCGCACTTTTACCAACAATTGGCTGGGGCGGTGAAAGAATCGCGCAAGCGCTTCGGGCCACTCACTCTCACCGAGAAGATTCTTCTTTCTCACCTCTTTGACAAAGGTCAGCTGCAAACCTGGACGACCCTGCCGGCACGAGGCAAAGCCTCTGTGGCACTATTGCCCGACCGAGTGGCGATGCAAGATGCCACCGCCCAGATGGCTATGCTGCAATACATGCAAGCCGGTCTCAAGCAGGTGGCAGTGCCAACCAGCATCCACTGCGATCACCTGATCAGAGCCCGCAGCGGTGCAAAGCTCGACTTGGTGGACGCTTACGGCGAGAACCAGGAAGTCTACGACTTCTTGAAGAGCGCCGCTGCCGCCCATGGTATCAGCTTTGGTGCCCCAGGCAAGGGCATCATTCACCAGGTCATCCTCGAGAACCTGGCCACCCCCGGTGGACTCATGGTCGGTACCGACTCTCACACCCCCAATGCCGGCGGTCTTTCGATGCTGGCCATCGGCGTGGGCGGAGCCGACGCAGTGGAAGTGATGGCCGGCGAACCTTGGTCGCTCACTTGGCCGATGATCATCGGAGTCAAGCTCAAGGGCAAGCTCTCGGGCTGGGTGTCGCCCAAAGACATCATTCTCAAGCTGGCCGGCATCCTCGGCTCGGCCGGCGGCACTTCCTCCATCATCGAGTATTTCGGTGACACCGAGCAGCTCACGGCAACCGGTCAGGCCACCATTGCCAATATGGGCGCCGAGCTGGGAGCCACAACCTCGGTCTTTCCCTACAACCAAAAGTGCGGCGACTATCTGCGGGCGACCGGCCGAAAAGATCTGGCTGACGCAGTCGAACAGAACAAGCATCTGCTTGCGGCTGACGCCGAAGTGCTGAGCGCCCCCGAGAAGTATTTCGACCGCTTTATCGAGATCGACCTCGATGCTCTCGAACCTCATATCGTCGGACCCTTCACCCCCGATATCTCGACGCCCATCTCGCAGTTTGTCAAAGAAGTGCAGGGCAAAGGCTATCCGCTCAAGTTGAGTTATGCCTTGATTGGCAGCTGCACCAATTCGAGCTACGAAGACATGGGCAGAGCCGCCCACATTGCCCGCCAAGCAGCCTCACGCGGCGTCAAGACCGCCTGCGGTTTTCTGGTCACGCCCGGCTCGACCCAGATCTTCAACACCATCGAAAGAGACGGTCAGCTGGCAGATCTCGAATCGATTGGTGGTCAGGTATTGGCTAATGCCTGCGGTCCTTGCATCGGGCAATGGCAGCGCGACGACGTCAAAGACGGCCAAGCCAATTCGATCATCAACTCTTTCAATCGCCCCTTCAAAGGTCGCAACGACAATAACAACGCCACCCACGCCTTCATCGCCAGCCCCGAGATAGTGACGGCTTTCGCCCTTGCCGGTCGCCTCGATTTCAACCCACTCACCGACAGCCTCACCGCCGCCGACGGCAGTCAATTCACACTGCAAGCGCCTGAAGCCGACGCCCTGCCGCCGCTCGGTTTCATCGCCGACCCGCAAGCGATTGTCGGCACAAGCCTGCAAACAGCGGTGCAAGTGGCGCCTGACAGTCGTCGCCTGCAGCTGCTATCGCCTTTCCCGGTCTGGTCGGGCGGCGACTTTGTCGAACTGCCCATCTTGCTCAAGGCAAAGGGCAAGTGCACCACCGACCACATCTCACCGGCCGGTGTGGAATGGCTGCGTTTCAGAGGGCACCTGGACAATATCTCGGACAACATGTTCAGCCGGGTCACCAACGCCTTTACCGGCGAAGTGGGCAAAGGTCAAGGTCTTCCCGGCAGTGCAGAGACTGACACCAGCAGCCAGCCCCTGAGCAAGATCGCCCGCGACTATAAGGCACTTGGTCAAGGCTGGGTAGTGATTGGTGACACCAATTACGGTGAAGGCTCCAGCCGCGAACATGCCGCCATGTCGCCTCGCTATCTGGGCGGTCTGGCTGTTGTGGCCCGCAGTTTTGCCCGCATTCACCGCAGCAATCTTTGGAAGCAAGGCATGCTTGCCCTGACCTTCAAAGACCAGTCCGACTATGACCGCATCGCCTCGGGCGACAGGCTTAGCCTGGTCGGTCTGGCAGCGCTCAGCCCCGAGAAAGAAGTGCAAGGGATCATTCATCACCAGGACGGCACCAGCGAAAGCATCGCGCTTTTGCACGGCATGTCGGACGAGCAGATCAAATGGTTCCAACATGGTTCTTTCCTCAACTATGTAAAGGCCAAGCGCGAAGCAGAAGGGCAAAGTCAGGGCGCCGACCAGCCCCCGGCAACAAGCCCGGCCGGTGAATTCTGCGACCGCGAGCAAACCTGCGGAGGCGAGCCTGAGCAAAAGGCGGAAAGCGGCCAAGCCAAGGGCGGCACATCAGATCAGACTGAACCGGCGCCCAAGAAGACCTGGCTCGACAGGCTCAAGGCTCTCTGGAAGCGCTTTCTGGAAGACATCGGCTACGACGGCTAAGATAGCAAAATAGCAAATAAGAAATACGGTTGTCGGTAGATTTGCCTTAGTTTTGAAATGGACGGGCTTCGGCTCGTCCATTTCTCTTTCTTCTCATTTTCTATTTTCAAAAAAACGCCGATTCTCTTATATACTATAGTTGCTATCTTCGACAAAAAAGAGAAGAAGAAAGGAACCGGTGGTGGGTTGCACCACCGGTTCGAACTGTGTGAAAAGGAAAGGACCTACCGGTTTAGATTTACCGGCAAGCGTTTGACTAAGACATTCTGGAATCCAAGTTGGAGAAGCCGACGGCGGGTTTTCTGATTGCGCACCCAGACTTGGACAGACTTACGCAAGTCCAGTTCGGGCGCCAAGAGTTGCAGTTCGACCTTGCCGCGCAGAGCTTCTCGATACCAGCGAGAGCGAGCCCAAGACCTTTTGAAGACCATGCGCTCGGCTTGTTTTCCCGGTGTCCCTCCGTTCATCGTTTCGTTGAGAATGATGTGCCAAGCCATGTAGTCGCTGCATACAGAGGCGACACTTTCACTCTCAAAGACAAAGAGTACCGAATTGGGAAATTCGCCTTTGCGCCTGAGCACATTGACGATTGCATCCCCGCGGCGCTCAGTGCCGATTACCTTTTGCCACTGGTTGGAATAACCGGTCATGGAGACGGCATCTTCAGCTCCAGCCGCCAGAAAGAGCGGGAAGTAGCCTAATGCCTTTTCCGCCCAGCGATACGCCGGCAGAAAATCGACATCTGAAAATGCCGGGTCAGGTTTCAGCACGCCGAAGCTCACGCTTGAGAGCGGCATGCAGTGATACAGATAGACTTTCTTAGACACTTCAGACATTCGATACTCCAGACAAATAGTTTCAGTCCGATTTCTCGTCCTGGAAAAGCGCCGCCATCTCGCTTTCCGGGCAGTGACCGAACACATCCCTGTGCTTCAAGGCTCCAGATGCACGGCCGCGCAGGAGGAACATGTCCTCCTCGACCTGGATCGGAGCATAGTCCTCGTCGAGAACGAAATTGGTCAGCTGGCGAGCCTTCGCCTTGGCCAGACCTTCTTTCTTTGCGTTCCGGATGAAGACCAGCGTGAAGCCGTTGGAGTTGTGCGTCATATTCATTTCCTTGTTTTTCTTTGAGCAATGGCCCTTATGGCGAAGACAAGTTCTGCGCTGGCCCATTGCGTTGACCGCTCTCTAACTGGTTGGAGCGGTAGAAAGCGCATCGCTTCAAACACTAGCGATGCGCCGGTGCAGTTCTTCAGTTCAGGTTTAACCCTGCTGGCGCACCTGGCGGTGGCGGTTGGCGAGGGCCAGACGAATTTCTTCGCTCGAGATGTGGACGGGAGTGCGGCGCACGGTTTCACCGGTGCGCAGGCTCTCCACGTACATTTCCTCGAGCTTGTCGAAGCTCACGGCTTCGCCGACGATGAAGAACTGTTGGTGCTCTTCAGACCAGATGACTTTGGGATGACTCATAGATTCTCCTTCTGAACATTTTGGAATTGGAACGAGACCGCGCTTTCGCATTGAAAGCGCGGTCTCTCAAACTAAGAAGAGCTTGTCGGTCAGGCGATGCGGTACTTGATCGTGTACTTCACCTTGGTCTCGCCGCCGGCGGGGACGGTGACCAGGTAGGAAGCCGCACCGCCCGTGGTGTTGACGTTCTTGACGCCGTTGCCGCCGATGGGCTTGGTGAATTCGACCTCGCCCGGCACCGTGTCCTGCACCAGAACGTCCACCGCCTTGTCCTTGTAGTTGAAGACCACCACTTCACGCGTCTCGGTGCGGAAGCGCGGCTTCTTCGCAGGCTTTTCGACGGACTTGTCGGCATTGTCGGCGACCACGGTCACCTGCGGGCGCTGACCGACGTCGGGTCCGCCGAGCGGGCGCACGGTGGGCGGGTTCGCCGGGGGCTCCACGGCCTCGGGGTCATCCTTGACCGAGACCAGACAGCGCTTGGCCTTGACGTCGCGCGAGGGCGTCTGCAGCGTGAGCTGGAAGCTCTCGCCGACGGCCACGTGCGTCGAGACATTGGTCTGGTCGGTGCGCTGCAGGCTGCCCTTGCTGTCGGGCTCGAAGACGTTGACGGCGCCGGGCGGCAGAGCCACGCCGAGGCTGCTCGCCGCATCGTTCTTGACGAGCAGGCGCACATGCACCGGCAGCTTGTCCTGGCGGTCACGCAGCTGGGCCTTCGAGGGGAAGTAGCCGGGAGAGAGCAGGTACTCGGCGGTGACCGGCACGTTCTCGGCCAGCATGAGCGCCGTGGTCTTGGTCTCGCCGGGCTCGATGGAGAGCTCGACCGGCAGCGTGTAGAGCTTCTGCTCGCCGACGCTTTCGACCTCGGCGCTGTCGGCGCCGAAAGATGCCGACTCGAGAGCCCCACCCATGGGCACGGCGGCGGCCATGGCCATGCGGGCGCCGCGCGGACGCACGCCGTACTGAGGCTGGCTGTTGTAGCCGTTGTTGTAACCGTGGATGAGCTGGAAGCGCGTGTCGCGCACCGGCGCACCGCTCTCGTTGGTGATGTCCACCCAGCAGGCCAGGCGGGTGAGCTTCTCGGCGGCGGCGTCGTAGAAGGCTTCGAAACGGGGCTTCCATTCCAGGCCACTGGTGGCATACATGATGCCGAGGTCGAAGGCACCGGCCTTGGCGGCGCGGGCTTCGAGGTGGACTGCCGGCAGCGCCGTCAGTTCAGCCAGGCAGGCGCTGTCGAGGACGAGCGAGCTGTCGTAGGCGACGACCTGCACCCCCTGGTCGGTCTTGACCACGAGCTGGTGGCCGATGACGTGGCAGAGCGTGCCCTTGACGGTCGATTCGCCGATGCTGAAGCTGATCGACTTGCCGACCGACTTCTGCAGCAAGGCTTCGAGGCTGAGGTTGGCCGGGCGATAGCTGAAAGCCGAGAGCTTCAGACCACCGGGACCAGTTGCCTTGGAAATGGTGAGCGAACCGGGCACGTACTGCTCCGGCAGACCTTCCAGCGTGACGCTCACCTTGCCTTCGGCGACTTCCACCTGCCGCTGTTCGCGGACGATGGCCGGACCGCCGATATAGACGGTCATCTCGGAAGCGCTGGCATTGCGCGAAACGGCGGTGGTGGCGGAGGTGCCCTGTTCCTGATTCTTGCTCATATGTATTCCTCTTGGGCTCTTTGCCCTTTTAGAATGGTTTCGTTGGCGCTCTTAGACGGTACAAAGAGCGTGGGTGAATGGCGCTGCAAGCACACTGCCTGCAGAACGCCTAATCCGCTGAAACGACTCTCCAATCCGCAAGCCGCAATGTCATATCCAAATCTCCAGCATCCTTTTGGGCTGCTGAATAGGCACTATCGAACATTGGGTGGTTGTTTTGCTGGCGTGACTCTGCGGAGAACTTGGAATTGGAAAAGACGTACTGAACATAAGAGGACCGCACCCGGCTATTCCAGGATTGAGCATCTTTGTAAAGCGGCTCGGTATCTTAGAAACGCCTCAGGCTGACCTTTCGAGGGTCAAATGCCGCTATCGGGCATTGACTTAAGAAGTCGTTATAGACAAGTAAAACGACCACCAATCAAGCGTCTCCAGGCTCCATTTAATTCCGGAAAAGTAGCGCGTATATCTATTGACAGCCTCCGCTAGCCGCGCCAGCGGGTTATAAAACCTCTCTAAGCCCCACCTTGGCGCCTCTTGGCTGCCCACCATCGGTAGAGCCTTAGACTAGACCCAATACTTAATAGATCCATCCTTGCTTACCCCAGGCATAGACCGGTAGGTTCGAACTGTATTCACCTTCGGTCAACCATCAGGAAAAGCTTTCAAAGCGTAAATTCCCATTCAACCAAGTTCCTGAACCTCTCAAAGCAAATAGCTGCGAGATTGCTGGTAGACCGACTTTCTGGAGCCCAAAGCTTATATGAGTACCAACACCTCCTAAGGACGTCTCCAGCGGGACGTCCGGCCGATTCACATCGGTAAGCAGAAAAGCAGAAAAGGACAGTCCCATGAAAAACCTCAATGCCAACAACGCAGTCGCCGTGCAGACAGCCCGCAATTCGAACTGCACGCGGCTCACCCGCACCTCCAACAGCCGCAGCTGGTACGCACAGTGGTGTATCCAAGCTCACGGCATTCAGCGCTACGGTCTCAAGCCCTACCGCTACCACCTGCGTCGTGTCGCCAATGTGGCCATCCGCTTCGGACTTTCCAGCCGCGAAGTGGACATGCTCTGCTGGGCTCATGACGTTCTGGAAGACACCGAACGCACCAAGGAATCGATGCTCGCCGCCGGCTTCCCGCTCGTGGTCGTGCTCGCCGTGGAAGCGCTCTCGGATGAAGAAGGCGCCGACCGCCACGAACGCAAAGCCAAGACCCTGCCGAAAATCAAGAAGAATCGGCTTTCGCTGATCGGCAAGCTTTGCGATCGCATCGCCAATGTCGAAGAAGGAAAGAAGAGCGGCAACAAGAAGTTCCGCATGTATCAAGAGGAACACGCCTACTTCAAGGAAATCCTCTTCGACGAGAGCGACCAAGAACTGCTCCCGCTCTGGCAACACCTCGATGAGCTTCTCGCTGCATGAGGCTACAACAGAGCAAGAACTGAAATCGGCGGCACTACCGCCGGTTTCTTTTTTGCCCTAGACTAGCCGACCGGTCTATTTTACCTTTCAACCCAGCAGCTTACAGCTCAATCCGCTCAAATACCTTTTCGCTTCCGCCCAGCCAAGCCAACTTCAAGTTGGGCATCACATATTCCTTCACTCGCTCTACATTGAGCTTGGCACATGGCACAGCATCAACCCTAGTGTAGGAATCACCTGAAAACAGTTCGCTCAATCTCAAGACATGATAGAGAAAGCGCCGCACCAGTCCCGGCAAGTCAGCGCTTGCCACCTGACTGCGCAGAGCCTGCAACCTTTCTAGACTGATATAGCGCTGATCAGACGGACCCGCGGCATCAATCAAACTCAAGGGCGCACCAAGTTCTGCTTCTAAATCGGCAAGACTTATCTGGGGTAAAGTGCCCTGCACCTGCCTAAGCAAATCGGAAAGCTCAGGGTAAGCCCAACAGGCTCTCTCGATTACATTTGACCAAGTGGCGGGCAGCGGTTGCCAATCATCATCGAAATTGGTCAAGGCTTGCGGGGCAAAAGCCAATAAGTAAAAGGAGATTCCACGCTCGATATTGTTTTCGATATAAGCATTGGTATAGCCGATTGCCAACAAAGACAAGCGCCCCTCGGGCAACTTAGAAAGACCAAGAGAGTCCATAACCATAACCAAACGACGTTGAGGCTCGGGCGCCATGAGTTCGGGCTCGGCATTGCCTGAAAGACGCAAAATGCGCCCATAAACCTCTTCGTACCGCTCAAGCAGCGCTTCAAGTTTCATTGATTACTGGTTGAATTAGTTGAATTGGTTGAATCAGTCGAATTGGTCTCTAGACTTTTGTTTTCAATTAGTAACTCCACCAAAACCGACTTGCCCTCTGGAAACAACCGCGGTTGATTATCAACACTGCGGCTGGCCTTAAGAGGATCGACAGTGACGCCCTGCTTGAGTACGATGACAAAAGCCTTATCTGGATCACTGGCAGTGATCAACTTACCTGTAGAGTCGTAAGCCCTAATCAGAAAGGCGCCACCATCAACAGTACCATCAGAAACAAGGCTATAACATTCGATCAGTCCAGGCGGCGTCTTCTCGGCATCATCAGCCGTAAACAAAGGCTTCTTATCCCGCATAGAACTAAGCAAATTGCTGAAATCAGCTTCAAAAGTGTTGGCGGTGGAAACTTTCTTTTCAAGAACTGGTTTGTTGGAACCAGGCGTCAATGGGTTTTCCAACGAAAAGCGATTACTATCAATGACAAAGTCTTCTTCCAAAGAAGGATAGCTATGCTTGTTGCCATAATAATAATTGGCAAAGTTCGCCAGCAACTGCATCTTTGTCACAACCTTTTGATCATCCGATTCATCGCCAATAAGCTTAGTCCCGCCGGGCAGAACAAAGCCTCCTGGTACTTCCTGCAGAGTCAATTTAAAATCAGACGAAGGAAACAAGCCGGACAACCCAAGAAAAGACTGGTTTGGGGCGCCTTTCAACTGATAAGTCGCCATGGTTGAATGCCCGCGATCGGTCAGTTCGACCGATGACCTTGTGACAAAACGAGCCTGGCGTCTTCGGTCAGACGAAGTAAAGATCTTGCCGGAAAGATCGATCATTGGTCCTTTAGAAGAAGACCCAGCGCTCTGTGCGACCACATTTTTGGTAAACTCATGGGTCAAGAAAATAGCGCCGCCGATGAGCAAAACCACGGCTATGACACTCAAAATCGGCAATATATTTGGCCGCCGACGATCTGTATCAATGCTCTTTAGACGCGAACGCTCAACGGCTTCGACAGGCGCGCCCGACATAGTATTGCGCTGAGCCTCGATATCATTGCCGGTTCTAAACTGAGCGCCTTCGCTTGCGACAAAGTCATTCCTATCACTTTTCTTTGGTCGAAACATATCGGCGGAAAGTCGCAAAGCCTTATGCTTTTCATCACGCACATAGCTTGGTTCGGCGATTTCGTCAGACTTACCGGCCCAGATGTCGTCGGTGCGAGTAAGCTGTTCGTCACTAGGAGTAGCCATGGCAGCCAGCCCCTGCACTGTACTGCGCGCTCTCTGGGCACGCACTTCGTTAGCCCAAGAAGATATTTCAGTATGAGTCCAGGGGCTCAAGTTCTTGCGAATATCTTCAGGCGTCTGCGCCATCAGCCTTTCAACCTGGCTTTGCGCCTCATCTTCTGTGGGTAAAGAGCGATACACCCCAGACATAGACTCGCTAAAGCCAAAACTTTCGCGCTTCGCCTTCAGCATGTCCAGATAGTTTTTCTTTTCTTCTGGGTCTTGAACATGCCTATCTATGAGTATTTCAAAAGAATCGAAGATAACGCCAAAAAGGGCGTGTCCCTGCGGAATCGTATTTTCAGCCAATTCCAAAGTAAGTTCGAAAGTAGAAAGAGCTTCATGCAATTCCTGCAACTTTTCATGGGTGGCAGCCAGCTTCAATAAGGCGACAACCACCTGGGCATCGCTGCTGCCTTGCGCTTTCAGCCGACCAACCGAAAGGCGCTCATAATAAGCCTTGGCTTCAAAATAGCGTTTTTGCTGATAAAGAGTATCAGCCAGACTGACCAAACATTGGAAGAAATCAGGATCTTCGGTCTCGCCAATGCCTTCGAATTTATCAAGTGCTTTGATAAAGAGAGGCTCAGCCAGCTTGAAATTATCATTTTCGTAGGCGGAAAGACCGGTCTTCAAGGCAAGCTTAGCCTCTTTCAAGACTTTCTCTCTATTAAGAGTAGAATCGCTATCGGGCATCGCTTGTAAAGACCTTTAATTCCTAGATTGGTGATTATAGCCCCTTCGCAATGGGTCAGGATAGTGCAGCTTCATGGGCGCAAAAGAAAAACCAAATGACGAAAGAGTAGAAACCATATTTCTATCTTCTTGCCCGGCCAAAGCCTTGGCCAAGCGGGGCCAGAACCGACACTTTTTCTTAAACTAAAGAGACAATCGCCTTGAAAAACAGCACCAGCAGCAAATCTAAACAAAAGATGATCAACTTTATTCCAACCGCGCTAGGTAGAAAATCGCCTGACTGAGCCATCCATAACCAGGTTCCAGTTCGCTTCCGCTTCAAGAAAGTTCTTTTTGCTGGATTGGGTAATCTTGGCAAGACTAGACTCTAGCCATCCATTCAACTTTCCAAGGCATCCCTCTTCCAAGTTCACTCAAGCCAAACTCCCCTTTCATCAGCAGTACCTCCCACCTCGGGCTTCATTTCCGATGGTAGTAGTTGTTCAACCAAAAGCGAAAGCAGACAATATGCAATATGAAACCCTGAAAGCACACATCATCGACCTTCACAGTCTGATCGCCCGAGTTTCGGCCCTCGGTTTGAAACTCAATCAAGCCCTGGCTTCGAGCAACAACAAGACCAAGACCAGAGGTGCCACCGCCCTCAACCTCTTGAGCGCCGCCACCCTGCTGGTCGACCGCGTCGCCGCCCAGTTCGGGCAATCTGCTTTTGACCTGCAGCCCCTGAGCGAAGACTCGTTGCAGACCTATCTGGCCGAGCAACAAGAAACCGTGCAGAAGCGTTTCGACGTTGCCTTCAGGGGCATGGCCGGCATGCTCAATCTCACCGAAAGTGCGATGGAAGAAACCACCACCGCCTCGGCCATCCTCCTCAACAAAGCCATCGAAGGGCTTCTCGATGAAATCGAAAGCCTGCTCGACGGTGACGACGAAGCCGGCGCCGCCATGAAGGCAATGAAACCGCGGCAGCAGATTGGCGAAGAAAGCGACCCCCTGAAGGCCGCCAGCGATCTCAACTACAGCTTGCGCGCCGCGGCCAGATAAGTTCAAGTCTCGGGCAAATTAAGCTCTGGGCAAATTAGGCTCCATTCGGTCTAGGCACGCCCGTCTAAACCGAAGCACCAGCTAGAACTCTAGCAAGAGCAGGAGCAGGAGCAGGAGAGAGTACAAGCTTGATTAGCTGTATCTCTCCTGCTCGCCTAAGCACAAGACGATTTTTCGTTGTTGGCATTTTTGTTTTTGGCATTTTTACTATTGCTTATAGCAATTGCTCAGATTGTCTTCTTGGGTGCTTGCACAAGCTTACTTGTATCGCGCCCCAAGACCCAATTGCAGCCCGCCAGCACACGCAGGGGCAAGGTATAGCGAGTACCCTGAAAGGGGCTGCCTAAATTGGTCGGCAGACGCTGATTGAGAAGGTTCTCGATGCGACAGTCAAAGGCTGTCGGCAACCATGGCAATTTCTTGCGCAGCTGCGGTGATGGCTGAAACCCACCAGAGAGTGAAACCAAGGTCAGAGGAGGCGTGCGAGAAGGATGAGGACCAAATAGCTGCGGATCGATTTGATTCTGCAAACCGGTCAAAACTTGGGCATCAGCAAGCACCCACCAATTTTGGCGGGCACGATAACCGAGACCGACAACGCCCTGATAACGCCTGTCATGGTCTGGATAGCGGGGCAAGGGCGCCTCCGGAAAGTCATAGAAGCCTCCTGAAACACCATGCGTGCCTCTCAGATAGGCAACTTGCACTGTATTTGAAAGAAAACCATTGAAGCCATAGCCTTCTCGGCGAGGCTTGAGGTCCATGCGGGTTTCGACACCGTAAGCTTCCAGAGCCGAATTGGTCAATCTGTTATAGATGGGCAAATTGCCTATCACCCCGGAATCGCCAAAATTGCGCAGAGTTTTGTAAAAAAGATTGGTGCGTGTCGCAAAACGAGAACCAAATTGCTGCTCTAGGCTGACATCGACCATCTTGCCTCGGGTGGGTTGCAGAGGGCGCGGTGTGCCAGGATAAATACCCGCCACCGGATCGTTTGTTAGATTGATCGGAGTAAGAAAATAATCTACCGGTGAAGGCGTGAATATCTGCGAAAATGAGCCTCGCAAAACTGTATTTTTGTTGATCACAAAAGAGGCGCCGAAGCGCCCTGAGACCTGGGCGGATGTAATTCGTTGTGTTTCAAACGGCTTGAGAGAAAAGGGCTGGACCAGATTGCTCTGTTGCATCTGATAGGCCAGTCCGAGGGCATTACCAAAGACACTGTGCTGTAAGTCAAAACGCACACCATTGTCCAGAGTTAGTCGTTTGCCGAAACCTTTCTGGGGCTTCCAACGATCTTGCAAAAAAGCACTCTGCAGCCAGCGAAAGCCCGTAAAAGTCCCTGCCTGAGCCGTCATTGGCGGACCATCAGGCTGCAGGGAAAAGGGGCTGACAACCGCACCGTAGGGCAAGGGATTGGTGTTAATCGCCGCCGCCTGTGCCAAAAGAGCTTGGGCACCGTCGGTATCGCCCTCAGCTTCAAGAGCCTGTGCTTGCCCTTGCAAGTCGGCAATCTGAGCTGCCGCTTGGGTCTGAGCTTGGGCGGTGCCGGTCAAGTCGGCATTAAAATAAGTAGCATTGAATTTAGTGCGAACCGGTCTCAGCTCTGTCAGAAAGCCGGCCTTAACATCATGAGTCTTGAGCACCTTTTTGTTTATATCGCCCTGGGCAGAAAAAATATAATTGCTTCGCTTGGCTCTAGCCGAAAGCGAAACCAAGGGCTGATCGGCATTAAAGTCAGGCGCCGGGTCAAAATTATTGGTCGAGCGAAAACTCTCTGAATAGAAGCCATTGAGAATGTGTAAATTGAGCTCGTCGAAAAATCTCTCGAACTTGTGTTTATAGCTGACAATAAAATAGTTCTGCGCGTCTCGCTGATATTGCTTGACACCCACTTGGCGTGAGAGCCGATTGGTGGGAACGTCGAGAAAGCTCTGGTTGATCGCCACCGAAAACTTGAGCAAATCTCGGTTGCTGAGCTGATACTCAAGGCGAGCATAGGCATTGATGTCAGCCCCGGCATTGGCGGCAAAAAACTTATTGGGCGGCGCTATGCGCAAAGAAGTTCCCCGAAAAAGACCAGAAGATTCAAAACGCAGACGATGCAATCGTGAAGATGGATTTTGGCTAAAAGCCCCAGATGAGTTGTAATAGATGGAACCAGCAAGCGGACCGCCTATCTGCTGCCCAACGGTAAAATTTGGTTTGCTTAGAATGGGCAAGGTCTTAAGCCGTGCCACCGCCCCCAGTGGCCCGCCACCATCTTGAGCTTCATAACCGCCTATATCAATCTGAGCCGACTGCAAAGAGCGCGGGCTGATAGGCTGGGTCTGCTGCAGCACGCCGGCGGCCTCAGGAATGATTACATCATCAACCACATAGTTGACGGCATTGTGCTCACCGCGGCTAATGACATTGCCGTAGCTGTCATTCATAACGCCGGGCGTACTTTCAATCAGTTGCTTAAGGTCGTTGCCTGAGCGATATTCTTGTATAAAGCGGTGGTCTAGATTGGTGCGCGAAGTAATATTTTCAGGATGAATAAGTGTGCGCTTACCGGTTATGCGCATGACGTCCACCGGCTCTAAATCATCCATTTGCAGGGACAGAGTGCTCTTCTCTCCGGCTTGCACTTGTAAGGTGCGATCCAGAGAAAGCATCTCTTTAGCCTGGGCAGTAAGATTCCAGGCCCCAGGTTCTACGTTATTAAAATAGAAATTGCCGTTCTCATCGGTTTCGGTCTCTAGGCGCTTATGGTCTTGCGCTCTATGTACTAAGACTACCGATGCCGCTCCGATAGGACGTCCCGTGCCACTGGCGGTCAATCTACCGCTAACCGTCCCCGCATTAATCGACTGTGGTTCGCCAAGCGATTTGAGAACGCTTTGGCCTTTACTAAGATCAGCTTTGGGTTCAGCTTTAGGTTCAGGGCTAGGTCCAGACTTAGGTTCCGGTTTAGGCGGCTCTTGCGCCTGCAAAGGGGAAAAGGCAAAGCCAAGGCTGCTGGCTAAAGCCAAGGAAAGTAAGTAAGGGACTGCCGCCAAGCTAAAGCCAGGTAAAGTTAAGTTCTGTTTGTTCTGAAGGCGCATAAAAACAGGCCGGGCAACCAAATTGCCTAGCTACAACCTCGGTAAATCTTGAAAACACTGGTAATTTCGATGAGATATCAAATATACTACGGGAATGGAAATCGTTTTCAAAATTCAGCCTAAAAAAACACATATGCGTGACAAAAGAAATATTCAGCCAAAGCAAGGTCAAGCTGCCAAGCCTAATCTGGCTTTGACAGCAAGCTTCTTTTTGCTTGTGTTTTTTGCGCAACAAGGTCTACAGAATAAGGCCTTTGCCGAAACTTTTAAACTAGGTGCCCAAGAAGCAGAAGAACTGCAGGCTGCCGAACCTGTGTTTACCCCTCGCCCGGTCATCACCGAAGAAATGACCGAGAGCGGCATCAAGGCATTTTGCGTGGCCCGCTTTGAGATAGCCTCAAGCGGCAAACAAGTTGTACACCTGGTCTCTTCCACTGGCTCAGCCGAAGTAGACGAGCATGTACTCGGCACCCTACGCACCTGGCGTTTTCTGCCAGGCAAAAGAGGCGGCGTGCCGGTAGCTTCGGTGCGAAAGATAAGAGTCGAACTAGAAGTAGATTAAAGGCGCCTTCGCTAAGCCAGTGTTCATGCGCTTATCTAGAAAAATAACAAGAAAAGACAGTGCATTGAGCCTCTTCCAACAGTTCAACTCAAGTAATGAATCTGCCACACTATAGCACCTAGTATACAGGCAAAAAACAAAAATAGTGGCAGCCAACAAGCCTTTTCTGCCCAACCAAAGAGAAAGAGAACCCGAGCGGCGCTGCCGCCCGGGTGTTCACAACGCTCAGCCCGTCACAGCGTCGAAAGCATCGACAATGCCGTTATGCAGATAGCCGAAGCACTGGTAGGCTTCGAGCAGATCGACGGCACCGGCAAAGACCTTCTCGGCACGGCAGAGATGCTCTTGCAGATAGACGCGCCAGGCTTGCGCTTGGCTGGTCGAGGGCAAGAGCGCCACGAAAGCAGCGGACTTGAGGTTGAAGGCGCGCATGGGCTCGAGGGCTTGCACCGGCACCTGTTCAGGATGCTGCACCAGCTGCCGCACCGGACGGGCGGCAAGCAGGACAGCCTGATAAGCAGCGAAAAACTGCGTTTCCGCAGCAGTTTCGCTCAAAACAGATTCAGACATAGTTTCCCCTTTCGCGGTTTACTTGCGGCGCACCTTGCCCAGTTCCTGCTCGGCTTGGCGAGCCCGGTCGTGGTAGAGATTGGCTTCGGCCAGGGCATCCGCCGACTGCTTGTCGAGCAGGTCGGCCACGGCGGCATCGCCGTTCAGGCGACTGGCAGCCGCTTCTGCCTGCAGGGCAAAGCTCACCGCGTCCATGACGCGCCAGAGCCGGAAGTTGTAGATGGCGGCCGTCGGGTACCAGTTCTCGTGCCCTTGCACCTCGGTCTTGAGGTTGATGGCTTCACGGTGCAGTTGGCGGCTGTCGTTCACGAGGACTCGGGCAGCAGCCAGCACATTGGCACGGGCAGCATCGGTGCCGGCAGTTTGGTGCTGCTCGGTCAGAGCCTCCGATTGCAGAACGAGGCGTTGACCGCGGTCGTAGAGCGACTTGGTGAGAGCGTGCAGCTCGGCAATTTTCATGTCTTCCATGGTGATTCCTGTGAAAAGTTGATGAAGCCCTGACTGAAGTAGACAAAGCCCGAACAATCTTGTGATTGCTCAAAAAACATTGATTTTGGAAAATGGTCTAAGTGAACTGGGCTTTGAAATACTCTTGGAGGTGAGAAAGAAGTATCTCAGTGGTATCAAATCTGAAGCTCTGTCAAAAGCTTTCCTCGAGGTGATCACCAAGGCCCAAATGCTCTTCTTATTGTTTAGCAATAAACGAGTAAGAGAGAAATAGATGCAAACCCAGGCGCTACTAGGCTTCCAGCCATTCGTTCAAAAACATGGCGAACCCTGCCATTTTTCCTTCACATACAAGTTACATTAGTGTTTGCCTTGTTCGTCTATCAAAGCTAGCGCTAAACTTTAGAGCACAACCTAAAAGCGAAATGCCAAAAGCAGCTTTTTAGCGCACATAGTCCCAGCCAGACTGAGAATCTCTTTGCTGTTCGTTCTTCTCTTTCTGCACTTTTGTTGACTGAACAGGCACCTTGTCTTTGCCTGTGTTCTTACCACTTTCACTCTTTTTCTCTTTAGCAGTTCCCGAGGGCTTAGCACCACCGGCAGAGCCTTTATTTGTGCCACCGACACGATAACTAAGCACTTTCTTGATGTCGGCAATATCTTTCAGAATGGCTTCTTTCTCTTGCTTGGGCGGATTTCGCTTAAGACACTCTTCGAATGCTGCAATCGTCTCGCTTAAGCGATCTTGCTTCAATAGACTGTTGGCTAAATTACTCCAACTCAACCAATCTTGTTTGTTGATAGCAATAGCTTGGCGAAAGGCAGCTTCTGCGCCTTTGTAATCTTGCAGCTTGCGTTTTGTCACACCCAAATTGACATAAAAATCAGCATCATACTGATACAACTCAACCGCTCTTTCATAGTGCTCCAAAGCCTCATCAAGCCTGTTCGCTTCCAGATAGCGATTGGCAAGATTGTAGTGCGGCAGAGCTTCACTCCAAGCCGCCGCATCGCCCTTGCCTGGAAAATCGTAAGCCAAAACCGGCTGACTAAAGAAAAGGCAAGCAATAAAGAAAAGCAAATAGAAAGGCATGACATTTCCCAAACGAACTAGGCAATTATACTCGCGCAAATAACGCTACAAGCAGAACTTTAAGACCTGCTCAGACAGTTGTCCAACTTGCTAAATACTGCCTATAAGTATTGGTTATAGCCTTAAAGCCAAGGCTCTTTAGGAATTCTCAGATAGATTATCGTTGCTTCTCAAAGAAAGAAAAGCTTGAGTAGTTATATCTCCATCTCCTCTAATATCGACGAACTAGACCAACACAATCGCAAACACCATCTCAGTCTTCAACTGCCTGCCTCGAGCAAGCAGTGAAGGACTGCAGCCTTCATCGGTTTCAAAAGCTAGAAAGCCAAATCATGAGTTCTTTTCTCTTGCTCTTAGACCAGCTCTGGGGCTGGACCGTTCTTTTGGGCTTTGTCTTTGTGCCCTATCTGCTGGGTCTGCTTGCCACCTACCAGTTGCCGCCGCGCCCAGCCAAGTTTCTCTCTACCACGACCTTTGTCATCTGCCTGGGCAGTTTACTCTGGGTCTTGTTCGCCAAACAACTGGGCAGTCAGGCGACTTTGCTCTGGTTCCAGGCTGTGTTTCTTTTCATCGAAGCACTCTTCTTCCTTTGCGGAGCCGCGAGTGGCTTGATTCTCAAGGCAAGCAATAGAGGCAAAACTCAGTCAGCCAGATAAGCGAATCTGACAGCTCACCTAGACAGACTTCAGCCGTCTGCGGGAGGAAACTACGCAAACGGCGTTGTTCTGGTCTTTGTTGTCTTGCTTAGATGAAATTCTCATTCACCACTTAATTCTCGCCGACAACCAAGAAACCAAATACACACCCACTCTTTATCAGCTAACAGACAGCATCAAGCTGTCTTAGGCGAGTTCTCCATTTTCTTAAGTCCAACCAAACTGGAATACGGCATGAAAAACTCCAATCCGGCAGTGCAGATCATTCGCAGCTGGCTCGGCTCGGGACAACTGCAGGCGCGCCCCATCGAGAGCGGCGGCTTCACTTCTCTGACCAAGAAGCAGCGCACCGTCTTTGCGGCGTCCGTGGAAAGCGCTGCCCGAGGCATCCTGGCCATCGCCGAAGCCGACCCCAAGGGTCTCTGCGTCTGCCTGGTGCCCGAGGGTTCTCACTTCTTCCCGAGCTGCGGCAACGGTGACATGCAGACGGTTGCCGTCTTCAACTGCGACCATCTGCTGCAGACCGAACTGCCCGGACAAGAAATGCTCTCGCCAAGCGGCAGCCTCAAGGTCAAGGCGCTGACTCTGCAGTGCAGCACCGATACCAGCCATGGCCGTCCGGCCCAACTGGGCATCGTCGTGGCGCCGCGCTCCTGCCACTACGACCCCCTGGAGGCGCTCGGCTATGCCGCTGCCTTCATCGACGTACATGGCGACTGCATGGGTCGACGCCAAACGCCGATCTCAATCAATCCCAAGGGCTACCTGGCCTTCACCCTCGGCCTGCAGCCCATGCACGAGGCGGTGAATCAGATGACCAGCGGCGGTCATCTGGACACGGCGCTGGGCTTCCCCATGGCCGCAACTTGCCTGCAGCAAGCAGTGCCGCTGCTCGAACCCTACCTGCGAGGTCTCGCCGTGGCGCTGGCTCAGCAAAAGGTGGACCTGCACTGAAGCCGAGCCGGCTGGACTAACCGAGAGACGACAGCTGACCGCAACCTCTATCTACGAAAGCCACCATGGACGCCATCAAGACCATCAATGTGTTCTACAGCAGCGAGGACCAGAAGACCTTTCCGAGCGTCGGCGCCGTGCTTCTGCAGCTGCAACTGCTCGAAGCGACCTGGACCACCTCCCAGGGCGACGAGATCGAGCTGAAGCTGCATGACACCGCCGCCATCGAAGGCTTCGAAGTCAGCCCCGAACTGGTCGAGCAAATCGTCTCGAACAACGAGACCGTGCTCACCCTGATCGCCCCCAACGCCCTCCTCGGCCGCGGCATGCTCACCAGCGCCGCCTGGCAGCAGTTGCTTGCCGCCGGCAAAGAGAACAAAGTCTTTCTGCTCGGCGTCTACTGCGAGAAGGTCTGCAACGCCCAACGCATGTCAACTCTACTCGGAGGGCGCAACTGGTTCGTCACCAAGATCGGGCTGCACCTTTCGAGCGGCGATGCCATCAACGACGAGGCAGCCGACGTGGGCGACAAGCTGGTCAAAGTGCTGGAGAAGCGCTTCTACGGCTGACCACCGGCCCCTTACTGACTGACCGACTGACTGTCTGACATTACCCGCCCTTGCTTCTGTTTCGAACACAGAACTAAGGGCGGGGCTACCTTCAATATTAAAAAAGGGGCTTTTTCCACTAATGCATATAATATTCACGAAAAACAAAAAAAATGGCGCCGCTGAAAGCAAGGAGGAGGATGGCAAACCGCAAAGGCAGTCTGTCACCCTCTTCCTCTCTCAAACAGCAGACCGCTCAGCGCTTCAGGGCGCGATTCCAGAGCGGTGTAAGCTCGGCGGGCAAAAGCGAAGCAATACTTAGGCCAACCTGGGCATCACTGAGATCCAACCTGTCACACCAGACTATTGGTTTGCCGAAGCGCACCGTCCAGAGCCCATCTCGACAAAAGACAGCCACCGGAATGACAGGCGCGACAGGAGCAATCGAACGCAAGAAAAGACCTGCCCCCGAACGTACCTGCCCGAAATGGAGCTGTGCCCTGCCTTCAGGAAAGACGAGGCTGGGCTTTTCGGAAGCCAGCTTGCGCCAGCGCCGCAGCGAAGTCGTCGACATCTTACCTTCATCAAGCGAGAGACGCACCACATTGGCCGACCAGCGCTGAAAGCCCCAGTTGAGCAAGCGGCGCATCAATTGCCGAAAGAAAGAAGTGACAGCATCGTTGGAGGCACGGCGACCGGTGATGATCACCACCTCGTCGACCACATCGGGGCGCACCGAGCTGAGAGACTGGAGTACCTGCGCGATGACGCGCAAGGTGCCGGCGCCGCCAAAATGATTTAGCGCCAGCACAAAGCTGCCTTGCCGAGGCAGCTTATCGAGTCCCTCAACCTTGCACAACGCACCACCGGCGGTGAAGCCCGGCAGCACATGCGATATGCGTCTGGCAAAGATGGTGCTGCCAATCAAGCAGAGCCAGCCCCAAACAAAGACAGGCAAGCTGATGCGAGCCCGAAACTGATGTCCAGAGCTTTCAGTCACCATCGGCGCCATCACCGTCACCGAGAATCTGACCGACATCGTCATCGTCGAGCTCTTCGGCACGGCGCTGATTCTTGCGGGGGTCTCGGCGAGGCATGGCAGGCGGCAAGGAGCTGCCCAGATTGCTGCGATTACCTTTCTCGCTGCAACTGGACAGATCGTCGGAGCCACTCGAATCGCTGACATCGCTGCAGTCGAACAGCGAAGACTTCTTGCCGCTGTCGCTGCTGTCGCTGTCACAGCCGCCGCTGTCGCAACCACCGCTGTCGCAATCGCAACCACCCGAATCGTCGATAAAGAACTGTCGGGGATTGAGCAACCATCCGAACAAGCCGGACAGCATGCTGCAGATGGTGAGGAAGGGATTGTTATTGTGCATCGAGAGCCCTCGTGATTTGCTTTTTCAGTTCGCTTATTCAGCGTCCAGCTTTTTGCCGCAGGTGCAGACACAGCCGGCAGCGCATGCCTTCGGCTCCTCTGCAAACTCAGCCGACACAGCTGCCGACTTACCTGCTTTCTCTTCGGCAGGCAAGGCGGCGATAGCTTTGTCGAACTCTTCCTTGGCATGTTTGGCGCAGATGCCGCACTGGGTGCTTACCCCAGTAGCCCGCGCCAGGTCGCGAAAGCGGCGAATTCCGCCTTCCTTCACGGCCTTTCTTATGGCACCGTCGGTGACGGCGTGGCAGCTACAGATATACATGTTGATACACCTTTCGGATTGACGGCGGAGAGCGAGCTTTTTGGCTCGCCCTCCGCGCGGTTGAGGTTAGTCTTGGACACTCGTTCATCAGCTGGCGGACGTCACCTTGAGGGTGGTGATCGCCGGCATGTGGTCCGAGAGTTCGCTGTAGAACCAGCGCTCACCCTTGCTCTCCAGGGGCAGCGGAATCCAGACGGGCGACAGCGAGTTCACTCCTTCGGCGGCGAAACCGCGCGCGAAGAAGCCGTCGAACTGCCCGTTCGGATTGCCCTTGTAGAAGTAGGTGGAACGGTTCTCGGGGTTGGGCACCAGAACGAAGCCGGCATCGATGAGCGGCTTGGTCTCGGTGGTCTCAGGCTTGTTGATCGGGGCGTTCATGTCGCCGCCGATGATGGTCGGTCCCATATCAGTGCCGGCCGCCTGCTGACGCGCGATGTCGGCCACCAGCATCGAGAACTGCAGTTCCCTGATGGGCGCAGTCTCTTCCGGCCCACCCAGATTGCTCTTGGTGTGCAGGTCGATGACGGTGAACTCCAGCCCCGACGTGACGTCGCGCACCTTGCGTTGCAGAGCCGGACGCAGCGTCGTCTTCCACTCGGGATGACCGGGGATGTCGGTGAGGTAGTCGTGGTAGTAGGGCTGCCCCAACCACTTGATGCGCGGGTGGAAGAGGATTCCCACCGCCTGACCACGCTCGTTGCGATGGCTGACGTTCAGACCATAGCCGGTCTCGTTCGAGAGATACTTGAGCGCGTCGCGATTCGTCTCTTGGAAGAGCACGATGTGACCGCGCTTGATGAACCACTTGAGCGGCTCCACCAGACGCTCGGCCTTGGGCAGGTCGAGCAGGTGACCATTGAAGGAGACCACGACGATATCACCATCGGCGGTGCATTCGGGCAGGTGCCCGAACATCTTCTCGAGGGCACGCTGCACCTGGTCGGGCGTCGGCGGTGTCCACTTCTTTTTCGGCTTGTCGTCCGCAGCATCGGCGGCAGACAGGGCAGCGGGCGCAGCAATGGCGCCGGCGAGCTGACCTTGCGAAAGGGCAGCCAAACAGGCTTCCAGGTTGCGACCGTGACCGTTCAGTTCACGGAAGGTCTCGAGTGCCCAGCTGTATCGACCGGCACGAATGCACGATGCGATGAGCGTGAGCTGAGCCTGATAGAGCTCGATGGTATTGAGAGCGAGACCCTCATTTTCATTCTTGTTGTCGGGCATATGAACCACCTCTTTGGTATTGACTGCAAAAACGAAAGAGAGGGATGCTTATGCACCCCTCTCTTTTTGATGACCAGCGAAATCGGTGCTGGCTTAGTGGCGCGCTCAGCAGGCGAAGACCGGCGCCCGGCGGCGCGGCTCGACCTTGCCGGAGCGCTCCGACTGGCTCTGGGGCAGCGTCTCACCGCGCTGCCGGGCCAGGACGACCCGCACCCGAGCCATGTCCTTCTTGCTCAGCTGCAGCTTCTGCACGGCGAGCCAGTCGCCGTCCCAGAGGGTCCGGAAGGGATTGTTCCGGTCCTGCAGCTGCTTCTCCTTGCCGCTGGCAGCCAGGCGCAAGATCAAGTCGAACTTTCGCCCGGGCTCCATGCTGTTCGCCTCTTCCTCGCTCTCAGGCAGGGGCATGAGCTTGACCCGATACCAGGTGCCGTCCACCTTGACGCAGCGGTGCTCGCCGTCGCCGTCGATGTCGACCACCTCGAAGGGCTTGCGCGAGTAGGGCGGATAACGCCTGCGCGGAGCCGTGGGCGTGGACTGCAAGAGTCCGCTGTCGGGGTCCACGTAGAGACCACCGACCGAGTAGCCGTGAGGCATCACGACCAAGCGCTCACCCCGCCTCTCCACCTGCAGGTCCACCGCCCAGGAGATGCGGTCCTGCAGCCGACGACCGTTGACCGTGTCGGCGGGAGCGCCGTGGCAGATGTCGGAATAGACCTGGTTCCAGGGCCGCCCCACCTGAGTGCGCAGGTAGCGATAGAGGGGCGCCGAGTGCAGACGAGAGTTGTCGTCGCGGTGCAGACGACCGGGGCTCATGCTCTCCCTCTGGGGCAGGGCATCGGGGTCGCGCTGCAAGAGACGCATCACCCCCTTGCGCTTGCGGAAAGACGAGCCGGAGCGCGGGCGTCCGGTGATCACGCTGGTCATATCTTCTCTCATTCGTTCTCCTGTTTTTCTTGGTGATTGAGGAACTGGCGGCAGATGCCGCGGTAGTACGGCGTGCTCTCCTCCTCGGACACGAGACCGTAGAGATAGGCCAGGCGCGCTTTCTTGAGAGCCACCGCCGGGTCGACGAGCTTCTTCTTGGGCTTGGCTTCCACAGTGGGAACCGGCACAGAAAAGACCGCCATCAACTCGCTGCGATACTTGTCGGCCAGAGCTTTCACCTCACCGTCCAGATCGGCGAAACGCTTCTCGAAAGAACCGTCGATGAGGCGCAGCATCACATAGCGATGATTGAGCTTTTCGCCCAGCATCATCGAGATGTAGCCGGCATTCTTGAACTTGATGCGTCGCCCATCGGCGAAGCGCACCACGAAGCCTTCTTCGTTGCTGTACTGCGGCTGCTTGACCAGGGCGAGCAAGTCGTCCAGGTTTTGCCCCTGCCAGCGAGACGTGACGGTGAGACCCAAACGCTCGCCCAAGCGGCTCAGCCGTTCCCAGTCGTAATCTTCCAGAGTCCGACGGTTGCGAGCGCCAATCAGGACAAATTCCTTGCGACCACCGTAGTCGACGATGACATGGGTATCGGGGTGAATGAGCTCGCAGAGCAGGGTGAGATCTTCACCGAAAGCGCCGGAAGAGAGCAGTTTCTCCGCCAGGCTTTCAGGCTGACTTTCCGACAGATTGTCAGACCCGGGCTCGCTCAGCATGGCGTTTGCCAAAAGCGAGCTGGACGAGAGGAAAGAACCGCGAGTGGTGGCAACCACCCTACCTTGGAAGCGGAAGATGATTGCCAGATGCCCGTCCTGCTTGAGGGTAGCCGAAAAGGGCTGCCCGGCATAAGCAGAGAGATCGCTGGTCTCGGCGTGTTCGCCGTAGTTGAAGAACTTCTCGAAGGGCAGCGCCACCAGAACAGCCCGGCGACTGAAGACGATGCCGCGGCAGAGACGCAGCGGTTCGGTCCAGCCACTGTGGTGCTTGTGCAGGGTGTTGTGCGCCACCGGCGTGTAGTTGAGACCGATCAGGGGCAACTCGGGGTGGAAGAAGGGCTTGACCACGGCAGTCACCGCGGGCATGTCACCCTCACGTTCGTAGCGGAAAAGCCGCGCCATGAGTGCTTCGTTCTCAGGCCGACTGCGCCATTTGCGGAAGCCCTCGTCGTCTTTGACACGGGCTTGCACTAGGGCTTTCACAAAGACTTTCAAACAATCGATCGCATCTTTCTTAGTCATTCTTTTCCTCTAGAACTGAAAAGGGGAGGTCTGGTAGACCTCCCCCGCGTCAAGCTTGAATTCAAACTGCTCGGTCAGAAACCGACGGCGATCAGGTAGACACCACTGATCACGGCGATCACCGCCATGGCGATCATGGTCCAGAGCATGCCCATACCGAAGGCGCGCGAGACATCACCGGCGGTGCCGCCACCCTTGCGAGCGGCATAGCCCCGCCAGACGCCGACGCCGACCACGCCCAGAGCCATCGGCAGCCAGAAGCTGGAGAAGACGGAGGCGACCGCGATGGCGACCATCAGGGCGTAGTAGCCGAAGAATCCGCCCAGGGCGAAGACAACGGCGAGCACCAGTCCGATGACCGACCAACGCATGGTGGCGGGCCAGTTGGAGAAGCGCAGCTTTTCCTTGTTCATGGTGAGTCCTTTTCCTTGCTTTGCATAGCAAAAGAGAGCCGCACCTCTCTTTGGTGCGGCTCCCTTTGCTGGTTTCGAACTTGGTTTACTTGCCGGCGGCGGCAGGCAGCACAGCGTCGCTGTTCACCACCTCGATGCCGGCGGCCTTGAGCTCGGCGATCACCGGCTCGACCGGGCCCAGCCCGCGGCAGGCGTCGATCACGACCCGCACCTTGAAGGGCGAACCCTTGTAGGTCTCGGCCGCGGCGTCGAGCGCCGTGAACTTGACGCAGTAGTCGGTGGCCAGACCGATGACATCGACCTCGATGGCTTCGGCGCCGGCTTCGATGGCCTTCTGCACCATCCATTCGGCCAGACCGGTGGAAGTGCCGAGGAAGGGATACTGCGCCTTGAGCTCGGCGGAAGCCGACTTGCCGTTGTCGTAGAAGGCGGAGTAGCTGTCCACCCGCTTGTCCATGCCCTTGCGCACGGTGAAGGCGACGACGGTGCGGTCGAGGCCCGGCAGGAAGTCGGCATCGGCGGTGTTCTGCACACCGTGCACGGTCCAGAACTTCTGGTTCAGGCCGCTGAGCATGCCGTCTTCGAAGGGACTTTTGCCGGGGTTGTTGGCGGCGAAGCTGCCATGGTCGGCCGGATGCCAGTCCTGGCTGTCGACGACGTAGTTGTAGCGGCCGCTGCGCGAGAGCTTGTTGGCCGGTTCGACGACCTCGTCACCGTTGGGAACGGGCAACGTGCCCTTGGAGCCGAAGCAGTTCTGGAGGTCGACGCGGACGAGGAAGCGGATGACCTTGGTGATTGCGTTCATGGGGTTCTTTCCTTGCAGGCTTGCACCCTGCGGGGTTTCGATTTGCGCTTGCGCAGCAGGCTCATTCGAGACCTGCTCCAGAAGCTCCCTTTCCTTCGACTGCGTCCAGGCAATCCAGGCATCCCCTTCGGCGTCGCTCGGCATGCGCCAATCGCCGCGGGGCGACAGGCTGATCGAGCCGACCTTGGGTCCGTCGGGCAAGCAAGAACGCTTGAACTGATTGTCGAAGAAACGAACCAGGAAGTCCTTCAGCCACTTGATGATGTCGGCATCGGAATACTTCCCGTCGAACTTGGCTTGGCGCGCCAGATAGAACATCTTCTCGGGAGTCTCCCCGAAGCGCACCATGTGATAGAGGAAGAAGTCGACCAGCTCATAGGGACCGACCTTTTCTTCGGTCTTCTGAGCGATCTTGCCGTCCTTGCCCGTGGGCAAGAGTTCCGGCGAAATCTCGGTGCCGACGATGTCGACCAGCACGGTGCGGGTCTCGCCATCGAACACCTTGAGAGCAGCCCAGTGCACCAAGAACTTCACCAGTGTCTTGGGTACCGAGCAGTTGACGTTGTACATCGACATGTGGTCGCCGTTGTACGTGCACCAGCCCTTGGCCAATTCGGAAACGTCACCGGTGCCGATGACGAAGCCGTTATCCATGAGGATCTTGGTGCGCATGCGAGCCTGGACATTCTCGAAGAAGAGGTCCTTGAGTTCCTGCCCGCTTGCCACGGCCTGCTCCTGCGCCGCCACCAGAAGAGCGGTGAACCGCTGCACATCCAGACCCTTGAGCTCGATGCCGAAGGGCTTGTAGCCTTCTTCCTGCATCTGAGCCAGACAGGCCTGGCGGATATCCACTTCGCGAGCAGTGATGCCCAGGTGCTGCATGAGCGCGTGGGCATTGCCCTTGGTGCGCGCCGTTGTGCCATAGCCGGGCATGGTGTAGCCGATGATGTTGCGGCGCGGGATGCCGAGCATGTCGAAGGTGCGTGCGGCAACGATGAGAGCGAGCGTGCTATCGAGCCCGCCCGAAACACCGATGGTCACCCGCGGGTCCTTGCCCGAGCGAGCGCGCAGACGCTCCAAACGCTTGGCCAAGGCCGCGGTCTGGATGTTGAAGATCTCATGGCAGCGGGCGTCGAGACTGGCCTGGTCCTTGGGCACGAAGGGATGCGCATCCACGAAGCGCTTGAGCTTTTCAGGCAGGCGCAACGCACCCACCTGGAAGTCGACGCGGCGGAAACGACGCACCGAAGCCAGCTGCGCTTGGCAGTCGGCGAAGGTGGCATTGACCAGACGCTCCTGCACGATGCGCTCCAGGTCGACTTCGGCGCTCAAGAGCAGGCTCTCCCGCTCGAAGCGCTTGTTCTCGGCCAGGAAACTGCCGTTCTCGCAGATCATCGAGTGACCGCTGAAGACCACGTCGGTGGTCGACTCGTGCACACCCGAGCTGACATAAACATAGGCACAGATGTTGTGCGAGGCATGGCTGGAGACGAGTTCGCGCCGGAAGGCCATCTTGCCCACCAACTCGTTGCTGGCGGAGAGATTGACCAGGAGGGTGGCATTGTTGAGTGCAGCCAATGTACCGGGGGTGAGGGGAGCCCAGGCGTCTTCGCAGATCTCGGCACCGATGACCAGTTCGGGGAAGTCGACAGCCTGGAAGAGCAGGTCGACGCCGACCGGGACTGTCTCACCGAAGATATTGACGTGGTTGGTGGAGCCGAGGGCCGGCGAGGCGGCAAACCAGCGCTTCTCGTAGAACTCTTTGTAGTTGGGCAAGAAAGTCTTGGGCACGATGCCCAGAATCTTGCCGGCACTGAGAGCGACAGCGCAGTTGAAGAGCTTGCCGTCGATGACGACCGGCGCCCCGACAAAGACGATGCCACCGAAGTCGACGCTGGCAGCCTTGACAGACTTGAGCGCTTCCATGGTGGCATTGAGGAGCGAGCGCTGCTGGAAGAGGTCGGCGCAGGTGTAACCGGTCAAACCCAACTCGGGGAAGACCAGCACCCGCACATCTTCGGCGGCAGCGCGAGCCATGAGAGAAACAGTCTCGGCGGCATTGAATGCCGGATTGCCGACTGCCAGCTTGGGCACAGCGGCGGCAACCTTGATGAAGCCGAGGCTTGAGGTCTGCGCGGCGACATAAGCCGTTCGCGCCTCTGTATTGTTGTTTTTGTCAGTCATAGTCTTTCCTCAGGCGATTAGCCTTGTATAGCAGATTATCTCAGGTCGGGCTCATTTCTTCTCAGACGAGCTCGGCCCGCCCCTTGGAAACAGCCACCGCCAGAAGATCTGCGATGGATTGAACAAGCAGAAAGTCGTCGGCTTGAAGCACCGCCTGCGGATGCGAATCGGTGACGACGACAGACTTGAAGACACCGGAATCGAGCAGGCGCTTCTTGGCGCCGGGAGGGAGGACGCCATGAGTGAGGATAGCCACCACACCGGAGGCGCCGCGGTCGAGATAGGCCTTGGCCGCTTTGACCAGGCTGCCGCCGGTGCGCACCATGTCGTCGTAGATGATCACCAGCTTGCCCGCCACGTCGGCCGAGATGTCCTGCACCTCGGTCTCAACACCGCTGGTGCGACGCTTGATGATGAAGGCCGGCTCGGCTTTCAGACCGAGAGCCACCATATCTCGACTGAGACTGTCCACCCACTTCACCCGACCGGTGTCGGTGGAAGCGAAAACAAAGGGTTCGAGCAAAGCAGCCTTCTTCTGGGCGGCACTGAGGCTCTTCAGCCCCTTGCGCAGGCGGTAGTCGTTGAGCACCAGCATCTTAGCCGCTTCGATGATGACCGGCTTGGCATAGACATGGTGGGTCTTGATGCCGTGCTCGAAATAGTGCTGCTGACCTTCGGTGTGCATGTCGACCATGAAGACGCTCGCCTTGGGAACGCCGCGCAGCATGGCAGAGATGAGCACAGCCCGGGTCTTGGCCTTGACGGCTTCGCCCGGCTTGACGGCGCGCTCCATGGTGGAATAGCCGAAGTAGGGAATGCATACCCGGATTTCTTCGGCGCCCGCCTCTTCCATCTTGTGGCAGAGGTCGAGCAGGTCCATGGTTTCGCGATCATCCACGGTACCGGCGACGATGACGACACAGCGGTCTTCCACGTCGGTCATGAGACGCAGATAGCGCTCTCCGTCGGGGAAGGGAACATCAGCTGGGCTGGGATTGCCCTTGGAGTCCATGGAGCGAGCCAGGACACCTTCTTCGAAAAGACCGGTGACCAGCATGCGCTTGGCCATGTACTCGTAGCCTACGCTGGCAAAGAGAATCGGCTTGACGCCGTAGCGCAGTTTCACCTGCGGCTGGCGGCGGGAACGAGGCGTTTTTTTATCAGACTGGGTCATTGTTTTACCTTCTGTATCTAGATTGTGCCCAGCGGGCCGAATCTTGCGATTCGACCCGCTACCTAAACATGAGCGCCTCGTGCCTTACTTGCGCGTCGCGCTGTCGAGGGGGGTGCCGAAATGGGTCCAGAGCGCCACGCGAATGGCGTCCCGGTCACCGCTCGCCTTCTCAGGGTTGTCCGAGAGCTTGACCACCGGGGTGGCTTTGCCGGCGTTGTCTTCCACCTCGGAGAGCTTGATGACGATGGACAGCGCCGGGCTGCCGTCGTAATCGTTGCTCAGCGAAGTGCCGATGCCGAACCAGCAGCGACCGCCGCGCTCGCTCACCCACTTGTGGATCTCGATGGCGCTGTCGGCGGTGTTGCCGTCGGTGAAGCCGAGAGGCTTGCTGCGCCAGTCGATCTTGAGCGAGGTGTAGTGGTCGATCATCTTCTGCGCCCAGACATAGGGGTCGCCCGAGTCGTGACGCACCGAGTCGAAGAGGCGTGCGAGCACGCCGTCGAAATCGCGCAGGAAGGCGTCGGTGCCGTAGGTGTCGGGCAGCGCGGTGCCGAGGTTGCCCTCATAGACCGAGTTCCAGTTCTGCAGCGCGAAGCGGTTGGCGTGCTTGAGCGAATACAGGGCGGAATGCGCCATGATCCACTCGTGAGCCATCGTGCCGATGGCCTTGACGCCGTACTTCATGGCCAGATAGACGTTGCTCGTGCCGGTGAAGTTCTTGAACTGCTTGCCGACACGCACGACGCGCTCCTGCGCCTCGAAGTTGCGACGACGGCGCGTGCCGAAGTCACCCCAGGCAACGCCGGCCTCGTGGAGCTTCTGCGCCTTGGCGAGCATCTTCTCGTCCTGGCCGTCCTCGCTCCAGTCGGTCTCGATCTTCTCGAAGTAGACCTCGCTGGTCAGCGCCAAGAGCGGCACTTCCCAGAAGATCGTGTTGCACCAGAGACCCTTGATCTCCATCTGCAGGTTGTTCGAATTGTCGAGCCAGACCCGCACTTCCCGGGGGTCGTAGCGGTAGGCGGCGAGGAAGTCCCAGAAGGTGCGGTTGATCCAGGGCATCTGCACTTCGCAGAAGGCACGCTCGTCTCGGGCGAGGCTGAGCTTGGACATGGCCTTGATGCGCCGCTTCAGCTCCTTGAGCGCCTCCGGCGTCCACTTGCCCTTCCCCTTGCGATCGGTGAAGCGGTAGCTGACGCGCAGGTTGGGAAAGAGCCGCAGCACTGCGTTGGCCATGGAAAACTTGTACAGATCGTTGTCGATGATAGAGCGGATCATGTGTTTACTCCAGTTTGGGTTTTCAGGTTCGTCCTGAGGGCTGGTTAGTGGAAACGAAAGCGCTTGAGGACACGATTCCAGAGGCGCTTCGTATTGAAAGAGAACCGCCGCCACTGTTTCTGAAGAACAGTGCCTCTCTGCGGCGTCTTGCAGCCGTAGAGCCCGCGGTCACGGATGATCTGCCAGACTTCAGGCAGCACCATGTACCAAATCGACTGCTGCTGCGAGACACGCTTGCGCAGCAGTGTGCTCGAAACAGGCGGAGCTGGGCAGAAATCGAGATAGTCGATCTTGATCTCGACCTCGTCTTTGAACTTCTCGACGAGCATGGCGCCCCACTGGCGAGAAAGTTCGTTGGTGTGCCCCTCACGGGTGAAGACCAAGAGTCTCACCATCGGGAAAAGCTCGACCGCGCCGGTCCATACGCCGACATTCCATTCATAGTCGGGGTCGAGATACTCAGACGAAATCATCAGGCAGATCTCGGTATCCGGACCATAAATGTCCCGCAGCTGGCGAATGGTGAGAAGCGTGTAGGACTTGCCTGGGCGCTTCAATTCCAGATCGCAGGCTTCGAAAAAGCAGTTGGGCGCGCAGGCCGCTTCCACCATCTCGTGACGGATGTGAGCGGGGGTGGCACCCACCGGCTTGTGGGGAGGGTTGGCGCTGGTGACGAAAAGGACCTTGTCGAGTTGAAAGGCCTCTCGAGTCATTTCGGCGCACAAAAGATGGCCTACGTGAGGGGGGTCGAACTTCCCTCCGTAGAAGCCGATGCGTTTTGGCTTCATGTTTGATTAACCTCCAGGCTTGGCGGCGCTGAGCGCCAGCAAAGCCGTTTGAGTTAGAACTTGGGTCGGCGATAGCTCGGCCAAGGCTCTAAGGAACCAAGGGACGTCTAGAGCCGACGAACACAGAGACTGCGTCAGACCTGCTGGCTGCTTCTACAAAAACCAAGCCTGCAACCGGTGCCTACCGAAGACGTCGCATCAGCGCCCGTTCGTTCGGAAAGTATTGGTTATATGCAGGTTTAGTTCTCGATAGGCATTTACAGGTTTAGACGTATAGTGAGGTCTTGAGACTAATAATTAAGGTGACTAATGGCAACCCTGTCTAAGCTTTGTAAAGCTGAAGAGGCTATAACCTTCGCGTTGAAATCAGTAAAAGACTATGGCTTTGAACTATTAAGTTAGTGAGGCCTTAACTAGCGGGGGTAGCGCGAGTTGCCAAGAGTCCACGCTAAACGGCTTTACTTATGTAATGAACCCAAGCCCGGCTGCTTCTTTTTTTCCTCTTCAAAAAGCTTGTCCATGTCTACATCATCAGAGCCCTGTTCGCGAGCGCTCTGTCCATCTGCCCCCCTTACATGGGGACTTTCAATAGAGGGATTTTCAGCCTCTTCTTTCACTTGCAAGAACCAAACAAAAACACCGACCAAGACAAAAACACAAGCGACAATGGCGATTATGAGATTTCTTTGTACATTTTGTCCTGTGGTCAATTGCAGACTCCTCGCACTCTTGAACCGGTAAATCAAATAACTAGTACTGGTAATTGGTATGCCCAGTCAGGCGCAAAATCAATATGCTCGCCCCTGGATTATTCACGCATATAGTATGTCGCCAAGAGACCCCACGGTATGCCGGTTTGGGAGAGGTTTTTCTGAGAAGAAGCTAAAAAATCCAGATTAAACGGCACAGAAGGGGGCTCTGCGGAGATGCCCCGGCTCAAGTAGGCGAGCCAGGTTCTTTGTTTGTCGGGTATCTAGTTGAAGCTTCAGGCTTTTCGGGCTTGCAGCCTCTTGTTCAGGTTGATGAGTAGAGCGGATGCCGGGTGTACTGAAGATAAGCGCCAGTGAATATGCCGCGCATAGGCGAAAATTTGAGCGGGAACCAGAAGTATCTGATTGCGCAAAGTGGCTAGGGTGAGGGCAGTTTTGGCACTCGGCAGCAAGCACCTTAATTCATCCATTAGGATGTAGATTAAGCTCTGGAGAATGAATCTGAACCTATTGGCGCTGTATTCCATGCAGCTCAATGGTACACGGCAGTGACTTTTGTTCTCCTTGATCGTGAATTCGATAGTGGCTCGGTTGCAGTAATAATCCTCGTAAATAGCCTGGGCGGAATGACCTGTCAGGTTGGTAGAGACACACCGAATGTCAGTGCCTTTGTCGCTGCAGTCAATTCTAACTATTACCGTGCGGCTCCCATCCCAATTGTTGCCTAGGTGCTCGGCCCCGTATAACCAACGCGTGAATCTGGAGTTCATTGCCTTCTCCGCCTCTCTGCGCTCATCGGCCGGCAGTGCGCGTAACCTAGTATGCTCCTTCTGCCATGCCTTCTTGCCAGCTTTACCTTTGAATTTTGGCTCACCAAACTCTTTCTTGAAGCCTTCTTCTGCGGCTTTAATCGTATCTTTGAAGTTAGACTTGATTGACGATGTTGCAGGATATCCAACCACGTAGTTGACCTTCTTTTCCTCCAAGAAGTCCAAAAGATGCGGCTCATTAAATCCAGCATCCATCACAATTGTAAGTTTCACGTGCGGCCAACGCTCCAAAATTGCCTCCACCAGTTTTGTGATTTCCGCCAGCGATGTCGCATCGGAAACATTGCCTGACCGTAGCTTTGCAAGCAGCAGATGACCTTCTTTTGTTGCTGCCAACAGTGGGAAATACTGTGTCTGACTGTATTTCTTCCCACCGCGATAAATAGAATTTTGCTGCGAGCCGTAGGTCCTGATCGCCGAACCATCAAAATAAATGGTCAGCTCCCTTGGCGTATGCTCGTGCTTGGAAAGAAAATACTCCAGGGGTAGCTCCTCCAACTTGTTGAGCGAGTCTTCTGATATCGAATTTTCCATGCGCGTATGCGTGGACTGCGACGGCAACGACGGCCCATCCGGCTCAAGTCCTAAAACACTCTTCAGCCCTGGCTCATCCTTAAACAGAGAACAATCTAGCGCATCGGTATACCCACACGCCCCAAGTAACAATCGCTGGCTCAAAAGAGTCTTGATTTCATGCTCGACTAAACCCTCGTCCCGCCATGGCTCTATTCTCTTCACAGCCATTGCTACAAGCCCTGTTACCTCTGCGGCCTTCGCCAGGGACGTAACGCCTCCTAAAGCAGTCAAAAAGCCCCCACCATCATCTATCTTCTGTGCTTTGCAGTTTTTTAACGTTAGCCGGGCTTGCCGTTCCACTCGCTTTGCCTTAGACTCTGTGCTCATGAAAGCTCCTTTTGCCTTGCTGTTTTTTGTTTTTCGCAACTCAATTATCCAGCAACCATCAGGACTTTCATCCTTTTAAACTACACTCTGATACCATCTGCAATACTAGATCTCGATTAGCAATGCAATCGAAATCTGGCTGATATAGCCGCTTAGAGCTAGATAATCAATAACAAAAAAGTGTTAGAGTGAAAACCCTCGGCAAAGATTAAACGCCCTCTCCGCCTGGTATCTACTCACCTTTTTCCTGTCTGTTACAGCCCGTAGGTGAATAATTCAGGTTTTGTCGTGATACCAGAAAATGTAGTAAGATTTAAGAGAGCCATTAACATCCGGCGAGTGTCATTGACTCGGGCGTAGACCAAATTCACCCGCTTTGTCGACTTGTTTGGGTCTCTTGCTTGTAACTATAGAAAACAGTAGTGTGGGGCAAAAAAATCGAGATGGAGAATGGCTCCACCTCGATTTTCAGGCTTACTGGCGGGGCTTCCTTGTTTTGAAGCTCAACCCGTATTCCGGACCGACCTTGCCCTGGCGGATTGTGCGCACCGTCACCCAGACAGTGACAGCCAATACGGCAACGAGAAGGAGAACACCCAGGGTTCCCATGTTCTACACCGCCAAAACGCTGTCATCGTCTTCGGCATAGTCGACGACGACATAGGGGCTGGCGGCGCGGCAGGCCAGGCTGAGAGCGTTCAGCGCCTCCTGCAGCTCGCTGCGTTTGGCTTTGCGGTCGGCGCTCAGTGCCTCGGCCGTGGCATAGGCTTCACGCAGCTGCACCTTGTGCTCGTTGGGAACTCGCCCGTAGAGCGGATTGACCTGCAGCCCATGGGCCCAAGACTTCATGCGGGCCAGTTCACGCTTGCTGCGTGCGGTCGGCGCCTTGACCATGATGGCGATGAGCAGTGCGACGCTCGCCAGAGAAAGAGAGATGATGATGGCAGGCATGTTTCCTCCAGAAAATTTTTTGTTTATGAGAGTGGCTCTAGCCTACTTGAGCCGCTGCTTGACCTTGCCGGTGAAGGCATGGTTCTGAGCGGGGGCATAGTAGCCTTCCTTGACGAGGATGCGATAAACAGCCTCGTGCACCAGGTAACGCACAGAGCGTCCCTGGTCGATCCAGTCGCGAATCATCGTGCTGGAGACTTCGTTGGCCGGTGCTTCCAGAATGACCATGTCGGCTTCCGGAAGTTCTTCCTGCCAGCGTTCCAGCGCCGCTGCATCGCAAGTGGCTCGCGGCGAGACAACCAAGCGGCAGAGCGAGAGAAATTCGGCTCGGCGGCTATAGTCTCGCAGAATCGGCAAATTGTCTTCGCCGATGATGAAGTTGAGCCTGACCTTCTGGCGGGCTCCGTACTTCTTTTCGTACCTGGCCTTGAACTCGTACAGAGTATCGATGGTCCAGGTTTGGCCGGGGCGGTCGATCTCGCTGCGCGAGGCCGCAAAACGACTGTTGCCGGCGCAGGCGGCTTTGACCATGGCAAAGCGCGCTTCTTTGTCGAGCAGTCCCGACTTCTTGTGGGGCGGTTCGCCGCTGGGGACGAAGATAACCCTGTTCAAATCCAGCTGGTCAATGGCGGCTTGAGCCACCATGAGATGCCGGGAATGAATCGGATTGAACGCACCGCCCATGATACCGATTTCGATCATGGCTTTTCCTCTATTCTTTTGAAACCGCTTAAAGAACAAAAAGACTAGAAAGACTCCCGAACCCTTTTGAGGGGGTTCGGGAGCTTTCACGCCTTAATCGGAGAGGACGGTGAGGACCTTACCGATGCAGGTTACTTGCTTTCGCCGTCCTTCGCGGGGGCGCCCTTCACCGTCTTGCTGGACGTGACGCCCAGCGTGACGCCGGCGGTGACGCCGTTGCAGTCGGTCTCGTCGCCCTCGGTGACGCTCGTCTTGAGCGTCGCCTCGGCGGTGACGGAACGGTTGCTGGCGCCGGCGACGTCCTTGCGGGCGGTGTCCGTGGCGAGCGCGAGAACGGTCTCGAGCTTCTCCTCGGTGGTGGCGGGCTTGGCGGGGGCGGCGGACTTGGTGTTGTTGCTCATGGCAATTTTCCTTTTTGTAGGGTTTTGGCTTGAGGGACTCCACCATGGAGCCCCTTTGCTTAGATCCGGAGGAAGCAACGATGAGCTTTGTTAGAGCTGTCGTTGGTCCGGCCGTCGATCTGTTAAAACGGCCGGCTTCTGACTGCTTACTTCTGCTTCAGCTCCCACGAGCCGGTGCCGTCACCGATGAGGTTGAGCGCCTTTTCGTGGTAAGCATCGAGAGTGGGACGATGCCCGACCGAGACGAAGGTGGCATTGAGCTCACGCAGCGTCTTGTAGAGCAGAGCCTCGTTGGCCACGTCCAGGGCACTGGTGGCCTCGTCGAGGAACACAGTGCGCGGGCGAGCGACCAGCAGGCGGGCGAAGGCCAGACGCTGCTGCTCGCCAGGCGAGAGTTCGTCCGACCAGGGGCGCACCACGTCCAGACCTTCCGGATAGCGGGAGGCCAGTTCCGGCAGATTGGCTTTGACCAGGATGGCCTTCAGCTCTTCGTCGGAGACGTCGGTGCGGCTGCCCGGGTAGAGAAGCTGCTCGCGCAGGCTGCCCAGGTTCATGTACGGCTTCTGCGAGAGGAACATGAGCGAACCCAGTTCCGGACGCACGACGGTGCCCTCACCCGACTTCCAGAGACCGGCGATGGCGCGCAAGAGCGAGCTCTTGCCCGTGCCGCTCGGACCCTTGATGATGATGCCGGTGCCCTGCGGAACCTCGAAGCTGAGGTCCTTGATGAGCATCTTGCGGTAGTCGGGGGTCAGAAGGGTGACGCCTTCCAGGGCGATCTTGTCGCCGATGGACGTGGCGATAGCCTTGCGACCCTCTTTCTCGCTTTCATCCTTGGCGTCCATGGCTTCCTGGAAGCCACCCAGACGGCTGACGTAGGCAGCGAACGAGCTGATCGTGCCGATTTCCGCCACGAAGAGCGCCAGCGACCCGAGCACCTGACCGAAAGCCAGGTTGGCCTGGGTGAAGGCGCCAATCTCCACCTCGCCCCGGAAGAACAGGGGAGCGATGAAGAAGGCGGGCACGATGATCACGAAGTAGTCGAAGGCCTTCGTGAAGAAGTTGACGTTGCGCTGGTAGCCGATCAGCGACATGTTGTTGCGGATGGCGAGGAAGAAGCGATTGGTCAGCTCCTTCCATTCCGACTTCTCGCCCTGGTAGAAGGCGATGCTCTCCACGTTCTTGCGAATGTGGATGAGGTTGTATCGGTAGTCCGCTTCCAGCCGCTGCTGGTTGTACTTGTACTGGATGAGCTTGGCCGAGAGCAGCACCGAGATGAGGGTGCCGAAGCCGGCGTAGAGCACCACCACACCGACGAGGGTGGAGGAGATCATCCAGAGGATGAAGATGAAGCTGAAGAAGGTGATCACCGAGTCGACCACCGAAAGAGCGATGCCCAGGGCGCCGGAAGTGAAGCCTTCCACGTCGGTGGCGATACGCTCGTCAGGGTTGTCGATGGTGTGGTTGCTGCTCACCTTGTAGTAGTTTCGATTCTCGAAATACTTCTTCAAGATGTGCACGGTCAGCCACTTACGCCAGGTGATGATGAGGACGCTCCTCAACCAGGCATAGGGCACCACCACGAAGATACCGACGATGAAGACGCCGCCGTACATGAAGAGATACTTCCAGTACGTGGCTTCGGCGAGCTGCTGCTTTCCGACGTCGGTGCCGGCCTTGAGGAAGGCCTGCAGCGAGTTCTGGAAATTGCCGGCAACGAAGTTGATGCCGATGTTGAGCATGTTGACGCCGAGGAGGAAGAGAGCGAGCGCCAGGAGCAAACCCCAGGCTTTCCACTTTTCCTGAACAGAGAACTTGGTGCCGATGACGGGCACGGTGATTTCCCAGGGGTCCCGGGAAGTGAAGAATGGCTTGGCCAGACGCCAGACGCGGCGCCAGAGGTCAAGGCTCAAGGCGTTGACTTTTTCGTTCATAGGAATACTCCCATGCATTGAGGGCTTGCAATACACAGCTCGCCCAATAGAACAATATTGGTTTTCCTTCCTCACCCTAAGTGAACGAGGCTCAGATATCGGGGGCCTGATGGTCGACAAATGATTGCGACATCAGGGTCAGCCCGGCAAGACAGAACGTCAAACCCTGGAGCTGCTCACCTCGCGCTGGAAGCGGAGATTTTATGAGCGGAAGGCGCCGGGGTTTTTTATTTGACGTTCTATACCTGAGATCACGAAGAGCAGAAGCTCCTTAGACTTACTTCTCTAAGAGCTCTAGATCTATAGAGATCTGCTTTAATATGGGTAACCACTTGACTAGATCTTTTTCAGAACTGCTAGAGCTAGCGCTAGCCTAACAGCAAAAACCAAGAGGCTTAAGCGCCTTGGGAATCTAGCTGCGCTAACTGCTTCAAATTTATGGGCTGTTATCGAGAATAGTGACGGCTCTGTCCATTGCCGACCAGGCTTCTGGGTTTCTTCCCGCTTTTCTCAATATTCTGGAATATTCCTTCAGAATCCTGGCTAAATTGCGGTCATTATCGTTAAGAGAGCCTTTGATCACGCCCCGATTCTTGTTTTCGGTCTCAAGGCAAGCTAAAGCTTGCTCGAAATACTTAACCGATTCGGGCAGTTTGCCTTCTTTTTCTTTGGCGAGTGCAACGTTTACAACCAAGTGTGGCTCGATACAGGTGTCCGGACTGGTTAACTCAATGTCCTTCAGTCTGGCGTCGATGATTTTCTGCCCTTCGGTCAGATTGTTTTTTCTGATATAGGCTTCGGCTAGATTGTCTCTGGACCAATTGTAGATACCCGGCTCTTTGATCTTGCCTGAAGACTTTCTCTCTTGCTCAAGTTTGTCCAACGCCTTGGTTAGATAAGAAATGGCAGTGTCAAGATCTCCCAATCTAAGTGAGCAATAGCCGATTCTTCTCAAAAGTTCGGCGGGATGCAGATTGACTTCATTTTCATGTTCGACCCGCGGTTCTACCAAAACCTCGATATAGGTGTTTCTAGCTTGCTCGAAGCGCGGCTCGTCTTTGTAGAATGAGTCGGCTAAATATATGAGATTGTCTCGTTTCCTCTTGAAAGACGGTGCTTTTGGGTCGCCGCTCTCTAGATGTGAAAGTTCGTCTATCCATACTGTCTGCTCTATTTGAAGATTCTCCCTCCAGTCGGTTACCTCCGGCAACTGTTCAGAATGGTAGCGAATTGTTCTATTGAGCGATTCGTCAAGAGAATTACCGAGATAAGGAATTTTATCGTTGTAGAAAATTACCAGGTAGAGAATTCCTAGAAAGACGATCAGCGCCATTGCCAGCACTAATGCTATGAGCGGACTACCATGTCTCTCTTGTCTGACCATGCTTGTGGGCGGTCTCTCCGCGGTTGCCGCCACTCCTTGTTTATCCTTGCTTGTCTCGATCTTTGTCGGCTTAGTTTCAGACTCCGGCTCATTTCTGTCTTGACCGAGCGGTCCAGTCTGATTTTCAGACTGAGTCATGGCTTGAGATTTGTCGTCTTCGCTCACAGAGTTTCTGTATTCCGGGGCATGAGGTGGTAAGTTTTTGGGCTGAATATAGCAGAATTATAATTGCCCTGTCTGAAGATAGCGTGAAGTCTGATAAAGGCAGTTCACACAGGATTTGGATTGTGACACTGCCCGTGGTGGCGATTTTGCTGGCAGAGGGCACTTTTGCGGCGGCGATGTCAACAGCTGGCGCTAATTAGGCTAACTTGTTGCCCGTAGATTAACTTAGAGCTTAACTAATAAACAGGTCATGAGATTGTAAATAGGGAAAGAGTCAGGTTAGGCTCCGAGAGTATTTTCTTTAACTCAACCAAAACATCTCTTATCTCTTTAGGTCTGTAACTAGCCTGCCTCTGAAACCTTGGCCGACTGCACCGCATTGGTGTGTCGTCAGTGGTTGTGCGGGCTGAAGTTTAGGAGAAATCATGCCTAACAATAATCCCAAGCTCGGGACCAGAGGAAAACAGCCTGTCGGTCGCAGGCTCGGTAGTTTTAACGTCGTCAGGCAAGCGCTCAAGGACGAGCTTTCAGCCCCAGTGCCGGTGCATGACCCCATCGCACCACTGGCTGTCTCCAATGCCGACTCCACCCTGAAGTCGCTCTCGTCTGTCGTCGCTTCCGGTTTTCATCTTCTGCCTTCTCGCTATCACGCTGCCTATGTCGATGTGTTGCAAGAGGCTCTTGCCCAGGTGCAAAAGTCGCTCAAGCCAACTTCTGCATTCGGCATCAGTGTCACGCTCATGTCGCGCAAGAAGCAGCAGGCATTGCTCGAACAGCTCAAGGAAGTTTTCCAGAGCTTGGCGCAGCCTTTGGTGCAGCTGAAAGACTCGACCTTGGAGGCTCATCTCAAGGCTTACCTTGCCTTGGCTTCCAATCTCTATCAACGCTTCCTGCAAGACGAAACTCTCAAGCGACAGAATTCAGGTTCTAACAGGTGGCCGGTTCTTGACCCTTTGGGCTTCTTCCTGCCAGGCGCCGATGGTCCATACACCCTGCCGCCGACCCGTGAGCTGCCCATCTCGATCGTGGCCAAACCATCTACCCAGATGCGCACTGTGCCTCTTTGGGTGGTTGATGGTCATGAAGTCGGTGGGCACGGTGTCTACAGCATCGTCTCAGGCTTTGACCAGGAAGTGGCTGAAAAGTTGAAAGCGGCTGTGAGATCAGCCGTCGGCAAGAGCAGTGATTTGCCTGAATCGCTCAACCAATTGCCGATGACCTTGCTCTTCTTTGATGACGAGAATGAGGTCAAGACTGCTGCTTTTCTCGAAAACCTGGCTGAGTCGTATTCGCAGGAACTTGCCGCCGACTTGGCTGGCCTGCTCAATTTCGGTCCCATGTTTGTCAACGGCTTGATGCTTTACTTTGCGGCTCTGCACAAAGAAGGCACCCTGCGCAACCGCGGTCGCATGCCCGAAAGTGGCAAGGGCAAAATGGATAAACATCCGCCTGATGTCTTGCGGGCCCTAGTATCGATTGCCTGCCTGCAGAGACTGGGCTTCAAAGACGATGCCCTTCTCAAGGCTTTGGCGTCCGACCTGAATCTGCGACTGAAACAGGCATGCGGCGGCGCTTTGCCTGAGTATCTCGTATTTGCCGGTGACAACGGCAAAGCTGTTTCTCTGCCCCTCAAGTTGCTCGGCAATGTCATCGAATCTATTGCAGAGTGCTTGATGAAAGAGCCGCTCAAATGTCTGGGTGACCGACCTTTGAGCCAAGTTCTCACCTGGACTGAGCTAGATCAGTCGGTAGTGGAAAAACTGGCCCTCACCATCGGTGATACCGGTTTCGATTACCGCAGCATCTCAGATGTGGAGGCTCGCCATCTTGTTGCTGCATCGCTTGCTGCTCTGGAAGTAGCCTCTCTCAAGGGGTCTGCCGCAAAAGAGCTGAAGCGAATTCAGAGCAATACGGTGCGGGCCCTGAAAGATTTCTACCTCGACCAGTGTCTGCTCTGCGCGGTCACCACTTATTCCAAATCTCGAAGAACCGAAAACTCCCTCAAAGGCAAGTCCGTTGAGAATCTGCTCAAGGCGCTCAGGCATGCGCGTCTGACCATGAAGGAGTCTGGGGACTGAGTTCTTAAATACTCGCAAGGAGTAAAAAATATGAATTCTCACAAGACCTGCCCAGCCGTTCGGGTAGTAATGTTTCCGGCGGATTGCAATCCGTCCGGCAATATTTTCGGCGGCATCATTCTTAGTCATATCGATATTGCCGGTGCAATTGCCGCCAAGCAGTTGACCGTGCATCGAGTCGTTACCGTTTCGATGGATGCCGTCGTCTTCAAGCGTCCGGTTTTGGTGGGCGATATTCTCACCTGCTGGACCGAAGTGCAGAAGAAGGGGCGTACTTCGATCAAGGTCAAGATCACGGTGGAAGTGGAGCGCCAGGGTAAGGTGATTCACGTCACCGAAGGCACGGCTACCTATGTGGCTGTGGACAGCAATCACCGCTCCATTCCCTGGGATTCTCCGGCTGGCACTCTGGCCGAAGGGTCTGCCGAGGATGCAGAAGCTGAGGCGCCCAGCGCTGAAGCCGAAGCCGATTCCGGAGCCGGCTGTTTGCCCTGTCGCGGTGGTCCCTCTCAGGTCGAAAAGACCGACAAGAAGAAGGGCAAGAAGAAAAACAAGAAGGGCAAGAAGAAGTAGTCTTGCCCAACTCTGTCTTTGACTAACTGGAGAGGGAGAGGAGACCGAGCTTTGCGCTGCCGGCCTCCTCTTCCTCTTCTTCTTTTTCTTGCCGCAGGTACTAAAAATGATAGTAAGATTCGAGTAAAAGTTAAGAGAAGAACAGGAGGCTTGACGGGGCATATCAGTAATGTCCCATTAGTGAATGAGAATGAGTAAGTTAGCAGGAACACTGAGACACCGGTTTTTGATGGCCATCGAACCTTTGAGGGTGGTTGATAAAGTCATGCTGGGTAAAGCCTTGGCTCTGGCTGAACAGGTGCATGCCGAGCAGTTCAGGCGGCCAAGCCGGTCTGAAGGTAAGAAAGGCGCACCCTTTATTGTTCATCCGATGAGGGTGGCCCTGATAATTATTGAAGAGTTGGAGCTGAAGGAACCACTAGCTCTGGCGGCGGCGCTCTTGCACGACACCGTGGAAATGAGCGGTGGCAAGGTGACTGTAGGGCTTATCGAAGAAACTTTCGGTAGACCGGCGGCAATGATGGTTTCAATATTGAGTATGCCGCCTCTCGCGGCGACGGCATCAGCGGCAGAGCGCGATCAGAAACTGAAGATCTATCAAGAGCGCATTAGTCATGCCAGTGTCGAGACCAAATTGGTTAAGCTGGCTGACCGCCTAGATAACACCAGAGAAGCTTGCGATCTTTTGGATAAAGCCTTTCAACAAAAGATGCTTGATGAAGGGCGTGGCTTTTATCTGCCTCTAGCGGAAACCACCGACTATTACCTGTATGAGGAGCTGAACTTGGCTCTTGAGACTCTCGACAAGAAGATCAAGTTCTCTTGAGGGCGGTTCTAAAAGATGCCGCGGTCGAATCCATAATCCAGTGCTTTGGCATACTCTGCATAGGTGAAGCCCTGGCACTTTCTGGCAATCTCATTGATAAAAACGTTTTCGATCAGTGAAATATCGATCTCAGAACCAGGCGAGTTTTCGTTTGCCCAGCGAAACGCCAACTTGCAGGCTTGTTCGAAAAGATTGCTGACGCGGGTCCAGGATTGCTCGTATTCTTTGTTGTCTAGTCCCGGCACGGCTTGACTCAGCTGTTTGACAAAGGCTTTCTTGACCGGTTTTTCTTCGTTCAAATAAATCTCGAAGGCGACGCTGAGAATGTCGCTGGCTGGTTTTTTCTTTTCTGTATTTTCAGCGCTGCTCATTTTTGTCTACTGGTAAATTAATGGGTAATTTTGTTTTGGTGTGCCGATATAAATTCTGCCCAGAATAAGCGGTTTGATCTCGATTCTTGCCTTAATCTTCTTGTTTGAAGGCTTGTGCGGTGTTTATTCTTGTGCGGTGTTTATTCTGTCAATTATTTGCCGCTGTTAAACTATAGAAAATAATAGCAATCTCGAAAAAATGAGAGAGAAGAAACGAAGACAAGCTCCATTCCTTCTCTCTCAATCACCTTCAGGCGCCGCCGTTTCCGGTTCCGTTTTTGGTTCCGGTTCCGTAACCGTTACAAGTATCGTCCAGTTTGCGGCTCTTGTAGAGATAGAGGCAAGCTCCGCAGAACATGCCGCCTGCTGCCACAAGCAGGGCGTTGACTACGCCTAGGTGTTCGGCGGACCAACCGGCTAGAAGCGCTGTGAAAGGCGCCATGCCGAGGGTGAAAGTGGTGTAGATGCCCATGAGCCTGCCGCGCTTTCCCGGTTCGGCGCACTGTTGCATCAGCGAGTTGCCGCCGCTCCAGTGCATAGAGAGGCTGGCGCCGCAGATCATGATCGCCAGCACCGACAGCGGAAAGATCTTGGAGTACGCCAGAAGGACAATGGACAGTGACAGCACTACTGCTGCCAGACCAAGTCTGCGGCGTAGCCCCTTGCGTTCACCCAGAGAGGCGATGACGAGCGCGCCTATGAGCGAACCCAGTCCGCCGGCAGCCGACATAAAGCCGAACTGTTCAGACTGCCCGTGCAAGATCTTGTCGACGATGACAGGCATGAGCAGTGAGTATTGCATGCCGAAGGTGCTGAAGAAGGCGGCCAGAATGATGAGAGTCATGATGCCGGGATTGCGGAAGACCTGCCAAAAGCTGGTCTCAGTTGCTTTGCCCGGCGCCGCTGAGTTTGCCTTGGTCGTCTTGTCCTGGGCGTGATCTCTCACTTGTACCAGCCAAACAGCTACCAATGCCGCCACAAAGCTTACGGTGTTGAGAGCAAAGCAGATCAGCTCACCGAAGCGGGCGATGGCCAGTCCTGCCAATGCCGGTCCCACCATGCGCGAAACATGGAAGGTGGCGGAAGATAGCCCGATGGCGTTGTGGATGTCTTTCTCGTCTTTGATGAGCATGGGGACGAGCGACTGTCTGGTCGGTACTTCAAAGGCTGTCACTATGCCGAGCAAGACAGAAAGAGCAATGACAAGTCCGATTGTGGCATGTCCGCTCCAGACCAGAAAGGTGAGCAGCAGAGCTTGAAGCATGGCGATACTGTTGGTGATAAGCAGTATCTTGCGCTTCGAGAAACGGTCTGCGGCCATGCCGCCCACGAAGGTGAGCAGCAAGAGGGGCAAACTGTTGGCAAAAGACACTATACCGAGAGCGGCTGCCGAGCCGGTCAGTCTGTAGACCAGCCAACTCAAGGCAACGCTCTGCATCCATGTGCCGCAACTTGAGACAAACATGCCGAGGCTGTAGTTGCGGAAGTTCGGGTCTTTCATCGACTTGAAAGTTTGCCCGAAATTGCGCGCAACCTTGCCGCGCAGTTGCCTCACGGCACTGAGCAAGGTAGAAAACATTTTTTCCTCCAACAGATAAGTTAGAAAGAGTCACTCTCGCCTTGCGTCCCATTGACCCATTGCGATGTTGCCATTCACAGACCTAAACCGGCGCTGTTCGTGCTTGGAACAGATAGAGGCTTGGATTGGGCTTATTTAGAAAATAGGGACGCTTTGATAGTTCTCGAGAGAGATAGGTTATAGATAAATCGAGTTTATAAATCTTCGATTCCAAAACCTATCAAACAGCTTATTACTTTGCTCATAAACAGAGAACTCAGCCACCGTGAGGCTTGTCAAGAAGGTGTTTCCTTGCACTTGACCGCTGGCGAGGTTGCGCTAAGTTGGTTGTTTCTGCTTGTTTGTTGCCATGACGGCAAAGACTTTGGCACTCGGTTGTGATATCGCTGGTGGTGCTAGAGAGAGGACTGGCTGCTTTGTCTAACCCTTGTGGATATATTAAAATTATTCAGGAAGCGCTGTTTTAGTGGCGCTTGACATCGTTTGGTGCTGGACAGTCTGCGCCTCTCTGGACATAATTGTCCAGTCAGTGACGAGGGTGTAAAAAATGACAGCCGCACAAGAAGGCAAACAAGTTTCCTTTCAGCAAAGCAGTTTGGTTGATAGATTGAATTCCGCCACCGAATATGATGCCCTTGCCCAATCGACATCGTCTACTTCACCTCCGCGTGAGAGTGTCTTGAGCGGCGAGGCGCGCACCGCCATTACATCTGAGAATCTCGACAAATTGATCAGTCAGCTCAATCTCAGCACCGATAGACTGCAAGGGGCAATGCATCGTATTGGTTTTTTGGAAAGCCAGATTGAGAGTATGGAAAGCCAGCTTGCCTTTATGCCTGACTTTCGAGCCAAAGCGGCACGCTGTATTGTTCTTGAAAAAGAGAATCAAGAGCTAAAGGCGGTGATAGAACACCGCAACAAACAATTGGTGAAAAGAGAACAGCTATTGGATGAACGCAATCAGCAGATTGCCATCTTGGAAAAGATTATTGCTGCCTACAAGAAACATCTGAACATGGTGGAAAAAGATCTCCACAAGCTGGAAGGTAGTGCTTGGATGCGTTTCTGTGCTTGGTTCTCCGGATCGAAGCTACCCAATCAAAAGTAAGTTAGGCCCTTTTCAAAAGACATTGACAGTCTTGCGCCTTTCTTGAAAGCGTTGGTTTTACTCGTTTGTTGATACATACTAAATGCAATAATAGCAAAAGTGAAAAAATGAGCGAGCCGAAGCTCGCTCAAAGTTGTCGGGGCTTGAACCAGGTCTTAGCCTGACTTTAGGGAGCGCGTGACCTCAGTTCGGAGAGCAAAGCCAGGGCTTCGTCCTCCGGAACATTCAGTTCTTTCAGGGCTCCTTCGGTCAGTCCAGCGCCGCTTTCGAAGTCGTCGGCGATGACCAGGTTGGCACCGTGGGCCTTGAGTTCGCCGCCCAGGTTGGCGCGTCGAACCCGGCTCAAAATCGGCACTGAGGCATTGAGCCGGCGCGCCAGTTCGGTGCCTTTCAAGGCCGCGGTGGAGTCCGAGAGTGTGATGACGACCATGCGGGCGCTCTCGGTGCCTGCATGCTTGAGCACCTCCGGTCGACTGGCGTCGCCGAAGATGACCGGGGTGCCTTTGCCGCGTTCGGCTCTGACCACGACAGGGTCAAAGTCGACCACCACGTAGGCCTGTCCCCTTGCTGCCAGAGCGCTTACCACGCTCTTGCCGACATCGCCGTACCCGACCACCACCACGTGCTCGCTCATGTTCTCGGCCGCCTCGTGAGAGTGCGACGACCGGCTCCAGGATTCCGGCATGATGCTTCCGAGCAAGCGCTCGAAGCCCTTTGCCATGCCCATGAAGGCCGGAGTGAAGAACATGCTGAGGATGGCGGTGGCCAGGAAGAGCTGGTTCACCCGGTGGTCGAGAATGCCCGCCGAGTAGCCCAGCTTGGAGATGACGAAGGCAAACTCGCTTGCCTGGGCGATGGTGAGGCTGGTGACCAAGGCCACCTTCCAGGAGTGCCCGCTCAGCTTGACCGCCACGAAACCAGTCAGGGTCTTGACCGTGACCAGCGCCGCGACCAGCACAAGCACGAGCACCGGGTGCTCAATCACCACCCGCACATCGAAGAGCATGCCGATGGAGACGAAGACCAAGCAGTTGAGCACTTCCCGGATGGGCAGCACTTCTGCCAGAGCCTGGTGGCTATACTTCGAGTCGGAGATGACCAACCCGGCGATGAAAGCCCCAAGCGCCATAGACAACCCGAAGTGCGAGGTGGCATAGGCGGTGCCCAGGCAGAGCAGCATGATCGACAGCACGAAGGCCTCTCTCTTCTTGAGGCGCGCCACGTGTCCCAAGAACCACGGGATGGCGAAGCGAGCCACGACGCCGGCCACCACCACGAAGAGCAGGGCCTTGCCGGTGAGCAAGAAGATATCCAGGATGTCACCCTTGGCGCCTGCTTCTCCCAGGTAGGGAGTGATCAGCACCAGAGGCACGATGCAGAGGTCCTGGAAGATGAGGATACCGAGAGCGGCTCGACCGTGGATGGAGTCGATTTCGCCTCGATACTCGAGCAGGCGAATTACCAGTGCCGTGCTCGACAGCGACGTGAGCATGCCGATGAAGATTGCCGGCTTGAAAGCCAATCCGGCAAAGTGCGCCACCGCTGCCGCCACCGCGATGGTGAGCAGCAGCTGCAAGCTGCCTGCGATGAGCAGGAAGCGTCGCATGCGCAGGAAGGTCTTCACCGAGAACTCGATGCCGGCCTCGAAAAGCAAGAGCACCAGCCCGATTTCGGCGAGCATCTCGATGGCGTGAACGTCATCGACAAGCTTCAGACCGAAGGGTCCCGTGATCACGCCGGTGACCAGGAAACCCAGCACGGAAGGGAGGTTGAGGCGATGGAAAAGAATCACCATCGCCACTCCCAGTCCGAATACGACAATCAGATCTTCAAGAAGTCCAAACATTTTTTTCTCCGTCCGGTTGATAGATACAGCCAGGCGGGATTTCGTCGAGACACAGGGCAGAGACCTGGGCGGTCTCTTGCTCTGTGCCTTTGATTACACCCCGATTTAGTTCAGCGGTAGTAACCTCTCGTCTTGATGAGCCGAGCAACTGCTTCGGGCATCATGTGGTCTGAGAGGTCGCCTTCCCGCAGCGCTTTCTTGACCATGCCGCTGGTCACGTGCAATGCCGGTACATCCTCGACCCGCACTCCTTCCAGTCCCAGCGCTTCGACCCAGGCACGGGTCTTGTTCTCGTCGCAATGACCCCGGGGTGTGACCACCAGGGTAACCAGCGAGAGAAACTCTTCAGCTTCGGTCCAGGTGAGGATGTGGTGCGGATTCTCCGGGTCGACATACTCGGCGCTGGTGATGAAGAACAGCTCCAGGTTGTCGGCGCCGGCTGGATGATTGGCACGCATGTGGCGGATGGTGTCCACGGTGAAAGAAAAGCCGTTCTCCAGCTCGATAGCGCTGGCAATCAGCCCTTCCTCTTCGGCGCAAGCCATCTCCACCATTTCGTGGCGGTTGGCGGCGCCGAGCACATTGGCGAGCTTGTGCGGTGGGCGCGCCGCCGTGACGAGGTGAACTTCGTCCAGGGCGAGCTTTTCGCGCAGATGGCGGGCGACATGAAGATGACCGTTGTGAATCGGGTCAAAGGTGCCGCCCAGCACGCCGATGCGAATTTTGCCGGTCCGCTCGGGGCCGGCCATTACAGATTCAGATTTGGTGTCCATGATGCTTTCCCCTACAAGTTGGGTGTTGAACAGATGGGGAAAGAGCGAGCTTGAGCAAGCGGTGCGCCGAGCACATTGGCGCCGCCGCTTAGAGTCGACTCTTTCTTGTTTTCAGTAGATGGTGCCTTTCTTGACCAGAACGGCGATGAGATTTTCGGTGCCGGCGAACTGCCGAGCCTCGGACAGCTTCTTGGAGGCTGCCTGGTAGTCGAGCTTGAGGAGGGCCGCCTGGCAGTCCTGGAAGCACTGTCGTGCCTGCTCCAGTCGGGCCGGGGTGTCCAGAGCTTGCTGCAGCAGGCTCTTGAGGTAGTCGTTCTCGGTTTGCTCCGGTCCGACGCGGTAGGTGCGGCTGACGCCTTTGCCGATGGTGACCAGGTAGTTGAGCTGACCGAGCGCCTCCTGCATCATGCGCCAGATGCCGAAGCAGACATCCAGCTTGTGTTCGAGCGTGCCGAGGCTGGAAGAAGCTTCCAGGACGCGCTCGAAATCTGCTGCCGGCACCGCTGCGACGACGCCGCTGTCGGGGCTGAGTGGTTTCAGGAGCGCTTCGATGGGGGCGAGAGCTTCCAGAGCTTTGTTGATCTGCTGGTCGAAGTCGGTGACCTGCATGTTCAGGCTGGCAGCGAGCTGCATCTTGCCTCGCAATCTGGCAGCGTCGCTCTCCAGACCATTCTTGCACTGAGCCAGGTTGATTTGGTGGCTGCTCATAGTCGCTCCTTGGTTTGAGGTGAAAGAAACTCTCGGTCCAACCGAACAAACGCTCTAGAGTTTTGGGCTATGCCGACAGCAGACGAACACCTATGCTTGACGGTGGTCAATTGCTGGTTTGTGTGCTCTAGTGCGTGAATATTGTTGTTATCGGTTTTTCTTGAACTCGGATGTTGGATGAGAAAGTAATTTGGTTCTAGTTCTCAAGAGTCTTGTCAGGCAAGAGCTATAAGCTCGTTTCTTTAGCTGGTCTTTGAGCAATTCTTCGAGAAACCAAGAGTTAATATCATGAAGAGTTGACTAAATTAGCGCTAACTCATATTTGTAAAGATCTCACTTAGTTAGCGATCTCGGTTCGCTACTTGTTTTTGGGAGGATGCGGTACTGAAAGCAGTAGTAGGGGCGCTCAAAAAACAATCTGCATCTGCTCAGCAATCGATATGTTTGGAGCAGAGAGGAGCGACGGATCTTTGTAGCTGTCAGCTACTTTTCGTCGCTCCTCTCCGTCGCTTTGCTGTCAACGGTGACGGCACGAGACTGCACCGCCGCTCAATTTGAGCGCTTTGCGGCAGGCTCTGACAAAACTTTCCAGCTGCGAAGTGGCTTCGCTATCACTGGGGTGCAGGGCAAAATCGGCTTTACTGCAGGCATAGAAGCTATCCAGAACATCGCCCGAGATTTCAATCTGGACGCCTTGTTCGGCAGCGGTATTGACAAAGTTACGACGATGCTCGCCGCGATACTTGGGCATATCGGTGCGAACCTTGAAGCCCACTTTCTGTAGCTCTTCGGCAACGGACTGGCGTAGCTCGCGATTGAGCCCGCCTACCCAGATCTCTCCTGCGCCTTCGACGCCCATACTGTGAATCGAAACAGCCAGACGCGAGCGCTGCAGCAATTCTTGCAGAAGAGGATCATGGAAATTGACCGAAGTGACATGCAGCCTATTCGGTTTTGTCTTGAGAAGACCCTGGAAGTCGAAGAGATTGCAGTCGCTGCCTGCCACTCTTTGCGCCAGGTACGAAGTGCCCGCTTCGATATAGCCGCCATGTGGGGCCACTACAGTGATTGGGGCTCGTAGGTCAAAGATTCGCAGGTTGTAGTGTTTCCAGCGCGGATGCCTCTCCTTGAGGGCGTCGAGGCTGCTGTAAACATCTCTCTTTGCATTTTTGCGAGGCATATTTGTACTCCGCTATTTCAAAAATCGACGCAGAAATAGTTGACGATGATGTTGCTGCGGTGGCGGCGGCTTATTTCTTGTCTTTCTTTTTGCCGGTTACCGCCAGGCTGCCCACTTCTGTGCCTTGCAGAGCGCTGTCGACGATGGCTTGGGCATCTTCCACCTTTACTCTGCCGTAGCGCCTCTTGCCCGGGCTCACCACAACGGCTGGGCCTTTCTTGCAGAGGTCCAGGCATTTGCTGCCTTTGACCGCGATATCGTGTTGGGCGGCTGCTGCTGTGATAGCGGCACAGACGTCTTCTCCACCCTTCTTCGGGCACTTCTTGCCCTTGGTGCAGACAAAAATCTTTGGTTTCTCTTGCTTCTCAGCCATAACGAGCCTTCTCTCTGTTGGGCACCGGCAAACACTGCAAATCACGTCAAATGCGGCGAGATTTGGCTTAGAGAGAGCCGGTAGCTTTGATTTGATAGGGGTTGAAAGAATTCCTGAGCTTGATGAATAAAGAAAAGAACGCTGTCAGACTAGCCTAAACAGTGGTTTCCGCGCCTGCTTCTCTGGCAATGTGAAAATGACTGAAAATTGCCCACGGGGCTGAGTCAAACTAGCGCAGCAAGACCTTTCTGCTTGAGTGCACAGTGTCTGTTCTTGAGATAAGGAAGAGACTCTACGAATAAATAGGCGTTTATCAAGTCGATCTGGTCTATCGCAGGCTTGGCTAGCCAAGAGCTTGCTCTATTGTTTGCGCAACAAAATGCGAACGGTATCTATTTTTGACACCGGATCGAGTGAATTGTCTTTGAGGATACGACCGATCACTTCCATTCGGTCGGACGGCACATGCGAAATATCACTATTGCCGTCGCTGAAGAGTCCCATGGCTTTGGCCCAGTTGCGAGTATCGTTGTCGCCTAGAGCCTTACCAATATCGCCTTGATAGTTGTTATTTAGGTGGTCGACGAAACCTTGAGCGAGCGGGGCGCTGCCTTGCCCATTTGGGGCGGCTTGAGTTATTGAAGGCGCTGCTTGTGACATCACCGGTGGTGCTGAAAAAGTCGGCGGTGATATTGGCGGCATTGTTTTGTAATTTTGTTGAGCGCCGCCTGAGAGCACTGTGCCTGAGGGCATGCCGCCGACATTGTTTTGCATTGGCGGATAGTATGGACTGGACTGAGGTTGGTAGCTGGTTTGGGGCAGATGTATAGGTTGGCTGTACATCGAATTTTCGTTTGGATTGCTCTGCAAATCTTGATTGTTCAAGCCGTAATTGTAGTTTGGCGGTAAGCCGGCATTACGATAGCCATAGGGTCCGAAAGAGCCCGGGCTGTAGTAGGGCGGTATGTATGGATATTGGGCGGCTGTCGACGCCGCCCTTTTCATGAAATAGCTGGCTGAATAGAGGGGATTGGCATTATAGGGTCCATAGTAGAGTGAGCCTAGAAGCCCTCTAGTGAGCGGATAAAGCAAAGACTGTCCGGCATAAAGATACCAGTAGGGAAACTGCGCTCGGGCCGGCAATACGGCGATGCATTGATTGAGGCAAAGAGCCAGAGTAATCGCTAATGGAAGTAATTTGGCATGCCGCATAAGTTTGTGCCGTAGAGATTGAATGATAGGAGCAGTATATAGCAGAAGTCTTGTTTTCAGTCCATGTCGATAATGGCGAACTGGTCTACTTCAGCCGGTGGATCGTAGTTTTCGACTGCTCGAATTATGCCGTCTTTAACCGTAATCAGTGCCATTTGCACCGCTGGAAAGCAGTCCTGCCAACTCGAACATCTAGGATTGTCACAATTGAAATATCCAACGGTTTTTAGATTGCCGTTGGGCGGAATTTTCTCTGGTCGTTTTGGGGATACGCCGTCATCGAAGACCAGTTTGTCCCCTACTTTGTAAGCCTTTTGGCAAATGGCTCCAACACGAAACCCCACTCCCGAATCGACAGCCTGTCCGCAAAAGGGACAGAGGAATTCGTTTGTGGGGTAGATCGTGTTGAAACTCAAGGTTTCTCCGATTGTCCTTAAACAGCGAAAGCTGGTTCAACCGTCAACTTTTTTGCTTGAGCCAGCCTTAGTTCAGCCACTGCATCCGCTGCTTTATGCGGAGGCATATTCTCAACTTTGGAGCGCTCAAGAATGCTTTCAATTGTGTCATACACTTTGGACACTTTTGCCAGCACTCTTTCATAATTGTAGCCTTCCAATTCGGCGGCTACGTTGATCAATCCGCCCGAGTTGATGGCGTAGTCGGGTGCATAAACAATGCCGCGGCTAAACAGGTCGAAACCATCAGCTTCGGTTTCTAGCTGGTTGTTTGCCGAGCCGGCTACGATTTTGCACTTCAACTGCGGAATAGTGCGGGCATTGAGAATGGCGCCCAGAGCGCAAGGAGCGAAGATATCGCAATCAACGCTGTAAATTTGGTCGGGAGCGACCACTTCGGCGCCGAATTCCTGCACAACTTTTTCAAGTTGATTGGGGTAGATGTCTGCTACCACCAATTTGGCTCCGGCGGCAGAAAGATAGCTGGCTAGATGATAACCAACGTTGCCTACACCCTGGATTGCTACACGGGCACCTTCGAGGCTCTCACCAAGGGCGCTGGTTTTAAGGGCGGCTTTCATGCCTTGGAAGACGCCGAAAGCAGTCATAACTGAGGGATCGCCGCTGCCGCCTTCGTTCGAGCCGCCAACTGCATGCTTTGTGCAGCCACGAATAGTGTCGATATCGGACACGGACATACCCACGTCTTCAGCGGTGATATAACGACCACCCATCGCTTCCACAGCGCGTCCAAAAGCTTTGAGCATTTGAGGGGTCTTTTCAGTGCGAGCATCAGCCATGACTACAGCCTTACCGCCACCCAGGTTAAGTCCAGCAACGGCTGCTTTGTAGGTCATGCCGCGAGAAAGTCTAAGAACATCGCGCAAAGCAGCTTGTTCGTCGGTGTATTTCCACATGCGACAGCCACCCAGAGCGGGTCCCAAAACTGTGCTGTGTACACCGATTATCGCTTTCAGTCCTGTTTCTTTATCGTGAAAGAAAGATATCTGCTCGTGTCCGTAGGTTTCTACGTCGTGGAAGACTCCCATCATTAGCGGCTCTCCTTGTGGGTCGAGATTGGGGTGGGGTTAATAGTTAGCAACAAAGACTCGATAGTTTTACAACTTTTTTTGAAGACAAGAGCTAATAATTAGGTTATCGCAATTATCTTGTCAGCCGTGCGCCTGTGGGCTTTAGAACGACTTTGGATGGTCTGGAGCCCGGAGATAAGCGACTCTAAATAATTGCCGCCATGTTTGGCGCAATTGCCGATTTGGTCCACTCAGCCATGTTCTTAAGACTTTTCGCTAGCTGGATGGAAGCCTTAACGCTTTTTCAGAATTGTTAAGCTCTACATTAGAAAAAGCGCTAACTAGCGTCGCTCTGACTAGCTCCAAGAGTTCCTCTATGCAGTTTCCCTGCACATTTAAGCCTTCAGCCTGGGGGAAAGCTTTTCTTTTGGTGGTTGCCAAGAGTACAAGTAAGTCATATTTCTCACTCCAATCCACCCGCGTAGCAAATCAGCCTAACCAATACTCGTCTCCCACATCAGCTCAGATCCTTCACCTTCAGGGTGAGTTTGACTGGTACGGCATGCGAGTTAGGCGTAAGTGCTGCGTTAGTGGTTGAAGAGTCTGAAATCAACGCTTCGTCAAAGGTCCGATGAAGCTCGATAGATGGAACGGCTTTGCGTTTCAGTCTGTCGCTCAACGCCGAGGAGGCATCAGCTGAGCCCCTTCGGTTTTCACCTAAGTCGCCGCAAAGCAGGCGCACAACTCTCTAAGGAGATAGCGCTATGTCCAAGAACGTCACCAAGAAGCCCGCCCGCAAGATCATCGCCATCACCGCGAAGGTCAACGATGTGGTCGAGGGCGTCATCGCCAAGGTTCGTCACCCCGAGCCCGGCATCCTCATCGAGATCCCCGGCAACCCCATGGCCTTCATGCCGAACAGCACGCTGATCGGCAAGACCCCGGAGGAGAAGGCCGCCCGTCGCGCCGAACTGATCGGCAACGCCGGCGTCACCGTCAAGGTCATGGTCATGGAGGCGAAGGACGCCGGCTACGACCCCGAGCACCCCGAGAAGCAGCGGCTCATCGTCAACGAAGCCAAGCCCTTCCTGATGGACCGCGCCCAGCAGCACCAGGACCGCGTCGCCGAGTCCGCCCAGCGTGCCGCCGCCAAGACCTCCGCCGTCCGTGCCGCCGTGGCCGCCCTCGTGGTCGGTTCCGTGGTCGACGGTCGCGTGGTCAAGATCGCCGAGAAGGACTCCACCAAGAACCCGGGCGAGAAGTTCGCCTTCGGCGCCTACGTGGACCTCGGCGGCGTGTCGGGCCTGCTGCACAACCGCGAGATGGCGGATCCGGTCAAGGAAGGCGATACCGTCAAGGTGTTCGTCATCTCGGCCGAGATGGACGGCGACAAGCCCCGCGTCGCGCTCTCGACCACGAAGGTGGCCGAGCAGGAGCAGGCGGAGGAGCTGCTGTCCTTCTTCGGCGCCGGTGACCGCACCACGGGTCGCGACATCCGCGCCGCCAACATCGACGGTGTCGAGGGCTTCACGATGAAGATCGGCCAGGTCGCCACCGACGCCTTCCTGCCGGCCAGCGACGCCAACGTCAAGGACACCTCGGTGCTCACCAAGGGGTCCCGCGTGGCGCGCGTCGTCTGCACCGGCAAGGTCTTCGCCGGCAAGTACGTCCAGGTCACCCGCGAGGACGTCTGATCGCGCGGCGTGTCGATTCGCTCGGTTGCTTGCTTGAATAGAGCACAGTGAACTGGTGAGTCGCTAGGCGTCTGGGTTCTGCGAAAGCAGACCCAGGCGCCTTTTCTTTTGCCGGAGGGTACTATAGGGCTTAGTGGATTTAAAAACTTTTCGCTAAAGAGTTTTTTTGAACCGATATCGGTATTTTTTTTTGATGAAAAGTTCAAAAAATTTTGAACTTTTTCGGCGCTCACTACGTCTTTATAAGTGTATGCACAAACATGTACGGTGCCGAACATGCAACATCCTAATTCTGACCATCTATCTATAAAGGAACGACTTTATGTCTTCATGAGTGAGGAATACTTCAATCGTAGAGAGTTCCTTTTGAATAGGTTTAATGAACTTTTTCCAGATGAAGCGACTTGTTGGACTGCCGTTATCGAAGAGTTTGGGCGCCTGGGTTTGCTTGCTTGCAAACATTGTTTGTCTGAGTCAGTGAAGTTGGTCGATGGCTTTAGAAAGTATCGGTGTGACGAATGTCGCAAAAAGAGCCAGACTACAGCAGGGACTTTCTTGCATGGGGTCAAGAAGATTAGAGCTTGGCTTTTTGCTGTGTGGATAGTTGATAATGGTTTTTACGTTAGCTCCAAGTGGCTTGGACAAGCCATTGGTGTTTCACAATCTTCTGCTTTGCATATTATCAAGTCAGCGATGCTAGCTTTAGAAATTAGAGCTTCAAGTTATGACGTCTATAGTATCGAAACCTTTAGATTTAGAGAGTTCTTTGCAAAGAGGTCAGTCTTGACGCCTGCTTTGGTGAAGCCGCGGGATGAAATGAGTTCTTCATTCGAGCAAAACTTCAAAAGTGAGAGTGCCGATTCATCCAGCGGCGATTTCTATGAGGCAGCGACTGAATCTATTGCTATTTGCCCTGAAAGGCAAGAAGACCAAATTAGTAACCAGTATAAGAAGTTCACAGAAGTGGGCGCGGGTGAAGGTCTAGGAGTCGCTTGCGATAAGTTTGCTTCCGATATTCTTACCTTGCTTAAGGATGGACCGAAGTCCACCGACGACCTAATAGAATCACTAGATTTGGAGAATGCAGTAGTTCTTGAAATTTTGACTGAGTTGGAGCTTGCAGGAAGAATAAGAGGCATTAGCGGTGGGAGATTCGTTATTTCTGATAGCTCAAGTAGTTCATTGAGATGTGTGGCACCCGCTCTGGGTTCACAGCTAGTAAATAGTGACATGCTGGATGCCCAAACTGCGGATAAGGGAATCAAGGATGTTGCGCTAGTCTTTATGCGTATGTCTATGAAACTTGCTAAAGGCCTGAGCCGCAAGTATTTGTCGCTCTATGTTGGATTGTCCAATGAACTTGTTCTTGGTGATGTCTACGGTAGCTTTTTGCAGATTTGCTTGACTGCAGGCTACATAGGAAAAAAGAAATTGAATAGCTATGTGGTGGATAAAGAGGTAAGGCTGGCTTTTTCTGAGGGAATGCTTGTCTAGGCTGGATAAATCTAGGTCTAAGGCATGCTCTAGTTTCTAGCTTCAAGTTCTCTCAATAATGGTCTTTGTTGTTGTGACTTGCCCAGTACAAAGAGCATTAGGCTGTGGATAAAAATACTATGCGATACAGTAAGCAGAGGCAAAAAAAGTGGATGCTGGGTTTTACTCCGGCATCCACTCTCAGTGCTTAGCGCTTCCAGCGTTCGCTTACTTCGGAAGCTTGGGGAATTCCTCGGGAGAAATTACGCCCATGGAGACGACGATCTTGAGGGCTTCCTCGGTGGAGATGTCGGTGGCGACGGTCTCCTCTTCCGGCACGTACTGGATGAAGCCACCAATCGGATTCGGTGCTTGAGGTACCAGGACCGCAAGGATTTTGCGACCGGTGCCGGCTTCCTTCATCTCTTTGGTGACGAGACCCAGCGACCAGTATTGTCCTGGGAAGCGCATATAGACACAGCGCTGGAAGCTCGTCGTGTTGCCGTCCCCGAAAGTGTCCACCATCTTGCGAATTGAGCGATAGACGGCGTTCACACCGGGAATGTGCACGAACAGATGGTCGACGAGTCGCAGACCCTCCTTGCCGATTCGGAATGATGCCACCACACCCAGTGCCAAGAGAATGACACCGAGCGTTATCAGGCTCAGCAATCCGAGGACGCTTTCCATCCAGGCCGTGTTTTCGTGCGCGAACCAGCTTGATGGCAAGAGCAGGTGGGCAATCAACCGAATCGGTCCGCCCAGCCAGCCGTCTGCCAGCCCAACCACGAAGTTGAGCAGCCAGATCGTCACGGCAATTGGAATGATGAAGAAGAGCCCGCGCATGAAGTAGGAACGCAAGTCGTGACCAGATTTCTCCGGTTTTGGATTGTTCGGTGCTGTCATACGTTGATCGGGTGCACCGGACGAAGGGCGAACCCCTCGTCCGGTGGCTTACCGACTCCCTTGTGAGATGGCGACTTGCTGCTTACTTGACGTCGAGCACCACCGAGTTGTGGTCGGTGATGGCGCGGACCGGCAGGTTGGGCAGCTTGTTCATCTCCAGCACTTCCGGCTGACCGACCAGCTTGCTCATGCCGCGCTCCATGTAGAAGTCGAGGCGACCTCCCATGGTGTGCGTGGCGCGCGCGTCGGTCGGGTCGACGATCTTGAAGCCCGCGTTCTTGAGCGGGTCCAGGTCGGTCGTCTTGTCGCCGAAGGTGTTCCAGTCACCGGCGATGAGCGTCTCAGTACCGGTCGAGTTCTTGAGCACGTGGGCGATGATGGTCGCCTGGTTGCGGCGCACGACGCCGGAAACCTGCGGACCACCGCGCATGCTCTTGAGGTGCACGACGATGTACTTGCGACGCTTGCCGGTGGTGGTGTCCTCCAGCTCCAGCTCGTAGGCCGGACGCAGGTCGGGGATGCCCTGCACGTTGGCGACCGCGTCATGGCTGGTGACCGAGATCACCTTGAAGCGGTTGTGCAGAACGAAGCCGACGGCCTGGTTGCGGGTGTTGGGCTTGCAGCAGTAGCTGGTGTAGCCCGGGGCGAGCGTGGCCAGGTGCTGCAGGAAGCCGGGGTCGACTTCCGAGGCGAAGATGAGGTGCGACCGCTCGACGATGAGGCGGTAGCTGTCCTCGAAGTACTTGGCCTTGGACGGGTCGCCGAACTCGAAGTTCTGCTCCCACATGACCAGGTCACCCTTCATGCCCGCGGCGCCGGCGACGATGCGACGGCCGCTGACGATCTGCGAGACCGCCGACAGAACCGCAGTCGGGCTCGGCAGCGGACGGTTGCCCGGACCGCCCTTGCCCTTGTTCTTCTTGCCGCCCTTGGCGAAGAGAACGCCCGACAGGTCGTCCGGCGAGATCACATCCAGCTTTCCCACGAAGCCGAGCTTCTCCACCTGCTTGGCGGTGAGCTTCTCGAACTTGCCGGGGTCGGCGGGGTAGCGCGGACGCGTGGCGATGATGTGGGCGGTGTAGGCTTCTTCGGCCTTGATGAGCTTGGCCAGGTCCTGGGGACGCAGGGTTTCCAGGGCCGGACCTTCCTGCAGGTCGAGGACCACGTCGAAGTTTGCGATTCCCTTGGCGGCCGGCTTGACGCCCGTGCTCTTCTTGCCGGTGGTCGAACGCGTGCGCTTGGTCGAGGTATTCTTAGACATAAGAGACTCCATTTCTTGGGCATTGAGCCCTTTTGCCGGAGGCAGTTCCAGCGGTTTAGGGTGGCTGAGCTCTGCCTGTTTTGCTCAACCAGGTGGAGAGAGGTTGCCGGTATGGCCACACTTCTCCGGTTATCAAAGAAAGACGTCCCTACTGAATCGCGTTTCGGCGTGGTTCGAGTTTTGAGCTTCGAACGACTAGACCGATAGACGAGACGGCAGAAACACACCAGTCACCCAGAACCGCAACAAGAGCCAATCATCACCACTCAACCGAACCTGTACCACTCCTTCTTCGAAGAAGTTGAAAGGGCTAGGTGTTTGATGTATTGATAGGCTTAGGTCTTGATTGCTAGTTCCAAAATTAGAGTGAAAAGTGGATCTCGACCCTATGTTTTTTATAGTGCTTGATACAAGGCCCAAAGCCTTGAGGTTATAGCTCTTAAGTGAGTCTGGATCTCTTAAAATTTCTGTTCTTTGCCCAAAGAAGCGTCTGAATTAGGCTCATAGCCAGATTAAACTTGACATGCAATGATTAGCCCACCCAGCGCATATGCAGGTTGCGAGCCAGCGCTAGCTGCTACGAAAGCATTTAATCCAGTTTCTGGATTAAAACTGAGCTGAAACCAAGCTGCCAAGCGCTGTTCGAGACCGTCAGTCGGGTGTTTGGCATGTTTTCCAAGTGTGATCAATGGAAATTTGCTTAATAACCATCGGCTTTGCTAGACAAAAGTCAGCTGGCAGCGGGACTACCAGTTAGTACTTAAAAAAACCACATCCCCTGTGATGAGTAAGTTTTCTCAACAATCTTCTTGCGCTTGTGGTCCCAGTTAGTATCCGCTGACGGTCGAAACAACTGAATAATCTCTCCTGGGAAGTTGGTGCTTGTCGCCTTTCCCCTTTTGAACTTTTTGGGGTCTAGATTTGGGTTCTAGATTTGGGTTCTAGATTTAGGGTCTAGATTTTGGTCTGGATTTGGGTCGTGTTAACGAGCTGATCCGGTTTGGCTTGTCATTGGTTAAGAGCGAGTGTTGGTCTGCATTTGGAAAGTCGCCCACCTGCGCTAAGTGTCAAATCTATATGTCTTGAGATCTATTTCCTGACCAATGCTTATTTACGCGCTTTTAGTGCTGTTATTCGGCATTGTGTTGACATCTTGATATCTGTACGTTGGAGATACGTTTTGTTCCTCTATCACTCAAGAAATCAACCAAAAGAAAGCCAAGTCCCCCCTTACACAAGAAAGAAAAGAGTGCCTTAGGCACCTTGGGGATACACAGCAATCATTTGGTTGATTAGTTGGTTTGAGGAGCACGGCGAATGTTCTTTCTCCCTTCAGGAAGGTTCCTGGCGGGAGCGTTTTATCTAACCCGTTCGGCAAATCCCGTCGCGAGAAGACGGTAGACCCCGAACACAAGAGAGGTATCTCATGACGAACAAGAGTCCTGTCCAATCGAAGAATCATGTCGGCGCGCGCAAGAAGCGCAATTCCAAGCCCCACGTCAAACTGGTGGCAACCGACATGGACTCGACCATCGGTCTGTTCTGGTCCTATTTCTGCCCGGCCATGAACAAGATCAGCCCCATCCTCGCTGCCAAGCTCGGCGTCCCTCAGGACGAGTTCGAGCGCGAGGTCGGTCGAGTCATGCACAAGCGTGGCGCCCACGAGTGGCCGTGGGTGATGGAGGAGACCAAGTTTCGCCGTGAATGGAAGGGCACTCCGCAGAGCTTCCGTCAGGAAATCTCGGAACCCTTCTGGGCGACGCTGGACGAGATGCGGGCCAAGTTCCTGCGTCCGTTCGACGACGTGAACGAGACCATCGACGCGCTGGTCGGCAAGGGTGTGAAGATCGCCATCGTCTCCGATGCGCCGTTCTACATGGCCCTGACCCGCGCCTGCGACCACGGCATCGACGGCCGCATCGAGGCGCTCTACGCCCTCGACGCTCCGCTGCCCGATGTCTCCGAGTTCGTCGACCCGTTCGACATGCAGCTCGGTCTGGAGCGCATCGCCGCCCTGGAAGCCCGCGCGCACAAGTTCAAGCTCGTGCGCAAGCTCCCCAAGGACTGCGAGAAGCCCAACCCGGGTGGTCTCAAGGCTGCCATGAAGGACTTCGGGGTCAAGCCCAGCGAGACCCTCTTCATCGGCGACTCGGCCAAGAAGGACGGCGGTGTGGCAGAGGTCTGCGGTGTCCGGTTCATCTGGGCTCGCTACGGCATCTACCTGCCGCCGGAGTACATCGACATCGTGGACCGTCGCTTCACCCCCACGGGTGAGGCGCCGACCAACGGTCATGGCATCACCTTCCGGCCGAAGGTGCTTCCGCCGATGGTGGAGAAGGCTGCCTCCTTCGAGGCCATCCTCAACCACCTCGGTCAGGAGCGCCGCTCCAACAAGAAGACCGTGCTCAACCCTTCGGCTCGCTCGCAAGGCACCGAGGAGGTCGGGCACTGAATCCACGTAGTAACGCAAAGCCCCCGGGCAGGTCGCAAGACTTGCTCGGGGGACGGCGTTCACGTGGGCAGTTTCTCTGATATCTGACACGTGGAGGTTAACATGACCAAACAGCCTGAACTTGAGGTTGTCGAGTCGCCCTATGCTGGCGGTCTCGCCTACCCTCGCTCCGTTGAAGTTGGCATCCCGGGACAGGAGGTCGCCTATCCGGCGTCTCTTGAGCTCGTGACCCAGCTCGAAGCGCCCGTGACCCGCATGCATCTCGGTGAAGAGGTGCCCACGGGTCTGGTGCGCTACAGCGTCGTCGAAGCCGTCGTCATGGACGGACAGGTCGTCGCTCTGACGCGTTGGCTGGGCGGCGGTGTTCTCAACCCCCAAACCACTCATTGAGGAGGATCAATGGCAAAGCGTATGCACAAGGTGAACGCTCCCCGTAAGGGCGGCAACACCATCACCATCAGCATCAGCGCCGAGGAGCAAGCGCGCATGCACCGAGCGGCCAGCCGTCAGCGGCAGATCGACTCGGGCAACCTCGGTCGCAGCGGCGCTGGTGTGCACGGCGGCGGACATCGTGCCGAGAACCGTCGCGACCGTCAGAAGGATCGACAGGCCATCCGCGCCGGCCGGTACGACTGAACATGGCAAGTAGAGCAAAGCTGGGGAAAGGGCACCCTTTCTCCAGCTTTCTACTTTTTTTTGCCGAGAACACTATAGCAGGTAGTGGAAGATTTTGCTTTGGTTTTGCAGTTGTTTTGTGCCGGCGGCTAGCGCCGGCGTTTGTATCCTCGGTGGCTGAGCTTGCGCGAGCCGCAGGCTGTAATGCCGCTTTCCAGCCCTCTCCACAGAATGCTCCGCTTCGCGTGACAAAATCGCCAACTCTCTTTGCTAGTTTTAACCTCTTGTCTAGCAATAGGCTCATGAGCCTAATTGAGATGGTTTGGGTGAAAGTGCTATCTGAGAAGTACTTTTATCTCTCCTTAAGTCAGCGAGCCCCTCACTAAGCCAAGCCCCACTTGAAAATCACACACAACTGCCTTGTCGGTGACGACTTGTGTTGGTGTGCCAGGTTGCTTGGGTCGGTGCAGGAGCTATCAATCTTTGGCAAATTTGCTCAATTCAAGCAAAGGACTGTCAATGAATTCGCAATCAGTCAAGAAGACCGGTTTTCTCTGGGAGAGCCTCGCTGTGGTTGCCATCGCAGCAGCAGGCGCTGTCGGCTACTACTACCTGTTCACGCTTTGCTACGGCATGGTCGAGCAGGGGCTTCGTCATTTCGGCGGCATCTGAATGTCCCTTTCAGAAAGCCTGTTTTCTTGCAGAGCCCACCAAAAAACCTTAGCAAGAGACATATGAGTTCACTCAACCAGAACCCGTCCGACATCCGTGTGCGCATTCTGCAAGCACCGTCCCGACCCCTGCTCGAAGAGCTCGTCAACAAATGGCTTGCCAAGCCTGATGTTGCCGTTGGTCAGGTGCTGGATATGAGCATCACTGCTCGCGGATCGGCGCTCTGCGTCCTCATCACCTACCGCCACAACCACAAGGTTCCGACGCCCTAGGTGAGCTTCCGCAGCTCACCTGGCTCGCGACTTTTGAATTTAGGGAAACCTATCATGATTCAAGTCAACAGTCCCGCGCGTGAAGTCCAGGTCAAGCTCTTCGCCGGCGATTATGCCGCCAGGCTGGAGGTGAAGATCAACGACTGGCTTGCCCAGGTGGGCCGGGAGAGCAATCCCGAAATCATTTCAGTGGCCGTGAACGAGATCGGTCACGGTTACTTTTCTGCGGTAATTGCCTATCGCCCTCGTGGCGCATCAGGAGAATAACGATGTTTCAGCATCTCACCCAAGTGCCGAAAGGCAAGAAAGTTGTTGCTTCAGAATTTGCCGCTGTCTTTGGAAAAGCCGCCAGCGATGAGCTGTCTCGTCGTGGTGTGGTCAGCGTGAGCGAGAGCAAGTCGGTGGTCACCATCGTGCTCAAGAGCCAGCAGGAATTCCCTTTGTTGGGCCAAGGCAAGATGCGTTTGGCCACCACGGCATCCTTCTCGTATCAGTCCGGGGACAAGCTGATCAGCCTCAAGCAACTCAAGGGCGTCACGGTCACCAGACCTGGTGCCCCGGGTTGGGTCAATCTTGACTCGATCCAAATCGTTCCCGGCGCCAAGCCCGGCACTGTCTCAGTCTCTTCCGCTGTGAGCAAGTTCTTGCTTTCGCTCACTCTCCATGAAACCTATTCGGTCAAGGACATGGAAGACCTCGGCTGGAAACTGCCCAGCGGTTTTCCTCGCAGCTAGGTGGCAAGAGCTATTACACACGACCAAGCTGCAAGTCGACTGATATCTGGAAAGGTTCTCCCTTGAAAAAAGATCCCAAACCTGAACAAGAGAGCCAGTCCAATTTGCTGTCCCGCGAGGACCGCATTCTGGTGGCGCTTTCTTTCGCCCTCTTCCTCTTCTCTCTGGTCATGGGGGCTTTCGTCTTCGTCGACCAGATGCGTGTGGCTGTCTGTGCCTTTGTCTGCACCTTCTCCCTGGTGTCGGCCCTGGTCATCGCCTTCAAGAACTTCGACAATGTCGACAAAGATCGCTAGAGACCACTAGAGACCACTAGAGACCACTAAGTCTCTAAAGGGCGCGAGCCCCACGCAATGCCCTGTTCACTTTGCCTCAAGAGCAGGAATGTCAGCCAAGAACCGACATTCCTGCTTCTTTTTTTCTTTTTGAGAGGTACGGTACTAAACGCAGTAGTGGCAAGCGAAAAAGACTATCGACAGTAATTGACGAGAGTATTTGACCCAAGCTCACGCCCCAAGCTAATTGAACCTAAATCACTACGCCTAGACGTCTTGTTTTTCGCGGCAAAACAGCCTGCGGGCCGCTTGTTGCGCCTGGCTTGAGACAGTGTTATCGGCGCCCGGCTGAAATACTCGCAATTGCAATGAATTTGACGCTTAACCCTTGTTTACTCATGAATTTCTTTGTTATCAAGAGTCTGTTGTTTCTGCATTTTTTATTGAAGTGAGTCACTAAAAGGGAAAGCAAGCTCTCTTCTTCTAACTGTTTCCGTTTCGACTTTTCCTGGTCGAAAGGGCGTTTTCGTCTGTTTTTAGGAGTGTGTCATGAGAAGTATTACTAGTGTATTGCCCTGGCGCCGGCTTTTAATGGTGGCAAGACCGTTCTGGGTATCCGAGGCGCGTAAAGTGGGAATCGTGCATCTTGTGGCGGTGCTGGCTCTTTTAGCATTGCATGCCGCTGTTGCCGTCTTTATCAACAAAAGTGCCGGTCGCTTTATGACGGCGTTGGAGTCAAAATCTCTGGAGGACTTCTATTTTTTCCTTTGTGCCTGGGTTTTGGCCATCTTAGTTTCGACACCAATTCAGGTCTTTTATGGTTATTTGCGCACCCGTTTGGCGCTGATCTGGCGAGAATGGCTTTCTACCCGCTTATTGGAAGCCTATTTTGCCGGCAGAACCCATGTGCATTTAGCCGGGCTTGACGATATTGATAATCCTGAACAGAGGATGACGCAAGATGTGGATTCGTTTTGTAATTCTTCGGTCGGGCTATTCATCTCGATTTTGGATGCCTGTATCAATGTGGTCACTTTCATAACGGTACTATGGGTGATATCACCTAACCTGTCCTTCACTGTCATGATCTACGCTTCCTTGGGTTTTGTTATCGTGACGGCGATAGGCAAAAGCCTAGTCGGTTTGAACTTTGAGCAGATGAAACGCGAAGCGCATCTGCGAGCGGGTTTGACTTCGGCTCGTAATGACGCCAGTCAAATTGCTGCCGGTGGACATGAAGATGAGATTTTGTCCGCTGCTCGCAGCGACTTGCGGGCTGTAATTTCCACCTTGCTGGATATCGCCTTGGTCAATCGCAATCTGCAGCTTTTCACGACGCCCTTCAATCTGCTTGTGCAAATAATTCCGGCTGTGCTCGTTGCTCCTGCCTATTTCGACGGTCTGATTCCGTTTGGCACCATAACCCAGGCCGTCATGGCTTTTGGTGTTGTCTTCAATGGCGCCACTGTCTTGATAGTGCAGTTTAACGGCATTACTTCTTATGCCGCTATCACAAACAGGCTTGGTTCGCTGATGGAAGCCATGGAAGGTTCTGAGAGGCGCTTAAAGATGCTGTCAAAGAAAGGCTAAATCAAGCAGATTTTAGCGTTGCAATTTGACACGCAGAGGCCGACGCCTTGCAACTGCAAGTCTGGCGAAGTTAGGTTGCATAGGAATTAACTATGTTCTTCTCAAAGCTCCCCAAGAACCAGCCACAAACAAGTCATCCAATCTAGCTCGGGCAATATGATTGCCTGAATTTAAGCCAAAAGCTGCGCGTCTATTGCGGCTTTTCTTCAACCAACTTACCAGGAATGCTCAATGGCAAAATCGAATAGCACCGCAAATGGCGGTGATGTTTTGCGTTTCGACGCTGTTGTGGTCGGCTCGGGCTATGGCGGCGCTGTCAGCGCTCTGCGCCTTGCCCAGGCCGGCCTGCAGGTGGCCATTCTCGAAACCGGCTATCGTCACAAGGCCCCCAATATGCCTCGCGGCGAAGACTCTATCTGGTCTCCTTCCGAACAGCGGTTTGGTCCGCATACTGTGCGAAAGCTGAACCACTCGGTCAAGGCCTGGTATGGAACCGCCTATGGTGGCGGCTCCATCGTCAATGCGGCAGTGATGATTCGCAAAGACAACTTTGAGAACTGGCCGGGCGGCATCACGCGCCAGTCTCTCGACCCTTACTACGACCGCTCTGAATCGATGCTGGAAGCCGCCGTCTATCCTGTTCACTTCAGCGGTTCGCCCTACCAGGCTACCAGAAAGACAGTGGCCATGCTCAGTGCGGCAGCCAAGCTGGGCGTGCCTTCGGTCATGCCGCCTGTGGCTGTGCAATACCTGCAAGAAGGGCAATCTCCCGACGCCGAGCGCATCAACAAGCACGGCGCCGTGCAGAAAGGCTGCCGTCGTTGCGGTGAATGCTCCTTGCCCGGCTGCAACTATCAGGCTAAGAACAGCCTCGACTATAACTATCTGTTTACGGCTGAAAACCGCTACGGTGCTCGTCCTTTCACCGGCTTGCGGGCCGACAAGATCGAACCCGTCACTTTGCCTGCAGGGGGCAATGGTTACCGAGTCAGTGCCGTCGACTCCAAGACCGGTGCAGTCTCGCTCTTCGAGTGCAAGATTCTGGTGGTGGCAGCCGGCTCGGTCGGTTCAAGCGAATTGCTTCTGCGCAATCGCAACCTCTATGCCACTTTGCCCGGCCTCTCCCATCGCCTCGGTCGGCAGTACACCACCAATGGCACCTTCATCGGTTTCGCCATTCGCTCCAAAGAGAGCCTGGATCCCTCCGGAGGTCCCGAGATTACTGCCGGGCTCGACTTCAACGGTCCAGACGGCCGCAATCAAGGACATCTGATGTTCGACGGCAGTTTCCGCGGCTTTACCTACGAAACTTTCTATGTCACCGGCCGGCTCATCGGTCTGAAAGACTGGGCAATCAAGCTTGTCAGCCGTGGTTTTCGCTTGCTGGAGAAGTTCAAGTGGCTGCAGCCGGATACCACCCTGCCCTTGCTGGTCATCGGCCGGGACAAGGCGGTGGGTCGCTTCAGCCTGAACAGCAAGGGCGAGATCACCACCGACCTCAATCCGCGAGACAACGCCAGTTTCTACGCCACCGCCAACAAACATTTGCGCGCCTATACCAAAGCCATGGGGGCTTCTTTCTTGCCCTTCCCGCTCTGGTCTCTGCGCAAGAAGATCGATGTGCCGCACAATCTAGGCGGTGTGCCAATGGGTGAGAGCCGCCAAGACGGCGTGGTCGACCATCTCGGTCGAGCCTTCGGCTACGACAACCTGCTTGTCTTGGACGGTTCAATTATTCCGCAGACCATGGGTGCCAATCCGGCTCTGACTATTGCCGCTCTGGCTGAGCGCTCGATGGAACATGTGCTGGCCCAGTGGAAGCAGGAGGGGTGCATTCGTGCCGAGCCTGCCTCAGTGGCTGGCTTGGGTGTTGACTCTGCCGTCACCGATATGAGCCGGGCTTTCGGCGACCTGCACGACTTTGTCAAACAGTCAGCCATGGCCGGTATGAAAACTGCCTTGCCCATGGAGGCTCGCGGCAAGAAAGTGCTTTGGACGCCTGGAATCTTGGCTAGGCACATGGGCAACCACAGTGATGCTGTTCTGGAGCGCTTCAAGAGTCTTGGTCTGGAGGTGGAAGCCTTGCCTGTCAATACCGACGCTGATACCGCCGGTAATGTCTTGCTCATTCAAGAGAGCATCGGCAGACTGACTGCTGGGCAAGGTATTCTCATCGGTCACAGCCGCGGCGGTTGTATGAATCTCGATGCTTACCGTCAGCTCTCGCCGGAAGAGAAAGCCAAGATCTGGCGCATCATCTTGGTGCAAAGCCCGATCAATGGCTCGCCGGTGGCCGATTGGTTGGTCTCGAAAAATTGGCTGCGCACCATCATCGGTGCTACCAGCCGAGTCATTTTCGGCGCCAGCGTGGTCGACACTCTGGTGGAGCTCTCCAGTCGCGGTCGCGAGTATGCCCAACGTGGCTTGCCAGCCTTGACGCCGGAGGACCTGGCCAAGATCGTCACGGTGCGCACGCGCATCAAAAAGGGGCAAAGCAAGAGTTTCGACTTGACGCGCTGGCTGAACGCCAAGTATGGTCAAGAAAGCGACGGCATGACGCCCTACGATGCCTCGGCTTTGCCCGGTGTGGTCGATGTCACCATCGATGGTTACGACCATGAGCAGTTCGTCATTCAAGAGCCGACACTCTTGAAGCGTGCTACTCTTTACCGGGCGCATCCCGATTATCATGCCGGTGATGTTGCCGAAGCCTTGATTAGGCTTTGCGCTAGGCTTTGAGCCATGAGGGGGCTTTGCGTCATTTCCGCGACTGCGAAGCTCCCTCACAGTTCTAGGGTGATAGGGAAGTCTCAGGCTTCCCTATCTTTTTCTTTTTTAATACTATATAGTGTAATGTTATCTCGGCGCCTGAATTATTCACCTACGGGCTGTAACAGACAGGAAAAAGGTGAGTAGATACCAGGCGGAGAGGGCGTTTAATCTTTGCCGAGGGTTTTCACTCTAAC